>Ga0209515_10003965_pt1 | contig 20457 bp, 19 predicted proteins | sample Subgroupgradi54m_FD_187454 | JGI IMG/M metagenome (GOLD analysis project Ga0209515, IMG submission 187454) | Subsurface groundwater microbial communities from S. Glens Falls, New York, USA - GMW60B uncontaminated upgradient, 5.4 m (SPAdes)... ...
TAACTCCAAATGGCTCATATGTATTTACGGTAGACGCAGATAAGAAATTAGTTGCACATCAAATAAAAGAAGGAACCTTAATGGGTGATCAGCTTATTATTTTGGAAGGAGTTACTCATGATATGAAAATCGTGACAGATGCCCGCGGGCTTAAGGAAGGAATGGCAGTAACGGTTAAATAACTACAAGTATATGCATAGCTTCTGGATATTTTTTCTTAAAAAACGAGCATTTACGTATATGCTTATGTTTGTTCTCACTTTAGGAGGGCTGTATTCTCTTGTTTCTATTCCAAAAGAATCAGCTCCTGAGGTTATCGTGCCAGTGGGAATTGTGGTAACTACACTCCGTGGTGCTTCATCTGAGGATATCGAACAGCTTATTACGAAGAAAGTTGAAAGTGAAGCGATGAATATAGAAAACGTAGATAAGATTACTTCAACTTCCGCAGAAGGAGTCTCATCAGTTACGGTGCAGTTTCTTGCTAAAGCAGATATTGATAAGTCAATTCAGAATTTAAAAGAAGCAGTAGATAAGGCAAAAGTAAAATTCCCACAAGAAGCTGATCAACCGCAAGTGCTTCGTGTTAATTTCGCAGACCAGCCGATACTTCTTGTTTCTGTTTCTCAAGATCTTTCGCCAGCAACATTTGCGAAGCTCGGAGATGATTTGGAAGCTGAACTTAAAAAAGTTCCCGGTGTTTCCAAGGTGGATATTTCTGGTACTAGAAAACATCAAGTACAAGTTGTAGTAAAAAAAGAAGCATTACTTACCTATGGAATTCGATTGGACCAAATCACATCTGCCCTCCAGACTGCAAATGCCTCATTTCCTGTAGGAAGTATTACCGTCTCACAAGTAAATTATCCGATTAATTTTGCCGGTACAATCGAAACTCCTAGTGAAATTGGCGATATTGTGGTTAATTCAGCAAATGGCATTCCAGTATATATTCGTGATGTTGCGACTGTGATAGACGGATTAGCTCCTCCTAGTACTATTTCACGAGCTTCTGTGCATGGTGCACCAAGCAGTAATGCTCTTACGCTTTCTATTTTTAAAAAAGCAGGTGGAGACGTGACACAAATTACAAAAGCTGCGCGTGCGAAATTGGATGAGCTCAAGGATACGATGCTTCATGGTGCAGATGTTGTTATTTCATACGATACAGGAGCATTAGTGAAAAAAGATCTTACTGAACTTTCTAAGGTTGGTCTTGAAACCGTCATACTTGTGTTGCTTGTACTTCTTCTTACTATCGGATGGCGAGAATCACTCGTAGCAGCGCTCTCTATTCCGCTTTCGTTTGTGATTGCTTTTATTGGACTCTATGTTTCTGGCAATACAATTAATTTCGTTTCGCTTTTTTCTCTTATTCTAGCAATCGGTATTTTGGTTGATTCTGGAATTGTGGTCACAGAAGCGATTCATACTCGCACTAAGCGATTTGGTAACTCGTATGATGCGGCGATCGCTTCAATCAAGGAATATGCATGGCCACTTACCGCTGGTACATTCACCACGATTGCTGTGTTTGCTCCCCTCTTCTTTCTTTCCGGTATCATGGGTAAATTCGTTTCGAGTATTCCTTTTACGGTGATTTTTGTGCTCATTGCTTCCATTTTTGTTGCGCTCGGCATGGTGCCATTGCTTGCAATTGTGCTTACTAAAGAAGCACATACTAATCGCTTTGAAGAAATGCAGGACGCTTTTTCACTTCGTGCTCGTGAGTGGTACAAGGGATTTTTGGGAGGATTTTTGGACAGCAGGAAAAAGCAGAATTGGTTCCTTTCGCTGATGGCTCTTGGGCTTATCGCCTCTCTTTCTCTTCCTATTTTTGGATTAGTAAAAGTAGAGTTCTTCCCGCAAGATGATCAAGATTTTGTCTACGTAGAAATAGAAAAGCCGCAAGGTACTCCCCTCTTGCAAACAGATACATCTGCGCGTGAAGTGGAAGAATTTCTATATACGAATACGTATGTAGATTCATTTGTGACTACTGTCGGATCCGGTTCAAGTTTCAACGAAAATGGAGGCGGTACAAATAGCAAGATTGCAAATATTACTGTGCTACTTAAAAAAGATAGAAAGAAAACATCTACTGAAATCGTGCAGATCCTTCGCAATGATCTTGCACCCATTACTTCAGCTGATGTGCGCGTACAGGAAGCGGCCGGAGGCCCACCCTCTGGTGCCCCTGTTTCTATTGCATTTAAGGGGGATGATTTAAACAATCTTTCTATCGTTGCAAACAAAGCGGAAGCCATACTTGCTTCTATTAAAGGAGTAGTGGATCCTCAAAGTTCTATTCGCGATGACGGTACGCAATTTACAATCAGTGTTAATCGCACTAAAGCCTCAGAGGTGGGATTAAATGCAGTGCAGGTGGCGCAAACATTGCGTACTGCAGTTTCGGGTGTGATTGCTACTACGATTAAGACGCCTGAAAATGACATTGATGTCGTGGTTAAGGTTAATTTAAATTCAAATTATATTAATCCTGAAGATACGATAAAAACTACAGTAGATAGTATCAAGCAATTATCAATTATGACCCCCACGGGCACAGTCCTTCTGGGATCTATCATTGATATTAAAGCAGCGCCGTCGCGTGCGTCCATTGCTCACTTAGATGAAAAACGCGTTGTAACCATTACAAGTAAACTTGCACCAGGAGCTACTGCGCTTCCAGTGATGGCAGAATTCAAAAAGAAATTTGCGGAAGTGGCAATACCTGATGGTGTGGTAGTTGATTATGGAGGTGAGAGTAAGGATGTGAATCAGTCATTTAAGGAAATGGGTCTTGCACTTTTAGGCGGCATGGCACTTATGCTTGCGATACTAGTGCTTGAATTTAATTCTTTCCGCTTCACATTGTATCTACTTTCTATTGTCCCTCTTTCGCTTATTGGTGTGCTTGTTGGTCTTGCTCTTTCTGGTAAAGCTCTATCATTTTCATCATTACTCGGAGTGATCGCACTTGCTGGAGTGATTATCAATCATGCGATTATACTTTTGGACTCGGTGATACATAAGTTAGAACACGATAAGTATTTGAAACTCCGCGAAGTAATTATAGAAGCTTCTGCGATACGATTAAGACCGATTGTACTCACCACGGTCACTACTGTGATCGGCATGCTTCCGCTTGCAGGAGCTTCAGCGCTTTGGGGACCGCTTGCGTTTTCTATTATGTTTGGGCTCGCATTTGCTATGCTTCTTACGCTTGTATTGGTGCCGGTACTCTTTTATCGTTGGCCAGGAAAAGAAATTGGTAAGTTGAAGTAAAGATAAAAAACTTTTTAACATCAAAGAAAATAAGGCAGATACGAAAGAATCTGCCCTATTTTCTTTGATTGACTTTTCTCATATTTCTTGTAGTGTTATGGGTAGACGCTCTACAAGAATACATATCATTTCGAGTCAATCAAACCCATGTAAAAGGAGTAAACTCATGGATCAAAGTGAACACAACCCTTTCCTGGTGAAAGAACGCCACGCCGCATTGGTGGATATGAAAAATGAATTTGAAGATCGTAGGCTGCCGGGCGTTTCGTATACAAGCGGATTAGATGCTTGTAAAAGATTTATTCGCGATCAGGCACTAGGATCTCTCAAAACGGAAAAAGATGGGAAATGGAAACCTCGAATGGTGCCTCGTCCGGAGATTGTGCTCTTCTGTCTCGTGACAGACCCTCGCCAAAAGAAAGTTGGGCAACTCACAGAAGAAGGGAAAAAACTGCAGGAGTCACTGAAGACTTCTTCGAAGTCAAGAAGCAAAGCTTCCGGGGTTCAGTCCGATGATAAGTTATTGTCGGAAAAACCGAAGGACAAGATTACTGAAGAAAGAATTCGACAAGACAATAAGATCAACTACAAATGTTCGATTTTTGTTTTTGCAAACCAGGAAGACTTTCAGAGTCCAAGAAATCAAGAATATATTCAGAGTGAACTTGTGGTAGGAGGGAAAACCACACTGTATGTATGCGAAGTTTTGCGGCACCTTGTTCTGGTTAATCCCACTGATAACCCCAAGGATCCTAAGAGTCCGAAAATTGAAGTGATTGATCTTGCCGAAATGCAAACGCTTGAGGACTTCAATAAACAAAAAACAAAGGAAGCGGATGCGCGCAAGCAAGATCAAGTGGAACAGCAGCAGAACGAGATAAACGCCAAAGTACCTGCGGTGAAAAAGCCCAGAGTTCCAAGGACGAAAACTACTCCTCCGGTCATTGAAAACTACTCCTCCGGTCATTGTGGCAGCGTCAGCTACACCGAAGGAACCTACTCCTGTGGTTCCAAGCTTTATGCAGGAAGCACCGCAAGCACCAGTTGAAGTCTGGTTGAAAAGGATCTGGTCAAAGTTCCTGGTTTGGTGGCATAGCAACTTCTGAGTCATCGACTCCAAAGCCCCGCGTCGCGGGGTTTTTATATGTTCATAAAGCCATTGACTTTTTTTTATTTTTGTCGTAATTTTAGTGCAGTAGATCAAATCTGGAGGGGATCATCATGAAGATTTTAGCTCATAGTAGTTTGGAAATGGCGCTCATCTCATCGCTTAGTTTGCATAGGACTGTAGGAAGCATCGTAATACTTCCCATGAAGCACCCTAAACATGGGCTTCTTCCGCAAATAAGCGACAGCGTGTTCTTGCGGGAAGGCCCGGTGAATAGCGAAGAACTGTTTGCCTGTGAAATTCCTTTAGGTAAGGGCGAAGTAACTCCTGCACAGACGATTGACTGGCTTAAACCTAAAGCCCAGGAACTCTTAGGCAGTGAAGTCGAGGTCTCGCTTACCCTGATGCCTGGTCTTGGAAAAGGTGGAAAGAAAGTTCTCTTCATTAGCTTTTCTTCGCCGCCGAAGAAAGCTTCGTAGCAAAAACCCGCCGATAAGGCGGGCTTTTTATCTAAATTTTCTCACAATCGCACTTGCAACTGCTTCTATTTTCAAATGATTCGGATTTGGATATATTTTCTTGAATTTTTTATTTGCCGGGATTAGTGCTGGCTTTCCTTTTTCCACATCTAAATATTTAAGCGTGTATTCATTTTCTACAAGCGCCAAGACAATATCTCCTGGAATAGGTTTTCTTCCCCTTTCGACTAGAACTAGATCACCTTCAAAGATTCCTGCTTCTTTCATCGACTCTCCTTGCACTTCTAGCATATAGGTCGCCCCTCTTTTTCGTATGAGCATACGGTCCAGTGAGATTGGATCCATGCGTGCTTCTTCGGCCATAGTTGGGAATCCAGCCTGTACAGTCCCTAATCGCATAATAGGACCAGATTCTACCAAAGAAAGTCTACGACCTATTTTTGTGAGTACTCCTTCATCAATTAACTTTTGGACTTTGTACGAAACAGTATTTTTGGACTTAACTCCAAAAAGTTTCTTCATTTCTTCATAGGTCGGAACTCGCTCATGCTTTGCGTAAAATTGGATTAATTGTTCTCGTTCATTCATATCTCTCAGTATAGTAGAACAAATGTTCTACTGCAAGTAAACTACTGTGGATAACACAGAAGTGTTTATCTAATCCCCGTATCAATATTAAAATTAACAGTTGAAGTTGCAAATGATTTAACAGTTACTAACTTCTTTTCTCCTGGTCCGATACCTGCTGGAGAAATCTGTACATAATAACTACCTGGGCCTATTGGAATATAAAAATTACCTTTTGTATCTAAATGGGCCTGTTCTTGTATTGACGTCTTGTCATTGGCATACACAAGTACATTACGTGAGGTATAAGCTTCAGGAGGAGTCGGACATGGCTTTTCTATTTGCTCCACTGGGCAGTTTGGACCAATTATTACATGACCTGTTATGTATCCTGCAGCTATTCTTGGAGTAGTTGTGGCTGTACTAGTACTTGTGTCCGGTGTCGTTGTTGCTACTGGTGGAGTAGAAGTAGCGCTACTTGGTGGAATGATAGTTGTATCTCCTTTACCTTTATAGGTTACGAAGAAATACCCTCCTCCTGCAATCACAGCCAGTAGTATAGTTACTACTAATTTTCCAAATGGTGTCATATATAGTAAGTATAACAGTTTATTGTAGCTGTATATACAAATCTTGTTTGAAACCACCTTGGCCTACAAATGCAATACTCGGATCTTTAGTAAGAATTTTGTCGTACGGCCTGCAATGCATACATCCTCCTTCACCTTTACTGCATTTGAATTCGCCCTTAACTCTAGCTTCTTTAACCCGAAGCGCAACCTCCATTACATCACGACGCGCAGTTTCTAAATCTGGCAGTTCTTTCTCTATTACATTCCCACTTTCTAAATACCAATAACTCGCACGACTTACTTTCCTCTTTTGAAGTGCATTACACAATAATAAGTAAATAGGAAGTTGAAGTGACGACTCATTTTCTTCCTTCTTTCCTGTTTTGAAATCCACAATATGAAGGGAATCAGATTCTGGAAGGTACTCTATCCAGTCAATTAATCCGTTTAATATAATATTGTCTTCTTCAGAAATAAAAAAGTTAGGATTCATATCGTTATGTCCTCGAGGGATTTTGATTCGTTTGTTGATGAGGAACTTCGGATCCTTCTTTACGTTTTCAAGCATTACTTTACCGCGAGATTTAAACTCTTCTTCCATCTCTTTGCTTAAAAATCCCCCTTTCTTCCCTTCTACTTTTTTCCACTCATCTTCAAACGTTGCCAAGAGATCACGAGTCATGCGTTCTTCAGATGGGAAATTAGCAAGACCTTCCAGTACTTCGTGCACAGCAACACCGAGAGACATATGTGGGCTTACGAGCGAGATTTTATTTCTTGTGACGGGATCTTTGTAGACGTTGTGGAGATAATACAGTCGAGGACATTTCAAAAAATCCCCCATCGAGGAATGTGAGACCCATATAGCAGAGTATTTATCAGGCATGCATAGAAGTATAGTTGAAAGTTTATAAAGTTCATACAATTGAAAGTCAGATCATGCTTTACAAACTAATAAAAATATTGTAGTATGCAGCTGTGTATTACAAAATAGGAGACAAGCATGGTCACACATGCTGAAGCTAGTAAAGACGAGCCGGAGCAACCGGAAAAGGTAGAACTGAACCTAAAGACGGTGATCGAAATCATGTTCGGAGAGGTCACTTGTCCTTTGGCGAGGCAACAGGCTCAAAAGTTGCTTCCCGTCGGATACATGATACATGATTCCTTTGTGCGAGAGGTTTGTTTAGAAGTGGCGAGGCCACATCTTCGCAAATATCTTCCTCATCTCACCTGGCTCTCACCGTTTATTCATGTACATGTCTTTTACTTGTCGACGCTTCACTACATGCATACGTTGATGCACCCTGGTGAGGTATACAAGGAAACAGTTTGGGTGCCCAAGCTGAAACTCGAAGATATTTTCTTTCATGCCGGATACTTCTCTGTTGCTCGAAAGAGCATCGTGAACAAACGAGCTTGACCAGATAAGCTTTCACAATATACTGGCTATGAACGACGCCATCCAAGTCGTCCGTCCGCCTCGATGGCATCACCTGGCCGGAAGCCAGGCCCCCACCGGGACACTCACAAAGTGTTTCCGGTTTTTTATTGGCTTTTTGTAACTCTTGACATTTCTTTGTCCGCGGTATAGATTATAAGTCTGACTGATCGCTACGAGGATTCGGAGCGTAGGTTGCGGTGTCGTTTGGAAAAGCGACAAACCCACTGGAGTCACGTCCAGTCCGATGAAGGGAGGCCCAGGTTCGCAAGAACCTGGGCCTATTTATTTCTTGACCGTATATATTCTTGTATGGCACTATTGATAGTGTGTAGTCAAAACGATTGGAGTGTGATATATGCCGTACTTCTCCAAACGAGATCTCTATCGAGACAAGAAGATTCCACCGGCACAAGAGTCTATGCTGAAAGCCAGCATGCGAATCATTGTTATGAAAGCCCTGCGCTCGTCAGCCTTTCAGTGTTCTCTTTTTTTGGAGCAGATGCAGGGTAAGATTTCAGTTGAAACGTACAATGAGTTGTTTGAAGTGGAAATACGGTTAAGTCGAGCTTTGATCTCATTGCGAAGGAACTGGGCCATGTGGGATTGTATGGTGGGCCAGTTTATTCCACAACAAAACGTAAGGGTTATTTTTGAAAAAGAAGGAATAGACACTGTTGGACAGTACCTTCTTTTCGGAAAGGAAAAACTCAAATTCTATCTCAGCGATAAACACTTTTCAATTCCGCTGTCACTCCAATTCATGAAGGCGGAGAAAAATTTAGCCGTGAAGAGGCAAAGGAGAAAGAAAGTTGACATGCGACGAGCTACGGTGTAAAGTACTGATTGATCGACCTCTCTGCGCGACTGATGTTTGCCTGCCCACTGCTGCGTCGTGGTGTCGCCTGCGTGACGGCAAGGCGTAACCAGAGCAGCCAAGTCCTGCACGAACCGGGTCATGTGCGGCACACAGCGGCGGGGAACACTCGAGCCAGAAGCTACGAGGGGTCGGTCACCAACACAAAGACGAGTTTCCACTTGTTACAAGGATTCGCAACGGCGGATCCTTTTTTATATTCGACCAGCAATAAGATCTTCTTCAAATTCCTTGATTCCTTCCAATGTTTGCGGGTACAATGTCGTGTCGGGAAAATCTAATGTTACAATTTTTTTATACACTGCTTCGATAAGTTTTTTACATCTTACTAACTCATTCTGCACTTCTTTGTCGTCAAAAGTAATCGCGAGCTCCAGTATTTTTCCATTGTTTTCTTCTTCGACAAATTCCAATATCCCATGAGTGACCTTATGCATATTGTGATCACGCGAATTCTCAACCAGTATTTTATACATCATGAGCTGCAGTCGGTAGTGATGAAGCTTGAGCTCATCGTATACCGTCAGTTTCCCTTCGTCCCATGCATCAAACCCTTTCCCTGTTTTCAGATCCACTACTGTCCATGATTTGTCATCTGCCTCTATGATTTTGTCGATCTTGCCATTTATGAGGGCATCGCCCAAGACCACTGACTGCTTGGCAAAATTAAGTTCGACAATGTGCTCTCCCTTAATGCTGTCTTTCTGTAGCTCATAATATCTAGCTAGTATTTTTTCTCCGCGTGCTTTCAATTTCTCTTCTTCGTAACTCATCAACCTTCCCTTCCGTAGCTCTTTTCCAAAAATAGCTAAAAGTGTTGCAAGTTGAGGCAACTTCCCGTCTTTACGCATGAGCACATGCGCGTCTTCGAGCGCTTTATGTATTGCAGTGCCGTACACGCTGCTTGCGGTCTTTGCCTGCGGAAATCGCAAAAGATTTTGTTCCAGGAAACGCATCGGTCCACCGTCAATGATATTTAAGAAATTATTTAAATGTGTTGGAGAAAGCATATATCCTTCTACTACTTTTTGAAGCAAGGCTTTCTCATCTTGTGCAAAAGGCGGAGCATGATATATCGCAAGTCCTTGGGCGAGAAGTTCAGAATTTTCCATGGCTGGTGCCTGGGTAATAGTTTCCGGAAGCGTACTTACGGAAAGGAATCGTAACGGGCTCTTGTGATGCGTGATATAGAGCGTATGACGGGCACGAGTGAGGGCTACATAGAAAAGCCGTATGAAATCATCTTCCGTATCGCCTGCGCTTGCCAAGGGCAAATTAAGAGGAAAAGAGAGTTTACTTCCCTTCGGTTTTCCCGCCCAGATAGCATCATTGACGGAAACAATAAACACATATGCAAATTCAAGACCCTTTGCACCATGAGAAGTAAGAAGCGATATGGAATTTTCATTATGTGCAAAAGGAGTCTCATTGATAAGTGCGATATTGTACGCGGTATGCATATCTACGAAACCTCCCACGTCATGTACGCGCAACATCTCTCCTTCTTTGTATTCACGAAGTGCACGCATGAAGACTCGAAGTGATGAAAGAAAATGAATATATTCACTCGCATTTTTTTCAAAAGCATTCTTTCCAAAATAATATTCCTTATAGGGTGAAGTAAAAGAAGTCTCAAGCGTGAGTGTGGGCAATGTAACCTCCGCATCATCATCCGGCGAATCGCTAGTTTTTGGAATATCTTTGCTTCCGATAAGTGTGTCTAAAATAATTTCAAGAGGTGTTGTTTGCGAAAGTGTGCCGAGTTCGATTAAAAATGTTGCGAGCTCTTGTATATGGATATCATTACTTGTAAGCATTGCTGTAAGCCAAGTTTGATTGTTTGACTTTGCTTGTTCTGCTATTTGCCAGATACTGAGACGTTTAAGTCCCCAGAATGGAAATGAAAGTATGGTTGGCAGCAAATCATCACGCTCAAATTCTTTCGCACCGACAGTAGCTAAAAATCTACACAGCATGATCAATTCTTTCACGTGACTTTCGTCAAACACATTTTCTTTGCGCGTATACGTGTAGGGTACTGATAGCGAATCTAAGTATGGAAGTACTGCTATCAATTGTTTATGCTCGCGCGCGATCAATGCGATTTCCTTAGCCGGTACACCACGCTTAAATAATGTCACTACTTCCTGTGCGATGAATGCGTATTCCTCTTCTTGTGTTGGAAATGCATACGTGTGGAGATCTCCTTTTTCCAATGCTGTATTTTTCGCCACCAAATCCTTTCTAATTTCTTTGTACCTCGTCTCGAGTCGATTAACTCCTTGCACAACGATTGCGCGCGCGAAATCGAGCACCTTCTGAGTAGAACGATAGTTTTCCGTAAGTACAATCACTTCCACATCTTTATACAGCTCTTTGAAGCTATGAATATTTGAAATCTCAGCGCCTTGGAATTTATAGATCGCCTGATCGTCGTCCCCTACCACGCAGACATTTGCCCGTCCTTCGTGGACTGGATTGCTTGATATAGCTTTTACAAGAGATAATTGTGCGTTATTGGTATCCTGAAATTCGTCCACCATGATGTACTGATACATTTCCTCCAGTTCGGTACGTAATGTCACATGTTTAGAAAGCGCTTCCACGACTTGCAGAATCATATCCTCATAATCAAAATATCCTTCTATGTGAAGCGCCTTCTGATACATCTCATAGATATCTCCCAAGGCATAAAGCTTAGGTAATGCGAGAAAATCTTTGAATACTCTTGTACCCTGTTCATCCTTGCCGGTATGTTCCGCTTTCCATTCCGAAAGAGGAGTGTTCTTTTCACTTACATCCGCATCATGGAGCGCGTGCTCGATGGTTTTTGCATACATCATCCCGAGATTGGTCCCGGATTTTTCAAATGCAGATTTCATTTGCAGAAATGCTTCTGCAGAGTCCTTTCCGATTCTTTCTGGCAAATATTCACCAAGGATTGGATGTAATATTTCAAAGGCTGTTTCGTTTTCTTGCAGAAGTTCCTTAAATCGTACAGGCGTAAGCCCTCCTTTCTTGATATCCTTGATACGCATTTGCGCGTCTTTCAAATATGCGTATCCGCGTTCAGGATGGAACCCTCCCAAAATATGTTTATGCGGAAGTCTTTCAAATATGTTCTCCAATATTTCGCTTTGTATGAGATCAGTCGCCGGTCGGAAATGTGTCGCATCAAAAAAATATTCCGGGTATCTCCCAATGATGTCCGTGCAGAACCCATGAAAAGTATAAATTGCGACACGGTAAGCGTCCGCCCCGATCAATGTCTCCAAACGATCTCGCATATTTGACGCCGCAGTTTCTGTGAAGGTAAGGCAGAGTATGTTTGATGCTCTCGCCGATCCTACTTTTAAGATATTACCAACGCGAAGCGAAAGGAGTTCTGTTTTCCCAGATCCCGGGCCAGCAACCACGAGCACTGGACCATCGATTGTGTCGACCGCATGCTTTTGTTCCTTGTTAAGCGCCTTATACCGATCTTCGAACGTGGGAATATTCCCTTGGAGTGCTGGGTGTCTGCTCATTCCTTAAGTATACGATATTTAGAATACTTTAAAGTATTCTAGTGCTTCCTTATGTAATGCAGCTAATCGCGTAAGAAGAATATTGTCCTCTGGAACTTTAGTTGCTATTACTTTTATGACTTCTTCATAAAACCATAATTGATTTTTAAGGCTGCCATGGAAACGTGATAAAAACACGTCTCCTTCTGCTTTATAGTCGCGGATAAGTGATGAAAGGTTGTGTAGCTTATCTGCCGCACTCACTAAGCCACTTTCCATAGGTCCAGATTTTAGATTTTCTATATATGCCTGCTTTCTTTCCAACCATGGTAATTGCAAAAATTCTGGGCTTGCTGGAACATGAGGTTCTGTTACATGAGACACAATCATTGCTACTTTTTCGCTGGTATCTTGTGCTAGCATTTCCACTGTATATCCGGTAACATCTTCAAGTGCGTCATGCATAAGTGCTGCGATTAATGTGTCTTCATCGTCAGTCACTTCAGAAACAATGAGCATTACTGATATGAGATGGGTGATGTATGGGGTACGAAGCGAATCACGTCTGGTGTGTTCACGGTGAAGTCGAGCTGCAAGTTCTATTGCAGAAGAAATACGCGGAGTAAGAATCATATGAAGAACAGTATACAGTATTTGTGTATTAAAACTTATTTAGACGAGCCTGTATAGTGGTCCTAGATATGTTGGAGGGTGGATTGGATCGCCAGCAGTGCCGGCCATTGCCACACTTTCCTCTGGCTTAGTTCTCATCGCGTATACCTTGTGGAAGGTTGAGCAAAAACATGGAGATGACTGAGAATCCTTCAATCCCAAATCGGAGCGTCGCATGCGACGCCCCGATTTTTAATTATAAATTTACTTTGCTGCCACTTTCTTCGGTTTCTTTTTTTCACGTCCACCGTGTTGTTCTTTTTTAGCCATATGGGTATAGTTTATAGTTAATAATTATTCGTTACTAGTGGACAACCAAATTCACTTACATGTTTTTGAAAGATTCCTTCCTGACGCTTTTGCATCGTCTTCGTTTGCAAAATAGATTCTATTTTCTTGTTTTATTTTAGCTGTCCCCTGACACCAGGCAAAGAAATATGCTTTTCCGTTTTTACTTGCAAGGATAGGACCAGTTTTTTCGGTTGAAACAGAAGCTTGAGAGCCTTCGATAATCCCTCCTTCGTGATATATAACCGGTTCTCGCATGACTATGTCTCTTACACCCAAAAGAATGGCTCCACAGGAAAACACTAAAAATACAGAAGTAATGGAGATTACTTCTGGCCAAGAAAGGTTTGTATCTAGGGCACTATTGATTTTTCTTATGTAATCTTGTATAATAGACACCATATTTAACTAGAAGTATAACCCTCTATGGCAACAAGAAAAGCCGCCGGTTCGGCGAAAAACCTTACAGATAGCAATCCTCAGTACTTAGGTACGAAGCTTTATGCTGGCGAATGGGCACAATCAGGGTCAATTATCGTGCGTCAGCGCGGCACCAAGATCGAAGCTGGAAAGAATGTAGGTCTTGGAAAAGATCATACGCTGTACGCCCTTAAGGAAGGAAAAGTAGCGTTCACTGAAAAGCGCCACACTAATTTTGATGGAACTTGGAAGAAAAAGAAGGTTGCGCATATCGTAACTGAATAATAAAAGCCCGCGCAAGCGGGCTTTTGTTATTACTACCAGTACTTGCCCCTTTTGAATTTCTCAAGTTTGGGTGTAGGATTAAAAACGAAAGATCCAACCAACGAACTCGGAGGTAGAGATGCTTAAGAATTTAAAAGATCCTGTGCAAGAATGTTTGGATACATACCTCGCATTTAAGAAATGGAAATTGAAGAGGAAGGTAAAAGCACTCGAAAAAAAAGCGCAGTACTATCTGCGTCAAAACAATCCGCTAAATCCAGATCGCTTCTTGGCAATAGAGTTAGCGTATCAGTGTCACAAAAAAGCACTGGAATTGCGGCGATCCCTGCATCTTGATTTAGAGATTTCATTTCTTCTACATCATGCAGTCTGCTACATGCACTTGATGTATGAAGAAGGTTGACACATGCCGCCTACGGGCGGTGTTTTTACTCCTTTACGATAAGTGTTGCTTCTTCTCTCTTCCCCCCTTCTTCAAGAATTATCTGGTATGTACCATGATGCTTAATTGGACTCTTTAAGTGAATTTGTTTCGGATTGATAGATGTGTTGGTGCTTTTGTAAATTGCATCAGCAATACTTGCTTCCGTGATATGAGCAAAAAGACTTCCTTTCTCATGGCGATTGCCGGAAATAGTAATTGGGCTCATCCGCAACTTTTCTATCATTTGTAAAAATGTACTGTGAGCAACTTCTTTTTTATATTGCTTACTCTTTTCTGCTTGCTTGATTTGATTAAGTATTGCTTCCGTTGCCATCTTTGCCTCGCCTTTCGGGATAAGCACATTCACAGCGTAGGCTTGAGAGACTTCAACTACATCATTTCTTTTTCCGAGCTTCGTAATATCGCGCATGAGGATAACTTTCATGGGGACATTCTAGCATATTAGTCGGCAGTCGTCAGGCTTTAGTTGTTGGTACCATCAAAAGAAGAGTACGGCGCTGCAGGCGTCGTACTCTTCTTTATAACCTTATACCGTTCTATATTACAAATGGTGTTTATCCCTTTGTTACTGCTGCATTTTTCAAAAGATCAATCGCCTTTTGTAATTGTGTGTCGATTTTCTTTTCTTCCATCAATTTCTGGTCTAATTTTACTTCTACATCCGGCTTGATACCGTTTTCAGAAATAGAGACGCCGTTTGGTGTGTACCACTTAGCTACCGTTACTTTAAGTGATGATCCATCTTCCAAGTTGATGAGTTCCTGAACTGATCCCTTACCAAAACTTTTTTCACCAACAACTTTTGCTATGTTGTGGTCTTTAAGGGCTCCGGCCAAGATCTCACTAGCGCTTGCTGATCCGCCATCTAGTAGTATCGCCATGCGCAAATTTCCATTGAAGAGATCGTATCCTTTACTTCTGTGTACTAGTTCAGCTTCGCCAACACCTTTTTTCTCAGTCACAATGGTCTGACCATCTTTAAGGAAAAATGATGCCATATTTACTGCAGCTTCCAGATATCCTCCTGGATTACCACGAAGATCAAGCACGAGGTATTGTGTGCCAGATTTTAAGAAGTCTTCCATGGCTTTCTTAAACAAATCCGGTGATTCTGCAGAGAAATTATACAAGTGAACCACGAACACTCCATCTTTCTTTTCACTGTCTAGTGTCGGAATTTTAATTTCTTCTCGGATGATTTTTATATCAGTCACTTGCTTTGCGTCTTTATGAAGTACAGTGAGTGTCACTTCTGTGCCGATCTTTCCGCGTATCATGGACACCACTTCATCAGATGACATATTTGAAACGTCTTTACCATCCACGCTTCCGATGATGTCTCCTGCTTTGATCCCGGCCTTCATGGCCGGACTGTCCTTAAGTGGAGCAATAATTAAAATGCGTCCCTCTTTTTCTCCAACCTGCATACCTACTCCGCCAAATGATCCTTGCACTGTTTCCGCAAAAGATTTTGCTTCACGCGGTGGGAAAAAGACGGTGTATGGATCTTTGTATGCGCTCACGTACCCTTTTACGATTCCGTACTCAAGTTCTTTGTCGGTTGGAGGTGTGCTTGATGCTTTCCATGCGATGAACTTGTCGTCAATAAGCGTCTTTATTTGTGCTAAGAGCTTGCTTTCGGTTTTTCCATCCGCTGCAAAAGTTGAAGTGCTTCGCGCTCCAGCCAAGTATCCTCCAATAAATAACACAAGGGCAATAAGCCCTACTAGTAAATATTTCTTCTCAACATGTGATAATCGTAAATCCATATAATTGTTAGTTCATTATACAGTACAAAATGTGGTAAAATCAAAGAATAGAAGAAGAATAGCATGCAACATAATATCAAACTTTATAATACGCTTTCGCGTACAGTTGAAGATTTTACTCCCATTACTCCTGGTAAGGTTTCAATCTATTCTTGCGGTCCGACGGTGTATCATTATGCTCAAATTGGTAACTTAAGGTCATATGTTTTTGCGGATATAATTCATCGTATATTCGAATACACCGGATATGACGTAAAACATATTATTAATGTTACAGACATCGGGCATCTTGTTACTGACGGAGATGATGGAGAAGACAAGATGACTAAAGCACTCAAACGTGAAGGAAAACCGCTTACTCTTGAAGCAATGCGCGAAGTTGCAAATTTTTATTTTGAAAAATTTAAAGAGGATTGTGATGCACTTAATATTAGATCTGCTACACACTATCCTTTCGCCTCTGATCACATCCAAGAAGATATTGGGCTTGTTACTGCACTTCTTGAAAAAGGATACGGATATTCGACATCTGATGGTATTTATTTTGACACTTCGAAATTTACTCACTACCCTGATCTAGCTAAACTCGACATTGAGGGATTAAAGAGCGGTGCTCGTGTAGAAACGAATGCAGAAAAAAGAAACAGTACGGATTTTGCTCTCTGGAAATTTAATGGTGACCTTGGTTATGAGGCTCCTTTCGGTAAAGGATTTCCGGGCTGGCATATCGAATGCTCTGCAATGTCGATGAAATATTTGGGAAACCATTTTGATATTCACACAGGCGGTATTGATCATATCCCTGTGCATCACACTAATGAAATAGCGCAAAGCGAGGCAGCGACAGGAGAAAAGTATGTGAATTATTGGATGCATAATAATTTCTTAAATGATGCATCAGGTAAAATGTCAAAATCAAAAGGAGAATTTTTGCGATTGCAAAGCGTGATCGATGAAGGCATCTCCCCGCTTGCATATCGTTACTATCTTCTTACGACACACTACAGAAAAGAAATCGAATTTTCTTTTGAAGCATTGAAAGCCGCTGCTATTGCATATGAAAAATTCGTTGTGTTTGCTGAAGAAAATAGCGGAACAAAGGGAGAAATACATGAGCACTACAAAAAACTTTTTGATGAAGCTTTATTTGATGATCTAGGCACACCTCAAGGTATCGCAGTGATATGGAATATGATGAAGGATACTGAAGTTTCAAATGAAGATAAGTATGCAACGCTTATGAAAGCTGATGAAGTGCTAGGGCTTAATCTAAAGCATGCGCACAAGAAGATTATTGAAATCCCGGATGAAGTACGAAAACTTCTTGATGAAAGAAAAGTTGCACGTGCTAATAAGAACTTTGCACAATCAGATGAACTTCGCGATATGATATATGCGCTTGGATTTGAAGTGAAGGATAGTAGTGAGGGGCAGTCGGTAAATAAAATATAAAAAGCACCCGGATTCGGGCGCTTGTGGATTCCTCCTTTACAGCATTTGTTGTTGGCCTGGCGGAAGAATGGGAAGCGCTTTACTTCCCTGCCGTACGGCGTTGATCATTTGCGTGCGGCCATCGACCAATATTTGCTGCATAACCTGGTCAGGAAAGGCATCTCCATCTTCTTCTCGGTAGAGCTCTACTGCCGCGTAGTTGACTACCTGTCCTTCTCTGGCGGAGGCAAATATCAAAACTGTCCGCCCGTCGATACCGCGGCGTTTCTTGGTCAAGGTTGCTGTTTGTCCGGAATACGTCGTAGGCAGGTTTGAATTTGGAAATGGCAACGTTACCTGCAGTGTACCTTCAATTTTCTCGTCGACTGCCATTTCTTTCGGAGACTTCGGGAACTCAAATGAGTAGTTTCCGCCAATTGCTGTTGCGATTGTTTCAATGTAAAAGACTCCTACTTTGTTTTTTGTGATATTGCCAATGGGGTCGGTATCGCTGTACATCGTTACCGTATCAGGCTCTGTGCGCTGCCACTTCTCTTGGGCGGTACTTGATCCGTCTGAAGTCTTGAAGACTACAGAGTAGGTAACTGAACTTCCGGCGGGTGATTGGATACATCCAATCACTGCGATTATCCAGGTACCAAAGATGATCAAGAAGGCAAGTGGTTTCCAAAGGGTCGTGTTCATGAAATGCTCCTAGATGTTGATGCTTTATTGAATGGAACACTTTTGTCGTATGACAAAATCATTTTTAATAATACCATTTTTATAAAAAAAGTAAAGACGCGTTGCCGCGTCTTGTTCAGTCTATCGTCAGGTCCTGCAACAGACCAAGCATCCTCAATCGTTTGCGCACATATGGAGCAAGACGATTCACAATGGTAAGCCGGAAATTCCGTTCGGCAATGTTTCCATTGTGCGGTATGTGGCTCCATAGATAGTCCAGTCCGCTTACTACCTCCAAGAGAGACCGTATGTCTTCACGAATGATTTTGACATGCAATTGACCACCCGTCAGAAGCACTTTTTCGATTTCATTGATAACGGAGTCTATAGTGCTGTCTTCATGTATGGCACGATCAAGTGCTTCCATGATCAAAAACGGGGTGTTTTTGGGGAAAAGTGGAAGCATGCCGTCTTTCGATTCCCTTGCGATAAGTGCATTCGCGAAAGGTGTTATTGCCTCCCGCAGTTCAAAAATGTTCATTGTGCCTCCTTCGAGGTTGGATGATTATAGAGCAAATTGGATTTTTCCAAGTCGTCTTAAATCTACCATGAAAATAGGAAATGTAAATGCTATTGTATAAAATTAGCGGCGCCATAGGCGCCGTTTGCGAATCGATTTTTTCGGATTGAATCCGATTTACTCTTCATCGGCGTCTACAACCGGTGTATTGTTGCCGTCCTTGCTGTTGGCGTCATCTGAATTCCCTACCGGCGTGTCTTTTTTCTCTTTGGGCTTTTCTTCGTCCATGTCACTGGACGAATCATCAGATGCTGGTACAGCATTCCGTACGGGAAGAAATCCTTCCTGTACTTCCGCGGTCGGTCTCACCATTGCAGCTGCAGTGTTCTGTGCCGCATTCCAGGCAAAGGCCGCCGCCGTTTCTTGCAACAAGATGTCGTCAGGGACGCTATCTTGGAAGAAGGTTTCGCCACCAGTCTGCTTACTCGGCTGCCTAGGTTGTTGTTCAGATTCAGCGAGCTTTCGATCCATTTTTCTGCGACGTGCTTTGCGACGCTCATCTCTCTTGGCAAGTTCCCGCTCGAGTTCCTTGACTGGGGATCGAAAGAAGTACCAAGCGATAATGAGAGCCAACAGGACAACAATGGCGATGAAAGCAAGTGCTATCCAGGGAGGAGCAACTGAAGTTGAGTCCATGACTTCCTCGAATTATGATGGGGAAAGTGCTGTCAAAACAATACTGACATCGTTATATATTATACCATATTGTATATAATTAGTCAATTAGTTCTTATCCCCACAATCCACTCTTTTATATCTTTATTGAGATTGAAGTTATTGCTACGTTCCAGGTACACTAGGTGACATAAACCTCTATGATCCCTTTAGACAGTCTTGCCCGTGATGATGATAAAAGAAAGAAGTCCGGGAAGTTTTCTTCCAAGAAATCTTCGTATTCTACAACCGATGCGACATCCGACCCGCTTCGTGGCCCGCGTGTTCCTCCGCAGGATTTAGATACAGAGAAAGCACTGCTTGGTTCACTACTTTTAAATTCTGAATCAATGTTTGAAGTGGTGGATTTAGTTACTCGTGATAGCTTCTATGCAGAAAAGCACGCGATTATCTTTGATGTCATCGAGGAACTCATGCATAAGAAGGAGCCTGTGGACTTACTCACGGTCACTGGAAGACTCCGTGAAAGAAAAGAACTGGATCAAATAGGCGGAGCGCCATACCTCTCTGAACTACTCGGACTCATCGGATCTGCAGCAAATATTAAATATTATGCGCAGATCACGAGGAAAAAACATCTTCTTCGTCGCCTGATCGGAGCCGCGAACCATATCGGAGAGATCGCCTACGATGAAGAACAGGAACTTGAGTCAGTACTTGAACAGGCTGAAAAAAGTGTGTATGAACTTTCCGCATTCGGTTCTGGTTCTCAGCGCCTGATCGGACTTAGCGAAATGATGGAAGAAACATGGGAGCGCATCGAGAAACTTTCTGATATGAAAGATGGAGTACGTGGAGTGCCAAGCGGATTTAAAGCACTCGATAATATGCTTTCTGGTTTCCAGAAGTCTGATCTTATCATCTTGGCTGCACGACCTTCTGTTGGTAAGACTTCCCTGGCTCTTGATATGGCTCGCTATGCTGCCGTTAAAGCACAAGTCCCTGTAGCTATCTTTTCTCTAGAAATGTCACGACAGCAATTGGTTGACCGTATGCTCTCTGCACAGTCGCAGGTGGATGGTTGGAAGCTTCGCACGGGTAAACTTTCGCTTGATGATGAATATCAACGCCTTCAGCAAGGAATGCATGAACTGATGCAGGCCCCGATTTTCATTGATGATAAGCCGGCAAATACGATTATGAATATGCGTTCAGTACTTCGCAGATTAAATAGTGATAAGAAAATTGGACTTATCGTGGTGGATTACTTGCAGCTTATGGGAACATCAAAGAGCTATGACAACATGGTAAACCAAGTGACAGAAATCTCGCGATCACTAAAAGGCTTAGCTAAGGAATTTGATGTCCCTGTGATCGCGCTTTCACAGCTTTCTCGTGCCGTTGAGTCACGCGGTGGTCGCCCACGCCTC
>Ga0209515_10003966_pt1 | contig 20453 bp, 19 predicted proteins | sample Subgroupgradi54m_FD_187454 | JGI IMG/M metagenome (GOLD analysis project Ga0209515, IMG submission 187454) | Subsurface groundwater microbial communities from S. Glens Falls, New York, USA - GMW60B uncontaminated upgradient, 5.4 m (SPAdes)... ...
AGCTTTGGCGGTTAATTACCGATTATTTGTCGGAGGCACCGGAACTTCCACATTCTCAACAGGAATTGACATAAAAGGCAGTTTGAATGTCGCAGGCGGAATCATATCAACATCAGCCGGAACTTCTAGTTTCTCCGGTGGAATAAATATGACCGGTACCGGTTGCTATATGGTTGGCGGGACTTGTCTTGATACTCCATCTACTGTTAATGCTGGCACAGCTAATGCTATAACTTATTACCCTTCAACCGGAAGAACTGTTGACGATGCCGGAGCATTGTTTTGGGACAACACCAATTCTCGATTAGGCATCGGCACCACAACTCCGGCAAGAAGCTTGTCAGTAAATGGCGATGCATTAATTTCTTCAAGCTTATCTATGGCGGCTTTAACAGCCACTGGCACTGTTGTTTTTGCAACAGGAGTTGGCTCACCGGTCGTTTCTTTGGCAACGGCCACGCCGTGGGGATTTGTTTCAGTTGAGTCGCCGAATTATACTGTGGGGGCTAATACGCCGATATTTGTAATTGGTGATTCCGGTACTACCACTGTATCGGCGACAGGAGGAACAATAACAACCAGTGGAGAATATACTATCCATACCTTTAATAGTACTGGAACTTTTGTTCCGAATGGCATTAGAGATGTGGAATATTTAGTAGTTGGCGGTGGAGGCGGTGGTGGAGGTGGATTACAGTCTCCAGGCGGTGGTGGCGGTGGAGCTGGTGGATTTTTAACCGGCAAAGTTTCTCTTTCAGCGCAGAGCTATACAGTTACTATTGGTGCCGGTGGAACGGGTGGCGTGGGTACGGGCGGAGTTGCGGCAACTAATGGAGGCGATTCAACATTCGCAGGCATTACTGCTACCGGCGGTGGAAGTGGTGGTCAATTTGATGGCGCTATTGCGGCCGGTAATGGCGGCTCCGGCGGTGGTGAAGGATATGTATATGGAAAGGGTACGGGAACAGCCGGTCAGGGCAACGATGGCGGTACTACGGCGGGTGATCCAGGTAGCCAAAATGGCGCCGGTGGTGGTGGCGCGTCCCAGGTTGGAGAGAATGCTGATGGTACTAATGGAAGCGAGGCGGGCCAGGGTGGAAATGGTAAAGCATCAACTATTAGCGGTTCATCTGTTACGTATGCCGGTGGTGGTGGTGGTGGTGGTGGATATAGCGCCAATGCCGGTTCACCGGGCGGGCCTGGTGGCGCCGGTGGCGGTGGCGCCGGCGGAACGAGTACGACAGCGGCTACTGACGGTACTGCCGGTACGGCAAATACGGGTGGTGGTGGCGGTGGAGCCGGTATCAAGACTTCGGGTGGCGGCGTAAGTAAGAGCGGTGGCGCCGGCGGTTCAGGTGTCGTTATTATTGCTTATAAAACCCCTAAACCTTATCAGCCACATTTGTTGGTTTCAGGTAAGGATGGCTTTGTGGGTATTGGAACAACATCGCCTTTTGCCAAGTTATCAGTTGGCGCAAACATCGATGAAAGTGATAATACGCCCGTGTTTGTCGTTGCGACTTCAAGCGCAACTGGCTTTGCTACGGCGTTTTTGGTGGACAGCACAGGAAAGATTGGTATTGGTGGAACTACTACGCCGTCTGAAAGCTTATCAGTGGTTGGTAATATTGCTAATTTACCGGCGACCTCTACTCCGCCTCTAAAGTTTTTAACATCACTTAATTCTCTTGGTTCAATTGTAGGTGTTTTTGTTTCCGGTAAATACGCATACACCATTAATACTGGAGCTTCTGGTTTAGAGATATTTGACGTGTCTAACCCTAGTGTTCCGATAAGCGTTGGTTCTACCGCTGGAACGTTTAGTGGCGGTACAGATGTGGCGGTAGCTGGTAATTATGCTTATATATTGAATACCTTAAATCTGCACGTTGTTGATGTTACCAATCCATCGAGTCCAAGAGAGATTGCCGTAGCTTCAACCGGCGAAGGGGCGGTCACGTCTGGCAAATTGCAGATTTCGGGGTCATTACTGTATGCAACGGTTATACTTGATTTCAGTCTTAAGATTTTTGATATTAGTTCCAGCACGCCGGCGCTTATAGGCCAAGTGCAGGTTATTAATCCGTCAGATCAAGCCTCCGAGACGCCTTATAATGTTTATGTTTCAAACGGATTTGCGTATATTGTTACCAATAGAGGCACTATGAGAATATATGATGTTAGAAATCCTAGAAATCCGGCTTTGGTAGGAACCGCCATTTTAAATGCTGGTTCAGGAACTCCGAGTGCTTTTGATGTTAAGGTTATAGGAAAATACGCGTATGTTCTTAATAATACACATCCTGTTTTGGAAATTTTTGATGTAGGTAACCCTTACGCTCCTTTTAGGGTTTCTGAAATGCCGATTACTGCAAGTGACAATAGGGCATTTGATATATCCGGGCGGTATGTTTATGTTACTTCTTTTGTGGGCAATAAGATTTTTGTTTATGATGTTTTGGATCCTTATAATCCAAGATCTTTAGGAAGCGTTGAAGCGCCTGACGGGGTAAGGGCCATATACTTGTCAGGTAGACATCTTTATACGGGTTCACATACAACTCCTTCTCAATTTGGTTCTTTCCGCATTATCGGCGCGGAAATAACCAGCGCGACTATTCATTCATTGGAATCCGGTAATTTACAAGTTTATAGCGATTCTTTTGCCAATCAGCTTGATATCGGTGGAGGATTAGGCGTTGGAGGCGGGTTTATCAGTCATGGGCAGATTGCCGTTATGGCTAGCGCCACATCTCCTACAACCACTTCGGCGTTTTTTGGCAATAATGTCGGTATTGGCACAACAACTCCCGCGGCGAAACTTGCCATTGATACTAATTTCTTTACACAACCGGGGTTATTAATTAAGGCGTCGGGGTCGGGTGACGGCAACATTGCACTATCGGTTGACGCTGATGATAATTGTAGGGATACTAATTCGATTGGGGCATGCGTTTTGAACGATGTGGCCGAGCTATTTAATATTTCTGAATATTTATCGGCAGGGGACGTGGTAATGTTTGACTCTGAAAATCCGAATCAGCTTAAAAAAGCGGTGAGGGGCGCCACCACCACTTCAGAGGGTATGATAGCCGGCGTTATATCAACTTCGCCTGCTATTGTGTTTGAGGGGTCGGGCCTTAAAGCAATGGGAGGAACTTATAAGCCGGATAAAGACAAGATGCCGTTGGCTTTGCGTGGTCGGGTGCCTGCTAAAGTGAATTTGGAAGGAGGTATCATTGCCATAGGAGATCCAATTACTTCATCTTTTGTCCCCGGTGTGGGCAAGAAAGCAACTTCCAGCGGAATGATTATTGGGTATGCTCTTGAGTCTTTCGTTGCCACTTCGACAGATGGCGGAAAGATATTGGTTGCGGTTCAGCCGGGTTATTGGATGGCAGATAGTTACGACGATATATTTTCTAACCCTCAAGTGGCTGTTGATGTCTTGAATTTTGTAAAAGCTTGGTTTGCCGGTTTGGAAATCGTTATTGATAAGGGCTATATTGGAGTCAAAGAAGCGGGTAGTGATGTTTTGAAATCAAAAGAAGTTATAACTAAGAGCGTTGACTTGTCTAAGTTTGAAATCAGAGATAGCGAAACAGGCGATGTTTATTGTATAACGCTTGGGAGTGGATCTTCGGCTTATTCCACTAGTTCAGTTTTGGAGGATGGTCTATGGGTTAAGGCTACAGGGTCTTGTGGAGGATTGTAGGCGCAAAAGGCGAGATATGGTTTTAAATCGTCATTGCGGGGCGTTTCGCAGAACAGTGGTTTCCGCGAACGTAACATCCTTACAGCCCACAGCAGTAGATTGCCCAGAAATAGGGCTTTCTGGAGCCCGCTCCGGGGCGCTTGCCCAAGTCTTAGTCTCCAGAAAGCCCTATTTCTGGGCAATCTTTTAATGCCAGTTCATAAGCGTGAGGGGTTGCCCGTGAACGACGAAGACGATGTTCGCGGAAACCACTGTTCTGCTTCGCTTTAGCTTAAGAATGGTTGTTTGAAACTGATGGCAAAATGATGTAAGTTATATAGATATGAAACTATCTATTGGAATAGTGGGGCTCCCGAATGTGGGGAAGTCGACATTATTTAAAATACTAACTAAAAACGATATTAATATCGCCAATTATCCGTTTTGCACCATTGACCCGAATGTAGGCGTCGTGCCTGTGCCTGACGAGAGGTTGGATAAGTTGGCGGTTGCGAGCAAATCGGCTAAAAAAATTCCGGCTGTGGTGGAATTTTATGATATTGCCGGCTTGGTTAAAGGCGCTTATAAAGGCGAGGGATTGGGGAATAAATTTTTATCGCACATAAGAGAAGTGAACGCGATTGTGGGAGTTTTGAGATGTTTCGGCGGCGATGAAATAATTCACGTTGAAAATTCGGTTGACCCCCTAAGGGACATGGAGATTATCAATACCGAGTTAATTTTGAAAGATTTGGAAACTGTTGATAAAAGAATTGAGAGCGCGGGGACGGAAGCGCGAGGCGGCAAGAAAGAAGCAGTTAAGGAGTTGGAGGCGTTAAAACTTGCTAAAGCGGAGCTTGAGGCGGGTAAATTATTGAATCGCTTTCCGGATAAGGAATTAATATCGGGTTTACAGCTTTTGACAGCTAAGCCGCAGATTTATCTTTTGAACGGCAAACCGGAGGATGTTTCGGAGGTATTAAAGTCAAAAATAGCGGCGTTGGGAGCTACATATATAATAGTAGACCTATCAGCCGCAGAGAATATTCCCGAGTTAGTCCGGGAGGCCTATAAAGTTTTGGGGCTTATGAGTTTTTTTACAACCGGAGAAGACGAGACAAGGGCTTGGACTATTTTAATCGGTTCAAAAGCTCCAGAGGCCGCCGGTGCCATTCATACTGATTTTCAGAAAAAATTTATTCGCGCGGATGTCATAAATTGGGCAAAGTTATTGGAGGCCGGCTCGTGGAGTGTGGCTCGGCAAAAAGGATGGTTGAGAACAGAGGGTAAGGAATATGTGTTTCAGGATGGGGATGTGGCAGAGTTCAGACATTCATAGAATATCAAATATTAAAAATAAAATATCAAAGATTTAAGATGGAAGATAAAAAGCAAAAAAGTGAAGAATTTAAGATTAGGATACATAAGTATATTTTGCGTCTTATAAAGTTTTTATCCGGTTTTCCAAAGTCTGATGTGGTTAGAGTGATTATTAATCAGCTGATGCGTAGCGGGACAAGTATAGGAGCTAATTATTTTGAGGCCAGAGCCGCTAGCTCCAAAAAAGATTATCAGAACTTTTTTAGTTATTCATTGAAATCGGCAAACGAATCAACTTTTTGGTTAGTTATATTAAGGGATAGTAAGTTGGTTCCGACACAATAAGAAAATGAAATTGATTGGCTTTTAAGTGAAACTCGTTCGCTAGCTAACATATTTGCGTCGAGTATAATCACATTAAAGAGGGGTTAGTTTATATATTTTATATTTGATTTTTAATATTTGATATTGTTATGAAGGCTGTAATTCTTGCGGCTGGTCGGGGGGCGCGGATGATGCCGCTCACTGAACTTACACCAAAGCCGCTTCTAAAAGTTAAAAATAAAACATTGTTAGATTACGCGATCGAGTCATTACCCGATGAAGTAACGGAAATTTTTGTGGTGATTAATTATTTAGGCGAACGGGTTGTAGAGCATATGAATGAAAAATACGCGTCATCACGTATAAAATTTAATTTTTTGAATCAGGAAAGGTGCAATGGTACAGCCAAAGCTTTAGAGTTGGCTAAGTCGTACTTAAAAAATGATAAATTTATTTTAATGTTTTCTGACGATATACATTCTAAGCGGGCGATAGGGGAGTGCGCCAAACATGATTTGGCGATATTGGTTAAAGAATCAAGTAATCCGGAACGGTTTGGAGTGATTGAGATAAAAAATGGAGATGAAGTTTTAAATATTGTTGAAAAGCCGGAGAATCCGCCGAGTAATTTGGTGAATGTGGGAGTGCATGTATTGGACAGTCGAATTTTTAATTATGAAGCGATAGAGCATTCTAATGGAGAGTATTACGTGACCGATTTAATTAACCAATTAGCTAAAGATCATTCCATAAAAGCTATTAAAACTGACATGTGGATCCCCATAGGGTACCCGGAGGATTTAGAAATTGCAGAACATTTATGGTAGTCCCTCCACAAGGTCGGGAACTAACAATTTCTAGCAAAATAGGCATTATAAAAACACCTACTTGCCTGTAGGTGTTTTTGGTGCTATATCAACTGATGTCGCGTATATAAGGAGAGTCAAGAAGAGCGCTATACCCAATATACTTAGCACGCCTTCCATTTTTTTAGCCCGAGCTTTTCCGAAGAGCGGCTCTAATATAAGGGCGCACATTATTTTACCGCCATCTAGTGGAGGAATGGGCAGGATATTTAAAGCCGCAAGAGAAAGACTGATATTCGCTATGAACAACGGATTAAAATCACCTGACAATTGCGATACTATGCCAATCGGTCCCATAATGCCGCCGCCCTCGGGGAAACCGAGTATCAAGAATTTACCAAGCAAGAACGGAAAAATAAAGGTTATAATAAATGGGCCAAAAATAGCTTTTAGCGCAGGATAACCAAGTAGCAAGAGTATTAGGGACGCAAGAGCGGCATTGGCCAGCACGCCACCAAGATAGAAAAGGATTCTTCGCCATTTGGCTATAGCATCTAATTGTTCTTTATCGGGCAGTACATAGCCACCTATAAGTAGGGGTGATAATATGAGCGTGCCTATATACTTATTTTCCGGGAGGTCGATTTTTAATCCTGGGCCAATTCCTACCGAAAACTCTTTCATTTTTACTCCGGATATCCAGCCGCAGACGGCGTGGCCAAGCTCGTGGATAACGACCAGCGCCGCGATAATCAAGATGGCGGTAAGAGTCCCCATCTTTTGCTCCTTTTTTGTGCTGTGTATATTGTAGCCTATATCGTATGACAAATACAAGTTAATAGAAACCAACTCTTTTTCAAGCGAAACTCCGACGATGGACAAATCAATTCTCTTTTTGTGTGAAATAGAGCAAAAATTTTAACTCGACCAATTTATTTTTTTATGAAAAAAGATAAATTGGGACTCATACAGCAAATTTTTGCTTATTTCATGCCAAAAAGATTCATTGATTTATTGCCCATCGTCTACGTCCTTCGCTTGGAAAAAAGTTGGTTTCTTTGTTGGTTTTAAGAATTAAGAAAGGGAAAGTTGTTTTTTTATAAATCAAAAAACCACCCCGACGGTTATCGAGGTGGAATTTGTGTTTAATACGTTTCGTCTCCGTCACCTTTTAATTCTTCTTCGGCTAATTCTTCCCAGCTTTCATCTTCATCACCCCCTTCTTCCAGATTTTCTTTTTCGTCAAGTCCATCTATTATCTCATCTTCGTCTTTAGTTTTTTTCTTTTTTGCGGGACTCATTTTCTTTTCAATTAATTTATTTCGAGCGACCTTTCGCTTGGTTAATTAATAATATATAGGGTCAATTATATTCAGATAGAGAATTGTGTCAAGTCCCGTCAAAAGTGGATAACTGGAGAAATAGAGAACTGGAGAAATGGAAAACTTAAGAAATAAGGAAAGAGAGAAAGCAAGAATTGACAACCAATTAAGAGAGAGAATCGATTTTATAACGGAGGGCGGCGGTCGTAGCTATAGCCAAGGCATCTGCGACATCGTCCGGGCCTTTAATTTCTTTTAACCCTAAAATTTTACAAATCATTTTATAGACAGCTTTTTTGTCGGAAAGGCCGTAATTAGTAACAGCCAACTTCACTTCTTTAGGGCCATACTCAACCACTCTTAAACCGGCTTTTAAGGATGTGATTTTCAAAACTCCGCGAGCTTCGGCAACAGCAATGGCGGTTTTTTGATTTTTAGAAAAATAGATATTTTCAATCGCGACCAAATCTGGCCGGAGACTCTCAAGTATTTTTTTATATTCGTATTCCAGATCGAAAAGTTTTTGGTGATTTGACTTAGCTTGAATGTCTAATAAGCCAAAATCAATAGCTTTTAAAGTTTGGCTATTTATTAAACCATAGCCGATGCGAGTTGTGCCGGGGTCGATGCCTAGAATCTTCATAAAGGTAAAATACAGGGTTTAGGGTCTAGAGTAGGTTTGCACCCAAAGCCCTAATTTTTCGCGTTGGTGAATATTTTTTGGATGTCTTCGTAATCTTCTAATGTTTCGATAATTTCCGCGAGCTTTGCTTTACCTTCATCGCTTAAATTTTGAGTATATTTAGGAGTCCACGCTCCGGAAGTTGGGTTATCAAAAGCCCATTTAGCGCTACCCATTTCGCCCATTTTAGCGCCGGCATCGCTCAAAATATTGCGAAGCTCGTTAGTTGTTCGATTAGAGTTGTCAGTTAAGCACTCAATTATTATAGCTGTTTTTTCCGGCCCGTAGGCCTCAATGATAATTTCTTTCAAATCTTTTTCTTCGGAGGCTTTGGATATTGCCCTCTCTATGTTTTCGTTAGGGACATTATTTTGTTTAGCGGTTTCAACAGCAGTACGGAGGCGCGGGTTGAAATCAGGGTTAGGCTCGGTTTTAGCGGCTACAGAAATAGCTCTTAAAAGTTTGGTAAACAAAACACCCCGCTTTTTGTCGGTCGTGCCTTTCTTGTGCTTGATCTGAGCCCATTTATTATGACCAGACATATTTTTTTAAGATGCGGCTAATTCATTTGATCGCGTTGTCGCCATTTCTCGGAGTACCGCGTGGGTACACCTCGTCATGGCTCCTAGCGCTCAAATGAATTATCTTGCATCTTTATCATCTCCTCGGAGCGCCTTACTCTCGATGAAATTTCCTCGCATATCTAAACTTTATATCTTTAGCTATGAGAAGATTTATAGATAATAATCCTCGAGTGAATCTGTGAATCGAGGGACAACCTTATTATAATCTTTATTAAAAAGAATACCACCGATTGGTGGTTTTTACTTGAAGTGTTCGGGTTTAAGGTTGCGGATCGGGATAAAATTCGCGGAACTCTTAGGCACGGGGAAAGTTTCTTCCCAATCGCCGACGAGATGCCCATCTTTGGTAGCAATAACTTTTACGGTTACACTTCCGGTAATTTGGGGTCCGGCTAGAATAGAGACAGTCGCTGATCTTTTAGCGGGGACAACGCCCCCTTTGTAAATCATAGGATCGGTGATTATGACCTCCAGTGTATAGTCGGTATAGTTATTAATTTTTACAATCGGGATATTCTTGTCGTTATAAAAAGAAGCAGTAGGAGGAACAACGTTGACTTTGAGGCAACCGAGAATCGGCCCCATGCCAACTAACATTATGGCAATACAGAATAGAAGAGAGATTGTTTTCGCGGTCATCTCTTCACCTCACTTCCCATTGGCGAACGATTCAGGTTTGATTTTCGCACGATCTATGAGGGTAGAAGCCTTGGTGGCTATTTTCAATATTTCTAATTGTAAAAGTTTTTTCGGCAACGCCTTTCATTCCGTTTCCGTCCCAAGCGATTACATAAACGCTTTTGCGTATATACGATTCGTGACAGCCAAAAGTAACAGCCTTAATTGTTACGCTTTCGCCCGGCTGGATAACTCCATACGAGCGATCGGCTTCTTTCACCTCTAAAACATATTGGGACGAGCCGTTTACGACTGTGATTGTTCCGTAACCATAATCAGAGGAATTATAAGTCCCCAGAGAACAACCCGACAAAACCATAACCAAGGCGGCTAGAGCAAACAAGCGTTTCATATCACCTCCTTTCAGATTGTTAGATTATAACAATTTATTGTTAATAAGTCAAATTTTGGTGAAACCCAGTTTAATCATGGGAAGCTCATCTTCCCACGTGGGAAGATGAGCTTCCCAGATATTGTTTGCCGATCCGTAATTATTTATCGAGTAAAATTTTTTGATTTTTATGACAAAAGATGTCATCGCCGTCTTGTTTTAGTAAAAAAATTCGGCTAGAGTGAAGTAAGGAGTTTAAATATATTTATGTAAGCTTCTCGACCTTGCTCGAAGAATATTTTAAAATATGGACGATCAATTAACTCAACTCAAAAGGAAGTCAGAAGAGCGAGACGCTCAACGAATAGCGGAGGAGCTTGGTTTAAAGTATCTTGATTTGCGAAAGGCGCCGGTTGAGATTGAAGCGATTAAAAAAATTGACGAGAGTGAAGCGCGAGAGGCGAAAATTGTCGCTACACAAGTGGCTGGTAAAAAACTTTTAGTGATTACTCATGACACTAGAAATAAAAAAGCGGATGAAATTATTAAAAAATTGCAAAAAGAAGGGTTTATAGTAGAAGTTAAAATTGGGTCTTTATCAGGACTCGCGCACGTATGGCAATCTTATGTTTACGCGCCGAAAGAAGAACATCAATTAGAGGGTATTTTTAAAATTGATAAGCAAAAATTTGGAAACCTTAAATCTAAATTAAAAAATGTTGATTTTGTTAAAAAAGAAGTCTTGGCTTTTGACATTAAAACAGCTAAAACCGCGGAAGTTTTAGAAGTTATTTTTTCCGGAGCGTTAGTTAACAGAGCGTCGGACGTACACTTTGAGCCCGAAGAAGAGGGGGTTAGATTGCGTTACAGAATTGACGGTTTATTAAACGACGTGCTCATTAATTTATCTAAAGACCTTTATCATCTAATGGTTTCGAGACTTAAAGTTTTATCGCGTATTAAATTAAACATAACCGATAGACCTCAAGACGGTCGTTTTACAATTGATATAGAAGACGCTTCTCTGCCTTTTGGCGCGGCGCAGAAAGAGTTTGAGGTTCGCGCTTCATTTGTGCCATCCGAGTTTGGTGAGACCATCGTGCTTCGTCTTTTATATCAAGAGACTATTGAGATAAGCATGAAAAATTTGGGTTTTAGGGACGATGACTTAAAGATTGTTCAAGAAGAGCTCAAAAAACCCAACGGCATGATTTTAAACACCGGGCCAACCGGGTCAGGGAAGACAACAACTCTTTACGCTTTTTTGAAAGCTAAGCAAGACCCATCTTTGAAGATTATTACCATTGAAAAGCCTATCGAATATCATTTGCCCGGCATCGAACAAACCCAAGTTCATGAAGAGACGGGATATGATTTCGCGGCGGCGCTAAAATCGGCTTTAAGACAAGACCCAGACATCATTTTGGTTGGTGAAATAAACAGTCAAGATACGGCCGAAGTGGCGCTTCAAGCGGCTTTAACTGGGCATTTAGTCTTCTCAACAGTTCATGCCAATAGCGCCACGGCGGCCATACCCCGTCTTTTAGATTTGGGTATAAAGCCGGTAAGCATCGGGCCGGCCATTAACTTAATTATCGCTCAAAGACTGGTCCGAAAACTGTGTGATGAGTGTAAGAAGCCGGTAAAGTTAGACGAGAAACAGTTGTTACATATTAAAAAGTTCTTAAGCCGATTACCGAAAAGGGTTTCTAAAATAAAAACAGATGAAGTAAGTGTTTATGAGCCCCATGGGTGTGACGCTTGCGGCGGGTCGGGATATAAAGGCAGGATTGGGATTTTTGAGTTGTTCTTAGTTGATGAAATGGTTGAAAAAGCAACAAATGAGACGCCAACTGAAGCAGAATTTGTGAAAATAGCCGAGAAGCAGGGGATGACAACCGCGCAGGAGGATGGAATTATCAAGGTTTTGTCGGGGGTGACAACATTTAAGGAGGTGGAGGTATTGACGGGGCCGATAAGATGGGACCATGAATAGAGAGTTTAGAATTTAGAATGTAGAATATAGAACAGAAACGACGCAATAAAGATTGCGTCGTCTAGCGGACATTGATCTGTGGGCAAAAATTGCCTATTAAGGCAAAAGCATGGAAAACTCTTTAAAGTTAAAACTTAAAAGAGGTTAGAATTTCCCCGAGGAGTGGCCCAGCCGGAACCAAACCATCCAGTTCTAAGGAAAATTCCCTGCCCACAGATCAATGCCTGCTAAATTATCTCTAAATATGGCAAAAAACGGGTCGCACAGCGGCGCCTTTCATTATACAGGAAAACAGATGAAAAATCTATACCCTTCTTATTGTTAGTGTAATTATAGCATACTAACTGTTGGTTGTCAAGTTTCAGGATATTTTTATGGAAAATCAGGTTTTACCGGAAGAAACAACTATAGAATCCGCCCTTAGGCCAAAGTCATGGGACGATTATATAGGCCAAGAAAATATAAAACGCAATTTGCGTGTTATTTTGGAAGCCGCTAAGAAACGCAGTGAGTCTCCGGATCATTTGCTTTTTTATGGACAAGCAGGCTTAGGGAAAACCACTTTAGCTCATCTTGTGGCGTCAGATTTGGGGTCGCGACTTAAAATAACCTCCGGGCCGGCGCTTGAGAAAATGGCGGATGTGGCCGCTATTTTATCCAACTTGGAAAAAGACGACGTGCTTTTCATTGACGAAGTTCATCGCATTAATCATTTAATAGAAGAAGTTTTATACCCCGCGATGGAAGTTAGAAAGCTTCATATGATCATCGGCAAGGGCCCGGCCGCGAGAACCCTATCTTTAGACTTACCTCCTTTCACATTGCTCGCGGCTACAACCAAAGCGCATTTGATTTCTAGCCCACTGCGTTCTCGTTTTGGAGCGACCTTCAAATTAGATTATTATGGAGAAGAAGATATAGAAAAAATTGTCAAAAAATCAGCGCAAGTTTTAAATCTTAACATAGAGCCCGAGGCTGTCAAGATTATTGCTAAAGCGGCGCGGTATACCCCTAGAACCGCCAACAGGCTGTTAAAACGCGTTAGGGATTATGTGTCGGTTCATGATTTGAACGTTGTTGATGCCGACGCGGCTAGAAAGACTTTAGAAATGTTAGAGATCGATCATGTGGGGTTGGAGCCGCACGACAGAAGGCTATTAGAAATTATTATTGAGAAGTTTGATGGCGGGCCCGTTGGGATAAACACCTTAGCCGCCGCCCTAAACGACGATCCGCAAACCATAGAAGATGTTTATGAGCCATATTTAATGCGCACAGGGTTTTTGGTTAGGACAACTTCGGGGAGGGTGGTGACGGCGGAAGGATATAAACATATAAGAAATAGGGTATAGGGTTCAGGGGCTAGGGTTTAGTTAAATTTCTAATATCTAATTATTCTAATTAACCTATATGGAACAACCCAAACCAAAAAAAGAACTTGATAACGAGAGAAATAGAGAACAAGAAAAAGAGAAATCCCAAGAAAAGCTACTGGAAGCCCAAGTCAAAGAATTAGTAGCAAAAGCTGACAAAGCTCTAGAACTTAACGATACTGAAGAAGCTTTATTAATAATGAATTAAATACAAGCATTATTAGGCATAAAAACAAAAGAAGAAAAAGAATATGATGAAAATATTCAAGAAAAGATCAAAGAATGGCAGATATTCTATAATAATATATTTAATCTAGAATTAGACATCAAAGATCTTAAAATCCCTATATTATCTAAAGAACAAAAGGAAAAATTCAAATGTTTGATAATAATGCCTAAAGGATTAATAATGGACACTATATGGAAGAAGATCAAAGAGAAGATGAGGGCTATCCCAGAAGGAGGCTTATCTCCATTAGATAAATCTAAATCCATATATTACACATCAATATTTTTTTAATTATTACACGTTTGTCCACTTCTAACGGGACTTTTACTCTTTTAACCTTGGGCGTTGTTTTCAAAATATGAAACTAATTTTAAAAAATCTAGATGAGTTGCGGGATTTTGCGAAAGAGATGGCAGATAAAGTTTTGAATAATAAAAGCCATAAAAAAGCTGTTGTTTTGGCATTGGAAGGGGATTTAGGCGCGGGGAAAACCGCTTTTGCTCAAGCGCTTGCCAAAGAGTTGGGAGTCAAGGAAAGAATTTTGAGCCCGACATTCCTCATAATGAGGAAATATCAAATACCAAAATTCAAAATCCAAATAAATTCCAAAGCCCAAACTTTAAAGAATAAACTAGACAATTTCTATCATCTGGATGTTTATAGGCTAAAAGATAAGGAGGAATTGCTGATGTTGGGATTTAAAGAAATTTTAAAAGATTCACAAAATATAGTTTTGATTGAGTGGGCTGATAAGGTAAAAAAAATAATCCCCAAAGATGCTATGTGGTTTAAATTTAGCCATGGAGCAAAAGAGAGCGAGCGAATAGTTGAAAGTTAGGACAATGGGGTATAGAATGCCTGTATTCATTGAAAATTGAAAGAGAGATCAAATGGGTAGTTCGGTTGGTAATAGTTTGTCCGATTTTAATCCGGAGATTAAAAAATTGCCCCTATGGATGGAGAAAGAATTTAATAATAGATATGAGAAACAGCCGGAAGCGTGGTATTTATTGCTTAGAGTGAGGGATTGTTGGGAAATTGTAGAGAAGGAGAAAGCTGAACAAGAGAGGGTTTCGCGAAATAAATTGATTAAAGAAAGAGCGATTAGAGAACAGGAAGAGGCGGCGAAGAAAAAGAGGGTTGAAAAAGAAATGTTAGAAAAGCTTTTAAAAATAGAAAATCAACAAAATTTTTTAAAGGCGTTAGATCAGCTTGAAGATTGGCAAAGATTTTATAAAGAAGAATTTGATATCGTTATAGATATAAAGAATCTAGATATCCCCAAAAGAAGCAAAGGAGCGGATATTTTGATGGTTGTGGCGGAAGGAATAACGCCTAATGCGGTTTTCGAAAAATTGTCAAAACGAGTTGATGTGAATGCGTATATTTTTGATTTGAATACCATAGATTCAGAAAGAAAACCCAATCAGACTTATGCCATTTGGTTGGCAATCAGCCCAGTTGAAAATTCAGATGGTCGTTTAGGGATTAGTCTTTTAACAATTGAGGAAAGACTACTCTTGGAATTAATTGATTTGGAGCGCATGGGAGAGTATTTGGAAAAGTACCGGTGGAGAGCCGCTTGTCTTGGGTCAATTGATTTGGGAGGATGTTCTCCCTTTATATATTGGGATAGAAATAAACAAAGCTTAATTATTGATTGGTGTAGATCTCTTTGGATGGATGATTTAGAGACGGTGTGTAGGATGAGGTTTTATTAAAAATTGGCGCCCAAAGGCGCTTTTTGACTAATAAATAAATATATGATATATTTTTATCGCTTTGATAGGAGGATGGAATAGTGGTCAAAGTAGAGAGCGTTTTGGGAATAGATAGGATTGTCCGTATATTAGGAAGTGACCACGTATACGATGGGGATTTCGCGAGCGCCATTTGGCGCATTCCGGTATATAAGAAGTTTCCGGTGCGGTATACTAACGACACTTTGCTTAGAGCGGCCGAGCAAAACAAGTTTGGCGGAAATGATTGGCATTTGGGGTTTGTGTTTGGTTTGCCCTTGGCGAGACAATATGAAATTTTACATTATAGTCCTGATAGGAAAATAAAATTTCAAAACGCAGTGCCGTTATTGGATGATGAAGTCTTGTGGTCGCGAAACGAGCTGGTTCGATTTCCCAGGGGCATGTATCTCATAGATTTCAAAAAGCGGTTGATGGAAAAGGATTGGCAACATCAGAGCCGCGTGATTGACTCTTATGGGAGTAAATTCCGGCGGGCGCCTGAAGAGATGGTAATGGAGATGGCTTTGAGCTTTCAATATATGATCGGTAAGCGGCTACTCAATAATTTCTTGCATTGGGGCAGAAACGAGTCTTTGCCCGGATTGAGGGTTGCGGTTGGGGAGAGCGCTCATGGGGTTTTAAAAGTTGACGAATATCCGGAGTGGCAGACAGGCAATAAGAATGTAGGAGCAAGTATCATCAGATTGTGGGATTTTTAAGTTAAGCGCCTGGGGTTCAGAGGCGCTTTTGTTTTTTTAAATACCAATATCTCGTCATATTATTGCTCGCGGGTCCGGCTCATTTCTTCCAGCGAAGAAATGGCCTCAATGTCTCGGCAATTCGGTCCGATAAGAATCGGACACCATGCCGAATTGCCTCCGACAAACCCGCTCGCAACAATATGCCGAGATAATCATTTATTACATTTCAGGATTGAACATACTTGCAGAGCTTCACCGCGAAGCAATAGTTCTATATTATAAGAAGTAAGACTATTACTATGAAAACACTACTCTTAATAGACGCCAACTCTTTGATTCATCGGTTTTTTCACGCGATGCCGCCATTGACCACGCCCAAGGGTGAGCCGATTGGCGCGATTTATGGACTTTCTCAAGTGGCGCTTAAAATTTTTCGTGAGATTAAACCCGATTATATCGCGGCTTGTCATGATAGGCCGGAGCCGACATTCAGGGACGAAATGTTTAAAGAATATAAAGCCCACAGGCCGCCGGCTGTCGGCGAGTTGGTTTATCAAATTATAAAGGCGTATGAATTGTGGGAGAAGTTTGGCATTAAGGCGGTGGAGCTTTCGGGATTTGAAGCCGATGATTTGATAGGCACGTTAGTTCAAAAGTTTAAGGATGTGCCTGATTTGAAAATCATAATTTTTTCAGGTGACTTGGATAATCTTCAATTGGTGGTTGGCGATAAGGTTGTAGTTCATTTTCTGATAAAAGGCATTACTGAAACCATAACTTATAACGAAGAAGCGGTAGTCAAAAGATACGGCCTAAAACCGGCGCAATTGCCGGATCTAAAAGCTTTTTTGGGAGACGCCTCCGATAATATTCCGGGCGTAAAGGGAGTGGGCCCAAAAACAGCGGCGCCTTTGATACAAAAATTTGGAAGTGTCGAAAAAGTTTATGAAGAGTTGTGGGCGGTGGAGCAAAAGGTGGCTAAAAAAATAGAGGAGCATAAAGACGTGGCAATGCTTTCAAAAAAATTGGCGACTATTGTTAGGGACGCGCCGATTGGGATTGATTCAATAGAAGAATTAAAACCAAAAGAGTTGGACATTCCGTTGCTTAAAAAGTATTTTGAGGAATTGGGATTTATGAGTTTAGTTAACAGATTAACGCGATAGGGTTCGGGGTATAGGGTACGGGGGTTAGGGTATAGGGTTTATGTTGATTGATTTTAATATAAAACAAAAAATAAAAGAGTTAAAAAAAGCGGGAAAGAAGATTCCTAAGCCATATTTTGACTTGGGCGTGGCTTTTTGGTTGATTGATCCGGAGGGAGTGAATTATGTATCGGATTCTAAAAAGACTAATCAAGAAAATTATGAATTCGTTGCCGCGAAGTTAAAAGAGTTTGGATTGGAGAAGGTTTTTTATGAGATTGAAATGCCGGTTTTGGAAATTTTGGCCGATATGGAGGTAAGGGGAGTTATGGCAGAGGTTAAGGTTTTAACGGGTTTAAAAAAGGAATTAGATAAAGAAATAGAGGAAGCGGTTGTAAAAATTTATAAAATTGCCGGCAGGGAGTTTAATTTGAATTCGCCGAAACAGCTGGGCGAAATTCTTTTTGATGTTTTGAAAATCAAACCAAAGAGGAAAACTAAAACAGGGGCAAGATCAACAGGCGCCGAAAGTTTGGAGGCCATGAAGGATGAGCACGAAATTATTGAGCTGATATTAAAATATCGAGAATTGTTCAAACTTAATTCAACTTATGTTATTCCTTTATCTCAAATAGTCGAAGCGTCAAAAGACAAAAGAATTCACACAACGTTTTTGCAAACCGGGACGGCGACCGGCCGGCTTAGCTCGGAGAATCCGAATATACAAAACATTCCGACCGGTACGGAATACGCTAAAAAAATCAGAAGCGCTTTTGTGCCGAAAAAAGATTGCGTGTTTTTATCTTTAGACTATTCGCAGATAGAGTTGCGTGTTATGGCCTCCGTTTCAGGAGATCCGAATATGATAGAAGCTTTTAAAAAAGATATTGATATTCACGCGCTTACCGCGAGCCGAGTGTTTAATGTGCCAATTGAACAAGTCACAAAAGACATGCGGCATCATGCCAAAACGTTAAATTTCGGAGTTATTTACGGCATGGGGCCGCAGGCGTTTGCAAGGGCCACAGGGTTTACTTTTGAGCAAGCGTTTCAATTTATTGAAGAATATTTTAGAGAATTTTATGAAGTGAAGATTTGGCAAGACAAGCTTATTGATAAATTAAAACAGACGGGATATGTGGAGAATTTGAATGGCAGAAAAAGGTGGTTGCCGGGGATTTTGTCGCCCAACCAACGGGTTTATTCGGAGGCAACACGCGCCGCGATCAATATGCCCATACAAGGCTTGGCGGCTGATATTATAAAACTAGCGATGATAGAGGTTAAGAAACAATTTCCGGACATCGGGCTAATATTGTCCATTCACGATGAATTGGTGTTTGAGGTGCCCAGTGTTATGCTAAAAGATGTAGCCCCTAGAATAAAAAATATTATGGAGGGCGCGTATGAATTAAAGGTTCCGCTTAAGGTTGATGTATTAGTGGGCAAGAATTGGGCGGAAGTCAGTTAAGCAGGGTAAAAAGGGTGTAGGGTTCAGGGTATGGGGTAAAATTCGTGCCTCAAACCCTATGCCCTATACCCTAAATCCTGAACTATGTTTGATTTTTTGAAAAAAGTTAAAAATAATAATGTATCTGCACCAGCCGCTCAAAACGGCTTTATTTCCAGTGAATGGTTTTATACGACCATCGCTGATTTGTCAGACGGAGTTGTCGCATATGATACGAATTTTAAAATCGTAATTTTTAACAAATCAGCCGAGAGAATTTTTAATTTAAAGGCGTTGGAGGTTATCGGACAAAATATTTCTTTGGACAGAGTAAGGGAGTCAAAGCTTAAATTTTTAGCGCAGGTTATATTTCCATCACTCGCGCCCAATGTCGTGCTTCACTCTGATCCTAATACGTTCCCTCAAATGATGGATATGCACTTTGAAGAAGTTCATTTAAGGGTGATAACTAATAAAATTATTGATAGCAATGGTCAAACAGAGGGGTTTACTAAGGTTATCCATGATAGAACTCGTGAAATTAACATCGTAAAATCCAAAAGCGAATTTTTAAGCGTGGCGGCGCACCAACTCCGAACTCCTTTGACGGCTATCAACTGGTCGCTTGAGGGGTTATTAAGCGACACATCGCTCGCCGCTTTTTCGCGAGAATTAGTTGACGCGGGGACATCGGCGGCTAAAAGACTTTTAAAAATCGTAGACGACTTGTTGGATGTGGCTAAGCTTGAGGAGGGGAAGTTTGGCTATACTTTCGCGGAAGGTGATTTTAATTCTTTTATGGAAAAATTATTAGCCGAGGAAACGCCCATCGCCCAAACCTATGGAGTAAATTTATATTTTGAACGCCTTAAAGAAGAGTTAAAGTTTTCATTTGACGAGCAGAAACTAGCGCTCGCCATATCTAACTTGGTAGATAATGCCATTAAATACAATGTACCGAATGGTTCAGTAACGGTCAGTATTTCAAAGGCGGCGGAGGGCCCTTATGTCTTGGTCAGCGTTAAAGATACGGGGTTGGGGATTCCTAAAGACGCCATAGACAAATTATTCACTAAATTTTTCAGGGCGGAAAACGCCGTTAAAGCATCAACCGAGGGTTCGGGCTTGGGTTTGTATCTTGTAAAAAATGTTATTCAAAGGCATGGCGGAAAGATTTGGGTGGAATCGGAAATTAACCGAGGGACGACTTTTTATTTTACGTTAGCCACCGACCCCGCCTTTATTCCCCATAAAGAAACCGCGCCGGAGGAGGGGTTTTAAAATAATTATTAGGCGGTTAGCGACTAGTGATTTAATAAAGTGAAATAGAGGCGTAGTCACATTACTAAAAAATTACTATTTCAAAGATTAATCTTAGAAATGGTAAAAAGTTGCATAAGCCAGTATTTTATGTTATGCTCCATCCGTTCATTGATAAGTAAAAGAAAGGAGCTCGCTCATGCCTCAAATCAATTATCTTTCTGATCTGAATCCTGAAATACTCAAGCTACCTCAATATCTTCAAGATGAATTTAATAAAAGATTTGATAAAGAAGGAACAGCTGATTATCTAATACTCCGAGCCGAAGATTGCATAAAGATAATTGAAAGTGAGAAATGGCAAGAAATCAAGAAAAAGAATGAGAAGTTAAAACGCAAGAAAATAATAGAACAGAGCAAACCCCAACTCCAATCCTGGATCGAACTCTACCAACAAGAATTCAATCTTGATATCAGAAAAGACATAGATAATCTACATATTCCAGAAAAACCCAACGACCTCGCTCAGGGCAGGCCCCTTCAACAAGGTTCAGGGCAAGCAGGATTCAACTGGCTAATCATAGTTTACAAATCTCTAAAACCTAATCAAATCTTCAATAAACTGCAAGAAAAGTTTACCTGCTACAAATATCGAGATAATCTAGACGATATAGAAATAGTAGCAGAAAGACCCGATACTGATATATACGCCATTTGGATAAGAGATAGAGTGGAAGCCGATGAGGAACATAGAAATAAATCCGCCAATCGAATTCAAGAAGAAGGCATCAACTCTATTACCCTAGAAGAGAGACT
>Ga0209515_10003967_pt1 | contig 20442 bp, 12 predicted proteins | sample Subgroupgradi54m_FD_187454 | JGI IMG/M metagenome (GOLD analysis project Ga0209515, IMG submission 187454) | Subsurface groundwater microbial communities from S. Glens Falls, New York, USA - GMW60B uncontaminated upgradient, 5.4 m (SPAdes)... ...
TTGCCTGGGAAAACTTTACCTCACTTTTAGTGGGATGCACATTCACATCCACAAAATCGGGTGGCACATGAAGATGAAGGATAACCCAAGGATAATGGTGATGCATGAGAAGATTTTCATACGCGGCCATGACGGCATGTTGAAGGGTCCGATCTTTGACCAAACGACCGTTCACAAAAAAGAAAAGGGACCGTGTTGTCGTGGAAGTAATCCGATGATCTGTCACATATCCAGCAACCGACAGAGCTCCCCGCACCAAACTCACCGGACGTGCATATTCGGCAACCTCACCTCCCAGAACATCCCGAATGCGCAAACGAAACTCGTCTGTCGGACGCGCCTGAAATTCCGTTTTCCCCTGATGTTTCAGAACAAAACGAATGTCCGGCCGGCAAAGAGCCATGGATTCCAACCAGCTTGCCGTGTGTGAAAATTCCGTTTCCTTGGACTTGAGAAATTTGAGCCGTGCCGGTGTGTTGAAAAAAAGACGCTCCACACTGATGCGAGTTCCTCGTAAAATGGCAGAAGCTGTTTTTTTAATGAGTTTTCCGCCCTCAACCTCAAGTTTGCTGCCCACATTATTCAACCCTTGACCCGAAACAGACTCCAAAGTCAGTGATGAAACCGCCGCAACGGAAGACAAAGCCTCACCACGAAAACCCAATGTCTTGATCCGAAACAAGTCGTCATCGTTACAAAGCTTACTCGTGGCATGACTTTCCAGCGCCAGTTCTATTTCGGCGGGTCCTATGCCACAGCCATTATCGATGACCGTAATCTTCTTTTTACCCCCCTCCTCCACCTCTACGAGAATTTCCGTGGCTCCCGCATCGATGGAATTTTCAACCAGCTCTTTAACAACGGAAAATGGCCTTTCGATCACTTCACCGGCAGCAATTTTGGAAATGAGTTCTTCAGACAACTTTTGAATCGGGGGCATACAAGCCCCTTTATATTTGGGAGAATAAATGTAAAGCGGTATTTACATTTGCCGAAGCGTTCACTACTCTTCAGAGTCTATGGAAGCTTTTCCAGGACCAGATCCTTGGGATACCCGTGTCATCGTCTTTTTCAGACGGGTCGTTTTTCTCATAGCACGATTCTGGAAGAATATGATCGTTGCTCTTCAGAATTACCTCCGGAGCAAATCGAAACAATTTCCCGACAATCCTCCCAAAGGACGTTTGGCCGTTGTGGAATCAATTCTGGATCATAAACATCATCAGGAATTCTTAGAAAACTTTTCGCGCGAGAGCGGCATCCCTCTGGATAGTGTGGAAAAAACCTTTCGTGATTACCTGCGTGAAATTGCCGCGGACATGAGTTATTTTGCATTTCCTTTTTGGGATGCCCTCCTCACCTGGGTTTTTGAAACCATTTATGAAGGTATCGATGTGGACACAGCCTCTCTGGAAAAAATCAGGGCCTTTGCTGGAACCAAGCCTGTCGTGTTTGTTTCCAATCATCGAAGTCACATGGACTACCTCATTTTATCTTATGTTTTTTATCGCCACAAAATCCCCATGCCTCACGTCTGTGCTGGTGCCAACCTCTCCTTTTGGCCTTTGGGTCCGATCTTCAGAAAATCAGGAGGGTTTTTCATCCGCCGTTCTTATGAGGGCAATAAACTCTATGCTGCGGCCATCCAGGCCTACATGGAAGAAATGCTTCGGGAAAATTCCTGCCTGGAATTTTTTATTGAAGGAGGACGAAGCCGCACCGGAAAACTTCTCCCTCCAAAAATGGGAATTCTATCAGCCATCGTACAGTCCTGGTTACAGCAAGCTTCGGACGATATTATTTTGGTACCAACCTCTATTACCTATGAATCTATTCTAGAGGAAAAAAGCTATCTGGAGGAACAAACAGGAATTTCCAAAAAGAAAGAAAGTATCCGTGACCTCTTTCATCTTCAGAAATATCTGCGTAAAAGAAAAGGGAAAGTTTATCTCCAGTTTGGAGATTCTATTTCCGTTAAAGATTTTTCAGGAACAACGGATTTGAAGGACAAAAAAGAGAAGGTGCGTCAGTTGGCTTACGAAGTCACTTATGGAATTAATAAATGCACGGTGGTCACACCTTCCTCTTTGGTGGCTACAGCTATTTTGACCCACGAAGGTCGTGCTCCCTCCAACACAACGATTGAAAAGAAAGTCGATGACTACCTGGATTACCTTCGTTTCAAAGAATGCCATCTTTCGGAGCCTTTGGAAAAACACCTCAAAAATGCCGTCCGTGAAACCTTAAGATATTATGACGACAACCATCTCTTAAAAGAATGTAAAGACGGGGCAGAAAACCTTTATCAGGTTAAAGAAGAACAACGCAATCTGCTGGATTATTACAAAAATACGTCCATCCATTTTTTTGTTTCTATGGGCGTTTTGGCCACGCTCTTGAGAGCCTCTCTTTCCAATGAGGTTTCACTTAGAAAAATTGAAGAGGATTTCGTTTTTCTCCAAGACCTTTTCCAATACGAATTTACTTTTAGCCGACGTCAATCTCTCAAAAGTCATCTTCAAAAACTTTTGGCGTATTTTGAAGAGAAGTCGTGGGTAAAAATTACAGAAACCCATATTCAAATTTCCGAGGAAGCACGAGACTCTCTCAAAATCTTTTCAGATCCTTTGATCAATTTTTTTGAGGGTTATTACATCTTGTGGAAGACTCTCCCTGAAATGGTAAGTAAACGTTGGGAATCCAAAGAGCTCCTGGAAATTGTCCGGCAAAAAGGACAAAGGCTCTTTTTGCGCGAAGAAATTGATCATCCGGAGGCTTACAACCAATTTATTCTACAAAATGCTATTTGGGCTTTTCGGGATTTTGGTTTTCTTAAGGAAGAAAAAGAGGGACGTAAGAGAAAAGTTTATTATACGGTCCATTCAGAAGGAGCCTCTGTGGGGGTAAAACTGAAGGAGCTCTTAAAAAAGAGTTAGATAAAGCCTGTCATTGCGAGGAGTCCGCCAAAGGCGGACGACGTGGCAATCTCCGTGTAATCCCGTGAGATGGCCACTCCGTCTCTGGCGGATCGCCATGACACAATCATCAAGGAGACCTTATGTCAGAAGCTTATATTATCGACGCCACACGCACTCCCCGTGGAAAAAGAAACGGAAGTTTATCACTCACTCATCCGATTGACGTTGCCACCTCTCCTCTTAAAGCGATTGTGGAACGTAACAAACTGGATTCTAAACTTGTAGGAGACGTCATTTACGGTTGTGTGAGCCAACGAGGCGAACAAGACAACGTCATTGCTCGTGAGGCTGTGTTGGCGGCTGGTCTTCCTCTGGAAGTTTCGGGCTATACCGTCAACCGCTTTTGCGGCTCGGGACTCACGGCGGTTATTGCGGCCGCTCATGCCTGCATGTCCGGCCAAGAAGATGTCATGATCGCCGGTGGTGTCGAACACATGACCCGCGTGCCGATGGCCATTGACTTCAATATGGATGGCTCTCTTCTCCAGGACAGATATCCCGAACTTGTTCATCAAGGCATTTCCGCCGAAATGATTGCTGAAAAATATAAATTCTCGCGAAGACAGCTGGAAGAATTTGCCGTTGAATCTCAAAAACGTGCGGCCAAAGCCTGGGAAGAAAAACGATTTGCCAAAAGCATTGTGCCCGTCATGGCCAAAAATCAGGAAGGCAAAAGAGTTCCATTTGAAAAAGACGAACACCTGCGTCCTTCCACAACGCTTGAAGCTCTCGCGGGTTTGAAACCTTCCTTCAAACCGGATGGTGTTATTCATGCGGGAGTTTCTTCGGGCATCGTGGATGGAGCGGCGTCTGTCTTGATTGTTTCCAAAAACGGTTTGGAAAAAACAGGCCGCAAACCACGGGCCCGTATTGTTTCTACAACTCAGATTGGAAGTGATCCCATCATGATGCTCCTGGCACCCATCCCCGTGACCCGAAAAATTTGTCAGAAGGCCAATATCAAATTGAAAGATATCGATCTTTATGAAGTGAATGAAGCCTTTGCTCCCGTTCCCATGGCCTGGCTTCATGATCTCAAGGACGAAGGAGCTTCCTGGGATAAGTTGAATGTGAACGGGGGAGCAATTGCTCTCGGCCATCCCATCGGGGCCACCGGAGCCATTCTTGTGGGAACAATTCTGGATGAATTGGAAAGACAAGACAAACGTTACGGCCTGGTCACCCTCTGCACCGGCCTTGGCATGGCTCCTGCCATTATCATAGAAAGGTTGTGATTTTTAGAGGTGCCCTTTAGTAATACCTAAAAAGTAAGCAATACCAAGATCAGGATCGAAAAGAAATTTGACGGACCCGTTTTTACAACTAAAATCAGGGTTCTCTAAAATATCACGTGAGAAGGCAAAAAGTTCTTCGATTGGAAATCTATCAGAAACATTTCGAGGAGTTCTTTGACTTTCATGCCAAACAAGACTTTCTTCAATCCGACCCTGTCGAACAGGGAGATCCAGCCTCACTCCATCTTCGACAAAAAGTTCAGCCACAACTCCATCCCCATCCGTTGATTTTGCTTGTTCTATAACCTTATAGGCCGATCTTAGTTCTCGATAACTGTGAATGACGGAAGATCGAAGATTGGTCGATTTGAGGCAGACATTAATTGTAGGCATCATCCGGATACTCATTCTATAAACACTCGCCAAATCTACTTCACGCATACGTCCCAATAACTCATGAAAAGTCAAAGCTCCTGGAGAAGTAGTTCGCGGCAAGGGAAATACAGAATCATTATCCCCCATACTAGTAAAACTCAGAGGTAATTTTCTTTTTGGTTGACCCAATGGGCCTTGAAAAAGATTCCACGCTGTCCCTTTAAAAAGTACCGCCATCTCTTGAAAAACAGGGTTAAGTGACGAGATGTTTCTTGGTGTCGTCATCCGAAGAGCTGTTAAGATTGAATCAGGGCATATCCCATGATAAGCAGCCAAATCTTTTCGAAAACCCTTCATCTTGTCCGAGAAAGTACCTCCCCGATAAGCATCAATGACACGCGCGGGCTCTTGAGCAAGTAACTGCGCGACCTCATAACCACTAGCCCCAGGCTCTACAAGTCCCAATCCCTGCAGAACATATTGATACCTGTCAACAAAAGTGGGTTCAGAAATCATTTGGGGAGCTCCTAACTTTCAGAAAATAAATGGAGTTGGTCCGGCGATCAAAAAGAAATTTGACCACTCCCGCATGACGGCACTCCAATTCCTCCACAATATAATCAATGGTCGTGCGCAACAAACCTCTTTGATAGGGGAGCAATGAAAAATCCGGATCTTCCTCGTGATCACGGGTAAAAAAACGGATCTGGAAATCTTCATCGAAATTTTCGAGATCTTCTCTAGTGGGAACAGATTGGAAAATAGACCGGGCATATTCTGCGGAAAAAGATGCTTCAATCACTTCCACATCAGAAATATAAAGCTCGGCCACAGCAAGATGAGCAACTCTGTTTTCCACTAATCGATTAAAAGCCTGTTGAAGGTCCTCCAGGGACCGAATGGAATTTGATCGATAACCCGGAGCCTTTAACCAAATGGTGTCATTGAAAATAACTTCACCTTTTTGATTTTTACTTAAAAGCCCAACTTCAAGAAGCTGAGAAATCAAATCCTGAAAATCTCTGATGCCTTGTCTTGTTCCCGGTAATGTTGGAACTCCAGAAGTATGCAAGCGATCTCTGTTTGTTAAGCCGTAAAGCGAAGGCCTTCCTGATTCAAGACCCGAAACACCTTCTGAGAAGGTCTCCACACCTGCTGCGAGATACACATCGGCCAAAGCATCAAAAACAGGTTGAAGATCACGAAGAATCCTTGGAGGCTTATTATTCCAACACTGATCAATCGCTCGACCCACTGATGGAGGAAGTGTGTCGCGATAATGGCCTTTTAACAAAAGACAGAATTCTTGTGCTCGATCTTTAAAAAACAAATTACCATTTGAATGAGCTGCAAGAACCAACTCTTGACCTCTTGGAGAACGCAAAAAATCGGCTATCTGCTGAGGAGAAGCTGTGGATGCAACAACTTCAGCCTGAATCAAGCCTTGGGTGTACGCAGAAATAAAACGACTTGAATCCACAGATATCATAAAAAGGACCCTCGCCTTAATTTAAGTTATCGAATCATTCTCAATAAAGTTGCTTAAAATAATCCGTCCCGAGCCTGCCACATGGGTTTTCCCCAGGAAATCCACCAGCACCAACCGGCCGTCTTCCTGAATTTTTTCAAAAAACCCTGACGGACCTTCTTCTATCTGCAGAGGCATCCCTTTTTGAAAATAAGAAAATGTTTGATACTCTTTCAAAAGATCCGGCCACTCACCCGATTGAAAACGGAGGAGCTCTTCTTTCACGCTTTTAACCACCTCACTTAAAATTTCTTCTTTGGAGACTTCGTGTCCTAAGATTTCTCGTAATGTCGTTCTGTTTTCTCTCTCTGCCTCAGGAAAATCTGTCCGAAGTGAATTCACATTCAACCCAATACCCACCACGAGCGAAGTCTCGTGGGCTGTTTGAATTAAAATTCCTCCCATTTTTTTTCCTAAAACATAAATGTCATTAGGCCATTTGAGAGTGACACCAACAGGCAAATATTTTTGAAGAACCTTGGCAACACCCACACCTGCCACAAGAGAAACTTGCGGCTTCGGCACCTGATCCTTGAAAAATTGCCGCGCTAAAAGTGTAAAAGCCAGATTGCCCGGTGGAGAATCCCACGACCGGCCTTTCTGGCCATAGCCGGCGGTTTGATGATCCGTGACAAAAAGTTCCCAAGAAGGGCCTGCTAAAGAAGCTTCTTTAGCCAAGGTATTCGTGGAGGGAGTGGAAGCGACATCATGCCGTTTGTCTTTCCAGAAGCCATTGAGCATAAAGTTTTTTGAATTTGTCGGAGTTGTACCATTCTCTTGCCTGAGTCCCAATAAGCTCTCGGATCTTGTCTGTCCCCACAATCCCTGTAAGGGCTCCTGCTAAATAGGCCCGCTTGATGGAACTCATGGCAACAACCGTTTTTTCAAGGAGAGATTCCGCTACGACGCCGGCATCCTGCAAACCTTGCCCTTCGAGAATGCGAGTCATGTTTTTGAGTGTTTCCCTATAAAAACCAATCCCCTTCCAACCCTTAGGATCCAACACAGCCACATAGGCGCTTGGGTCTGCATAAAGACTGATTTTTCCTTCTCTGGATAAATCATGACCGATCGTCACATACATCCCTCCAAGAAGTCTTTTGTTAGGACCTATCCAATAAAGTTTTGGATTAGGACTTGTTGCTTGAATAGAGGCAAAGCGGGCTCCCTCACGACCACTGTCATCCACTGTTCTTGGATCATAACCGCCCGCAGAAGGATCCCCTGAGACAAACAACCAAGGCGGGATATTTTCAAGAAAAGTAGCCAAGTCACCGGCAGCCTTGGCTGGAAGTGTCATGGGTGGAGTTTCAATCTGGGCCATACTCCCTTTTCTCAGAAGTTGACCCGTCTTATCTGTTTTATATTCCGGAAGCATTTGCACCCCTATTAACGCAACGGGAAAACCTCCTATATAGGCAAAACCTGTACAGGATTGAGTACTCTTACCCAAGACTCGATCCAACTTTCCATCATCGGCAAGCGCCTCCAATTGATGCCAAGTATCATATAAAGCCGGAAATCCTCCCATCTTGACAGGGGCTTTGTTTTCTTTCCCCCATTCTTGAACACGTTTTACAGAATCATCCAATGCTCCACTGATATCACGAGTGAGAGGATCGTCCGTTGGCCGAGTGGCAAAGGAGGGTATTTCCGGAAGTGCTTTGACTATTTTAATGGAAGGAATCGAAGGATCACGACGAATCATCTCCACAGCTGCTCCGAAACCTTTGTCTGCACTCTCAACCACATGAGTCGTCATCGTCCCTCCAATAAGAACGGAAACTCCACCCAATGACTCCTGATCGGGAAAAAGACGAACACCGAACATCTTATTGACTCCCTCAAAACCGGTCAAAATAATAAAACTCCCGTTTCTCTGTATACGTGCTGTTCGACAAAGACGAAGATTGTAGAGGCCAATACCAGTGGCCAACCCCATGTTGACTAAAAGCAGAGCCATGGTTGGTACTTTTTCAGCAGCACGGGCAAAAGCGCCTGCACTCATGGAAGAACCACGCAAGCTTTCAACATTCACACCACCTCTTAAAATATCCGTCACGTAGAGACGATTTTCCCCCTCCACTTCTCTCCATTCACCGCCAAATACATCTCTCCAATCTTCTAGTTTTAAAATTTTAAGAATCTCATCGACATGACTGTCTGTGATATAGATTTGATCTTTGTGAACCGTCCGATCGACAGCTATTCTCAAATCATCACCTCTTTTGGGAGTAAGAAATTCAGGCAGACCCATCTTGGCTCCACTCGTTTCTACAGGATAGATCACATCCCAACCATGATCTCCGGCATAATCAACAACCCGACCAAGAAGTTTTCCACTATCAAAATCCATGGCGCCAAAACGGGTTTCTTTGAAGGTACGATCATGACCCACAAAAAGCTGATCCCTCCCGTTAGGAAATTCAGGCAGCTTGACTCTCAGATGAAAAGCCACCATCCCTGCTGTATTTTGACCTGGTTCCCGCTGAACTTCCTCAACCTGACCCTCTGAATCAAGAACAAGCTCCCCTTTAATCCGTATCATGTCCGTCGGAGCTGCTTGATCTGCTTGTTCCCATTGTCGTTGTATCTCACGAACGTATTCTCCAACACGATCATAAATGAATGTGGACCGTTCCCTACGGGCAAGTTCTCTTCTGTGATCCAGATCTGTTTTATCCCGAATAGGTTCGGTAGCGGAAACCCACTCACCAGCTTCTAATAAATAATTACCTGTTTCCAAAACTCTCTCAATCACAGAACGTTCCACAAGAACATCCCGTCTCTGATCATTCAACTCATCAACCTGAGCACTCAAAAGATAACGATGTCGAACAGTCGGGTTGGCAGAAATCCCGCCATTCGTATCTTCAATGGTGGTTAAAACCTTTACCCAATGATTTCCATCATGATTGGGAATCTGGACTGTCTGCTCCACAACAACTCTCTCAATGCCAACCTCACTACGATCCAGCCAAGACTCTCTGGCAAACTGATCCATCATGCCCTCAAAATCATTAAGTTCAAGAGAACGATAACCGGCCACTTTTATGCGGAGACGATTCCAGAGAGGAATATTATTCCCATTGGGCCAGAGGTTACGATCACCCAACTCCCTGTTGAGTTCTCCTACAAGTTCCCGATGGGCATTGAGTAAAGCATAAGAAATGCCCCCCTGTGCTTTCACATCTTCCGGATAAACAATAGAAGCCATATGATAATTTTTTCCATGCTGTCCTTCTGCCAAAAGAACCCGTCCATGACCATGTCGAAAAGTACGAACCAGTGCGAGCTGACGGAAATTTCCAAACCTGTCATAACCAAAGTTAACGGCTTCCAGAGGATGTATATCCTCCAAAACAGGATCACAGGCAAAAAGAGCTGTTCCCGGAAGATCACTATGATAACCGGCCAGCTCCCAGTCAAGATCATAACGCTCTCTGTTTCTTATCGTTTCAAAGGTATACGGCTTACCAACTCCATGATCCATTTCGACAGTAATTCTCCAAAGAAAAGCTTTAAGACCGGAAAACTGTTCTTCTGCGAGCACTGAATTCACAATCTCTTCCAGAAGTGCCCTTATATCTTTACGTGTGACAGAACGTCCTAAATTTTGAAGCTCTTCTTCTAAAGTAGAGGCCTTAAAGATAACATCAACGGCCGTATCCTTTTGATGATTCCACCTCTCTTTAAAATCATTCAGAATTCCAAAAACTTTCCGGAACTCTTTTCCCAGGTTATCTCTTCGACGCGAATCTCTTTGAACAACTATGACTTCTCGTCCCACTCTTTTCTCTTGGACAAGAGCCACCCAATGAAGAAAAGGCGAGGTGTTACTTTTCACAATCTCTGATCGCTTCACTATTCCCCAACGGCTATAACGACGACGAAACACAATACCGGAAACAAAACCACGTGCCTCTAAAGAAAGTTGAGTATCCTGGCTAAAATTTAACAGGAGACTCGCAAGAGGAACGGGAGAACTTTCCACTATACGATAAAATGCCTTTATACGATAAAATGCCTTTTGTTTTTCAACAGTGTCATGATTGGGATGTCTCTTACCCATTTCTTCCAAAATTTGTCTTAATTCTGCCAAAATAGCCGGTTGAACATTTGAGGGAAGAAGGGAAAAAATACTTGCCAAATCTTCAAAAGCCCGTGCGGGAGAGGAAGATCTTGCTTCAGAATAATAAGGAGGAACCACAGCAGCCACTTCTCCGGGAGCTAACTGGACAGTCAGGGTTGGTCGTCGTCGAATATGACTTAATCCAACGGTCATCTCGAAGAATTTTCCTCTGTTGAATACCGCTTGCAGCTCAGTCAAGTCTCCCTGTGCTATTTCCACGGTCTGGTCTTCTTCCTGAAAAACAGATCCTGTCAGGGTAGAGAGGGTAGATTTCACAGCCATCTTGCCATCCACAACAGGAGAGAGGGCAAGACGAGATACAAGGGGCACCGAATCCAAAACAGTTTTTATCCAAAGAGGAAAGACAACAACGGCAGGTTGTGTGCCGTCATAAAGAATCACTTTCTTTACATGAAGTTGATCTCCCCTTCGCACCACAGTACAACTGATATGTTTTTTTTTGGGATCAAAAGAACGGCCAAAGAATTGATTCCAATCCTTTCCTAATCCATCCATAAGAGAAGCAAGGGGCCCTACAAAAAAACCATTCTGGCCTCTTAATAAATTTTCAAAGGCAAGACTCACCTCTTCCACTCTTTCGGGCGCTAAAATATCAGGCGCCATGACTTTCAGGGCAACACGACGCAGGCTGAGAGGCAATGGAACAGCCGTGTAAACCCCGCTTTCTCCTAAATCAAATTTCTCACGTAGTGTCAGATCTGCTTCAGCAAGACGATAAAATTCTCCCGCAACACCCAAAAGCTTTTCTTCCTGAAGACGCTGGAAAGCAACCACATGAGGATGATCCAGAACACAACGATACTGCTCCTGAATTTCTGTACGTTGTGGTTCTTCTAGGAAAGACAAATAAGTTTTATAAGCATCTGATTTTGTAAACTCCGCAAGATTAGAGATAATTTCTTTACAGGCTGTTAACTGATCTTCCGGAACATTTCTTCTGCTTTTAAACGCAGTTTCCAACCACCTCACCACAAGAGGATCCTCTTCAAGAGGATTCTCTTCCGAATCCATAGAATCACGCAAAATAGCAAGGTGGGGACGAAGTTTTTCGGTTCTTTCTTGAAGAGCTATGTAAATACCCGCCAACTGTAGTCCATGTTGAACAGCATTCCTGATTTCTCCCGGCAAATCAGAATGACCGTGAGATATGGCTTCTTTTGCAAAACTTTCGGCAGGCTTTTGAAGACCACTCACCCATATATAGCCTACTTGTTCTGGCATTATCCCGGCTGTCTTCAAAGGATCTTTTTCTAAAACTCCAAAATCTTGACAGATAGCTTTTGCGATAACCCTTTCCATCTGGGTTGCTTGAATTGTTGTGAAAGTACTCAGGTTACGAAGCACCTCCGAAAGCCTGGGTGGCTCTGATAACCGGAATCGTTGAAGCCATTCATAAACAGGAGGAGGACTAAAAACAGCATCACCCCCATGTGTTGCAACAAGAAAATTAGCAAAAGCCTTTGCAACAAATTCGGGATCGGTCTCTTTAGAAATAATTTCTCTAAGATAATCTGAAAGATCATTTTTATAACGTGATAAGTAGCTCGTAAAAGCTGTGCCTCTTCCTAAAGCTCCTGCTAAAAGAGACTGATCCCCTTGAGAGTAATGATCAAAAACAGCCTCTGGTCTTTCTCGAAGGCATGCAGCAACTTCATGAGCGCTTGCGTTTTCAGGAACCAGTCCAGCTCCTGCTAAAGAATTCCTGAAATCAATAAAGAGAGATGGGGTTGCAAAATCCATAGAACTCCATTTTTACTATTCTTCCTGCGTCCTCACATGAATGAGAAGACGGAAGGTGAGTGAAAAAAGAATCAATCCCACAAAAAAAACAGGTCTCTGCTGTGGTTCCGGAATTGACCAATGAAACCAAGCGGACACACCCAGAAGGCTGCCGGCAAAACAAGAACCACTCACCAGTGTTAACAATGTTTCTTTTAAAATTTTGAGGACATTCATTATGGTCTCCTATCGTCATTCCTTCAAAAAGGTTGCGCAAAAAAAACAATTATTTTAAAAAACTTCACTTAAGGAGGTTTTATGTCCATTCCTCAGCTATCTCCCAAAGACGCCAAAACTGCTTTGGAAGAGAATTCTTCTGCCATTTATGTGGATGTTCGCTCTGTCCCTGAGTTTCAAAACGGCCATCCGGCAGGAGCCATTAACATCCCTCTCTTGAACGCACAAGGAGGACAAATGGTTCCCAATGCTGATTTCGTTCAGGTTGTGAAATCCACATTTCAAACAAACAAAAAGCTCATTGTGGGTTGTCAGTCGGGGGGACGTTCCCAAAGAGCCTGTGAAATTCTTGCGACGGAAGGTTATCAGGATCTTTCTAATGTTGCGGGTGGTTTCGGCGCCTGGAAGGGAGCCGGATTGCCTGTTTCAAAATAACCATGTCTCCTTCACTCGCTCGTTTTCTTATTTTTGGATGTTTGGGAATTGTGTGCGAAGTTTTTTTCACGGCTATTTTGAGTATTTTTCAAACACGTCGCTTGCGCCTCTATGGTTTTAGTTTTATCTGGATGTTTCCTATCTATGGATCACTGGCATTTTTATTTGCACCCGTTTATCACACAATCCACAACGACTCTATTCTCGTTCGTGGCCTGATTTATATGACGGGTATTTATGTTGTGGAATATGTAACGGGCACTGTCCTTACCGCTCTGACTGGCGGTCCTATTTGGCAATACAATGACAAACTTAATTAGTCCCCCCTGAAAAAGTGATTTAACCCCTATAAACACTGGCTAGAAGTGAACAAAGTGTGCTACTGAATCCACCAGTTTTTGAGCAAAACCCATCAAAATCTGGAGGAATCAACATGAAGCCACAGGATCAGAAAGAGCCTCAGGGAGATTTGTTTCAAACCCGCCTGGATCAGATCTTAAACAAACAACATCCTCTTTTTAAGTTAGCCCAGTCCATTGATTGGCCGATGTTCGAGAAAGAATTTGGAGATTTGTTTGTTTCCGATTTTGGAAGGCCAGGACTTCCAATTCGTCTGGTGGTTGGGCTGCATTATTTAAAATATTTGTACGATGCCTCGGATGAAGGCGTGGTCGAGATGTGTCTTGAAAACCCATACTGGCAATACTTTTGCGGGTTCGAATATTTTCAACATGAGTTTCCGTGCGATCCGACATCCTTGGTGAAGTGGAGGAAGAGAGCCGGATCAAAGGGGATGGAAAAACTACTTCGTGAAACGATCGAATCCGCTAAAAGACAGGGGGTATTTTCTTCATCAGAAATGAAACGGGTCAATGTGGATACGACAGTGCAGGAGAAGGCAATCCAGTTTCCAACGGATGCAAGACTGTATCACAAGATGAGGAAGACGTTGGTTACGAAGGCCAATGAACGAGGAGTTGAACTTCGGCAAAGTTATTCGAGAATGAGCAAGCGGGCCTTGATGAAACAGGGACAATACGCCCATGCCCATCAGATGAAGAGAGCCAGAAAAGAAACCAAGAAGCTGAAGATTTACCTGGGTCGAGTGGTTCGGGACATGGAGAGGAAACTGCAAAATCCCGACCCATCATTATCAAACTTGTTTTCGATGGCTCATCGGATTTTGAATCAACAGAGACAAGACTCAAACAAGTTGTACAGCCTTCATGCTCCAGAGACGGAATGCATCTCGAAGGGGAAGGCTCATAAGAAATACGAGTTTGGCTGCAAAGTCTCGGTGGTGACGACATCGAGAAAAGGCTGGGTTGTCGGCATCGATGCCCTTCATGGGAATCCGTACGACGGGCACACGTTGAAAGCTTCAATCGATCAGATGGAGCAGATCACGGGAGCCAGACCCGTACAAGCCTTTGTGGACAAGGGTTACAAAGGAGCAACTAATCATCCGGAAGATGTGGAAGTATTTTTGTCCGGGAGACGTGGATTAAAACTGAGCCTCAAAAAGTGGCTCCGGAGACGATCGGCGATAGAACCAGTGATCGGACACATCAAGCACGATCATCGGATGGAAAGAAATTATCTGTTGGGAAAAGATGGCGACAGAATCAATGCAATCCTGTCAGGCAGCGCGTTCAATTTAAGAAAGCTCATGAGAGCTTTTCTTTTATTTATTTTTGGGTGGGATATTTTTGCCGAACAACAACTCACAGCCGCTTAAAAACGGACTTTTTCAGGGACGACTAATTACAAGGGACAAATCACTCTCCTCTATGCCCCCGTCTGGTTTACGACAGGCCTTCTGGTCGAAAGATATTATTTTTGGATCGATAAAGTGAGCCGAATTTTGGCGTCATTGTCGTAACAAGGCCCGGATTCTCCTCCTTGTTCCCTAGAAGAGATTAAATCAACCTTAAGAGGATTAATAAAAAAAATTTCTGAAAATCCGCAACTTAATTTTAATGGAACCGATAGGCTATCCATAAAACAGGAGGCTCTATGAGCGACTACGCAACACTGTTGAGGAATTTGCAATCCTACGTTCCTTTTTTGAAGGATCTTTCCAGAGAACTACCATCTGCTGATTTTTTGGAGAAGTTCGGTTTTCAACACCTGGGAGCTGATTTTCGAATATCTCCCCTAGTCACTGTTGATGTTCCTGTAACAAGCAGTCGTTTTGATATAAGTGCTGTTTCCTTTCAAATCTATGGTGATCCTTACGTAATAAACCGACGTGCGCTGCTCTTTGGACATCCGAGAAATCTTTTGAGTCCGGCCAACTATGAACTTCCTGGTTATCTTAAACTCCCGATGCCAGATGAAACAGTTGTGATTTCTGTACTGGAAGTTTTTCATGGAGTTGTAAAGACTACTGATTATGTGTCCCAAGAAGGACTCAGGCGGGCCGTCTTCATTGACCACACCGAGCCAAAAATATTCGTCAGGATCGGTAGACGTGTCGAACTTAATGGATTATTCATGCCTTCCAATAATAATGACTATCCACTCTCTGAGGAAGTATCCCATGTGTCATCTTTTCAGTTTCCCCATCTACAACCCCCTATTGCAGAGCATCAAGATGCGATGGGATAAAAACTGATTTAATCCTCTGACTAGGCGATGTTCGAGAAAGAATTTGGGAGTAACCTTTCTTCTACTCAGCAACGGTGACATCGTCGAACCAGACTGATCCGCCGGTATTTTCTCCGAAGGAGTTGAGAGAGATCTCCACCGTATCGGTATTAGGAACAAAATCGCCGGAGATCGTTCTCCATTCTCCCCCTGTGGAAGATGCAGTGTAGTTGCGATTACAAGCTCCCAAGTCACCACCATCACACCGGACCCAGGCTCCAACAGATCCGACGAAGGGAAAGGGATCCTCAGCGCCAGAAGTTTTGACAGCGATCGAAAGCCTGTACGTATGACCCGGCACAACGGAAATACCTTTCTGATACCAGCGTCCATGCCCGCCATGTTCCCCATGTTCCAAAGAAGAGGTCGTGATGCGGGCCGAGTACTGGCCGGTCCTTGATACTTCCTTATCGATCAGGAAATAATACTCCCCGGATGCAGAGTCTGTCTGCCAAAACGAAGCGCCGTGTTCAAATCCGGCATCCGATAAAGAGCGAACGTTTGACCACACCGGCAGAATCGGGCTTCCAGCTCCCGTCTCTACGATGGCAGGCTGGGTAAATCGACCCGCCAAACTCATCGTCCCTAATCCAAAAGAATCTGCAGGCAAAACTAATATCTCTTTCCGTGCAAATGTCGCTGAGAAAGAAGCCAAAGGTATGCTAAATCGAAATCTCCTCCCTTTCGATTCGCACGCATCCGCCAGCTCCGGTTCGCTCGGCTCATCCGCAACAAATGTACTGGCTACAGGAAGAAGCTCTCCCCCTGGATCTCGGAAAAATATATTAATGTTCAGAGGTGAAGGATACCCCCTGCGACAGGTCCAGCCACGAAGGACAGGAGACCCACTCGACCAATCAATTCCTTCCACCAATCCCCTCACTCCAAAATCGGTACCTTTTGCTTTCCACAGGGCATTTAGATAAGACACATCGACATTACTGATGGGTTTATAGTGATCATTCCACCAAAGGTCATTGAGCAGAGTCGCCTCCTCGGCATAAATCCACGAATACTGACTCGAGTTACGAAGTCCAGCTCCCACCATCGTCTCGGTTTGCTGTGCAGAGTTCATGCGATTATCTCCAGCCCACTGAGACGAGTCGCTTCGCTTCCAGTCTAACCAAAACGCAAAGGCAGGCGCCACGAAGCTTGCGTAACGACTCCGAAGATCGGGGGCTACATTTTGGGAAGCCACATTGGTAATCTCGTTCACACCTTCATTGAAATCGTTGGGGGTCTTGTACCAATAAGAAAATTCATAACCGTCCAGAATACGCGAAGAACTCCCATCCGGAATCGATTCCAACATCCCGTCCAAAAAGTTTTTCACATACGACATCACAATCGCCATCTTGTTAAAGTGATCTCCGAAACCTGGCCAATTGGGTTTGTTGCGCAAAGTTGCTGAGTAACCCCACGGAACAATCAGCACGATATCCGGAAAGACCCGCTGCATGGCCTGCATGATCTGACGTCCTCGCGCACGCGCAATCGTCTGGGATCCTGGATAGAGATACTCGTTAAAGACATAATCTTCGAGCGGATTCCCGTTGTTGTCGTAGAATCCATCGTACGGATAAGGCTCAAAATCAATCACCAGTCCTTTGGCTCCGCTCTGTTTTGCAATTCGTGCAGCGAGCTCCCAGTTGGCTGTGGCGTTGGCCCATCCCACATCGTCGTTCCAGGCCGGAGGTCTGAGACTGAAAGCCGTGGCACTTCTGTAATATCCTAATTTACGCCCTACGGATATCGAGAGGAAATTATGCCGACCGCTGTTTTTTTCTTCCACCATGTCAGAGACAGCTAAATTCGCATCGGAAGGATCCAATCGGACAACCGATCCGGCAACACCAGTAGGATGGGCAAAGAGAAGTCGCCCCAGCGTATTGTCGGGACCAAATCGAATCGGCTGAACCAAAGTAGAGAGCGAACGGTTAAGGAGAACATCAAACACCAGCCCATCGATAGGCAATTGATCGAGCTCACTCCGATGATTCGCAATATATTGCGTGGTTGGAAATGCGGGACTGAACCAGATGAGCTTCTTCCTTATATTATCGAGATTCGGATTTGCTCTGCTTGAATTGACTGTTGTAAATGGAGGTGTCGTTACAGGAAGTGTCTCGGGGCTTCCAGGACTAGGACTTGCTGAAGAGTCTCCCTCTCTTTTATTGATCCCCTCCGGAGGTTGAGAGCTCGACCTATAACTACAGCCAGATGAGGCAATGAGAGAAACCAAAACAAGAAAGAGAATGAATTCTCGTTTTATCAAAATGAGAGACGTTATCAATTTGAGAGATCTATTCAATTAATAGCCCTATAATTTAACGAGTTTTTGGATATTGTTATTCCAGAAATAATAAGTGCAAGGCAGGTGCCAGCTCATCCAAGTAATTTACTCGGAAATGGTAATGTCATCGAACCAGACGGATCCTCCCGTATTTTCTCCGAACGAGTTGAGATAGATATCCACTGTATCGGTACTTGGAATAAAATCGCCGGAGAGTGTCCGCCATTCTCCCCCTGTGGGAGACAGACTGTAGTTACGATTGCAGGCCCCCAAGACCCCCTCATCGCAACGGACCCACACTCCAATCAATCCGGAGAAGGGAGGAAAGGGATCCTCACTACCGGAAGTTTTCACAGCAATCGAAAGATGATACCGATGACCCCGCACAACAGAAACCGATTTCTGATACCAGCGTCCCTGACTCCCCTGTCCTTTTACACTCTCTGAAGACGAGGTCGTGATACGGGCCGCATAGCGGCCTGTCCGCGAGACTTCCCTATCGATCAGGAAATAATATTCCCCGGAGGCGGAGTGTGTCTGCCAAAGCGGAGAGCCGTGCTCAAACCCGGCATCTGCAACCAAACTAACCGGACTCATGACTCCGTCTTCAACCTTGCTCAGCTCTAGGGAGTCAAAGATCACTTTTCCCCTGCCCATGCCGTTGAGGAGGAGTTCTACCGATCGCATGCCAGGGGCATTGATGACGATATTACCCAGCTCGGCTTGCTGCCAGACCCCTCCCGTCGGGGACAAGGACAATCGGTACGTTGTCTCCTCGGTCACCAATCCCGCCTGTGCCGAACCCGTAAAATCCGCGCTCGTCTTGTAATGGATTTTTAAACCCAGAGTCTTCTGCCCTGGAACTAAAAAATTCTGATGCCATCTTGCCGAAGACTCGGGTACCAAAAAATTAAGCTGTGCGCTTCGTAACCCATTGTATCGGTCGGTTGAAAGAATCTCCGCCGTAGCACTTCCAGGGGCACTGAGGAGAGTGGATTGCCAAAAACCGTCTGTTTCAAATCCCGGGTTGGATAAAAGATTGATCGGCCGGTCTGCCAGGGAGCGGATCTCAGACCACACCGGCAGACTGGGCCTTCCAGCTCCCGTCTCTACGATGGCGGGCTGAATTAATCGACCTGCCAAACTCATCGTCCCTAATCCAAAAGAATCCGCCGGGATCACCACTATTTCTTTGTGTGCAAAAGTCGCCGCAAAGGGAGTCAGCGGGATGCTAAACCGGAATCTCCTCCCCTTGGATCCGCAGACTTCAGAGAGCTCCGGCTCGCTCGACTCATCCCCATAGGGCTCAAAATCGAGCATAAGACCCTTGGCCCCCGTCTGTTTTGCAATCCGTGCAGCGAGTTCCCAGTTGGCCGTGGCATTGGCCCAGCCCACATCGTCGTTCCAAGCCGGAGGTCTGAGACTTAAAGCAGTAGCACTTCTGTAATATCCCTCTTTGAATCCTGTAGCGACAGAGAGAAAGTTGTGCCGGCCGCTATTTTTTTCTTCCGCCATTTCAGAAACAGCCATCGTCAAATTCGGATCCGAAGGATCAAATCGCACCACAGATCCTAGAACATTGGGGGTATGTGCAAAGAGAAGTCGCCCCAACGTATTGTCCGGACCGTATCTGAACGGCGCCGTCATGAGAGAGAGCGAACGGTTGAGAAGAACATCAAAGACCAGACCGTCGACAGGCAACTGATCGAGTTCATTCTGATGATTCGCAATATACTGCGTGGTCGGAAATGCCGGACTGAACCAGATGAGCTTTTTTCCCAAATTATCAAGATTCAGATTGAGGCGTGTGGAGTCTGTCAAAGGGCCTCCTCCCACCACCCTTGAACCTCCACTATCCGGGGATGGAGGTATGGGGGGACTGGGACCAATCACCGGAAGAGAAAATATGACCGTGGGAGGTGTCGTGGTTGTACTTGTCGTCTCGGGTATGACAGGAGGAGCCGGGGGAGGATTAGAAACCGTAACTTCTCCGGGTATACTACCCGGCAAAACAACCCTCTCTGATTCCGGCCTTGGCGTCTCTTGAACTGTCGTGGGAGACGAATGGCTTACCGGCGCTGCGGATGAAGGAAAAGTTGAAGTTTCTGTTGTCGTCGGAGTTGCTGGTGGAGTTGAGACTGGAGGCGTTTCCACGGGAGCCATGGAAGACGGAGCTGCAGGAAGCGGAGGCGTCCTTGTTGGTGGGGTATCTGTGACATTTTCAGTGGGTGTTGCCTCGGATGATTCAATCTGTTGTGGTCCTTGATTCCGGGAACAACTACAAACCCCGCCTAAAACAACCAAGAGAATCATGATGGTTTTGAACCTACAACAGACGCCTTCCATCACTTTATTATAACTATTTAGTATAATTTATAAAAGATAATAAAGTGATAATTTTATCAATTTGATAAAAATTACATTTTAAATAAAAAAAGAACCACAGAATAAATCTGATCCTCATTCACTACCAAAATAAAAACCCCGACCTTCGTTTGAAGATCGGGGTTCAAATTAAATCCGGCAACGTCCTACTCTCCCAGCACATCGTGGTGCTAGTACCATCGGCCCAGGTGAGCTTAACTTCCGAGTTCGGGATGGGATCGGGTGTGGCCTCACCGGTATAATCACCGGAAACTGGTCGGATTTAGATAAAAGCTCATCTCTGAAACCTTTCTCTAAATCCTAATATTGTAGATCAATCACAAAGAACTGCATCAGCATTTAAGAGACCACCAGGCTTAGGTCCACTTGCGTGAACCTAAGCCAGCGATCAAAAAAATTGGTCAAGCCGCTCGACCGATTAGTACTGGTTAGCTGAGTCCCTTACAGGACTTACA
>Ga0209515_10003968_pt1 | contig 20439 bp, 23 predicted proteins | sample Subgroupgradi54m_FD_187454 | JGI IMG/M metagenome (GOLD analysis project Ga0209515, IMG submission 187454) | Subsurface groundwater microbial communities from S. Glens Falls, New York, USA - GMW60B uncontaminated upgradient, 5.4 m (SPAdes)... ...
CCCCATGAGAAGCTGGAGATCGCCAGGCAGCTCGCCCGCTTGGGGGTCGACGTCATCGAGGGTGGGTTTCCCATCGCCTCACCCGGCGACGCGAAAGCGGTGCGCCTGATCGCCGAGACGGTCAAGGGTGTGACGATCTGCGCGCTGGCGCGCTCGCTGGCGGCCGACATCGAGGCGGCGGCGCAGGCGCTGTCGGCTGCGCCCAAGAAGCGCATCCATGTGTTCCTGGCGACGTCGCCCATCCACCTGAAATACAAGCTGCGCAAAGCCGAGGATGAGATCCTGCGCCAGGCCGTGTGGGCGGTCAAGCACGCCACGCGCTTCTGCCGCGACGTCGAGTTCTCGCCGGAGGACGCCTCGCGCACCAAGCCGGAGTTCCTCTTCGAGGTGCTGGAAGCCGTCATCGACGCCGGCGCGACGACGGTGAACATCCCGGACACCGTCGGGTTCGCGATTCCCGATGAGTTCGGGCGGTTGATCGCGGCCATCAAGGACCGCGTGCCCAACATCGCCGAGGCGCGCGTGAGCGTGCACTGCCACAACGACCTCGGGTTGTCGGTTCCCAACTCGCTCGCCGCGATCACACACGGCGCCGATCAGGTCGAATGCACGATCAACGGCATCGGCGAGCGCGCGGGCAACGCCTCGCTCGAGGAGATCGTCATGAGCCTGAAGATCCGCCAGGATTTCTACCGGGCCCGGACCGGCGTGGACACGACCCAGATCGTCTCGATCTCGAGACTGGTCAGCTCGCTGACCGGCATCGCGGTGCAGCCCAACAAGGCCATCGTCGGGGAGAACGCCTTCCGCCACGAATCCGGCATCCACCAGGACGGGATCCTCAAGCACGCCAAGACCTACGAGATCATGCGCCCGCAGATGGTGGGCCTGCGGGGGAGCAAGCTGGTCCTGGGCAAGCTCTCGGGCCGCCATGCCTTCGCCCAGCGGCTCAAGGCGCTGGGCTTTCGGCTGGACGCGAAGGAGCTGGACCGGGCGTTCGCCCGCTTCAAGGACCTGGCGGATAAGAAGAAAGAAGTGTTCGATGAGGACCTCATCGCCATCGTCGAGGAAGAGCTTCCCGCCGTGGCTGAGACGTACAAGCTGGCCTATGTCCACACCAGCTCGGGCAGCGAGACGGTCCCCACCGCGACGATCCGCCTCTCGTGCGGCGGCAAGGTGGTCCAGGATGCGGCCTGCGGGGACGGGCCGGTGGACGCCTGTTACAAGACGATCGACCGCATCACCGGGATCTCGCCGGAGCTGGTCGATTACTCGCTGCGCGCCGTCACCAGCGGCAAGGACGCGCTGGGGGAGGTGGCCGTGAAGCTGCGCTCGAGGGGCAGCGAGATCATCGGACGGGGCACCTCCACCGACATCATCGAAGCCTCGGCGAAAGCCTACGTCAACGCCATCAACAAGCTCGTCTCACAGACTTCCCGACCCCCCCGACAGTCGTTGGGGTCGGGGCGCCGACGCACCCTCACTCCGTAAGGAGCGGCGCCGATGACGCGCGTCTTCGGGGTGATGGGCTATCCCATCAGCCACAGCCTTTCTCCCGTCATGCACAACGCCGCGTTTGAGGCGTTGGGATTGGATGCCATCTACGCGCCGTTTGAGGTGCCGCCACCCCAGTTGAAGTCCGTGCTGCAGGGACTGCAGGTCATGGGGGTGGACGGGCTCAACGTGACGGCGCCGCTTAAAGAACGCCTCGCACGGCTCCTCCCCGGCACGGATCTGGACCGGGTTGCCGCTGCGCTGGGCGCGGTCAATACGCTGGCGCAGCGGGACGGGCGGTTGATCGGCTACAACACCGACGTCGAGGGGTTTCGCCGGGCCCTCATCGAGGAGATGCGCTGCGACATCCGGAAGAAGCGGGTGCTGCTCTTGGGCGCCGGGGGTGCGGCGCGCGCGGTGGCCTGGGCGCTGGCGCAATTGGGTCCCGAGATGCTATGGGTGGCCAACCGCACCGCCGCGCACGCCAACCGGCTGGCGCGGTGGCTGCGCCGGTACACCCCGCGCCTGACCATCGAGGTCGTGCCGTTCGGCCGGCGCTCGACGGCGAAGGCGCTGGCGCAGGCGGACGTGCTGGTCAACGCGACCAGCCTGGGGTTGCGTCCCGGTGATGCGCTCCCCGTCGATCCGGTGGCGATCCACAAGCGCCTGATGGTCTTCGATCTGGTCTATCCCGTCCGCCCCTCGCTCTGGGGGGCAGGCGGACGCGCCCCGACGACGGCCTTGGTTCGCCAGGCCCGTCGGAGGGGGGCGTTTGCGATTGACGGGTTGCCGATGCTAATATACCAGGGAGCGGAGTCGTTCCGGTTGTGGTGGCAGCGGGAGCCGCCTCTCGACGTCATGCGGCGCGCCGTCGCGCGAGCCGTCGGCTCACGAGTCCATAGTCCGTAGACCATAGTCCATAGTAAGAAGTTCTATGGACTATCGACTATGGACTACGGACTAAACGGGGTGAAGCAGTGCAGTTTATCTGGTTCGTCATCGGCACGTGCGCGGGCAGCTTCCTCAATGTCTGCATCTGGCGGCTGCCGCGCGAGCAGTCGGTCGTCCGCCCGCGGTCGCACTGCCCGCACTGCCGGCATCCGATCGTGTGGTATGACAACATCCCGCTGGTCAGCTACCTGCTGCTGAGGGCGCGCTGCCGGCACTGCCGTGGCGCCATCCACTGGCGCTATCCGCTCGTGGAGGTGCTCGGCGGCGTGGCGGCGGTCGTGGTCCTGAACCGTTTTGGCACGGGGCCGGTCGGCGTCATCGATCTGTGTTTCGTCTGGGCGCTGATCGCGGTGACGTTCATCGACCTGGAACATCAGATCATCCCGGATGAGATCAGCCTCGGAGGACTCGTCGTCGGGCTGGTGCTCAGCGGCCTGGTGCCGCAGCTGCACGGGACCGACCAGGCTCTGGTGGCGCTGCGCCGCGCCGGGCTGGGGGCCGTCGTCGGCGCCGGGTCGCTCTACGTGACCGGCGTGATGGGCAGCCTGATCTTCAGGAAAGAAGCGATGGGGGGCGGGGACGTGAAGCTGCTGGGCATGGCGGGCGCGCTGCTGGGGTGGAAGCCGGTCGTGTTGACGTTCTTCCTGGCTCCGCTCCTGGCGATTGTGCCGGGCCTGTTGGTGCTGCTGTTCAAGCGCTCGCATGTGATCCCGTACGGGCCGTTTTTATCGCTGGCGCTGGTGGTGTCGCTGTTTGCGGGGGATCGGATGATCCAGGCCAGCGGCGTTGAGGAGACGATCCGGCTATTGTGGTCGACGACACGGTGAGGGCGTGATGCTGCGGTTTATGACGGCGGGGGAGTCTCACGGCAAGTGTCTGGTGGCCATCCTGGAGGGCCTGCCGGCCGGGGTACCGGTCGATCCGTCGGCGATTGACGCCGAGATGAAGCGCCGGCAATGGGGCTACGGCCGCGGCCCGCGCATGAAGTTCGAAACGGACCGCGTCGAGATCGTCTCCGGCGTGCGCCGCGGCAAGACGCTGGGCAGCCCGCTGGCCATGGAGATTGCGAATCAAGATTGCTCGATCGACCGGCTGCCGGTCGTCACGCAGCCGCGTCCAGGCCATGCGGACCTGACCGGCGCGATGAAATACGATCATCGCGACATCCGCAACGTGCTCGAGCGGGCGAGCGCCCGCGAGACGGCGGCGCGCGTCGCCGTGGGGGCGATCTGCAAGCAGGTGTTGGGTCAGCTCGACATCGAATTGGCCAGCCACGTCGTCGCGCTGGGCTCGGTGCGCGCGAGACCCATTTCAGCGACGGTGAAGCAGCTGCGCGCGAAGGCCGACCCGACTCCGCTGCGCTGCCTCGATCCTCAGGCGACGAAGCAGATGATGCGGCTGATTGATGCGGCGGTGAAAGCGGGCGACACGCTTGGCGGCGTGTTTGAGGTCGTGGCGGAGGGCGCGCCGCCCGGGCTGGGCAGTTACGTCCATTACGACCGGCGCCTGGATGCGATCCTGGGCCACGCCATCCTGTCCATCCATGCCGTCAAAGCGGTCGAGGTGGGAGATGGCGTGTTGGCGGCGTCGCTCGCAGGTTCGAAAGTGCAGGACGAGATCTTCTACGCGAAAGGCAAAGGGTTTTACCGGTCGCAGAACCGCGCCGGGGGATTCGAGGGCGGGATGACGACGGGCCAGCCGATCATCGTGCGCGGATTTCTGAAGCCGCTCTCGACGCTGCGAAAACCCCTGCGTTCCGTCGAGATCAACACCAAGAAACCCGTCGTCGCCACCGTCGAGCGCTCGGATGTGACGACGGTGCCGGCGGCCGGCGTCATCGGGGAGGCCATGATCGCTTTCGAGCTGGCCAACGCCGTCTTGGAAAAATTCGGGAGCGACAGCCTTCGCGAATTGAAACGGAATTACCACAGCTACCTTCAACAACTCCGAACTTTTTGAGACATCAGACCTCAGACTTCAGTAAGGACTGAGAGCACCAAAGCGCCTTCCTGAGGTCTGATGTCTGAGGTCTGAAGTCTGAAACGATGAACATCACCCTCACCGGGTTCATGGGAACCGGCAAGACGGTCGTCGGCAGACGGCTGGCCAAGCCGCTCGGGTGGACGTTTGTGAACCTCGATTCGCTGATTGAGACGACCGCCAGACAACCCGTCGCCACGATCTTCGCAGAGCATAGCGAGGCGGTCTTCCGGCGCTTGGAAACGCGGGCCATTCGACGGGCGATGCGCGGCGATCAGCAGGTCATTGCCACCGGGGGCGGGGCGTTCGCGAATCCACAGAACCGCCAGTTCCTTCGCTCCGGCGGGCCGGTGATTTGTTTGACGGCGCATCCGAAGGTCATCCTCCAACGGGTGACGCCGACGCTCTCGAGCCGGCCGATGCTGGCAGGAGGGCCGCCGCTGGCCCGGATCCAGCAGTTGCTGGCCCAGCGGGCTTCGGCCTACGCGAAGGCCGATCTGACGATCGACACCAGCCGTCTCTCCATTGAGGAGGTGGTAGAACGCATCTGGGAGGAGGTCGGCCCCTGGATGTCCAGGAGTTGGGAGTATCTGCGCCGGCACGGCGACAAGCTGGCCCAGCGCTACGGCGGCAAGTACGTGGTCGTGCTGGATGACCGGATCGTCGCGGTCGGGGCCACCCAACTGGAAGCGTATCAACGCTTGGCCAGACCGGTCCCTCCTCGGTGTGAAGTCGGGATCTACTACATCCCCTCCTCGGAAGAGCCTGCCATCGCCCTGTAATGCCCCGCCGTGCTGCTGGCTCGAAGCCGATAGGACCACGCCGCGTGGAATTTCATTATCTCAAAGACGCCGCCGGACGCTACGCGCCGATCGTCTACCTGCAGGTGCGCGCCGAGAATCGCTGGCTCTACCTGCAGGCGTACGTGGACTCCGGGGCCTCGTGGACGATCTTCCACACCGACGTGGCGCAGATCTTGGGGGTTCGGTTAACGCGGGCCAGGCGCCAAACCATGACCCTGGGCAACGGCAGCGTCATCCCCATTTTCATCCGCCGGCTGCGCGTGCGCTTCGCCGGGCAGGAATTCACGGTCCCGGCCGCGTTTTCAGACGCCCTGAAGATCGGCTTCAACGTGTTGGGGCGGGCGGGATTCTTCGATCGGTTCGTCATGTCCTTCAACGACCGCGCGCGCCGCTTGACCGTCACCCCCGTCCAGCGCCGTGGATCGTGATTCGTGAGAGGTGCACCTGTGAGAGCTGCACCTTGTGGAATTTTCTCGAACTGTGGTATGTTACCTCATCAATGGACGATCGTGAGCAGTTCATCTTGCTCAATCTGATTCCCGATATCGGGAGTCTGCGCATGAAGCAGCTGCTCGACGCCTTCGGCAGCGCGGAAGCGCTGGTCGCGGCGAGCGAGGCGCAGCTACGCCAGGTGGAGGGGATCGCGCCCAGCCTCGCTCAGCGTCTGGCCGAGGGGTGTCGAGCTCCCCGCCGCCTTGACGAGGAATTGCACCTGGCTCGCCAGGCAGGTTGCGTTGTACTCACGCAAGTCGATGTCAGCTATCCTGCGCCCCTCAGGGACATTCCCGATCCGCCGCTGGCGCTCTATCTCAAAGGTACGTGGACACAAGCCGACCGAGTGGCGGTGGCGATCGTTGGGTCACGTCACGCGTCGCTCTACGGTCAGCAGACCACCGAGCGGCTGGCGTATGAGTTGGCGTTACGCGGGGTGACGGTGGTGTCCGGACTTGCGCGCGGCATCGACGCGGCGGCGCATCGGGGGGCGTTGAAGGCGAAGGGCCGCACGCTCGCGGTGCTGGGCAACGGCTTGAGCCAGGTCTATCCGCCGGAGCACGCCGAACTCGCCCAGGAGATCGTCGCGCATGGGGCGCTGATCTCGGAGTATCCGATGCGCATGGCGCCGCTGGCCAGAAACTTTCCCCCGCGAAACCGCCTCATCAGCGGCTTATCGTTAGGGGTCGTCGTGGTGGAAGCGGCTGGGCGCAGCGGGGCGCTGATCACCGCGGACTGCGCGCTGGAGCAGGCCAGGGAAGCAACTTTACGCCGTTGGCGACAGGACGAGTCACCCAGCTTCCGATTAACTTCCAACTGGAGCTGGGGGCGGGGAAATGATGAGCATAAATCGTCCATGGCCTATCAACCGCTGTGGTATAATTAAAAGGCCCTAAGACAGGGGGGTCCTCATGCCTACCAAGCCGATCCCAATTGATCTGACGAAGCTCTTAGCCCCTTATAAAGGGGAATGGGTCGCGTTGTCCCATGACGAGAAACGGGTCCTCGGTCATGGAAAAACCATCGAAGAGGCCCTCAGCATGGCTAGGAAAGCCGAGGAAGGCCGCCCCCTTTTGATCAAAGTTCCAGATGATGAGGGTGGCGGGTTCGTGCTGATCTAGCAAGCCACTGAACCTCCCATTCCTACGACTCTTGTCCTTCCTTATACGATAGTTCCCTGTCAGCCGACACCCGCTTTCCCAAAGCAAACCGCCGTTGCTCGTCCCCAGGCGCAGACGCTCCTTGAATACCAAGGAAAGCGACTGGAGTTTGTCTTTCCCAGTGTCATCGACTCTGGAGCGGATTACTGTATGTTTCCGGCGCAGTTTGGAGAAAAAGTTGGCATCCCGATCAGAGGCGGAAAGTTGCAGGCGACAGCCGGGATAGGAGACGACATCGCCTATTTCCATTCTGTGAAGGTGTACGTGGAGATCGAGGGCAAGCCGTATTATTTTGACTGCTACGCGGGGTTCATGTATTCGCTCGATAGGATTGGCGTTGGACTGCTTGGCCGGCACGGATTTTTTGAGCTGTTTGAATCGGTCAACTTCAAGCATACCGCCAAAGTTGTTGAGCTGGTCCCACGGGTTCCTCCAAGTCTGCCTGCACCACAGAGTGTTTGAGCATCGGTAGCCGCTCATGCTGAACGAGCGCGAGCGACTGATCCTCTTGAACTTGATCCCCGATGTGGGTTCGCTCCGCCTCAAGCGGCTCCTCGACCACTTTGGAGATCTGGAGCGACTCTGGACGGCCACCCTCCAGGACCTCCAGCAGGTTGAGGGTATTAGCCCCAAGCTGGCCCAGCGCCTCGTGGAGGGTTTTCGCAACGACCGCCTGCTCGATGAAGAAATCACCCTCGTTAAGCGTGAGGGCGTTTCTATCGTCACGCTCCACGACGCGGACTATCCGAAGCTCTTGAGGGAAATCCACGACCCACCACTTGTGCTCTACGTCAAGGGCGACCTTTCTGCGCTGAATGAGGCAGTGGTAGCCATTGTGGGGTCCCGTCGGGCATCGCTCTATGGAATGGAAGTCTCTGAGCGATTGGCCTATGACTTAGCCTTGCGCGGGGTGACTATCGTCTCAGGGCTGGCTCGAGGCATTGATGGCGCAGCGCATCGAGGAGCACTGAAGGCTACTGGGAAGACCGTCGCGGTGCTGGGCAACGGTTTGGCATCAGTTTACCCACCCGAGCATGAGGAACTTGCCAAGTCGATTGCCAGCCACGGAGCCGTCATTTCCGAATACCCGATGCGCATGGCCCCGCTGGCCCAGAATTTTCCTCGGCGCAACCGGGTGATCAGCGGGCTGTCGTTAGGTGTCGTGATTGTCGAAGCCGCTAAGCGAAGCGGAGCATTGATCACCTGCAATTGCGCCTTAGAACAAGGACGTGAGGTGTTCGCAATCCCAGGGAAGATCAACACCATTACCTCGCAAGGCACGAACCAATTGCTGCGGGAAGGGGCCAAGTTGGTAACATGTGTCGAGGACATCTTGGAGGAACTCCGCTTGGCCCCACAGCCAGCCATTTCGCAGTCCACCACCTCTCCTGCACCAACTGACCAGACAGAGAGTGCCCTGACCGCCGATGAACGACGCCTCCTGGATCAGCTCAACTCCGATGAACCTCTTGACCTTGATACCTTGACAGTCAAGACAAACCTATCTGCTGCCACCTGTGCCGCGACCTTGTTGAGCCTTGAGCTGAAGCGCGTGGTGAAGCAGTTGCCAGGGAAGCGGTTTGTCCGAAGCTAAGTGAGAGTGGTACTACCCGCCAAACATACCATCTGACTTTGTAAAGACGCCCGTGGCCGAGAGGCTGCGGGCGTTCTTCTTTCATTCCTTGACCCCTCCCGGCTAGAGGCGTAGCCTATCCTATCCATCGGACAGCGCGGCTCATCCGGTAGGCTATCCGTGACTTGAAAGCGCTCATGCGGAGCGTGGACGGAAAGTCGCAATGGGGACCCTTAGCCCTTATCTTGTTCTACTTCACGAAGTAATTGGCTCAACGCTTTTCCAAGGGTTTTTGCCAGACGAGCTGCCACGTTCAGTCCGACATCCACCTTGCCGAGTTCAATCGAGCTGACATACGTCCGATGAATCTCCGCCCGCTCCGCAAACGCCTCCTGCGAAAGCCCCAAGCGATGCCGGTGGCGCCGCACCACGACTCCAAACTCAGCAGACAGATGATGCTTGTATCCCCTAGCCATTGGGGATACAATGGCAGCGTGTAGACTAAAACTCTACAGACGATACTCTACAAAACTACTGAAAAAGCTGGCTTGCGCCTGGCCTGAACCAGGCGTAGAATGACGCTGCAAGTTTGTCGGAGCCGAATATGGTGGGACACTGACAACCGATTCCAAGCGTGCGAGACCTCCTTGGAGGTCTCCGCAGCCGACCCGACAGAACGCCTTTGTCCCACCAGGCTGGGCTTCGCGGGTCGGTTTTTTTGTTTGGTGCACAACACGAGGTGCAATTGCGTAAGGAACCGTGTGGGCGTATCGGGTGATGGGAGTGTGGCTCTGGCGAAGGAGGTGTGCGATGCGCTGGGCTGTGGGAGGCCTAGTTGGTGCGTTGCTGCTGTCTAGCTGTAGCCCTGCGTTTTGCGAACATATCAGAGACGATGGCATGGGCGGGTATTATACCGACGAAGGACATTATCGTTCTGATGGTATGAACGGATGGTATGCGCCAGACGGTGATCATCAGCGTTCCGATAATATGGGTGGGTGGTATGCGAACAGTGAGCATATTCGCTCGGATGGCATGGATGGCTACTACGCTGAAGAGGGACATTACCGCTCGGATGGCATGGGCGGGTTATATGAGCCGGATGGCGACCACAGACGTTCTGATGGAATGGGTGGATGGTATAGATAACTTGTAACCCGACCGGAGATACTGTCAAATTAGGTACAATTTGCAATGAAGATTGCAATCGGCAGGTCTGCAACATTTCTGTTGGGTCTAGCACTTGCTTCGTCTGGATCGGTGTGGGCTGCTGGCCGACGCTCCTCCGGGCAGGCGCTGGCCTCGGCTGCGAACACGCTCGCACAAATGAACTTCAACAATCAACAGCAGAGCTCAGAGTTACAAAACCAAATGACTCTCATGTATCTGGACTACCTCTTACGGCGTAAAGCCGAAGAGGAACGGTTCCAACGGGAGATGAACGCACCTCAAGAGGTCATTCCGCCTGGCCCATCAACGACCAGTGAGTCCGGGCTGATGTTCTGCCCCACGGGTGGAGAACGTTATCCAAGAGGCGTTAGATACTGCCCAAAACACGGGACGGAACTTAAGAAAGTCTCTTCGCAATAGTCATGATCGCCGGTTGGCTTTTTTGTTTGGTGTACAGCACGTGGTAGGGTGCGGCTGTATGAAACTATTTCAACGTCTTGGTCTTTTTCTGACATGAATCGGTGGATAGCTGGCAGTGGGTTTTTCTTCCTCGGACTCGCAGCCCTACTCTGGGTCGGCGTGCAATGGAGAGCACAGGAACGTCGGTTTCTTCAAGAGCAACACCGTCAGGAGCGACAAGTTGAGGCTGAGGCGACAATCCGCCAAGTGAGATCAGCCTGTCATACCCAGGCCATCCAGCGGGCTATTTCAACTTTCCAACAACACAAGGCTACGATTCTAGGTGCCCCGCCGGATGAGAAGTCATATATTCCACACGACTATGAGATGTATTACCGTGAATGTCTTCGTAGCGCAGGGTTGGAGAACTAAACGGAAGTGCGTGATGTGGTGGATCCCTGTGCTGTTGGTAGGCCTATCGTTCGTGACAATCCCCTCCGCAGAAGCCGGCCAAACCCGTGTGCGCGGCTCCGTCAACCGACGGACAGGCAGCTATACCCAACCTCACGTCCGCACGAGCCCGAACCGAACCAAAGCTGACAACTTGAGCACCAAAGGCAACACCAATCCCTTTACCGGGAAGCCTGGGACGAAGAATCCGTAAGTCATGCGAGTGACCCCACGCAGTACCTTCGCAGGGACGGAGCAATCAACATGACGTTGGTGAAGTTAATGGGTCTCGATGAGCCGATCTGGTTGATGATCTGGCTCGTGCTGGCGGTCTGCATCGCCGCCGTCTATTTTAAAGCCTGGTGGAAGCGGCCATGAGCGCGATTCAGATTCCCGTCCCCGCCTGGCTGCTACTGTGGTGTCTACTCTTTTCAGGGTGTGTATCATCTCACCAGCGCACATTGAATCGACTCATCGAGGAGGATGGCGGGTCGACCATCTCAAACATTGAGTCGGTCGCTCTGCCTCCTGCGGGAACGCCGGCGTATGTTCTGCTCTACCCAGTCGGCGTCCACGCCAGCCGGGTCCAGGTGGTCGCGTTTCACCAGGGCAAGCCCACCGTCCTCTTTGCAGGAGGCTCCAGCACGCCCGACACGGATTTTCGCATTGAGCAGGAAGTCCCCACCATCATCTTGGAGCAGTCGGACTATAAGCCGGATTACGTTACTGGTAAGAGGTCGCGGGAGTTCTATGCCTGGAACGGCGCCACATTCACCCACACCCGGACGGAGCCGGTCCCTCAGTGCGAGAAGGACGGGTATGTGATGGATTGTTCTTGAGGTAGTCGGACGATGCACGAAGCGGCAACCGCCCCGTTAAGATAAGTTCGAAGAACCCTTTGACAAAACGCATCTAATATGTGATGATATATTATATTAAATGGATGCGCTTCAAGAACTTCAGTACCTCGAAACTGCTCAAGCGTCTGCAGAGCCGTTAAATATTGCCGAAGCGGTTGCGTGGCTGCAGCGGCGGCGCCGGCTGATTCATGTCACGCCCGCGATCCTCCGCCAGAACGACACGTTTATCCAACCAATCCGCCATCAAGCGGGTAGCAAATCGCTGCGGTTCTACGATCAGGCGGCGCTGGAGCGAGCATCGTTAGTCTGTTGGCTCCGTATGGCGGGGTTCCCGACTTCGAGAATTAAGCGGTTCTTCGCGCTGCGTGAGCATCTGAGCAAGCGGTTTGGTGAACTTTTCAGGAAGATCTCCGCATGGCCGAAGACATTCCCGTATCTCCGCAAGTACAGTCTGCTACACGACGAGGTGGACTTGTTTGATCAAAAAACCCTTGGAGCTTTTATCGAATGGAAGAAAGACGCGTCAGTCAGCCGGGAAGAAAAGAAGCGTCTTCAAGATGAACTGAGTGAGCTAAGGGAGTTGTGGGGTGAGGTGAAGGAGCGGCTGCGCACGCTGCACCTTTCAATCGTCCACGGGTGGATCGCGAGTGACAAGGAGTGGTGGGAGTGCATTGGGTATGAAATCGAGTTGGATGAGGTGAAGGCGAGATAACGTGTATTTTTTTGACTCATACTTCATATCATATTAAATACAATGATTAATCTAGAGCTTCAACGACGCGTGAAAGGCTGGAGCCAGTTGGACCTCGGTCAACGGATCGGATACGCCTCCTGCCATATCTCGGCGGTCGAGCGCGGATGGTCTCGGCCAAGTCGGCGATTTCGGCAACGATGCCAGAGGGTCTTCAGGTTGCCTGAGACGTTCCTATTCGTTCCGGTTGAAGCTAACTCCATCACACCGAAGGATAGACGATGATCGAGTGGCGCGTGAGCGCCTTTCAACTCGACCCGCAGCTGTCCCCGGGCGAGCGGCTGCACCGTCTCGATGCCGGGGCGCGCCTGCTGATTGAATCATGCCTAGCAGCCACGGAGGAGCAGCCGGCCACGCTTACAACACACGCAACACACACACTCACATGCCCACCTACGACATTACCGACATCGGCTTAGCCACCGCCCTTGTCACTCACCTCTCGCTCGATTTCCCACGAGTCGAGCCAGACGGCCGCCTCTGCAAGTTTATCTTCTCCGTCGCCGAAGACGAAGTGCGTCCTGTCATCGAAGCGTACTACAACCGACGGCTGAATATCGATGCCAGGAGCTTCGAGCAGAACCGGCGGGATTTGACGACGCGGATGCACCAGGCAAGGGGAAGTTGATGAACCAAGGAACAAGCATCCTTGCGGAGGCAAAAGCATATCTCTCTATAGGCTTATCAGTGATCCCCGTCGGGATTGACAAGAAGCCGCTAATCGACTGGAAACGCTACCAAACGTGCCGCCCTTCCTCCGAGGAGCTTGAGACGTGGTTCCAAGATCCCCAGGCGCAAGTGGGGATTGTGACGGGATCTATTTCAGGCGTAGTGGCCGTCGATATTGAGGCAACCGCGATCCAAGAGATTGAGTGTTTCCCGAACACAGCGTTCAGCAAAACGGGTGGTGGAGGCGTTCACTTGATGTATCGGCATCCTGGGCACCCAGTCCCCAACGTGGTTCGCCTACGACCCGGGGTGGACATCCGCGGAGACGGGGGCTACATCGTCGCGCCTCCAAGCCTGCACAAGAGCGGCAAACGCTATGAGTGGATTGTACCGCTCAACGGGAACTTGGCTCCACTTCCCGATGATATCCTTCAAGAGATTAGGAAACGCAATCCGCGGGGGCCGCTAACGGAGATCGTCCAGGGCGTCGAGGAAGGCAAGCGGGATGTCTCAGCGACTCGGCTCATCGGGTCGCTGCTGGCTCATTACCCGGAAGGGGAGTGGGAGTCCGTCTGCTGGCGACTCGTGGAGGCCTGGAACGCCCAAAACAAGCCCCCCTTGCCCCTTGAGCAGCTACGAAAGTGCTGGGACAGCATCACACGGCGAGAAACCCGAAAGCCGGATCGACAAGCCATAGAGGCCCCTGCTCAATCTGCCAGCCCTCCCATAGCGACGGCCGATCCCTTCTCAGAGCCAGCCTCGGCGCTTCTCGATGAGCCAGACGAGCCGGTGGACTGGCTGATTGAGCCGTTGATCGAACGGGCGTCGATTGGATTCATCGGAGGGGAGCCGAAGCAGACCAAAAGCATTCTCGCGTTACATCTCGCTATCTCAGCCGTCACGACCCAGCAGCTCTTTGGCAAGTTCACAGTCCCAAAGCCGCTGCGGGTCTTCTATGTCCAGGAGGAAGACGGACGCCGTAGAGTGAAGCGGCGACTCAAAGCGCTCCTTCGAGGATTAGGAGCCGACCATTCAGCAGCAGTCGGGGAGCGGTTGCGGGTGGCAATCCACCAAGGGGTACGAATCGATGAGCCCGCCTGGATCGAGCGCCTCCATAGCGAACTGGAGACCTTCAAACCGGACTTGGTCATCTTCGATGTCTTATCTAACCTCCATAGTCAGGAGGAGAACAGCCAAGAGGCCATGGCGAAGATCATGACGGTCTTTAAGGAGCTACGAGACCGACATGGCTGCGCGATCCTCATTGTCCACCACTTCAAGAAGATGGGCGGGGAGACGGGGTTTATTCGTCCCAACCAACGGCTCCGAGGCTCTTCCGTCCTGGCGGCGACTTCAGAAAACAGCTTCTACCTCTCCTCCCAGCCCGACAAGCTCATCCGGCTTGACCACGAGTCGAAAGAGGGGCCAGTCGAACCCTTTGTGTACGCCATCGAGGGGAGTTGGGAAGAGAGTATAGGAGTCCGGTTGGTCTACAAGGGCAAAGCGGGCCCCGCCCAGCAGATCGCCAAGGCAGAGGCCTTTTACGCGGTTCTCTACCAGCGGTACGAGGCGGCTGGGGCGGAAGGCTGCACCTACCGTGCGTTAGCGGATGCCTCTAGGCTGAACGAAAATACCGTCCGCGAGCGGCTCAAACTGTTGCAAACCCTCGGCAAGGTGCAAGAGGGAACCCTTGATGGGCTGACCAAGGATGGCAAGAAGCGTAAGGTCAAATGCTTCACCCCGGTCCTGAGCGAGCCGGCAGAGGGAGACAGCGAGGCGTGAGATGGGGGGAGGGGTGTCAACCCGTCCAACAACCCGTCTGGACGGCTTGGACAAGTTGTCCAATGCCTGAAGGGTTCTCAACTCCCACTCAACCCGTCCAACACCACACACCCTTTAGGGTGTTGGAGGGGTTGGTGGGGTTGAACCCCCCTTGCCGGAGACCTCAGATGGGGATCAAAAAGAGGCGCTGAACCCCTTTGGACGGGTTGAAGGAACGTATCGATGTTTGGCATGTGGCCGTGGGTTGGTTCGGAGGGAGGCATTCTGGACCTACGGCGAGACTCAGGTGCAAGGCTGGGTATACCGGTCGCTGAAACGGTATGGCAACGAATCAGCCAACCGGCGTCTCTCAGGGCGACTCGACGATAGGCGGTTCCGTTTTGCGATCCATTAACCGAATTCAAACGGACAGGAATCGGAAGAAACCGTGGAAGGGTTAGTGAGATGACTTGCGTGGCCGGCCAGGAGGGCGGCGTTGCTGCTCGTACCGTTCAACCTCAGCTTCCGTGATGGCCCACCGATCGCCGAATGGCCCGACTCGGCGGCCAAAGACTCGGGTTTGGCAGAGTTGGCGTACCCGGTGTTGGCTCACGTTCAAGCGCGTGGCGACCTCGGCAACGGTCAGTAGCTCCATGGCCACTATCATACCTGAATCGTTACGAAGAAAAAGGTTTGAGACGTAAATATTCTCTTGACCGTTTCGTATCACTAGCGTAGAATAGTTACGTAACGTGATAATTAATGGAGAGGAGGCGCACATGAAAGCTGCGGTCTACGCTAGGTGCTCCACCGACGAGAAACGGCAGGACGTTGAAGTGCAGTTGGCAGAGCTGCGTCGGTACTGTGAGGCCTATGGCTGGTCGTATGACGAGGTCTGGGAGTACGACAGCGCCTACAAGGGCGAGCAGACCAAGCTCTTCGATCTGTTGGAGAAGATTAAGCGACAGGAGTACCAGGTGCTTTTGGTCTACTCGCTCGACCGGTTCAGCCGCCAACCCCCGAGCAAGATCAATCGACTCCTGGATGAGTTGGTCGAGCGGGATCGGTGCCGGTTCATCAGCCGGCTGGAGGGGATTGACTCAGAAAACGAGCTGACCTGGAACGTGGTGCGGCCCATCTTCGCCTACTTCGCCAACCTGTTCAGCCGCAACCTCAGCGAGAAGATCAAAGCCGGGATTCGGGTGAAGAGGCAGAACGGCTCCTACACAGGCGGGAGGCCGTGCAAAAACGTTTCTGTGCACCGTATCAAGGCCCTAATGTCTTCGGAGCCGTTGCGTGGCTGGCGCACCCTGGCGCGTGCTTACAACGAGGGGCTACGGAAAGCCGAGCAGATCAGCCCAACACTTATGCGGCGCGTGTGTCAAAAACATTCACTCAAACCTGAGCATGAAACAGAGGCCCATTGAGGGTGTTATGCAATCAGATGGTTTTGGAACATCAGGTATCGGAGTGCCATCGTCCTGTCGAGCCGCCTCCGCATTCGAGCCACCGTCTCAGGATCGCGAGCTTCAGGTCCGGGCACCTTTCTTGTACAATAGCATGGCAACCCGTGGGACGAACCGAACGCCATGAGATAATGGGTGATCCTCTTCAGCCAGCGCCGCATCCTGATCCTGAGGAACAAGTATCCTCTGAGAGTCGCGGTCCCGATGGCCGATTTGCCAAAGGCGGCCCCCCGGGTCCAGGGCGTCCGCCTGGGACGCGGGATTTCACGACGCAGCTCATCCAGGCGATGCGAGTCGTCGAGCAGGAAGAGCAAATCTCCATGCTCGAATACGCCTGGCGCCGGGCCAAGGAGGAAGATCGCGTCCTCATTGCCCTCCTGAACAAGCTCATCCCCACGCAATCCGAGGTGCGGCTGGATGGCCCCGAAGTCCACACGTTCATCGACCGCATGGCGGTCTTGTTGATTGACCGGGTGCCAGATCCACAGCTACGGGTGGCGTTGGGGCAAGCCATCAGTCAGCTTGCGAACCAGTCAGGAGAAGCCAGTGATGCGGGCTGAGGATCTTCTATCCCATCCCGACGTGATGCGCTCTCTCGGACAACGCCTCATTGCCTCCGGCGTTCGGGATCTTGGTGCGCAGCAACCCTATCGCCTTCTTGAAGACGGTAGGCTCTTTATCCAGGACAAGCAATCCAACCTCATCCCCCTCACGCTGAACACCTGTCAGCAAAAGATTTGGACGACCATCAAGCAGCTGCGAGAGACAAAGAAGCCCGTCCGGCTGCTCATCCTGAAGTTCCGGCAGGGCGGGGTCTCCACGCTCATCGAGGCGCTGCTCTACTGCCGCACGGCGCAGGTGCCCAACCGCAACGCCCTCATCCTGGCCGATGAGGAGAAGAAGAGCAGCCACCTCTACAGCATGACGCAGCGTTTTCAGGAGCAGCTGGAACGGCATCAGCCAGACCTGGCCCCTCAGCTGGAGCGCTCGAATGAGAAGGGCTTGAAGTTTGCGAGGCTGGACTCCCGCATCGTCGTCGGCTCCGCGGAGAACCCGGACATCGCCCGGGCCTTCACCTGGCAGGACGCGCATCTGTCCGAGGTGGCCCACTACCCCCCCAACCGCGTGAAAGACCTCTTTGACGGCTTCTGGCCCTCCGTGGCGGATGGGCCGCATACCATGGTCGTCCTAGAGACGACCGCGAACGGGCGCGATCCGGTCTTCTACCCGAAATGGGTCGAGGCCATCGAGGGCAAGAACGATTTCACCCCGATCTTCCTCCCCTGGTTCTTGATGGAGGAGTACCGCGTGCCGCTCACCGATGGCGAGTGGTATCCCATCGACCGGGTGGTCTTTGACACCGACGGGGAACTCGAGGATTTCCTCGAAGAAGAGAAGCAACTGCAAGCCGAGCATGGCTTGGATGACGCGCAACTGAACTGGCGGCGCTGGTGCATCGTGAACAAATGCAGCGGAGAGGTGCGGACCTTCCGGCAAGAGTACCCGGCGACTTGGCAAGAAGCCTTTCAGACCTCCGGGGCGTGTGTCTTTCGCACCAGTGTCTTACGGCTGGAGCAATCGCGGGCCGGGCAAGCGCCCCCGAAGATCGGCCGGCTAGTTGAACTAAATGGGGACGTGGAGTTCGTGCCGGATGAGGCGGGGTGGCTGCGGCTCTACGAGAAAGTCAACGGCCAACAGGTTCGCATCGGCGGGGATACCTGTGAGGGGTTGCCCTGGGGGGAAGAATCCGCGTTGGTAGCTGGCAACGCCCTCACGCGTGATGTCCTGGCGGTCGTCTCCGGGACCTACCCGCCGGATACCCTCGCCAGCTATGCGGCTCGCCTCGGTCGCTACTACCGCCATCCCGTCCTAGAGGATCCCCCGATCGCCATTGAAGCCAACGGCTACGGGCATACGGCCAATCAAATCCTGCGCCAGCTGTACGGGAACGTCTATAGCACCCACAAAGTGGACCCCGACACAAAGCAGGAAGTGCAGCGGTTCGGGTTTCTGACGACGGGCGCGTCCCGGGACCAGCTCATCGACTTAGGCAAATCTGTGGTGCGGGAACATGCCGGTCGGCTGCGCGATGCGAAACTCATCGAGCAGCTCTTCACCTTCGTCAAGCACGCCAAGACCGGCAAGGTGGATCATGCGCACGGGGCCTTCTCGGATCTGGTGTTCGCCTGGATGATTATGCTGTGGTTGTGCGAGCAGCAGCCAGGGGAGAGCGCCCAGACCATTGAGCAGTTGAGCGTGGATTGGCGGTACGAGGAGGCGCTGGCACAAATTCCTGAAAACTACGGAATCATCTTCCGTCCCACATAATGCCATCAAAGCCGAAAGCGCTTCGACAATCAGGTGTTGGCTGCGCAGCCGCGCCCGCCGGGGTTTACTCTCGGCTTCCTCGGCGGGCGTTCCTTTTCACACAGAACGGACGTGCAATGAGTGAACCCACGCCCGTCTATCGGGTGAGCCATCGCCAGCGCCTCCGTCACGTGACGGCCAACAAGCTCATGCTCCCCTGACGGTGTTGCGGCATTTACGAGACGGAAAGCCAGTCGCTCCCCGGCTGATCGAGAAGGCAATCCGGGAACTGGAGGCGGTCATGGAGTGTGTCGATAGAAAGGATAAAAGGGCTTCGTGATGCGCTGGGCCGCCTACTGCCGAGTCTCGACTGAAGAGCAAGCCGAACGAGGCACGAGTCTTGAGACGCAACTGGAGCGCATCAAGGCGGCGATCCCGCAAGGTGACAGCCTCGTTGAGCCCTACATCGATGACGGCTACAGTGCCGCCAGCCTCGACCGTCCCCACCTCCAGCGCTTGCTCGCCGATGCCCGGGCCAAGCAGTTTGACGGGGTGATGGTCTACAAGACCGACCGCCTCAGCCGGAGCATCAAGGACATCATCCGCTTGGTGCTTGATGAGTTTATGAGCCTGGACATTGCGTTCAAGTCCGCCACCGAGCCCTACGATACCTCAACGCCTCAAGGCAGGCTCTTCTTTACCCAACTGGCAGGCTTCGCGGACTTTGAACGGGAAATGATCTTGGAGCGCTCGACGCTGGGACGCCTGAAACGCGCTAAGGAGGGCGTCTACATTGGCAGCCACTTCGTCCTGGGCTATCGCTATGACCCTGAGACCAAACGCCTCCGCCAAGTTCCTGAGGAAGCCGATGTGGTCAGAGACATCTTCCGCATGTGCAATGAACTGAACCTGGGCATCCAGAGCATCGCGCAGCGGCTCAATCGCCAAGGCGTGCTAACACCGATGCAATTCGCCCAAGGCAAGCTCGCCCACAGTAAGAATGGCAAGCTCAAGTCTGGCAAGCTCGAATGGAAGCGTGGGGCGTTGGCGGGACGGATGATTGACTTGAAGTCTTGCCGCTGGACGACCGGAACCATCTGGCGGATATTGACCAACCCCTTGTACTATGGGGAGTATCACTACAATCGTTGTCAGACCAAGACTCGGCAGCTTCGTCCTCGGGATGAGTGGATTCGACAGCCGCTGGCAGAGCCCATCATCGACCGAGAAGCCTTCGTCACCGCACAACTGCGTCTGCGGGATCGTACCAAGTGGACTAATCGGCTCGTCAAGCATGAGTACCTGCTGTCTGGGTTGCTCATCTGTGCGGAGTGCGGGCAGCGGCTCCACGGGGTGACGTTTGACGCCTATGAGAAGCAGGATGCCCAGGGCCACTCGCTGCGAAACGGGCAAGGCGAGCTGCTGAAACGCTGGAAGACGACCGTGTACTATCGCTGCTATGGGCGACATGCGCAAAGCCGGAAGAAATGCCGTTTGCCGTATGTCCAGGCAGAGAAGGCCGATGCTCAGGTTTGGGAGGGAATCCAACAGTTCGTCAGGAAGCCTCGACTGGTTCTTGACCAAGCCATCGAGCGCCAGCGTGGTATACTTTCCTCCAAGGGCACTCAGCTCCCTCGGTTGATTAGTGAGAAGGAGCGGGAACTGGAGAGGGTCACACAGGCCATTGATAAGACCTTGGATGCCTACACCTTTGGCGACTTGGAACGCAGTGAGTTCAGGCCGAGGATTGACAAGCTCCGTACTCGGAAGCGGACACTCGAAGCTGAGCTACAGGCCCTCCGGGCTCAGGATGGCAAGCCAGAAGAGCACCAGGAGCGGCTACGGGTTCTCCAGGCTTCCCTCCAGGAGATCCGGGAGCAGATTGACAAGCTCAACTGGCATCAGCGTCGGGACTTGCTGCGCAAGTGGATTACCCGTATCATAGTCCACCCTGACGGACGGCTGGAGGTCTTTGGGGTCATCGAAGTCCCGGAGCTGAATGCAACGGCTGAAAGTTGCTTCTCTCAAGCAGGCCCGCGAGGTGTTCGCGGTTCCCGGCAAGGTGGACTCGCTGACGTCGCAGGGGACCAATCACCTGCTCAAACAGGGTGCGCGGCTGGTGACGTCGGTCGAAGACATCCTGGAGGAGCTGC
>Ga0209515_10003969_pt1 | contig 20427 bp, 21 predicted proteins | sample Subgroupgradi54m_FD_187454 | JGI IMG/M metagenome (GOLD analysis project Ga0209515, IMG submission 187454) | Subsurface groundwater microbial communities from S. Glens Falls, New York, USA - GMW60B uncontaminated upgradient, 5.4 m (SPAdes)... ...
CAACTCGTCCTTCGAGCTGCACGGCGCCATCGACACCCTCGACACCGCCACCAAGACCTTCACCGTGCACGGTGTGAGCGTCGACTACAGCGGTCCGGTTCAGTTCGAATCCGGCAGCGCCTCCGACCTCGCGCCAGGTCGCCGAGTGCAAGTCCAGGGTACGTTGTCCCCTGACGGCGAGCGCATCCAAGCGCTCAGTATCTTGTTCGAGGGTACGTGACCCGGCCTGATCGCGCCGGCGTCACTGATCAATGCCGCCTGCAGGATCTATCTGCCGGGCGCAGGCCGACTCAGTGAGTCCATTCTCGGGACCAGGTCAGCCGTGTGCGATCAAATGCAAAAAGCGGGATCGTTGAAGCGCTGACAGTGCGCTCGAGGGTCAGTTGCCACGATGCCGAGCGAGCGCCGGCCGGCGTCGGACCCAGCAGCGTGGCAGACAGTTGCACCTGACGGTCGCGCCGCAGTACGCCGAACAGCGCATCGGGCGCAGCGTAGTGCGCCCGGGTCAGGCTGGTCGTCATCGACCAGTGGCATGCCGCACACAGATTGACCGCCGTTCCCAGCACGGCGCCGTGCAAGGTATGGTCGGTGTGGCTGCGGTCGGCGGACTGGGCCGAATCGTTCAACCGGCGCAGACCCGCCAGAGTTTCCGTGTCGCCCGCGTGGCGCGTGCTCATGGACACACCGGCCACGTTGAAAGTGCCGTCTCCCCCGGTCACATCGGACTGCCGGTGTTTGCCTGAGGCAAACTGCGCTGACAGTGCACGTGTCGGTGACAACTCGCGCAGCCACTGGGCCCCCGCACTCATGCCGCTGAGGCCGACACCGTCGTGCCGCCGCAGCTTGTGTGCAGCGACCTGCAGTTGCCAGGAGGCAGGTCCGTCGACCAGGCTGTAGCCGAGGTGGGTGCGCAAGCTTTCGCTGTTGAAATCGGTCGCCTGTCGTTGCCGCACACCCTGGACCTGCAGTTCGTAAGAGAGCGCTCCGCGCGCCAGCACTGTCTGGCCATCCAAGCCGGCCCAGGTTTCCAGTCCCACATCGCGCTGGGCAAGCGACCCCGGGGTCAACACAAAGGGCAGACCGAAGATCTGCACGTTTTCGTCGCGCGGACCGGCGTTCACATTGGAGTCGGCCACCACACCCACGCCGGCATACCAGCGCAGCCGCGGTACGACCGCGGAATTGGACGCGCCGAGAGTCGTTCGCTCGCCCGCGCCGTCGAGTGCCTGCAGTTCATGCAGCACCCATTCACGGATCGGGTCCGGTGGCGCGCTTTCGAGTACCCGCCGGTAGTTGACCCGCGCGGCGTCAGCCATTCCTGCGGCACCTTGCGAGCGGGCAAGTTCGAGCCGGGTGCGCGGCGCATCCTGCTCGAGCAAGATACGCTCAAACCACTCGATCGCTTCGCCGTGACGGCCTGCCAGTGCCGCGCAGCGTCCGCGCAAGAACCACACATCGAGCCCGTCAGCCAGCCGTGCCGCTGCCTCGCAAGCCTGTGCTGTCCTGCCTTCGTCGAACCAGCGTGTGGCATCGGCGGCAGAGAGTGGCGCGTCGGCTGCGTCGCTGGCAGCACAATGCGCTGCCAGCAACATCGTTGCCGGCAGCGCACACAGGGCTCGTGAGAGAAATCTCATTGACATACTCACCCATCGGAGCGGGGCCTGCACCGCAGGCTCCCGCGCCCTGTCATCACTTTCCGGGTGGCGGGGTTCGAGCAGCCTTGAAGCTGGCATCGACTCCCATATTGTTCTTCAGGAGCGTCCAGTTGCCCAGTGCTTGTGTCGTTGTCACCAAGCCCCTGACTTTGCCGACCTCCACGCCTTGAGACATCGTCTTGCCGGCAATCACACCCTTTGCATCGTAGCTCGCGTCGAGCTTGACGGCCATGCCGTTGAGCGCGCCGGTGGCGGCGGCATTCGCGCCGCTGAATCGACCCATCTCGCCCTTGATCGTTTGAGCATTCAGGTCGGCCTGAAGCTTGATGTCTGCCGACGCCGTGCTCTTGCTGGCTCCGGCTCCACCGGCGCCGGAAGTGATGACTGCTTCGGTCCGACCTGCGTAATAGGCCTTGCGCTCACCCACTGCGACATCACGACCGGCCTTGAGCGGCACTCCGGGGCTCAAGCCAACGATAGGGGCCGGCATGGGCAGTGTGCCGGACCAACTGTTGAAACCACCTCCAACAACCGGCTTCGTCACGACGGGTGCCGGTGTCGGCGTGGGCTTCTTCGGCTCGGGCTTCGGTGCCGGCGCGGGCTTCGGTGCAACCGGTTTCGTCACGACGGGCGCCGGTGTCGGCGCGGGCTTCTTCGGCTCGGGCTTCGGTGCCGGCGTGGGCTTCGGCGTGACCGGCTTGGTCACGACGGGCGCCGGTGCAGGCTTCTTCGGATCGGGCTTCGGCGCTTGTGCCGTCGGTGAATTGGCTTTGGGCGATGGGGTTGATTCGGCCGCCAGGGCCAGGCTGCCGATGCTTACAAGGCTTGCGGCAAGCAGTAACGCGAGGGAGGGTTGGATCGTCTTCATGAAAGCTCCGGAACAAACGTTGATGGAGCCCATGAAAAAGGGAGGCGTCGCCGGTCTGGCAGTTCGGCTACCGTAGACTTTCGTCCGTAGGCCCGTGACTTTGCGCCCCCATCTTTCGATGGGTTTGCCCATACGGAACAATCAGATCGTTTCGTATCAGACACCTTCATTTCGGCACATCTGCCGCTGAATGTAGATGAGAGAACGTGTTGCGCGTCACGGTGGAGTCGGATTCGGATTGCCCGCCCGTCGCGCGTTGCCCGGCCATCGACCTGCCAAGAGGCCGAGAAGAGGCCGAGGCACTTCGTCACTTCAGCCGGAACACCAGCTTGACCCCGACGGCGACCTCCGGCTTTGCGTCGGCGACGTGATCCGGTTCCAAGCGCAGCATGCTGCCGGCCTGAATCTTCATTTCCTTCGTCAGCGCCCGCGAGTACGACAGCGACACCACACGCTCCATGCCGGCCGGCCGCAAGGACACCCGCTCCACATAGGTGCTCGGATTGCCGTCCTCGTCCTGGCTTGCGCTCACGATGTTTGCCTGACCCGAGACGGTGCGCGCCGGCAGTGTGAAGGCGAGCGCCAGCGCGTCACCGGTCAGTGCCAGGTTGCTCCATCGCGCCGACACGCCGGCGGCCATCGCCGTCTGCGCCGTGATTCCATCGATGGCGCCGTTGAGCCGGGTCGGGTGCGTGGCAAGCACCTCGGCCCAGGACCTCAACTGCAGCGGCCCCACACGCGTCGTGACGCCGAGCTGGATCGCCGTGCTGCGCACGTGCTGCCCGCTGGTGTCGAACAAACCCTCGCCGACCGCACCGGTGATCTGGTTGTTCTCCATCGTCGTGCTCAGGCCGGCGGACACCCGTGTCGTTTCTCCGAGCGGATGACTGCGCGCAATCGCAAGCGTGGACGATGATCCCGTGCCCTGGGTCCCTGCGGCCAGACTCAGCCGGGTGTGCGCCGAATCGGCATGGCTGAAGGCCACGCTGACATAACGCCCACGAGAGAACCCGAAGGCACTCGGAAGCGGCACGTCGACAAGCTCGTACCCGGTGAAGGCGGCTCGGTCGGCATTCCCGAACGACACCTGCAGACCACTCATGCCGAGCGCGGACATCCGGCTGTCGATCGCCATGGCCTGCGCCGAGCTGCTCTCGCCGGCGTTCAACATCCTGAAGACGGCGGCTTCCGTCGCTTCGGACCCGCGGGACACCTGCATCACCGTCGCGTCCATTCGCTGCGGTCCGGACTCGGCGCTCACGAGCGTGGCGTACACCCTCCCGCCGCCGGCCAGCCCTCCCAGGCCGACTGCGCTGCGTGTCGTGATGCCGCTGCTCTGCGCCGAGGCATCGATGAAGCCGGCAGCCGTGGCGGCGGGCGTGTCGGCGGTCGCGATGAGCCCCGACGAGCGGGTGACACGGGCAGCGCCACGCGGCCGCGCAGGACCTGCCTGGCTCGAGTTTCTCGAGGCGGCCGCCGAAGAGAAAAGCTTGAGCACACCCACCAGCGACCACCGATCGTCAGGCGGCTCCTGCCAGGTGGGCAAGCCGCCGGCCGGTCCTGCGGCGGACCGCGCCGCCAGCGCCGGCCGCAGACCCGTACCGGACGAGGTCTCGCCTTCCGGACTGCTCGCGCGCGAGCGCCGGGGCCTCGATGCGACCCACGCGTCGATCAACGAAAGGGCCGAAGCGGCTGGCTTCGCGCCGTCGGAGGGCAAGGACACCGCAGCAGGCTCGCCTGCATCCTGTGACAACACGACAGGGTGCGCAGACAGCAGCGGCACGACCACAGCCGCTTTGGACAATGCTTCGTGCCAGGCGATTCGCCTCGGCGCTAACCGGATGCTGATCATGTGCCTGCCCATCGTGACCCTCGGAGCTTGCGCGGCATGTGCCAGACAAGGCTATCGGCCCGAAATCCGCTGCACAAGCCGTGCGAGCTGCCCGGCGACTCCGCAAAGCCCAGTCACGTGACGAAGTGCGCAGAACAGACCCTCGCCGCCGATCAGCCAGGCGGCTCGTGCCTTTCGCTTCTCCCGTCAGACCTGCATGTTCATGATGTCGGAATACGCCTGAACCAGCTTGTTGCGAACCTGCAAGGTCGCCTGAAACCCGATCTGTGCCTTCTGCATCGCGACCATCGTCTCTTCGATGCTGACGTTCGGGTTGTCGAGCTGCACTTCGCGCTGCAGCGCCGCTGCCTGGTTTTGCGTGTTGCTGACCGAGCTGAGCGCCTGGGTCAGTGCCGCCTGGAAGCCGCCGCCCTGCACCGCCGCCGCGCCTTTCGCGATCGGCGTGCCATTGACATTCAGCCCCGCACGGGCCACCGCCTGCGCGAAGTCGAAGGGTTTGAGGGTCACGTTCATCGTGTGCAAATCGTAGCGGCGTGCTCGCTTTCGCATGGCGCGAACTGGCCGGGGTTTGGCGGGCTGTTCGCCGCATAGGCGTACCTCGAGTTACGAATAATCGTCCCTCATCAGGGGTTGCTGCCCGCAGCCCTGCATGGACAAAAACCGCCGATGGACAACCCTGCCGCCACCGTGAAGACCACCCAGCTCGTCGCTGTGGACCCCAACGCCGGCCTGTTCGCGCGCCTCGCTGCCATGCCGGCCAAGAGCAAGCTGTCGCTCGCGCTCGGCGTCGCTGCCCTCGTCGGCGTCGTGCTCGCGATGACGCTGTGGAGCAGCCAGGGTGACTACAAGGTGCTCTACGCCAACCTGTCGGACAAGGACGGCGGCGCCATCATCGCCCAGCTGTCGCAGATGAACATCCCGTACCGCCACGCCGACGGCGGCGCCGCGATCCTGGTGCCTGCCGCCAAGGTGCACGACGCGCGCCTGAAGCTCGCGTCGGCCGGCCTGCCCAAGGGCTCGGTGGTCGGCTTCGAGCTGATGGACGGCGCGCGCTTCGGCCAGACCCAGTTCCAGGAGCGCCTCACATTCCAGCGCGGCCTCGAAGGCGAGCTGACCCGCTCGATCATGGCGATGGCCGCGGTGCAGAGCGCACGGGTGCACCTGGCGCTGCCGAACCAGAACGGCTTCTTCCGCGAACAGCAAAAGCCGAGCGCCTCGGTGATGCTCGCGCTGCACCCGGGCCGCACGCTCGACCGCGCGCAGGTCGCCGGCATCGTGCACCTGGTGGCGAGCAGCGTGCCCGAGATGAACCCGAAGGCGGTCAGCGTGCTCGACCAGACCGGCGCGTTGCTGTCGGCGCCCGACGATGCGGCGCATGGCTCGGGCCTGGACGCGCAGCAGCTTCAGTACGTCAACCAGATCGAGACCGGCTACGGCAAGCGGATCGCCGAGCTGCTGGAGCCGGTGGTGGGGCGCGAGAACCTGCGCGCCACCGTCACCGCCGAGATCGACTTCTCGCAAAGCGAAGCCACCTCGGAAGAGTTCAAGCCCAACCAGGGCGCCGCCGCCAGCGTCGCGATCCGCAGCCAGCAGATCGTCGACCAGTCGGGCGGCAGCGCCGCGGCACCGAGCGGCATCCCCGGTGCGGCGTCGAACCAGCCGCCGCAGCCGGCCACCGCGCCGCTGACCGGCGCCGCCCAGCCGCTGCACACCGCGCAGAACGGCGGCGGCTCGAGCAGCAGCCGGCGCGACGCCGCGACCAACTACGAAGTCGACAAGACGGTGCGCGTCACGCGCAACGCCACTGGCACCGTCAAGCGCCTGAACGCGGCGGTGGTCGTGAACCACCGCGCGGTGACCGACGCCAAGGGCAAGACGACGCAGGTTGCGCTGACAACCGACGAGCTCGACAAGCTGACCGCGCTGGTGCGCGAGAGCATCGGCTTCAACAAGGAGCGGGGCGATTCGGTCAAGGTCGTCAACGCGCCGTTCAAGCTCGACACGGTGGTGCGCACCGACGTGCCGTGGTGGAAGCAGCCCGAGGTCATCGACATGCTGCGCGCCGGCGCGGTGCCGTTCGGGCTGGGGCTGGTCGCGCTGCTGGTGTTCTTCGGCATGGTCCGCCCCGCGGTCCGGCTCGCGCTCGCGGCCCCGCCGCCGCCGGCGCCGGGCAGCAACCTGAACGTCGTCGCCGACGAGCTGCTGCCGGCACCGGTGCGCATCGAGCCGCCGCGCCTGAGCGATCAGCTGATGGGCGCGCGTGCGATGGCCAAGGAAAACCCGGCTGCGGTCGCGAGCATCGTGCGCGGCTGGGTCAGCGGTGAGGCCGCATGAGCATGGATGACAAGGGTGTCGAAGACGCAGCGATCCTGCTGATGTCGCTCGGCGAGGAAGAAGCCTCCGAGGTGTTCAAGCACCTCGCGCCGAAGGAAGTGCAGCGCCTGGGCGAGACCATCGCCCGGATGAAGGCGGTGTCGCGCGACCGCGTCGACGGCGTGCTCGAGAAGTTCACGACCGTGGCCGGCGACCAGAGCCTGCTGGTTCCCAACACCGACGAATACGTCAAGGCCGTGCTGCGAAAGGCGCTCGGCGACGACAAGGCCAACCTGCTGATCGACCGCATCCTGCAGGGCAGCGACATGAGCGGCGTCGAGAGCCTGAAGTGGATGGACGCCAGCTCGGTGGCCGAGCTGCTGCGCAACGAACACCCGCAGATCGTCGCGGCGATCCTGGTCCACCTCGACCACGACCAGGCCTCGTCGGTGCTCAAGGTGTTCACCGAACGCCAGCGCAACGAGGTGCTGGTGCGAATCGCCACGCTCGACGGCATCCAGCCGTCGGCGCTGAAGGACCTCAACGAAGTGATGAGCAAGGTGCTGGCCGGCGGCGACAAGCTGCGCAAGGCCAGCCTGGGCGGCGTGAAGCCGGCCGCCGAAATCATCAACCTGATGGGAGCGAGCGTCGAGACCGCGGTGCTCGACTACATCCGCGAAGCCGACAACGAGCTTGCGCAAAAGATCATGGACAACATGTTCACCTTCGACGATCTGGAGAAGATCGACGACAAGGGCATCCAGTCGCTGCTGAAGGAAGTGCAGTCCGAATCGCTGGTCATCGCGCTCAAGGGCGCGACACCCGAGATGCGCGAGAAGGTGTTCAGGAACATGTCCACGCGCGCCGCCGAAACGCTGCGCGAAGACCTCGAGTCGCGCGGCCCGGTGCGGGTGTCCGAAGTCGAGTCCGAGCAGAAGGAAATGCTGAAGATCGTCAGGCGACTGGCCGACGAGGGGCAGATCGTGCTGGGCGGTGGTGGTGACGATGAGTTCCTGTGAGCCGCGGGGCCGCTCCCAAGCCTGTCCTGAGCGCCGTCGAAGGGGCGAAGACACCGTAGCGCTTCGGCGCGGAGGTGCGCATGAATAAACCACCTTTGAAGAACGTGCCGCCGCCGCAGGGCGCCAAGCCCTCGGTCTACGCGCGCTTCATTCCGCGCGAGGAGTTGAGCGGCTTCGAGACCTGGAACCCGGGATCGTTGTCGGGCGGGCCGCAGGCGCCGAGCCAGAGCGGCGTGCAACGCCCTGCCCCCGAGCCCGAGAAGCCACCGGTCGAAGACCCGGCGCTCGCACTGCGCGCAGCGCGCCAGGCCGGCTATCAGGACGGCTACCGCGACGGCCTGGCCGCCCTCGAAGGTTTCAAGCAAAGCTTTGCGGCGCAGATCACCGCGCAGCTGGGCACGCTGAGCGCGTCGTACGCGCACCAGCTCGACGTGCTGCAGCAGGAGATGGCGCGCGCGCTGGCCGTGTCGGCGACTCACCTCGCGCGCCAGATCGTGCGCAGCGAGCTGAGCGCGCGGCCCGAGCTGGTGGCGAGCGTCGCCCAGGAAGCGCTGGACACGCTGCTGATGAGCGCGCGCCAGATAACAGTTCGCGTGCACCCCGACGACCACCCGCTGGTCGCGCTGGGCTGCGCCGACGTGCTGGCCGCACGCGGCTCGCGCCTCCTGTCCGACCCGACGATCGCGCGCGGCGGCTGCCAGGTCGAATCCGACATCGGCGTCATCGACGCGAGCGTCGCGGCACGCTGGAAGAAGGCGGTGGCGTCGCTGGGTTGCGAGGAGGCCTGGGAGGCGAAAGATGAATAGTTGCGCGACACGAGTACCCCCGTTCGGGCTGAGCCTGTCGAAGCCAGCGGGCGTCTCGGTGCGGCACTTCGACAAGCTCAGTGCGAACGGAGTTTGGGCATGATCACGACCCCGCTCGAAGCCCAGGCCGTTGCCGGCATCGACAAGTGGCAGCGTTATCTCGCTGACATGCAAGGCTTCTCGGCCGACCCGGTGCCGCTCGAAACCCAGGGCCTGCTGGTTCGTGTGGCCGGCCTGGTGCTCGAAGCCGCGGGCATCCGCGTGCCGGTCGGCTCGGTCTGCGAAGTGCGCATGCCCGGGCAGGCGCCGGTGCTCGCCGAAGTGGTCGGTTTCTCCGGCGACCGCGCCTACCTGATGCCCACCGGCGAGGTGCATGGCCTCGCGAGCGGCGCCCGCGTCGTGCCGCGCCAGACGCCGGTCGTGGCGCTGAAGCTGGGCGCCAACCAACACCCGTGGCGGCGCAGCGAAGACCGCACGCTGCACCTGCCGGTCGGCGACGGCTTGCTCGGCCGCGTCGTCGATTCGAACGGGCATCCGATGGACCGCAAAGGCCCGCTCAGCCAGGTGCGCAACGAACCGCTGGTCCGCCGGCCCATCAACGCGATGGACCGCGACCCGGTGCGCCGTCCGCTTGACACCGGCGTGCGCGCGATCAACGCAATGCTCACCGTCGGCCGGGGCCAGCGCATCGGCCTGTTCGCCGGCACCGGTGTGGGCAAGTCGGTGTTGATGGGCATGATGGCGCGCTACACCGAGGCCGACGTGATCGTGGTCGGGCTGATCGGCGAACGCGGCCGCGAAGTCAAGGAATTCATCGAGGACATCCTCGGCGCCGATGGCATCCGCCGCGCCGTCGTCGTCGCCGCGCCGGCCGATGCGCCGCCGCTGACACGCATGCAGGGTGCCAACTACGCCACCGCGATCGCCGAGCATTTCCGCGACCGCGGCCAGCATGTGCTGCTGCTGATGGACTCGCTGACGCGCTACGCGATGGCGCAGCGCGAGATCGCATTGGCGATCGGCGAGCCGCCCGCCACCAAGGGCTACCCGCCGAGCTGCTTCGCCAAGCTGCCGCAGCTGGTGGAGCGCAGCGGCAACGGGCTCGAAGGCGGTGGCTCGATCACCGCGTTCTACACCGTGCTGTCCGAGGGCGATGACCAGCAAGACCCGATCGCCGACGCGGCGCGCGGCATTCTCGACGGCCACATCGTGCTGTCGCGCGAGTTGGCCGAGGCCGGCCACTACCCGGCGATCGACGTCGAGAAGTCGGTGTCGCGGGTGATGGGCAACGTGGCCGATGCGCCCCACCTCGACGCCGCGCGCCGCTTCCGCCAGCTCTACGCCAAGCACAACAAGGCGCGCGACCTGATCCAGCTCGGCGCCTACGCGCCCGGCACCGACACCGAGCTCGACCTCGCCGTGCGCCTGCACGCCCCAATGACCGGCCTGCTGCAGCAGGACATGCACCAGCGCGCGCCGCTGTCCGCCAGCGTGCGGCAGCTGTGCGCGGTCGTGAACAGCTGAACCCGAAGGAACGACGATGAACCCTCTGCAACCCCTGATGGCACTGCTTGCGCAAACCGAACGCGAGCGCGACGCGGCGATGGCCGACACCCAGCGTGCCGCGCAGGCGCAGCTCGCTGCCGCCGCACAGGCCGAGCAGCTGCTGACCTACCGGCGCGAATACGAGCAGCGCTGGGGCGCGCAGTTCCGCAACGAAGGCCGGATGGAGCTCGTCAACTGCTACCGCGGCTTCGTCGACCGGCTCTCGCAGGCGGTCGACCAGCAGCAGCGCATCGCCCTGCATGCCACCGCCCAGCTCGACCGCGCGCGCGACACGCTGCGCGAACACGAGCTGCGGGTCGCGTCGGTGCGCAAGCTGATCGAGCGGCGCGCCGCCGAGCTGCGTGTCAACGCCGGCCGGCTCGAACAGAAGCAGACCGACGAGTTCGGCGCCCGCATGGCCTGGACCGCACATGGACTGGGCGGCATGGCCCACGCCGTCTGATGATGGGCAGCACGATGCAAGTCAGCGCCCATCCGATCGCAGCGGTCGCCGCCCCGCCCGCCGCACCGAGCGGCGGCAGCGCGCCGCAAGGCGAAGACAGCCCGTTCGCCAAGCTGCTGTCGGCGCAGAAGGGGCCGGTTGGGCCCGAGGCGCCCGAGCCGCACGACACGGCGGCCGACGCCGCCGACAAGGCACCCGAGCGGCCCGCCGAGGCGGCGCGTCCGGCGAGCAATGCCACGCGGCCGGCCAAGCCCGCGGCGCCGCGTGCCGGCTCGATGCACGAGGCGCCGCACCGCGTCGAAGCTGCGGCGCACGCGATCAAGGAGGTGGCCGCTTCGGATCCCAAGTCGACGCCTGCCGAACCCAAGGACGACGCCAAGGTCGACGACCCGGCTGCGGCGACGATGGATCCGGCGCTCGCCCAGTGGCTGGCGTCGTTGAACCGGCCCACCCCGCCGGCCGCTGCGCAGCCTCCCGGGGCTGCGCCGCCGGGTACCGAGACCACGGCCGTGGCGCTCGCACCGGCGGGTGCCGCAGCCAAGACTGCGCTTGGCGAAATCGCACCCAAGCCGGGCCCCGACTTGCCCGAAGCACATGCGCCGAAAGTCGGCGAGCGCAAGACCATCGCGCTCGAGATTTCCGACCCTGCCGGCCCGGCGCCGGGCGACATCGTTTCGCCGCAGCTGACCGAAGAACGCCACGCCGGCTTGCACGCGATCGAGCGGCCATCGGCCAGCGACAGCGCCGGCCCGATCGGCGTGCCCGCCCTGAACGCCGCGACGCGTGCCGAGCCCGCGCCGGCAGCGATCGCACTGAACCTGCCCACCCCCGTCAGCTCGCCCGAGTTCAAGGGCGCGCTGGGCGTGCAGGTCAGCGTGCTCGCGCGCGACGGCGTCCAGCACGCGCAACTGCACCTGAACCCGGCCGAGATGGGCCCGATCTCGGTCCAGATCGCACTCGACGGCAGCCAGGCCCAGGTCGACTTCGGCGCCGATTCGGCCCACACCCGCCGGATCATCGAATCGGGCCTGCCCGAGCTGGCGTCGGCGCTGCGCGACGCCGGCTTCACCTTGAGCGGCGGCGGCGTCTCGCAGCACTCGCGCGGCCAGGGGCAAGGCGACGGCGAAGGCGGCCGGCGCGGTGCATCCCAGCGGCTCTCGGGCGCGGCCGCGACCGGCCCGGCACGCAGCGTGAACCTGCGGCTGCCACTGGGTGCTGTCGATCTCTACGCCTGACAGGGAGGTCATACCGGCGCGGGCGCAGCCCGGGCCTGTCCTGAGCTTGTCGAAGGGCCGGTATCCACCGGTTCAGGGTTGGCTCGCCTTCACACAGTGGATCCCGGTTTTCGCCGGGATGACGGACTCCTGTCACCCATCGTCTGACCCCGATTCCCCCCCCTTATCGCCGCATCCGACCCCGGCCCCGGATTCCACAATTTCCTTCATGACACCCACCCGTGTGCGCCTGGCGCGGACGCGGGCGCGAAACCGAAGGAGAGACCATGTCCGCTGCAGCCGCCGAGCCCGTCGTTGTCGACGGCAACGCGCCGCCCGTTGCGAAGAAGGGCCGGAAGAAGCTGATCATGATTGCGGCGGTGGCGCTGCTGGTGCTGGCTGCCGGCGGTGGCGGCGGCGCCTATTTCGTGGTCAAGAAGCGCGCCGCCGCGGCAGCGCTCGAAACGGTCGACGCCGAAGGCGGCGAAGCGGTGGCCGCCGCCCCGACCAACCACGTCGACCGCAAGAAGACCCCGCCGCCGGTGTTCCTGCCGCTGGACCCGTTCATCGTCAACCTGGCCGACCGCGAAAGCGAGCGCTTCGCCCAGATCGGCATCACGCTCGAGCTCGACGACGCGCATTTCGCCGACGAGCTCAAGGCCTACATGCCGGCGATCCGCAACGGCGTGCTGATGGTGCTGGCGCACAAGACCTCGCAGCAGCTGCTCAGCCGCAAGGGCAAGGAAGCGCTGGCCGCCGAAGTGATGCGCGAAGCGGTGCGGCCGCTGGGCATCGAGATCGACGAAGACGCGGGACACACGGGCGACAAGGGCGGCGACGACGCCGCGGCCAAGGCGGCGCCCAAGGGCGGCGACCACAACCCGGTGCGCCACGTGCACTTCTCGAGTTTCATCATTCAATGAGCCACTGAAGAAGAAGCACGACGATGAACCAGCAAATCCTCTCGCAAGACGAAGTCGATGCCCTGCTGCAGGGCATCACCGGCGAAAGCCAGAAGCTCGAGCAGGAAGAGGTCGAGACCGGCGGCATCCGCGAGTACAACCTGGCGAGCCAGGAGCGCATCGTTCGCGGGCGCATGCCCACGATGGAGATCATCAACGAACGCTTCGCGCGCAACATCCGCATCGGGCTGTTCAACTTCATCCGCAAGAGCCCGGAGATCTCGATCGGCGGCATCAAGGTGCAGAAGTACAGCGCCTTCCTGCGCGAGATCGTGGTGCCGACCAACTTCAACATCGTCTCGGTGCGCCCGCTGCGCGGATCGGGGCTGATCGTGTGCGACCCGACGCTGGTGTTCGCCGTCATCGACGCGCTGTTCGGCGGCGCCGGCAAGTACCACACCCGCATCGAAGGGCGCGACTTCTCGCCCACCGAACTGCGCATCATCACCCGCCTGGTCGAGGTGGTGACGGCCGAGTACAAGAAGGCCTGGCACGGCATCTACCCGCTCGAGCTCGAGTACCAGCGCTCGGAGATGCAGCCGCAGTTCGCCAACATCGCCACGCCGAGCGAGATCGTCGTCGCGACCTCGTTCACGCTCGAGATCGGCGACACCACCGGCACGGTCCACTTCTGCATTCCGTATTCAACGCTCGAGCCGATCCGCGACGTGCTGTATTCGACCATCCAGGGCGACAGCAACGAGCCCGACCGGCGCTGGCTCAACCTGTTGAAAGAGCAGATCCAGTCGGCCGAGGTCGACCTGGTGGCAGAGCTCGCGACCGCGCCGGCCACGGTGGAGCAGCTGCTCGCGTTCCAGCCCGGCGACTTCATCGAGCTCGACCTGCAGCCCGGCATCCAGGCCAAGGTGGCGGGCGTGCCGATTCTCGATTGCCACTACGGAACTTCGAACGGCAAGTACGCGTTGAAGATCGATCAACTGTTGACCAGCTCGAACCTGAGCTGGATGGGAGCCCAGAATGCCGCCTGACAACGCCGCCGCCGACAACGGCGCAATGAGCGCCGAAGACGCGATGGCCGCCGAATGGGCGGCCGCGCTCGCCGAAGCGACGCCGGCCCCGCCGCCGCCGGCACCCCCGGCAGCCATGCAGGTGACCGCCGAGCAGGTTGCGCCGGCGTCGTTCGCGAACTTTGCTTCGGGGGCCAGCCCGACCGCGGGCAACGACATCAACATGATCCTCGACATCCCCGTGCAGCTCACGGTGGAGCTGGGGCGCACGCGGATCCCGATCAAGCACATCCTGCAGCTCGCGCAGGGCTCGGTGGTCGAGCTCGAGGCGCTGGCCGGCGAGCCGATGGACGTGCTGGTCAACGGCTACCTGATCGCGCAAGGCGAGGTCGTCGTCGTGAACGACAAGTTCGGCATCCGGCTGACCGACATCGTGACGCCGAGCGAGCGCATGCGCCGCCTGAGCCGCGGTTGATATCGCGCGACCTGACTGGCGACGAAGCTCAGCCCGATGCGCGCAAACAACCTCGCCCAGCCGCGTCATCCCGGCCCTTCGACGGGCTCAGGACAGGCCGGGCTGCGCCCGCGCCGGGATCCGCTGCCCGAAGGCCCACGCGCGCATGTCCACGGCGCGGAGACTGAGCGAGTGGATACCGGCATTCGCCGGTATGACGGCCGGGTTGGCATGGCGCGCACGGTGCATCTTCTGTGGCTGGAGCATGTCGCCCGATGATGGCTTCAGGTTTCGGCTCGCTGCTGTGGTTCATCGCGATCATCGCGATGATTCCGCTTGCGCTGTGGCTGCTCAAGCGCACGCCGATGGGCGGCGCGGGCTCGCACGGCCTGATGCGCAGCGTCGCGGTGCTGCCGATCTCGCCCAGCCAGCGCATCGTGACGGTCGAGGTCGGTAGCGGTGAAGGCCGGCGCTGGCTGGTGCTGGGCGTGACGCCGCAGAACATCAGCACGCTGCATTCGATGGAGCCGCAGGGCGAGGTCCTGCCGCCGCAAGCGATGCCGCTGCCACCCTTCGCGCAGCTGCTCGCCAAGCTGCGGCGTCCGTCGGGAACACCGGATGGCCGCTGAACTGCCGCTGCTGATCGGCCAGGGCGCGGGCGGCGCCAGCTACTCGGTGCCGATCCAGACCCTGCTCTTCTTCACCGCTTTGAGTTTCCTGCCGGCGGTGCTGCTGCTGATGACGGGCTTCACCCGCATCGTCATCGTGCTGAGCCTGTTGCGCCAGGCGATCGGCACCCAGGCCGCGCCGCCGAACCAGGTGGTGGTGGGACTGAGCCTGTTCCTCACCTTCTTCGTGATGGGGCCGACGATCGACAAGGTCTACACCGACGCGTATCAACCGTATTCGGAAAACAAGATCGCGTTCGACGAAGCGCTCAAGCGCGGCGAATTGCCGATGCGCCAGTTCATGCTCAAGCAGACCCGCCAGGCCGACGTGATGCTGTTCGCCAAGCTCGCCAAGATCGACCCGGCGGTGAAGTCGGCCGAGGTGCCGTTCAAGGTGCTGGTGCCGGCCTTCGTGACCAGCGAGCTGAAGAGCGCGTTCCAGATCGGCTTCCTGATCTTCATCCCCTTCCTCGTCATCGACATGATCGTCGCGAGCGTGCTGATGAGCCTGGGGATGATGATGCTGAGCCCGGTTCTGGTCGCGCTGCCGTTCAAGCTGATGCTGTTCGTGCTGGCGGATGGATGGAACTTGCTGCTGGGGTCGCTGGCGGCGAGTTTTGCAACCTAGATGTCATCCCGGCGAAGGCCGGGATCCACTGCTGAAAGGCCCACGGGCGATGAGTCACCGCGCAACCCCGAACGAGTGGATACCGGCTTTCGCCGGTATGACAAACGTCTGATGGACTCCCAAGCCGTCTTCACCTTCGGCCAGCAAGGCCTGTACCTCCTGCTGATGGTCTCGGCACCGGTGCTGCTGACCGTGCTGGTCGTCGGACTCGTCGTCAGCATCTTCCAGGCCGCCACACAGATCCACGAAGCGACGCTGTCGTTCGTGCCGAAGATCGTCGCCGCCGTCGCGGTGCTCGCGATCGCCGGCCCGTGGATGCTGACGACGCTGGTCGAATACCTGCAGCGCACGCTGCAATCCATCCCCTCCGTGGTAGGTTGAGATGCTGACCTTCACCGAGGCCCAAGTCCTCGCCTGGGTCAGCCCGCTGCTGTGGCCGTTCCTGCGCCTGCTGGCGCTGTTCGGCGCGATGCCGGTGCTCGCGCAGCGCGCCGTGCCGATGCGCATCCGCGTCGCGCTCGCCTTCCTGATCGTGGTCTGCGCCCAGGCCTCGCTGCCCGAGATGCCGGTGGTCGCGCTCGACTCGGCACAAGCGCTGCTGCTGATCGTGCAGCAGATCCTGATCGGCGTCACGCTCGGCTTCGCCGCGCGCGTCGTGTTCAGCGCGATCGAGTTCGCCGGCGAGCTGATCGGCCTGCAGATGGGCCTGAACTTCGCCGGCTTCTTCGACCCCGCGACCGGCGGCGAAGCCACCGCCGTGAGCCGCTTCTTCGGCATCTCGGTGAGCTGGCTGTTCATCGTCATCAACGGCCACCTGCTGCTGATTGCGGCGCTTGTGCAAAGTTTTCACGCCTTTCCGGTCGGGCCGGAACCTTTCGCGTTCCTGCGCGCGGTACAACCGCAAGTGTGGGGCGCGGAGATTTTTCGTCTGGGGCTGTGGATCGCTTTACCGCTGGTGGCGATGCTGCTGTTCGTCAACCTGGTGCTGGGCATCATCTCGCGCGTCGCCCAGCAAATGAACATCTTCGCCATCGGCTTCCCGATCACGCTGGGGGTCGGGCTGCTCGGCGTGCTGCTCACGCTGCCGATGATGCAGATGCCCTTTACTTTGGCGCTCGAACGCCTGTTGTTGCATTTCCAGTGAAGTCATGAACATCGTCATCGTCGACGACAACGCAGTCAACCTGATGCTGATGGCGGCGCTGGCGCGCTCCGCCACCGGGCATGAGCCGGTCCGGTTCGACGACCCGGTGCGCGGCCTGGAGTGGTGCCGCCAGAACGGCGCCGACCTCATCATCGTCGACTTCATGATGCCGCTGATGGACGGCCACCAGTTCATCGAGGGCGTGCGCGCGACGCCGCTGCTGGCCGACGTGCCGGTGGTGATGGTCACCGCCGCTGGCCAGAGCGTGGTGCGGCGGCGCGCCCTCGAGATCGGCGCCACCGACTTCCTGACCAAGCCGGTCGACTCGACCGAAATCAAGCTGCGGCTGCGCAACCTGCTGCAGCTGCGCCACGCCCAGAACCTGCTGCGCGACCGGGCCGCCCACCTGGCCGAAGAAGTCACCGTCGCCACCCGCGCGATCATGCGGCGCGAGCGCGAGCTGATCACGCGCCTGAGCCGCGCCGCCGAGTTCCGCGACCCCGAGACCGGCGGCCACATCCAGCGCATGGCGCACTACGCGGCGCTGATCGCGCGCCAGCTCGGCGAGAGCGAATCGTTCCAGCAAGACCTGCTCACCGCCGCGCCGATGCACGACATCGGCAAGCTCGGCACGCCCGACCACATCCTCTTGAAACAGGGCGAGCTGACACCCGAAGAAACGGTCGAGATGCACCGCCACGCCGAGATCGGCGGGCGCATCCTGGCCGAGGCCGACTCGCCGCTGTTGCGCCTGGCCTGCCAGATCGCCGAGACCCACCACGAGAAGTTCGACGGCAGCGGCTACCCGCAAGGGCTGCGCGGCGACGCCATCCCGCTCGGCGGGCGCATCGTCGCGGTGGCCGACGTGTTCGACGCGCTCAACTCCAGGCGCCCCTACAAACACGCCTGGAGCCTGGACGAGTCGCGTGCCTACCTCGAACAGCACAGCGGCCGCCATTTCGATCCGCGCTGCGTGAAGGCTTTTGTCAGCGGCTGGGACGACGTGCTCGTCATCCGCGCCCGCTTTCCGGACTGAGGTTTTGTCGATGAAGACGCTGCAACTCCATCTCCGCCCCGGCGACGTACTGGCCAATGCGCTGGCGCCGCTGCTCGGCTTCGACCCCGACCTGGTGCTGTGCTTCGGCGCGCACGAGTTCTTCCGCGACGCCGCGCTGCACGCCACGCTGGCCGCCGCCGCCCCGCGCGCCGCGCTGGCCGGCTGCAGCGGCGCCGGCGAGATCCTCAACGCCCAGGTGCACGACGGCACGCTCGCCGTCACTGCCGTCAAGTTCGATCAGGCGAGCGCACGCAGCGCCGCCACGCCGATCGCCGGCATGGTCGATTCGTTCGGCGCCGGCGCACGCCTGGGCGCCGCGCTGCCGCCCGAGGGATTGCGCCACGTGCTGGTGTTCGGCACCGGCGTGCACATCAACGGCAGCGCGCTGGTGCAGGGCCTGCAGGCCACGCTGGACGAATCGGTGCACATCTCGGGCGGGCTGGCCGGCGACGGCGGCGCCTTCGTCGAGACCTTCACGCTCGGCCCCGGCGGCAGCCGCAGCGACCAGATCGTCGCGGTCGGCCTGTACGGCGCGCGACTGGACATCGGCAACAGCACCTTCGGCGGCTGGGTGCCGTTCGGCCCGGCGCGGCGCGTCACACGCTGCGACCACAACGTGCTGTACGAGCTCGACGGCGAACGCGCGCTCAACATCTACAAGCGTTATCTCGGCGAGTACGCACGCGACCTGCCGGCCTCGGGGCTGCTGTTCCCGTTCGAGCTGCTCGATGCCGACGCCGAAGGCAGCGGCATCATCCGCACCATTCTCGGCGTCGACGACGAAGCCGGCTCGCTGACATTGGCCGGCGACGTGCCCGAAGGCGGCTACCTGAAGCTGATGCACTCGTCGACCGAGCGCCTGATCGACGCGGCCGAACACGCCGCGCTGAAGCTGCAGCCGCTGGCCCGCCAGCACCCCGGCCCGGCGCTCGCGCTGCTGGTCAGCTGCGTCGGCCGCAAGCTGGTGATGGGCGAACGGGTCGACGAAGAGGTCGAGGCGGTGGCAAGCACGCTGGGCGCCGCGGCCGTGGTGGCGGGCTTCTATTCGTACGGCGAGATCTCGGCCTCCGAATTCATCGGCGACTGCAAGCTGCACAACCAGACGATGACGATCACCTGGATTGCCGAGCGCCCCTGATGTCGGCCCCCACGTCGCTTCGCTCCTGCCAGCCGGCTTGCAGGCCGGCTGGCGCTCCGGCGGGCATTCCCCAAGCAGTTGGGGAATGCATTTCCGCCTCCGCCCCCCCGAGGGGGCGCTCAGCCGCCTTGAGGCGGCTCGGCGTCGGCTGAGGTCTCGGCAAGTGCACACCACGCTCGCCCGCCAACTGCGGCGCCTGATGGGCGTGAATGGACCCGAAGACTGGTCCGAGCTGTGCCGGCTGGCGCGCGACGCGGCGGCCGCCGACGCTGCGCTCGACCCGCGCCTGCGCGCCTTGCTGCACAACCTGCAGGGCCTGCTCGAGCGGGTCGATGCGAGCTACGAGCAGTTCGATCGCGACCTGCACCTGCGCAACCGCAGCCTCGAGCTGAGCTCGCGCGAACTGATCGCCGCCAACATCCGGCTGGCCGACGACCTGGCGAGCCGCAACCGCGCCATCGCATCGTTGCGCGCACTGGTCGCGGCGCCCGAAGCGGCCGGCGGCGACGACCTGGAATCGCTGTCGAACGCGATCCCGGCGCTGGTCGGCGCGCTGCAGCAGGCCAAACATGCGGCCGAAAGCGCAAGCCGCATGAAGAGCGAGTTCCTGGCCAACATGAGCCACGAGATACGCACGCCGATGAACGGCATCATCGGCATGACCGACATCGTGCTCGACTCGCCGCTGGCGGCCGAGCAGCGCGAGCACCTGGGCATCGTCAAGTCGTCGGCCCTGGCGCTGCTGGACATCATCAACGACATCCTCGACTTCTCGCAGATCGCAGCCGGCCGGCTCGAGGTCGAGCACCTGCCGTTCGACCTCGAGCACCTGCTCCACGAGGCCCTGCAGCCGCACGCCAGCGCCAGCGCCGAACGCGGCGTGGCGCTCACGCTCGAGCTCGCCGCGGCCTGCCCGGTCCACCTGATCGGCGATCCGCAGCGGCTGCGCCAGGTGCTCGGCAAGCTGCTCGACAACGCGGTCAAGTTCACGCCCGCCGGCTCGGTGCAGCTGAGCGTGGGCCCGGCGCCTGCGGACACGCCCGGCGCGCGGCGCTGGCTGCGCTTTGGCGTGCGCGACACCGGGATCGGCATTCCGCCCGACAAGCAGGCCCATATCTTCGCGCCCTTCGCGCAGGAGGACGCTTCGGCCACGCGGCGCTTCGGCGGCACCGGCCTGGGCCTTGCGATCACGCGCCAACTGTGCGACCTGCTCGGCGGCACGATTGCGATGACGAGCGAGCCCGGACGCGGCTCCGAGTTCGAAGTCGTGCTGCCCTTCGACGCCGACCCGGCCGGCGCCTCGTACGGCGCGGCGCTGGCAGGCGCCGACCCGCTCACCGTCGAGATCATCGGCGGGCCTTTCCTCGACGCCTTGCCGCAGGAGCTGGCCGCGTTGCAGCAGGCGGTCGACACGCTCGATCTGCCGACGCTTGCCTTGCGTGCCCATTCGATGAAGGGTCTGTTGTTCGCCTTCGCCGCGCTGCCGGCCGCGAACTGGGCGCAACGCCTGCAGCAACTTGCCCAGGCGCCGCAGTTCGACGCCGCGCAAGCGGGCGACGCGCTGATCAAGCTGCGCGAAGAGATTGCCTTGCTGACGCCGCATCTGTCGGCGGCCGTGAGCAAGCCAGGGTAGCCCCCTCACCCCAGCCCTCTCCCCCGGGTACGGGGAAGAG
>Ga0209515_10003975_pt1 | contig 20416 bp, 19 predicted proteins | sample Subgroupgradi54m_FD_187454 | JGI IMG/M metagenome (GOLD analysis project Ga0209515, IMG submission 187454) | Subsurface groundwater microbial communities from S. Glens Falls, New York, USA - GMW60B uncontaminated upgradient, 5.4 m (SPAdes)... ...
CCGTGACGGAATTCGTCGTGGAGCGTACGATTACATTTCACATCACCACATTCTCGGAGCGTGCCACATTCATTACCTCACTTTGTTTTGAAAATAGGTTCGGACTTGGTACAATAGAGACACAAAATGAGTCCCACGAATTTTGTGGGCGGGGGAAGGAATCTTGACCCTTACAGGGTCTGTACACCTTTCGCATTCCGCAGACGGAATATGCTCAAGGTTTTCAAGTCCTCTCGCACAGGCAAAGCAGTTTGCCTGCTCCGCCAAAAATTTCGCAGACTCATTTTGTGGGCGGGAGAGGACTTGAACATTACATGTTCAGTATCCCGATTGGTTTTTCTGTTCGCGCAGACGCTCCAGAAAAAGCTCAATCGGGCTTCAAGTCCCGCACGGAAGGTGTCCCACACCTTCCTCCTCCCACATAAGAAAATCACGCTCTTGAGAAAGAGCGGATTTTCAAGATGTGGGCGGGAGAGGACTTGAACCTCCACCCCTTTCGGGACTAGCTCCTAAGGCTAGCGCGGATACCATTTCGCCACCCGCCCATCAAAAATTTATTTGCTATCCTCTTTTGAATAAGGGGTGCGCCCAGCAGGATTCGAACCTGCGACCAACCGATTAAGAGTCGGATGCTCTACCAACTGAGCTATGGGCGCGTATCATAGATTAACTGGTCGCTCAATTTTTTTCAAGCGTTCCCATTTTTTCTGAATAAGTGTTGTGTGTGGGCTTATATTTTCCAATAATTTTTGAATCCAACCAAATACGCGTATTCGTAAGTCAGTGCTTTTCGGTACACTGATTTTGATTGTACCATAATAGAGATTATTTTTCTTATACCCCTTATTTGAAGGCTTAATGTAGCTTTTGCCAAAATTTTTAAGAGGAATTCCGCACAAATCTGACCAAAATTTTTTCATTACTCTTTCGTTTTGCTGTTCGTAAATGTTTAGATGAGCCCTTAAGATATAGGATTTTATATTAAACACAATCTCAAACCATTTTACCATAAACAGAATGAGGTGTGGGTCTGAGTTAGTAAACACGAGACCGCCACCTTTTGTTCCTTCCGCCCAATATAAGGCCGCACCAAATAACTGATTAACTTCTTTTGTTATTGGTACATTAACTTCCTTTTTTGCAGTATTGATTATTTCGTTTATTTCTCGTATGCGTCTTTCTTTTTGACTTTGGGAGCCAAATGACAGAAAGTATATTCTTTTAGAATAAAGTCGATCTCGGTATTCCTTTTTGAGTTTAATATTTTTGAGCCAGTAACTTAAAGTGCTTTTGGCAATAGGGACTTTTTTTCTAATTTCGTTATAGCTCAAACCTTTCTTGCGTAGCATAACCGCTTTTTGTTTTAAATCAAATGTTGGATTCATGTTCCACCAATTATACACCCTGTGGTAGTAGGACAGTGGTTCATATGTGGATAAGTTGAATGTTGAGAAGAAACTTCTTATGCTCAGTACTCGCAAGGAGATGTACTACCTACTTATAGTGCCGCGGGAGAGAATCGAACTCTCATGACCTTGCGGTCGATAGATTTTGAGTCTATTGCGTCTGCCAATTCCGCCACCGCGGCTTTTTCAACTTAGGACCCTTCCGCGAATAAGTTCCGCAGATTATGTTCAGTGCGCTTTGTATACGGTTGCTACGATTGAACAAAATCTTGAAGCGTACTATAAGTACGGTGAAAGATTTTGTGATTGAGTAGTAGCCGTAGACAAAGATGTGATGAGCGTAAGATGGGGGAGTTATTTGCGGAAGGGTCCTTAAAAGCATTGTAAACAAATTATGCACAAAAATCAATTTTCACGAAGTATGATATATGCTACACTACTCGCTATATTACCCGAGTGACCCAGCACTAATTTTACCGAGCAGGAGTTTAACGAGGTTATGGAAATTGAAACAAGAAAATAATTTGAGGTAAAAATTTGTTCCGTGAAATTAGTGCTGGGTGATGATTTTGTAACATTTCATCCTCGCAAAGCTCGGATTCAATTAACAAAATCAATCATGTCCCAATTTTTTAGCGATTCAATATTTTGGATTGAAGTGGGAAAAATCCACCCGAACCCGTACCAGCCTCGGCACGATTTTGACGAGGCCAAGTTGCGGGATTTGGCGGATTCCATACGGATGTACGGCGTGCTTCAACCGCTCGTGGTTACTCGGCACGAGAAAATGAAAGACGATGGCGGACTTGCGGTGGAGTACGAATTGATTTCAGGCGAGAGGCGACTGCGCGCGTCCAAGCTCGCCGGTCTTGACCAAGTGCCGGTGATTATCCGTTCAAGCGAGCAGAGCGACAGGGAAAAACTTGAGCTTGCGATTATTGAAAATCTCCAACGAGAGGATTTGAATTGCGTTGACAGGGCGCGGGCTTTCCAACGGTTGGTTTCTGAATTTAAGTTTACGCACGGCGAGATTGGCGCAAAGGTTGGCAAAAGTCGCGTTTATGTTTCCAATACTATGCGAATTTTGTCGTTGCCCGAAGAGATGCTCACCGCTCTTTCGGAAGGCAAGATTTCCGAAGGCCACACCAGACCGCTTTTGATGCTCACTGACCGACCGGCGGAGCAAACCACTTTGTTTAAGGAAATTATTTTCAAAAATATCACAGTGCGCGAGGCCGAACAGATTGCCCGAAAAATCGCGCTTGACCGCGTGCGCAAACATGATTTTGCGGTTAGTCCCGAGATTTTGGCGCTTGAGGAAAGGCTCAAGGAATCTTTCGGCACGCGTGTGCGGATTGATAAAAGAGAAGTTGGTGGCGGTGGCAAGATTACGATTGATTTTTTTTCTGATGACGATTTGCGCACCATTGCCGATATGGTAAGTGTCAGCAGGCAGGCGGTGAAAACTGCTTTAGCTGGCGTGAGCGCGCCCGAAATTTCGCCTGTCACTCCTCCCGAAGGTATTTCTCCGTCTGTGGCCGAAGCGCCGATTGACGACCGAAGCAAAGAAGAAATTAAGGTTGAGGAAAATGAGGAGGAGTTATATTCGCTTAAGAATTTTAGTATCTGACAGAACTTCCGATTTTGGCGCATTTATTTATTGCATGTAACACAACTAGAGCGTACGCTTGAGTTGTGTTACATGCAAATTTAATTATTTTTTGGTTTCTCCCTCAAGCACCGATTTAATATGTTTTTTTGCCATGGCGGTTTTGGCAACCTCTAGCCATTTGGGACTTGGGTGAGCGTTTTGCTTTGTAACAATTTCAATGATGTCGCCGTTTTGAAGCGCGGTGTCAAGACTTACAAGTTTGCCGTTTATTTTTGTGCCAGCCATGTGATTGCCGATGTCCGAGTGAATGGCGTAAGCGAAGTCAACAGGACTTGACTCCGTTGGCAAATCAATGACATCGCCTTTGGGCGTGAAAACGAAAACTCGGTCGCTGAAAAAGTTGGTTTTCAAGTCTTCAACAAAATCGTTGCCACCAAAATTTTCTTTGTTATATTCGCCCATATCGCGAATCCATGACGGCACGCTCGCCGATGGATTTTCTCGTGTCTTTTTGATTTCTTTGTTGTTGAGAATGAATGCCGGAAAGAATTGTTTGACCCAAGCCATGCTTGGGAAGTTCGGCTTGGGGTTTCCGACCATCTCTTTGTATTCAAAATGCATGCCGAACTCGGTTTTTCGGTGCATTTCGTCAGTTCGGATTTGCACTTCAATGATACCGCCATCGCCGGTAAAAATCGTGGTGTGAATACCTTGGTAATTGTTTGGTTTCGGAATGGCGATGTAGTCTTTAATTCTACCGGGCAGTGGTCGCCAAACACTGTGAATTAGGCCTAGCACTTTGTAACAGTCGCCGAGGGCAGGCACGATAATTCGCATAGCGGAGATGTCGTAAATTTTCTCAATATCCCAATCTTTCCGAACCAGTTTGCGGTAAAGGCTGTAAAGTCCTTTCAAACGGTAACGGGTTTGAACATCTCTGATACCTTCGTCGCCGAGCGCCCGTTTCAAGGCCTTGTGAAATTTTTCCAGGTGTCGCATATTTTCGCGACTTTTTGTTTTAAGCAGTTTCTTGACTTGTTCATATTCCTTTGGCAAAACATACGGAAAGGCTGAATCTTCAAGTTCGCGGTTGAGCTTTCTGATACCGAGGCGGTAGGCGAGGGGCGCGTAAATTTCAAGAGTTTCCAGAGCGATGCGGTGACATTTTTCTTTCGGCAAAACCTCAAGATTTTTCATGTTGTGGAGGCGGTCGGCGAGTTTGATAATCAGCACACGGACATCTTTGGAAACCGCCACTAAAAGTTTTCGCAGGTTTTCGGTGTAGCGTTCGGCGCCAGTGTAGTGGAGTTTGCCGAGCTTGGTTACGCCTTCAACTAGAAAATGCATCTCCGCGCCAAATTCTTTTTCAATTATTTCTGGGTCAACTCCGACATCCTCAATTGAATCGTGGAGCAGTCCCGCGGAAACTGTGATACCGCCCATACCGAGCTCCGCTAGAGTTTTGGCGGTTTCAAAAAGGTGAACAAAGTATGGTTCGCCGGAAAGACGACGCTGGTTTTCATGCGCCTTTTCGGCGAAGCTGTAAGCTTTGGAAATGAGGGCGATGTCGGCGATTGTGGGCGATTGCACCGCATCCAATAATTCTTGAACTTTTGCCATAATTTAATATTTTACTCCAATCTTTGCGGAACGGCAACTAAAAATGCTTAAAGAAAAAGGCGCGCGCAGGATGCGCGCGCCACTGGAACAAATGATTGATGAGCAATAACCAAATTCTATTTAGTACGATATATCGTACTAAACTAAATGCTTAACAGATTTATAGGGTTACACGCAAGGGGTAACGCGACAAAAGCACTTTTTTATTTGTACGATATATCGTACAAAATTCAGCGCATAATTTGCGCAGACAAACAAGATTTCTATTTGCAAAAGAAAAACACGCAATCAAGTTGCGTGTTGGCGTTCGGCGCGAGAGAGTGGATTAGTCCTCCACGCGTTCTGGACCGAACTCATGCAAAAACTCTTCAAAATCATTGCCGAATACCTGGTCTTTTTCTTCCAGATAAAAATCTGACTGGTCTATACTGTCAATCGGCGGGGCAATCCTCGCCTTGGCGATTTGTTTTTGTGGTCCATCGGTTGTGTGTTTCATACCGCTCCTTTCCTTTTTTGTTGTTTACCGTCTGTGCAAGCTACCAAAATTATACCACATTTCGCGCGGAGCTACTCTTTCGCTTGCAATTTATCCGGCCGATGATTCGGACACAATTTGTTTGAACACCTCTCGGGAATGGTTTTCGGTCACGAGTCAATTTTGTTCCGTCGAACAAAATCGCTCGCGACCCAGGCTCGTCCGTTTCGTCTGCTGACGAAACACCACTTCGCCTCACGAAAACCTCCCGCGCATGCAACGCAGGTTGCATGCCACCGAATTTACTTTATGAGTTTGTCAGGGCGATGATTCGGACATTTTTTGTCGCTACATCTCTCGGGAATGGTTTTCGTGCCTTCCATCATCAAGGCGCCACAGGTCGGGCAAATGTTTCCAGTTGGTTTGGCTTTGATTGCGTTTTTGCATTTCGGATAATTTGAACAGCTGTAAAAAAGTCCGAATCGGCCACGCCGTTCGGTCATCATGCCGTCTTTGCATACAGGGCAAAGCACGCCAGTGGAATTTTTCCTCTCCAGCTCGGCGTCTTTCTTGATGTGTTTGCATTTAGGATAATTACTGCAAGCGATGAAACGGCCAAATTTTCCGTCCCGCTCAATCAGTTTTCCAGTTTTGCATTCAGGACACATTTCGCCGGTTTCTTTCGGGCCTTCAAGTAGAAGCCCTTCAATTGTGCGCGCGCCGAGACAATCGGGAAATTTGGCGCAACTCAAAAATCGTCCGCTCTTGCCGAGTTTTATTATCATCGGCCCGCCGCAAATCGGGCATTTCATTTCGGCTGGCGCGTCGCCCAAATTCGTGGCCTTTTCCATTTTTTCTTTTGATTTTACCTCTTTGTGGAAAGGCGTGTAAAATTCGCTCAAGGTTTTGGCGTATTCGCGCGTGCCTCCGGCGATGTCGTCCAATTTGTCTTCCATTTCGGCGGTGAATGAATCGCTGATGTAATGCGGAAAATTTTCTTCCAAAAATCCGCTGACAACTTCGCCCGTGTCTGTAGGTTTCAGGGCTTTGCTTTCTTTTGTAACATAACCTCGGTCTTCAATGGTTTTCAAAATTGAAGCGTAAGTGGAAGGCCGACCGATGCCTCGTTTCTCCAGTTCTTTTACCAAGCCGGCTTCGCTGTAACGGGGCGGTGGCTCGGTTTGTTTTTCTTCTTTTTTCAGTTCAAGCAGTTTCAGTTTTTCACCCAGTGAAACTTTTGGCAGTTCAACATCCTCGCCTCGGGCGTCCGGATCGGCGAGGAGCCATCCGGGCGAGATGACGCGCGCGCCGTTGATGGCGAAGTCGGGAACTTCGCCCGCGCCTAGTTGCGCCAAAATTTTGCTCCGCAAAATTTTGGCGTCGGTCATTTGGCTCGCGACCGTCCTTTGCCAAATGAGGCGGTAAAGTTTTTTGGCCTCGTCGGTTGCGCCTGCCGATTCAACCGAAAGATTTGTCGGCCGAATGGCTTCGTGGGCTTCTTGAGCGTTCTTGCTTTTTTTGGCGTAGGTTCGGAATTCGTGAAGGTTTCCGCCGAATTTTTTTTCTATCGCCGCTCTGGTTTGGCCGAGAGCCGATTGACTTAGTGTCGTGCTGTCGGTTCTCATGTAAGTGATAAAACCGGCTTCGTATAATTTTTGAGCGATGCCCATGGTGCGGGAGGGAGCGAAACCTAGTCGTGAGCTTGCGGCTTGCTGGAGGGTTGAAGTGATGAAGGGCGCTTTGGGACTGCGCTTGGCTTCGTTTTCGGAAATGTCTTTCACTGTGAAGTCTTCGCGATTTCCAATCTCCAAAATTTTTTCAACCAAAGCTTTGTCGCGAGGCTCCTCCACGCAAAACATGGTAAATTTTCCGCCGGTTTTACTTTCCAAATCAGCCGAAATTACCCAAAATGTTTCCGGTTTAAAGCTCCTGATTTCCCTTTCTCGTTCAACCAAAATCCGTAGAGCGGGCGATTGAACACGGCCGGCCGAAAGTCCGTAGCGGACTTTTTTCCAAATGAGGCCGGACAGGTCGTAGCCCACAAGACGGTCAAGCACGCGCCTAGCTTCCTGGGCGTGGCGGAGATTCTGGTCAATCACTCGCGGATGTTTTAAGGCTTCCTCAATGGCCTCTTTGGTAATCTCGTGGTACACCACCCGCCGCAACGGCGGGAATTTTGAATTTTGAATTTTGAATTTTGAATCTCCGAGCTTATTCTTAATAAGTTCGGACAAGTGCCACGCGATGGCTTCGCCCTCTCGGTCGGGGTCGGTGGCGAGCAAAATTTCGTCGGCATTTTTGGCGAGGGCGGAAATTTCACTCACCACTTTTTCTTTGCCTTTGGAAATTTCGTAACGGGGAATGAAACCGCCTTCTATATCAATGGCGTTCTTGTTGCTTTTCGGCAAGTCTCGGACATGACCCACCGAAGCCTTGACGGTGTATTTGCCGTCAAGATATTTGGAAATTGTTTTCGCCTTCGCCGGCGATTCCACAATTAAAAGTTTCATACTTGCGTTTAAGTATTATTCACCCCGTTAGATATTCAAAGAAGAAATTTTAGGGTGATAACATAAGACTTACACAGAAAATTGTTTGAAGCAAGTTTTTTTCTAGGTGAAAATATCTAACGGGGCAGGTGTATTCAGGAGCTTTGGCAAATTTTGCAAAAGATAATGGAGATAAGCGAAGTCAAAAAATCGGTTGCATTTTGAAAGGAGTAGTGGTTAAATGGGGGAAGAGAAAAGGAAGAGAAAACGAAAGTAGATGACAAAATTATGAGTGCTCCTCATTCAGGTTCAACTTTACTAGGCCGGGAATTAGAAGAGATGGTCTTTGGCATTACGGTTCCCCTTACAGAAAAACAAGCTAGGTGGATGCCAATGCTCAGTTTTTCTGATAGCTTGGCAGACGCGGAAGCAAGAGCTGTAGAAAGATTTCGTGATGGCTCATGGAACCCGGGAAGTCCTAATACGGCGACAGCGCTAGAATTACAGCAAGCAGTTCAAGTCTCGCTCCGTCTTACACCGATGCGTCGGGTTGAGCTGGTAAATGCATTGGGAACTACCATGGACGCTCATTGGGGTGTTGACGGTTACTTTAGACTAGCGGGGACAGAGGTTCCGATTATTGTAACCTTTGACCTTACGAAGAATCAGGACAAGATTCGGCTCGGTCCGAGGAAAGCCGGAACGGATTTTTTTCTTACACCCACAGACTTTTCTACTGACCAAGCCCTAAACGCCTTCGGGCACAAAGTGGCGCATCTTTTGCGGAAACGCTACAAGGAAATTCACCATGGAGGGAGATGAGCATTTGTTGCTCCGTAGACTCAAGCCGTCCCAGAGGTCTCTAGGACGGTTTTCTTTTGCAAATTTTTTGTAATGTGTTAGTATCAAAATCAGTTAGAAAAAGCCGAAGAAACCAAAGGAGACCATGAAAATCAAGATGAGAGTTGCGTGGATTGATACCTTCGGTTTCAATCCACGAGTGGGCAAAGCAAGGCCAAAAAGATTGCGTGTTAAGTTGCCACGCCGTTTCTGGCGAATACCATCGTTCAATTTGTCCAAGCCGTCTCGATATCCATCGGGACGGCTTTTTTATTTATTTTCAAATTGATGATGATTGTGATACCGTTTAATGAAGGAAAGTTTATCGCCCCCGTAGTTCAACGGATAGAACGGATCCGTCCTAAGGATTTGATGTCAGTTCAATTCTGGCCGGGGGCACAGGGATTAGTTTAGAAGTTTTTAAGTTCAGAAGGTGTGTGGATAACGAGTCTATTTTCTAAATTCTAAAGCACCCATCTCAAAATAAATGGCGTAACGAGAGCGTTTTTTCTCGAGCGAGACGCAGTCGCGGAGGACGAGGCATATCTGGATATGGCGAGTCCGAGCGACAAGTTGTAGCCGAGAAAAAACGCTCGCAGTAGCCAAGTTTTTATAGTATTTTTATTCACAGCGGTTTATTTTGAGATGGGTGCTAGTTACTATATACTGTCTCAATGACTCCCGAAGAAAAAAGTTTGTTGGAGAGAGTGGCGGTTTTGAGCGAAGAAAATAATCACATTCTGCGGGGCATTCGTCGCGCCAGCAGATGGGCGAGCGTTTTCAAGATAATTTATTGGCTGGCGATTATAGCTATTTCTTACGGCGCCTATGTTTATATTCAGCCGTATGTTGAGCAGATTCTCAAAGCCTTCGGCGGATTGAAAGGAATGGCTGACACTGTTCAGAGAACTACAGGGCAGTTTCCGAGATAACACTCGCCTCGCTCGGCCGAGTTACAAGTTTATAAAGTTACAAGTTTATAAAGTTTCAAGTTAATAAAGCAGTGTTTTATTACTTGCAACTTTTAACTTTTCACTTTACACTATTTTTATGCCGAGGTAGCTCAGTTGGTAGAGCGCTTGCCTGAAGAGCAATAGGTCCCCGGTTCGAGCCCGGGCCTCGGCACTAGGTATAAAATTTACGATAGCGAAAGTAGCTTCAGTGTGGTAGACCCCGCATTGCGGGGCTGAAGAGCAATAGGTCCCCGGTTCGAGCCCGGGCCTCGGCACCAAAACAGAATAATTTTAAACTAAAATGCTATCATACACTTTCTTTACTCTATTAGTTGGGCTACACATATATTCTGCGGTACTTTGGTTTCAACTGGCGAAAGAATTAAATGATAAAACGAAGCAATCTTTTCCGCCAATTTTGTATGCGATCCTCTGGCTCATACCCGCTGTTAATTGGTTTATTCTTTGGGGCACAATTAGCGATATTCGTGATAATCAAAAAGAGCATAAAATTTCTCAATATAAAACTTATCTTGGAATTCTAATACCGTATATTTTCATGGGGTTTGAACTCGGGGCATTATTTAATGTCTTTATAACTTTGATATTGGTATTTTTGAATATTCCTTGGGAAACTGTTTCTAATGTTATTTTATTTTTAATTCCATCATTGTCCACACTATGGTTTTTCAACGAACTCAAGAAGCTTAGAATGACTATTTCAAATATTAAGAGCTAGGCATTCTTGGATGGTTTGAAACCCGATATCGAAAGGTAACGGTCTTTGACTATTGTATTAAAAAGCGATACAATGCCCTTAATTAGAAATTAATCAACCAGCTCTATGGACGACAAAACCGAATACTTAACAAAAGAAAAATTTAATGAACTTTCGCGGGAGCTACACGAGCTCAAAACCGTCAAACGCAAAGAGGTGGCTGAGAGTCTTGAGTATGCTAAATCGCTAGGAGACCTGGCTGAAAATGCGGAGTACCATGAAGCGCGAGAAACCCAGGCGAACACAGAAGACCGCATTGCCAAGCTTGAAATGATGCTCAAATCTGCTGTAATCATGGAGCTTCAGCACAGCGAAGTCGTGGGCATTGGTTCAACCGTTCATCTTGAAAAACTAGAGGGCGGTTCAAAAACCAAATATAAAATTGTCGGTTCGGAGGAAGCCAATTTGGCCGACGCCAAGCTTTCAATTCACTCGCCACTCGGCGAAGCGATGATAGGCAAGAAAAAGGGTGACCACTTCAAGGTGAAAACTCCGGGCGGGACGGTGGATTATAAGATAGTTGAGATAGAATGACACGACACCAATACACGAATGAAAACGAATACCGCGAATGACACGAATAATTAGTGTCATTAGTGTTATTCGCCTCCCCCATTCGTAATTCGTGTCGTGTTTAATAAAAATGGCTTCCATTGAAGAAATAAAAAATACTAGGCTTGAGAAACTAAAGGCGCTTCAAGCCAAAGGTCTTAATCCTTATCCGACAAAAACGGAAAGGGACTCTGACCTTTTGGAAGCGAGCGAAGGATTTGAAAAGCTCTCAAAGAAAAAATCGGTGGCGCTTGCCGGGCGGGTGATGTCTCTGCGTCCACAGGGGGGCTTGATTTTTTTCACGCTGGACGACGGCTCCGGCCGTTTTCAAGGTTTGATTAAAAAAGACGACATCGGCGAGGAAGAGTTTAACTTTTTCTCGCGCGTTGCCGACATTGGAGATTTTATTTCCGCCGAAGGAACACTTTTTCTGACCAAACGAAATGAAAAAACCATTTTGGTGAAAAGTTGGCAGATGCTTGCCAAAAGCTTAAGGCCTTTGCCTGAAAAGTGGCACGGGCTTCAAGATGTTGAAGAACGGTTTAGGAGACGCTTCCTGGACATTTTGATGTCGTCAGAAGTCAAAGAACGCTTTATTCTTCGCTCTAAAATGGTTTCGGAAATTAGAAATTTTTATAATGAAGCCGGTTATATTGAAGTGGAAACTCCGAGACTGCAAACACTCGCCGGCGGAGCGACAGCGGAGCCTTTTGTTACCCATCACAACGCGCTTGATATTGATTTTCATCTCACTATCGCTCAAGAACTTTATTTGAAAGAGTTGCTTATTGGCGGGTTTAGCAAAGTTTACGAAATCGGCAGAAAATTTCGCAACGAAGGCATTGACGCCACGCATAATCCCGAATTTACGATGCTTGAGTCCAATGAAGCCTACAGTGACGCCAGCGGTCAGCGGGATTTTATTGAAAAGCTTTTCAAACACATTGTCAAAAAATTATTTAAGAAAAGCGTTATTTTTTACAACGGGCAAGAGATTGATTTCGGCGGAGATTTTGCCGTCATCTCCTTTTATGATTTGTTAAAACGGCACGCGTTGATTTCAAATCCTGAAACTGTTTCGCGGGAGGAAATTGTTTTGACGGCGCGCCAGCTCGGCGTTGAAATTACGGAAAAAGAATCGCTTGAAAAAATTTTGGACAACATTTACAAGAAAATTTGCCGTCCAAAATTGATTTCGCCGACATTCATCATTGATTATCCAGTGTCGTTCAATCCGTTCGCCAAACGCAAAGAGGATAATCCGAAACTGATTGACAGATTCCAGCTTGTTATCGGAGGCATTGAACTTGTGAACGCTTTTTCGGAATTGAATAATCCGATTGACCAGAAAGATCGTTATCTTGAACAGGATAATAAAAAGGCTTCCGGAGAACGCGACATTTCGCCGTCCGATAAAAATTATTTGGAGGCGATGGAATATGGCATGCCTCCAAACGGTGGCATTGGCATCGGCATTGACCGCTTCGCAATGCTTTTAACTGGCGCAAAAAATATCAAGGAGGTGATTTTGTTTCCTACATTGCGTCCGAAACAGGACTGAATTTGGAATTGTGAATTATGAACCACCAGCCCGAGGCTTCGCCTCGGGCTGGTACCTTAACAACGACTTCTTTCTTTTACAGACATACATTAACCCTAAGCTATAGCTTAGGGTTAATGTATGTGGGCAAATTTTGTTTTGCAAGAAAATATTTGCAAAAAATATCCCAACGATATCGTGGGATATTGAGAGAAAAACTTTTACAATGGAATTGCAGTTTAGGTTGTGGCGACGACTTCAACGTTCTTCCCGTCAACTTCAAGTCCTCTTATGATTGCGCAGACTTCGCCATGCATTTTGGCTAGCTGGAGGATTTTTTGTCCGTCCAAATAATCAAGATTGATTTCTCTGGCGCCGTCGTTACGACAAAACATGAGTCTGTAGTCAATTTCCTCGGGGTTCAGTTTTATGAAATCCAACCGTCCTTCACTTTCCCTTACCTCCAGTTCTGCTTCAGGTATGAAGAGTATTCTTACAGTTGGGGGAGATTCATTGCCGTCCGCGTCTCTTTTTAGTGTGGCTCTGGTTGATATGTATGCTTCCATAATTTAGTTTTTCATTTTTGTTCTAAACTTCCGAGGTAAACTCTACCAAAATAGAGCTTTTTGTCCATAGTTTTTCTTAGCGCCTTTCGTGTTTCTGTATCCCCAGATTATCCCCATGCTATCCACAATTCTCGTTGCGCAATAGTGGGAGGAAGTGTTATATACTTCTAATCAAGTGGGAAAAAGTGGGTATGCGAATAGCGTCAACGAATACGCACCACAAGGGTACTTCTTGTTTGCTAACTCGCTTCGCTCGTAAGCAAACAAAGTCGCACACACGAATAAATTGTATGAAAATAGAAAAAAGAATTTACAAAGTTTTGTACAAAGGGAAGCAATTTTCTCTCCCGTTTTGTATCGTTGTGGATTATGTGCGTCGTGAAAAAGTTTTGGTTAAGAGAAAACAGCGGTAGTTTTTATTCGTGATTAGTGGCATTCGGATTCCATTTGTAGATTCGGATTATATATGTTAATCGGAGAATACACCCACACCATAGACGACAAGAACCGACTTTCATTGCCGGTGAAGTTTCGGCAGGAGATGGGGAAGAAAGTTGTGGTCACACCCGGGCTTGATAGTTGTCTTTTTCTTTTCACCATGAAGGAGTGGAAAAAAATTTCCGAAAAACTGTCAAATTCTTCAATGCTTCAGGCTGACAGCAGGAGTTTTAATCGGTTTATGTTCGGCGGGGCGGTGGAAGCGGAGGTGGATTCAATCGGACGAATTTTGGTTCCAGATTTTTTGCGGGAGCGGGCGAATCTCAAAAGCAAAGTGGCGGTCATCGGCGTTGAGAGCCGAGTGGAAATTTGGAACGAGAATGCGTGGATTGAGTACAAGAAAGTGGTGGAAAAGCAGGCGGATACATTGGCGGAGAAGTTGGGACAAGTGGGAGTGCTTTAGGAATTTTCAATTTTGCAATTATCAATTTTCAATGAAGGACTCAATTTGAAAATTATTTAATTTAAGAATTTATTGAAAATTGGAAATTGATAATTGAAAATTTGCGCATGCATAAATCCGTTCTTTTACAAGAAGTCATAGAAGGTTTAGATATTAAGCCGAACGATATTTTTTTTGACGGTACGATAAACGGCGGCGGACACAGCAAAGCGATTTCGGAAAAATTGGGAGAGAACGGAACCATTTTTGGCACCGACCTTGATGGCGTGGCGCTTGGCAAAGCGGAGGAGAGATTGAAAGGCGCGAAGGCGAAAGTTTTTTTGAAACAAGAAAGTTTTCGGAATTTGGACAAGGTTTTGGAAGAGGCGGGAGTGAATTCGGTGGACAAAATTCTTTTTGACCTCGGGTTGAGCTCTAGTCAATTTGAAGAGTCGGGCAGGGGATTCTCGTTTCAAAAAGATGAACCGCTCATCATGTCGTTTCAGGATTCGCCGACCGATTCGGATTTGACCGCCCACAAAATTGTAAATAAATGGGACGAGGAAAACATCGCGCAGGTCATTGAAAGTTACGGCGAGGAGAGGTTTGCCAAACGAATTGCCAAAAAAATTGTGGAGGCCAGAGAAAAGGGCGAAATCAAAACCACAAACGAGTTGGTGGGAATTATAAAGTCGGCGACGCCTTACAGTTACCATCACAAACGCATTCATCCGGCGACCAAAACATTTCAAGCTTTGCGGATTACGGTAAACGATGAGATAGGCAGTTTGAAAGACGGTTTAGAAAAAGGTTTTGAACATTTGAGCGTGGGAGGAAGAATGGCCGTTATGGCTTTTCACAGCATTGAAGACCGAGTGGTGAAAAATTTTTTCAAACAAAAGGCTCTGGAGGGTAAGGGAAGACTTTTGACCAAAAAACCAGTAACACCGAGCGAAAAAGAAGTTGAAAAAAATCCGCGTTCTAGAAGCGCTAAATTGAGAATTATTGAAAAAACTAAATAGGTTTCTCGGAACCTTAGGCGAATTTTGCAACTAAAAAAGAAAAATGGTGGAAAAAATGAAAAACAACATAAGCGATTACAAAAACATTTTCTGGTTTTTAACCGTGGGCGTTTTTGTGTCGCTCTCGCTTTACGCTTATTTTGTCAGCCACACGGTTTGGAGCGTTGTGGAACGACAAAAATCCGAGAAAACCATTTTGTCGCTTGAAAATAATATTGAAAAACTTGAATCGGACTACTTGGCGCTCAAATCAAAAGTTACCGTAGACCTCGCTTTGGAAAAAGGATTCAGCGAAGTTTCCGCCTCGGTAAAATTTATTTCTCGGAAACCTTTGAGCAAGGGTCTGACTCTGAACAATGAAATCTAGCTCAATTTTTCGCATTCGCGTTATTTCCGGGCTTATTCTTTTGGTGGTTTTGGTGTTGATTGGAAAACTCTACGAACTCTCAATCATTTCCGGAGACGATTTTAGATTGAAGGCTGAACGGCAGTATCTTCAGCCGAACGAAAATATTTTTAATCGCGGCACGATTTTTTTCCAAAATAAAGACGGAAGTCTTGTCGGCGCGGCCACGCTTAAAACCGGTTTTACCATTGGCATCAATCCGAAAGCTTTGGATAAACCCGAATCTGTTTTTGCTAAAATAAACGCCATTACACCGCTTGACCAAGGTTCTTTTATGGCTAAAGCCTCGCAGAAAAATTTGCTTTATAGCATAGTTGCCAAGAAAGTTTCCGAAGACGCCGGCGCAAAAATTCAAGCTCTGAAAATTCCCGGCGTCATAGTTGTCAAAGACCGTTATCGGTATTATCCGGCTGGCAGTTTGGCGGGGAACGCGCTCGGCCTTTTGGGTTTTAAGGGAGATGACTACGCGGGGCGATACGGTTTAGAAAGTTATTACGAAGATGTTTTGCTAAGGGACACCAGCAATTTGTATTCAAACTTTTTCGCCGAAATTTTTTCCAACATTCAGAAAAAACTGGACAACAAATCAAAACTTGAAGGGGACATTGTTACTTCAATTGAACCGACTGTGGAAGATTTTGTGGAAAAAGAATTGGCGGGCATTCAAACTAAGTGGTCGTCCTCCGCCACGGGCGGAATCATTATGAATCCGAAAAACGGCGAAATTTACGCCATGGGGAGTTTCCCGTCGTTTGACCCCAACAACTTTCAAAATGAAAAAGACCCAGCCATTTTTTCCGACCCGATCGTGGAAAATGTTTACGAGATGGGTTCAATCGTCAAGTCTTTGACTATGGCGTCCGGGCTTGATTCGGGAACGGTTACCGCGGACACCACTTACACGGACAAGGGTTTTTTAATTCTAAATAATTCCAAGATTTCAAACTTTGACGGCAAGGGCCGAGGCACTGTCAATATGCAAACCGTTCTGAACGAGTCGCTAAACACCGGCGCGGCGTTCGTTGAAGGCAAAATGGGCAACGCTCTTTTCGCCGACTATTTTAGGCGTTTCGGTTTGGGCGAAGAAACGGGCATTGATATGCCAAACGAAACTCCCGGGCTTTTGGACAACTTGAAAAGTCCGCGCGATATTGAATACGCCACCGCTTCGTTCGGGCAGGGCATTGCCATGAGTCCGATTAGCATGCTTCGCGCGCTTTCGGCGCTTGGCAACGGGGGTTATTTGGTAACGCCTCATTTGGTAAAAAAAATTGATTATAAAATCGGCTTGAGCAAAAATGTTTTGTATGATAAAGGCGCGCAGGTTATAAAGCCCGCGACATCGGAGGAAATTTCACGGATGCTTGTGGATGTTGTGGATAAAGCGCTTTTGGGCGGAACAGTCAAGATGCCAAATTACAGCATCGCCGCCAAGACTGGCACGGCCCAGATTGCCAAAGCGGGAGGCGGCGGTTATTATACCGACAAGTATTTGCATTCGTTTTTCGGTTATTTCCCGGCCCATAATCCCCAGTTTATCGTTTTCTTGTACACTATAGAGCCGAAAGGCGTCGGGGGCGATTTCGCGTCGCACACCTTGACCGCGCCGTTTATAAACATCGCGAAATTTCTTATCAATTACTACAAAATCCCGCCCGACAGGTAACGCGACACCAATACACGAATGAAAACGAATAACACTAATGACACGAGTAGTTGGAAACCCTTACGAATAGGCCACACGAGTAATTGGCGTCATTCGTGTTATTCGCTCCCCATTCGTAATTCGTGTTGAGTTTAAAAATGAAATCACTTTTCAAAAAAATTATTATCATTATTCTCACTTGGGAAGCTCGCCTAGTTCTTTTGCGATACAAACCCAAAATCGTGGCGGTAACGGGAAGCGTCGGCAAGACTTCAACCAAGGACGCGCTGTACACGGCGCTTGCCAAAAATTTTCGCGCGTGGAAAAGCGAAAAAAGTTTTAATTCCGAAATCGGCGTGCCGCTTGCCATTTTGGGTTTGCCAAATGGTTGGAATAACCCAATAGTTTGGATTAAAAATATTCTCAAAGGGGCTTATTTGGGAATTTTCAATTTTCTCCTCGACAGGCTCGGAGTCCCGAGCGAAGTCGCGGGACAATTTTCAATTTTCAAATATCCCGAGTGGTTGGTGCTGGAAATTGGCGCCGACCGTCCCGGGGACATTGAACAACTGGCGAAATGGCTTTCGCCCGACGCTGTTGTCATTACTCGGTTTGGAAAAATGCCAGTGCATGTGGAATTTTTTGAGTCGGTTGAGGAAGTGCACAAGGAAAAAAGTTTTTTGGTTTCCGCGCTCAAAGACGGCGGACTGCTCCTGCTTAACAACGATGATGCCGATGTGCGGAAACTTCGCGACTTGAAACGCCAGAGCCGAGCCGTTTCTTTTAGCATTGATTACGAGTCGGATTTTCAGGCGTCAAATTTGGAATTCGTTTACGCGGAAAAAAATGGCGTTACCGCGCCATCGGGCATCACATTTAAGGTAAATTACAATGGCAATTCCGTGCCGATGACTATTTCAGGCGCGCTTGGCCGTCAGCAAGTCTACCCTGTTTTATCGGCGCTTGCTTTCGGCGAAAGTATCGGGCTTAACATGGTGGCGATGCTCCAGAGTTTCAAAGAGTACCAGACCGCGCCGGGACGGATGCGGATTCTTGATGGCGTAAAAAATACCATAGTCATAGACGATTCTTACAACGCGTCGCCTGTGGCGGTGGCCGAAGCTTTGCGGACGCTTCGGGAACTGAAAACTGACGGCAAGAAGGTGGCGGTGCTGGGTGATATGACTGAACTTGGAAAATATTCCGTCAAGGAACATGAAAAAGTTGGCAGGGAAGCCAGTCAGTCTGCCGACATTTTGGTAACGGTTGGCGTTCGGGCCCGAGACATCGCGAAGGGCGCGCTTGAAAACGACTACGACGAAAAAAACATTTTTCAATTTGACACATCGCTGGAAGCGGGGAAGCCGATTGAAAATTTGCTCTCCGAAGGCGACATTGTTTTGGTTAAAGGTTCGCAGGCGATTCGCATGGAAAAAGTTGTGGAGGAAATCATGTCCCATCCCGAGGAAAAAGAAAAGTGTCTAGTACGGCAGGAACCCGAGTGGCAAAAAAGATGATAGAATTTTTGCCATTTTTCCCCAAAATGCTATGCTTTCTTTGATTTCGGTTATCTTTTCCTTTTTTGGAAATTGGTAGTTGTCCCGCGACTTCGCTCGGGACTCCGAGCCTGTCGAGGAGAAAATTGAAAATTCGCCATTTTATGGCGCACGGCCCTATCGTCTAGTGGTTAGGACAGGAGCTTCTCAAGCTCTAAACTCGGGTTCGATTCCCGATAGGGTCACAGTAACGGTACACATTGAACGAAGATGAAATCCCAGCGTTTGCTGGGTTTTTCATTTCCCCGAAGAGCCCGCTTTCTAAAATCCGCGCTGACCCCCAAGGGGACATCGAACTTTACTTTTCCTTGTGCCTTCGTCGCTTTGCAAGTTCTTTAAGCGTGGCGTTGCTGGCAGATTCCTGCTCGATTCGCTCAAAAATCTGGAGTAGCAGTTGCAAATAGGCATCAAAGTTAGCCTCCGCTTGCTCCAACTCCTCATCGGTGAGGTCCGGGTAGATCTCCTTTATAGTTGGTCGTTTGTCGTCCACCATGGAGAGAAGCATACGGCAAAATGGCGAAAGAATGTCGCCTGTCTATTCACACTCCATCTTGCATAAAGGCTGAAAGTATGAAATGATGAAAGCATGACTAAAGTCATCAACATCAACGGCCGTGGCACTCTGACGCTTCCAAAGGCAATGCGTCTGCGGGCAGGCATCAAGACCGGTGGCCAGATTGTGGCTCAAGCAACCGAAGAAGGAATCCTTCTTCGGGCTGGTGTCGCTTACCCTGTCGAGGTTTACAGCGCAAAAAGGTTGGCTGAGTTCGCGCGGAACAATAATACGGCGCTCGCTGGTTACCGTTTGAAAAAATGAGGGTATTTTTGGATGCGAACATTCTCTTTTCTGCTTCTTTGGCGCATAGCAGGATGCGCGACTTTTTAGATGTCCTCTTCCGTCACGGAACATGTTTGACTAGTGACTATGCCATTGAGGAAGCTCGCCGAAACCTTGAATTGAAATTTCCAGTCTCCCTATCTCTCTTACATTCGCTCGTCAAAAAATGCGAATTGGTGCCTGTCCTCATGATTGAACCGAAGGTCAAGCTCAAGGCCAAAGACCTTCCGATTCTCGGCGGAGCTATTGCTGGCAACGCCACCCATCTCCTGACCGGCGATGAACGGGATTTCGGCGCCTTCTTCGGTAAAACCATCCAAGGGGTGAAAATTGTTTCGCCACGAATGCTAGCCGACGAATTGGTTCGCGCGGGACTTTTGTAGTTCACTAGCCGTAGTTGCCATCTCCGGCAAGTGTTCACTCCTTCACCACAATTTCTCCTTGAGTATTATTTTCCTTACGCCGGTCATTTTCACTTGTTCCAGCGATTTGGGAGTCGCAATAATTTTGCGCGTCGGGCGCGGGGGCAAATCTGATGTTGAGCCGATTCAAGAAACGCTGAGAAAATTGCCGTTTTGGTGGAATCATCCTCTGTGCCACTTCGATGTGCCGATTACAATTTTGATAAACATTGGACAGGTCTGGCAATTTGCCGGCCCCTTCTAGCTTTGATAGACTGTGAAGCAGTCGGTCCCAGGTTCTAGGTATGTCCTGGTGAAGGTCATAAAAATAATGAGGACGACGCGAAGCGTTGGCCGATTATATTTTTATAGACTCTAGGGAGAGTCGAAAGACGGAGCGGGTTTAGACGGAGCAGAGTCGAACCGCGAGACGGGTGAGAAGCAATGGGCATTGCTTCGCAAGACCTTGACCCCGCATTGCGGGGGAAGGTGTACTTCTGTAAGAATGGCGGAAATTTCCGAGCGACGGCGAGGAAATTATCCGTGACCGAAAGCGTACTCGCGGTTCCCGGTGGATCACCAATGGCTTCTGCACCAAAAGACTTAGTAACTTGCGACATAAACAAAATAGTTCAGGCTTCGAAAATAAATATGGGCGGTTAGCTCATTTGGTAGAGCGACTGATTGACGTTCAGTAGGTGACAGGTTCAAATCCTGTACCGCCCACAAAGGAGCTTTGCGACTGCAGTGGGCGGTAAGCAAAGTATCTGCATACTTTGCGTCAGGATTTGAAGGTCAGAGCCATGTTTTTTCACCAGAAAAAACAGGCGAGACGGG
>Ga0209515_10003976_pt1 | contig 20412 bp, 38 predicted proteins | sample Subgroupgradi54m_FD_187454 | JGI IMG/M metagenome (GOLD analysis project Ga0209515, IMG submission 187454) | Subsurface groundwater microbial communities from S. Glens Falls, New York, USA - GMW60B uncontaminated upgradient, 5.4 m (SPAdes)... ...
AGCCGATCGCCTGGTCGTAGATCGAGCCGATGCGCGCGGCGATCTGCGTGATCGACTCGCCGCCGCTGACCCCATCACCGATCTGCGCGATGAGCTCCTCCGCCGTCGATTGCGTGACGCGATGGCTGAAGAACTCGACCCGGTCCTTGAGCGCCTCCATGACCATCGGGTTGAGCACGTCGAAGCTCACCGCCTCCGGCAGCTGGTCCATTCCGAGCGCCGAGCCGGTCGCCAGGCTTTGCTCGATGAACGACTGGCTGCGATCCGCGAGCCGCTGCTGCTCCGGCTGCAGAGGAAACAAGATCAGGTCCGCGAGCCCGCTCGCCTTGGCGCGCGCGAGGTGCGCATAGGCCTTGAGCTTGTTGAGGTTCGACTCGACGATGCGGCGCTGCTGGATGAAATACTCCTGCAGGTTGCGCCGGAAGGCGCGCTCGACCGGATCCGCCGCGTGCACGAATCGACGCCATGTCTGCTCGCGCGCGGCGCGCTGCCTCCAGCGCTTCGGCGGCGGCGCATTCGCCGGCTGCGGTGCCGTGCCAAGCGGCGCGACGCCAGCGGCGACGAGCGGCTTATCGCCCCACGACACCGGATCCAGCCCCTCGCCCTCGCGCACATAGTTGATCGTATAGACGCCTGCCTCCAGGTAGGCCTTATCCTTTACGATGTCGAACTCCTGATCGTCGGGTGCTGGGTTGTCGAACTCCACCTCGAGCTGGTCGTCATAGATCGGCGTGAGCCGCTCGTTGAGCTTCTCCTCCAGGCGCCGCAGCCGCGGCAGGATCGTCTCGCTCTGATACGTCAGGTCATTGGCCACCGCGTTCGCCCGGTTGACGTGCTCGGTCAGCCCCATCTTGGAGCCCGGCACGCCGAAGGTCGCCAGGATCTCCTCCCGCGTGGCGATGCGGCCGCGCAAGTAGTCGAGCTCCTTCGGGTTGATCGCCGTCTGTTGATACTTCATGCCCTTCTGCAAGATCGCGATATTGCCCGTCCGGGAAGCACCCGAGAAGAGGCTGCGCCATTGGGCGCGGATCTGCGCGATCTGCGTCTCGGTCAGCTCCTTCTCCGCGCTGAGGATGCCATCGGGACGCGCCATGTTCTTGAAGAGCGTGACCTCGTAGCGCTTCTGGTACTCGTTGCTGTCGATCGCGAATTGACCGCCCTCCACACAGCCCTTGCCGTAGTAGATGTTCTCCGGGTTCGGGAACTTGAAATGGATGATCTCCTCCGGCGTGAAGGCGACCGGCTTCGTCAGGAACGGCAGCTGGTAGATATAGCCGTCGACCATCCGCTCCGTCCCGGGCACGACGCGCACGTACTGGGCCAAAAGCGGCCAGATTTCGCCTGGGATCGGCTGGCCGTTCGCGCCCAGCAGCTTCGTCGGCGCCAGATACCAGTAGGCGTTGCCGACCAGCTCCTGGTAGAGGGCCGTCAGCTCGAAGAGATCGAAGCGGTTCATGTCGTCGTTGACGTTGCGCAGCAGATCCAGCAGCGGGTGCTCATCGACCTCGACGCGCGTGCCCTTCGCGCCGCCCTTCCCACCCTTCTTGAAGAGCCGCAGCGGTGCCTTCGCGACGTTCTGCGCGTTGATCCGCGCGGCCGCGAAGACCCAGGAGTTGTCCGCGCGCATCATCAGCCGGTAGTTCGCTGGCTGGTAGCGGCCGTAGTACGAGTCGCCCGGCAGGATCGGCGGCCAGATCACCTTCCCGGCTTGCTTCACAAATGGTGCGAGCAGGTCAAGCATCCTCTCCACCCATGGGCTTCTTGTCCTTTTGGTAATGCGCGACGCTCATCACGATGAGGATGACGCCCGCCACCAGGAAGCCGACCGCCCGGCTCACGCCGAAGGCGCCGGCGATCAGGCAGATCAACCCGAGCGCAAAACCCAGGTTCGTCCATGTCTTCTGCATCACTCGAACTCCTGCCAGTTCACCCCGTCGGACGCCTCGGCGACGACCAAGCCCTCCTCGCCCACGACCACGAGCCCGGAACCGCCGCTCGCGCCGTGCCGCTGTGCCTCGCGTGCCATCAGTAGGCTGTCAACGCGGTCCGGGCTGTGCACCCCGCGCTTGCGCATATCCTGCTTCGTCTCCAGGCCGATCCGCCCGAGCTTGTCCAACTGCTTCGCGACGGTGCGGCTCGTCAGCTCCGCGAGGAGCTCCTCCGACTCGGGATGCAAAGGCGGCAGCAGCTGGAACGTCCCGACGCGCAACTCCTCGCGCAGCCTCCACCACATCTCGGCGCTCTTGTTGACATACTCGTCATTACGGTCCGCCGACTCACCGAAGTTGACGCCGATCACCGACAGCCGCAACTCTTCGCTGCTGCGCAGGAGGTAGTCGTAGGCACCCGGGTTGTAGCCGACGTCGATTGCGATCGCGTGCAACGGTTGCTCCGGATAGGCTTCGCGCTCCTCGCGCACGACCCGGGTCGCCTTCGCGACGAGCGTCGGCGTGTCGATCCCGCTGTACGTTTCTAGACGCGTCAGCCGCTGGCCGCGCACCACGCTGATCGCGCTCTCGTCCTCACCACGCCACGCCGGGTCGATGCCCATGCCGCAGGCGCCCTGCATCGAGAGCTCGAGCGTCTGCGCCCGCGCCGCCCAGGCCAGCGCGATGATGCGATCGCCGGCCATCTCCGGGAACTCCCCAAGCACGCGGCTGACGTAAAGCGGGCTCTGCTCCGTCCATTTCTTGAGCCGGCCCTCGCACCACTTCCGCGAGGCTAGACCGGGGATGCCGAGGCGCTCGCGCGCCTCCGCCGCCTCCCAACTTGAGATCTTGATGTGATGCCACAGCTCGCAACCGGACTCGTCGCACGCCAATTTCCGCGGGCAGGCGCTGCGGTACGCGTCGTAGAACGCGCCGACTTCGCCAATCGCCTGGCCGACCGCCAGCACGCGCACATGCTCGCCGGTCGTGAGGCCCGGCAACGCCTCCCACACCGACTCGTGGATCCCAGGCGCCTCGGAGAGCACAATCAGCACATTGGCCTCGTGGAACCCCTGGAAGTGCTGGCTGCTCGCCTGGGTGTCCTTGCTGGTGAAGCCGATCGCGTAGTACTTGTCGGCGATGGTCCATTCTTTCTCGAGCAGCCGGCCGCCGAGCTCGACCTTCGCGCGCGCGGCCGCGGCGTGGATCTCGCCCCAGATGATCTTCTCGACCTGCCGATCCGTCGGGGCGGTCGTGATCACAATCGATGGCGAGAACGAGAACAGAAACCAGGGCACGAGGCGGCCGATGATGTAGTCCTTGCCGGTCGCGTGGCCGCTGGTGACCAGCGTGTACATGTGCCGCAGCACGCTGTCCCAAATCGCATGTTGTTTTTCCCAGAGCACCGTCCCGCCGAGCGCCTCGTGATAGAAAAAGCGCCAGTCCTCACGGAACCGGCTCTGCAGGATCCGCGCCTGCTCAGTTATCGGACGGGAGGCGGTTGACGCCGCCGGCGCGAGTAAAGCCATCAGCCTGTGGTGTGTGGGCGGAGACGACGAGCTCCGCCAGCGTCATGGTGCCCACGAAGCGCTGGGGCTCCTTGGGGAGTTTGTTAAGCGACTGCAGGAGCTCTGGCAACTCCTTGGTGATGTGCCAAGCGGTGGCGATGTCGCCCTTAGCGATCGCCTTCTGACGCAGCCCCTCGGCCATCGCAATGCTGTCCGCGGCGACCCGATCCACCGTGTAGTCCTTCACCAGTCCCGCATTGCGGGACTTCAAAACTCGAATGTCGCGCTGGACCGTCCGGTGGCTGCACTTCAGCAAGTTGGCGATCTTCGCCTGGCCCCAGCCTTCCCACCGGAGCATGTCCACGATGTTCAGCCGCTCGGGGAGATGCAAGTGCCTGGGATTCAACTGCCCGCCATCAATCAGACGCCACAACTCCAGGGCGGATTTTTGCGACAGAAGCGACGGGTGGCGTCCCCATCGCCGGGCCGACTTGGGCGCGGCCTCTCTCGCGGATTGCTGAGCAGCGGCAACCTGGGTGTCAGCCATGGCTGGTCTCCGGATGCGCCGCCAGCTCGGGCTTGCCAACGAACCGCGCATAGCGGTCGCAGGCCGAGACCTGCGCTACAACATTCGTTCCAGAGCCATTGACTTGTATCGGGCGTGGCTGTAAAATGATTGCATGAAAACCATCCGATGCGAACGCTGCCAGAAGCTGTTTCAGGTCAAAGCGTACCGGCAAGGCGCAGCGCGATTTTGTTCCATCGCCTGTCGGCGCACGGGACAAGCATTGCGCTGCGCGAGATGTCACGTCTCCTTCTACCGTCCGCTGTCTCATGTGCCGCGCGGAGCCGCATATTGCTCTCTGAAATGCGCCCGCGCCGCGACGGGGTTTGCTCCCGGCCATCACCCATGGAACAAAGACCTGAAGGGGCTGCATCTCTCCCCGCAGAGTGAGTTCAAAGCAGGTGTCCGTCCTATCAATCACGTTCCGCTTGGCACGGTGAAAATCCGCCAACGGCGTAGAGACGGTTCCCGTCGAGCCTGGGTCAAAGTCGGTGAGCCCAACACATGGATGCTCCGCGCACATCTCGTCTGGATCGCACACCAGGGAGCCATTCCTCACGGGCGTATCATCCATCACAAAGACCGCGACATGCTCAACGACGCCATCCAAAACCTCGAACTCCTCACCAAAGCCGAACACCTCATCGAACACCGCGAAGAAGTCCAGCGGTAAACCGCTCCGCATCAGCCCTGGGTGCACCCGCCCGGTTTCGGGCTTTCTGTTTTCCCAACCCTTGCGGCCGAAAAAGCAACGGCGGCCGTTCCGTGACTCATACGAGCCAACGGAACAGCCGCCTTAGTGTGGTCCAGCCCGCGCTTAATGCGCGGCGAGCAGGTGACTGCTCAAGCTGCCCTACCCCGCCGCCGCTCTAACGGCCCGACGGAGTGGTTCTCAATCTCTTGCTTCAAGCCTAGTCCGTCCTTGCGGGTATTGTCAAGGGGGCTTCAATAAAAAACACATAATCACGTCCCGCTGCGAGCACTACTTTGCGCTTGCCCCCCTGAATCACCGTCGATGAAAAGGTAAAACTGCCGTGGCCATGGCGCACAATCTCATGAGAGATTTCGAGCAATTTCAATTCCCAATTCGACAATTCATCAACTCCCATGCTTCGGGCACCCCCTCCACGGCCTCCTGACTGGATCGCCCCCATGCCAGCGACAGTTGCAGTTGCGTCGTGTCCGTCCTGCCTTTGGTGCTGTGCCCATCGCCTGCAGCTCGCGTCGCCGACGCGCCCACTCGCTCGGATCCACTGCCAGGTGCTCCGCCTCATCGGAGAGGCGTTGCATCCCACCTGGCTTGTGAATCTCGCACGACTCCGCAATCTCCCGGTAGCCATTGTCCTGGCACGGCGGACAGAGACACGCCATCTGGCTCAACACGATGACGAGTTTGTGCAGTCGCACGTTCTCCGCCTCGTAGCGTTCGAGGATCCGCGCGGCCTCGCGCAGTCCGACAATAAGTTGCGCGATCATCACAGCATCAAATCCGGCGACGGCAAGGGAGCGGGGGTCATCTCCAATTGGCCTTCTTACATTCGTCCGTCCGATACCGTCCATGACGATAACTCTTGCCGGCCTCCCAGCACCAGATGCCACACAGCGCACACCATTTTCGAGAGCGTATCTGCGCGGGATAGAGGACTTGAACGATCTCACCATGCGTAGGGTTCTCGTCACTCATTCGTCACCGTTGGAAGGGTCATCAACTCTTCCAATCTGTTGCCGCCTCCACCACCTCCAGCGCCGCCTCCAGCGCGGTGAGAAGGAAGAGGATGTCTCCCCGTAGTCGATTGAAGGAGTTAGGGTTACGATAATACGAAAGGTGGTGGTGGAGCAGCACACGGTGGCGAGTGAGTTGACAGAGTCACAGTACGAAATAGGCTGCTGATCTTCTATCAACCCCCGAATCGCCGCGAGACGGGGTGGGAGGTTAGGCATCCACATCCTGGTCACGCAAGGTCATGGGTGCCTCCATCGACAGTCACCGTTTACTTGATACTCCTTCGGAATCTCCGCGAGCCACGTCCCTGTGTGGCTCTCGACGTGCGTGACGCCCTGGAAGGGTTCGCAGTGACAGGGCTGCGTCGTGTAGACTTCTTGAACATCGACCGTCGCTGGGTGTATGGGAAAGGAGAGCGTGGCGCAGCCTCCTCCGACAAACGCCGCCATGAGAACGATTGCTTGCGTCGTGCGCATGTTACCCTCCGCGTGGGAACCATTGAATCACCAGTTCGCCATTGATGGCGTGGAGCCGAAGAATCTTCGCCTTGCTGTTGGTAAAGAGATCCCGCAGCCACTTGGCATAATCCGACAGGCTCTTGGGGATCGGGCAGGGTTGGCCGTCGAGCGTGGCGGCGTGCCAGGGCCCCCTCATTCCACTTCGACCTCGATGCGCGGCCGCGCCGCGTCATACTCGCAGGTCACGCTGGAGCCCAGATAGCGATCATGCGGGTAGGCCATCCCCGTCAGCGCATCCAGGACGGCCTTGAGGACGTTATCCGGATCGGGATGCGCACGATTTTTGAAGAAACAGCGGACGTGCACCGAGATAGCCGGCGGCTCGAGGCGGCGACGGGCGACTTTCAGAAACGCCATGGCCACGGCCGATTCAAAGCGCGTCGTCTTTTCTGGCGTATAAAAATGCCGTCCCCGTCCTTTGCGAGGACGTTCCTTGCCGACGGGGGGACCTTCGACGATAAACCGCATCAGGTGACCTTGATTTTCTCTTTCGATTGCGTGATCACAATACAAAAGCGTCGACCGCCATGGACGAGTGTCTCTTTGTGCGCCTCCCGCATGGCCGCGATCAACGCTGTTTCTGACGTTGCCAGTACCGTCTTCGCATTCTCAGCGTCATCCTTCGCCTCGAGATACGCATCCCCCCGCCTGGCCAATGCCGTATCCGTCTCAGGAAAGAGTCGACCTTGGCGCATCCGCTTCGACATTTCTTTGGCTTCTTTCCCGGTGACTGTCCGTGTCGCACTTTTTGTGTCCATCATCCCCTCCCCGTTGTTCTAAGATCCCCTTTCCACGCCACATCCCCTTGTGATACTCCGTCATGGGTCCTCCTCCGCGTCCCTGAGGAAGGATGCCATGCTTTTTGTCAGGCGGAGCATTTGCCCGAGAATATCTGCTCTCACCAGTACCAGATTTCCCTTAATGGCTGCATTGATTTCCCAGGTACTGCAGCCGAGCATGCGCAGCAAGAAGATCCTGCGCAGCTTTTCCCTCTGAATCCGATCGTATGTTTTACGGGCGCGCGGTCCCCGTTGATGACTGGTGACCCAGCCGTCGCGCTCTTCGGCCTGCCGGATCATCGGAATCGTCGCGCGGAGCCCTTGATCATGCAACCAGCACAGCGTGTCCCCCAGGCCGAGTTCTTCGGAGCTCATCACTTGGGCTCCTCTTTGAGCGACCCCAGCAGCGCATCGATCCGCTTTAACGCCTCGACCAGACGCCAATATGCGCACGGCCAGGGGTCGTCACAGTGATCGCATCGATCCTTCAGCCGCGTGTTCTCATGCGGATACGACTCCGTGACGATGGTGGCCGCCGCCTTCCGAAGTCCATTGATGGCGCCGAACATCTTGCCGACAGTACTCGTCGCGCAGCCCTTCATTACGACGTCGCCCGCTTCGAGAGCACGGCCTGGCAGCGCTCCTCAAGATCCAGCCGGCCTCCGCGTTTGTACTCCTCGCGCAGGCCCGTCAGCTCCGCATTCGTCAGCGCCGCATAGAAACGGTCGAATGACGCCGAGAAGTTATAGCAGATGCCCTCAGGCTCGACCAGCTCGGCCGCCCCACTGATCCATGCGAGCAGGCACTCCGGCGTCAGCGTCTTGGTCCCGGATGCACGCACCGTCTCGACCAGCGCATCCAGCGCGAGGCAGACGCGACGTTTAGGATCCATCATCACGCTCATCGCTGATCCTCTAGCTGCAAGAACTGGTCTGCGGCGACCTTCTCGTAGAGCGTCCCGCCACCCCGGAGCGCCAGGTACGGTAGGAAGACCTCCTCGATCTGCACCATACCCGTCTCGACGAGTGCGAGCTGTGCCTGAATCCACCGGAGCATCTGCCGCCACGCGACGCGCTTGGATTGCTCGCGATCCTGTTCCTCCCAGCGATGGCGATAGCCTTGACGGCGCCTGGCGTGCAGCACCTTAAAGAGCGCCTCCGTCCGACACGGCAGCTTGAATGGCACCTCGCGCCCACCGATCGGCACCTGGAACATGACGGCCGCGACCATCCCGCCCTCGTATTTGCTGGCGATGCCCGTCGCGCCATGCTTGACAAGCAGCGTCGTGATCTCCGCGATCGTACGCTCAGGTGGGATCTCGGTGGTTTCCATGTAGAGCGAAGACATTAAGTCTTCTTCGGTGCCTTCGCTGGATCAGCTGGTGCAGACGTATGCACTGGCTTCTCGACGGGGGCCGCCTCATCGAGGATCTTCTTCACGTCGATCCCGAGCAGCTTCGCGCGCTTCGGGAACTCGCGCGGCGCGCTCCAGGAATTGCCCACCTCGCTGGCCAGCGCCTTGAAGGCCGCGTGCCGGAGAAGGTCCTCCGCGGTCGTCCCGAGCGGAACATAGGACGCGAGGTGCGGGGTATTGTGTTCCCGAATTTCGCCGAGGACGATCCGGCCGATCAAGCTGTTCGCCTTCGCCGGGAGCTTCTTCACTGCCTCGGCCACCGCCTTGAGGATCGCTGGTCGGGCCTGCTCCCAACGCGCCCGCTCGGCCTTTTCTCGCACCTGGTCGGCCTCGCGTTGTTTCTCCTGCTTCTTCCACCGCTCCTCGGCGGTGCCTCCACCCTTCGCCGCCTCCTTCGCCCGCTCGGCCCTGTCCTTGTGGAACTGCGGCCAGTGGGCCTTACACTTCTCCTTGTTGATGCAAACCTTGAAGGCCTCGCCGCGCCCGAAGCCGACAACGATCACGCCGGTGACGGCGTAATCGCAGCGCTTCGCGCCCCTACTGCCGTCTGCGCGCGTCCAGGATCGTGGCCCGATGATCCGCTCATTCGTGCGAGCGCTCTCCTGGACGTAGTTGTCGTGGGTAATTGATACGACCTTCTCGGCCTGCTCTCTCGCAACCGTCACGGTCTTGGTGGTCTCCGGAAACAGGAACTCATCCGCTTTGGCGGGGTCGAACCGTACATGTTCGTCGATCCAGGCCTCGAGCTCGCGCACGCTCACCGCTTTGCGGTCATCCTGTTCATCCTCCCGATCACTCCAGAGCAGTCGCTGGCCCTGCCAGAGACCGCCGAGATCGTCCGGGCCCTTCCCTATCACCCGGGTCTGGTCCTTGGGCGTCAACCGCGCCAAGAGAATCGCGTGTCCGGCGGTGATGCGTCCCTCCAAGAACACCTTGCGGATCGGCTCAATAAGCTGCAGCAGCTTGATCCGGTCGTAGATGTACTTGACCGAGCGGCCGACTCGCTCCGCGATGCGCGCCGCATCGTAGCCCTTCAGGGCGAGCAGCTGCCGGTAGCCCTCGGCCTCTTCCAGTTGGTGCAAGTCCTGCCGCTGAAGGTTTTCGATGCATTGCAGCTCTAGGGCCTCCTGGTCGGAGAGCGTGCGGACGGTCACCGGAATGGTGGCGGCACAGGCCGTCTTCGCCGCGCGGTAGCGTCGTTCGCCGGCGACGATCTCATAGTGGCCATCCACCGGCCGCACCAAGATCGGCTGCAGGACGCCGTGACGCTTCACACTCTCGACGAGCTCGTGCATCGCCGGCCCGTCGAACGATCGGCGGGGGTTGGTCTTTGATGGCTGGATCCGCTCCAGCGTCAAGGTCGTCATGGCATCGCTCATCTGATCCTCCGGGGTTACTTGCCCAATTGCGCCAGACACATCTCCAGATTCAGTTGCCAATTTCGGTTGAGGCCCTTGGGGTCGTTGTCCGCCCCGATCGGAGCCCAGCGGGCGGCGAAGGACGTCAAATCCTTCATGGACAGGAGCCGTCGCTTGATGCTCCCGGCCGCCCAGCGGGCTTGCGTCGCCTGGTCGCGCCCTTTTGCCCGATTGTCGAGCACGCCGTACTCGCGCCCTTCCCGACCGTTCTCGATCGCGCGGACGCAAAACAACGCGCTCGTCTGGAACGGGTTGAGCTGATATTCCTTGGCGACGCGCAAGGCCACGAGCACGTCGTTGGTTTCCTGCGCGTTGGCGATCCCCCCCACCAGCCACACGGCCAGGAAGGCGACGAGGGAGACCCAAAAGAGGACGCGGTCCTCGCAGAGTTGGCAGGCGCCTCTCATGCCATCCCCGCGAGCACTGAGCCAATGCGCTCAGCGGTGTGCTGCACCTGTCCGGCGGCCTCCGCCCGATGCGCCATGGCGGGTTGCGGCAGCGCCCTGGCCTGCTGGGCTTTCCCTAACTCATGCCGCAGGGTCAGGATCACCATGCGGACCGCTCGGCCGTACCAAGCGGCATCGTGGGCGGCGCGCTCAAGCAGGTCCACGCGCAGCACGACCTCGCCCAATTGCCCGGGGAAGTCCGCTTCAAGCGCCTTGAGAAGCCCCCAGCTGCGCTTGACGTGTCGGTTGACGTCTGACGGAGCCTCGCCACTCTTGGTAATGAGGCTCCGGTTCAGGTAGGCCATCGCTTCGTGGACGTTCTTGATCGGTTTAGGGGATGGACGCGAAGCGTCAAAGCCTTGCGTGCGCGATCCATCTTTTAGTTCTTTCTGTAGTCTGTACTCTGTAATCTGGTGTACGGACTTTGAAACAGCACCTGATACAGATCGTGATACGGAAGATGATACGGTCATGTTCGTTTCTTTGCTTCGCGCCATTCCTTGACTCGATCGTAGTCACTTTGATACTTACTCCAGTTCTTGATCGCAATGACGCCAGTGCCATTCATCGAGATCATGTCAAGTTCTTTGAACCGTGCTAAGGCCTTCTGAATCGCTGAGGGGGGAGTGTGGAAGACCTCGGCCAGCTGCCCAACCGTAAACCCCACGCCATTGAAGGCGCAGACGTGTCCGCCTTCATGGGCGTTTTCGGCCAGATCGAGGAGGTCATCCCACACGCTGCGCTGCTCAGGGGTCAGCTTGCGCTTCGTTCCTTCAGGGGAGAGGTTTTGCTTTGACCAACTCTTGCGCCAGGCCATATCAGAGGTCGAGTTCCAACTGTCCTTGTGGTGGGGTCAGAATCCAGACGATGCCACGGTGCCCGCTGATGGGATCCTGGCGTTGCCTCCCGGCATCTTTCGCCTGCCCGCGCTCCACGAGCTCCCGGATCCGGCCCGAGACGCAGTGCAGCTCTAGGCCGAGCGCCCGGGCGATCTCGCGGGCCGTGAGGCCCGCTGGATGCGTCGCAAGGAGCTCGAGGACCTGGGCGTGGCGGTGACCGAGGGTATGCTTGACCTCGTCGTAGGCGGTGAGGGAGGTCGGCTGGATCATGCAATCTTGTCCCAATTCCCTTCGAGCGTGGCGATGATGACCTTAAGTTGGTTCTTATTCAGCCTCGCCACATGGGCCTCATCGCGGCTGATGCCGAGTGTCTTCTTCAGGAAGGTGAAGTAATTTTTCCGCCCGAACCGCGCATCGAGCAATTCATGCGCGCGGATCCGCAGACGCTTGACCTCGTCGGTGGCGGGAATACCCAGCGGCCGGCCGTCAGGGTGGGCGCCATGCGTCCCAGTGCAACTCGGATATTGGGTGCAGCCATAAAAGAGCCCGAACCGGCTGCGCCGCAGCTGCATCTTGGAGCCGCAGTTGGCGCAGTTAGGGGTCTCGCCGGCGTTGATGGCGCGGATTTGCTCATCGGTGCAGCGGTCTTTGCGCTGGGCTCGGGCCTGTTCTGCTGAGGAAATCATTTCTGCGATGGCTTGTGACATACGCACGCGCAGCCTGAGCAATCTTCGTGCTGGCCGATTTGACAAAACGGTCCGACCTCGTCGCCTGGCGTCATCGCCGCCCGGCCACCACATCCTCGGCATACGGCTTCACGCCTGGAATCTTGGTTTGCTCCTTCATGGCGCGCACCACCTGGCCGATTTTGACCGTGTCGATCAGGAGGTATTCCCTTGGAATCAAGGAGGAATCCATAATCACGTACTTCCACTCCTTGCGAAATGTCGCCTTGGTGCCAGCGGGCGTCACGGAGGGCAGGATCACAGGCGGCACCATCGCCCCGTCGTCGAGAATGGCGTCCGCGCGTCCATTTTCTCCTGCCTGTTCCGCCTCAACGGCTGCCGCCAGTCGAGCTTCCTCATTCGCCTTGCGCTCGGCGTCAAGTCGCAGCCGCTCTTGTTCACGACGCCATCCACTCATCTTGTCTTTGATGGTGCGCTCCCACTCTTTGAGCGGGTTGAGAATCCGATCACGCACCGCGATCGCCGCTTTCCAGGCGGTATAGGCCGCATCGCAGGAGGGGCGCGTAAACTCCTCCCATTCGCCTTGCATGGATTTATTCCGACTCAAATAGCGATCGGCCAACTGAAAGTCATCGGCCGTAGCGATCGTGAGGTCACGCGCCTCATCGACGAGTGCGAGGGCCTGGGATTCCAATTCAATCGTTTCCATAGTGACTCCTTCCATTGACCGTGGCAGTAATCGAGAGAAACAGCGCCGGGAGTTTCTTATCAGTGACGGGCACGATCTCTGGGCGCTCGGCGTCCTTTGGCATATAGACCAGCAGCGAATCGGCTCCCTTGTACTGCGGGTAATGCTGCGCCAGCATGGGCGTGTAGCCGCCACCGACTTGGAGCGCATGCCATCGCTCGTGCAAACCGAACTTCTTTTCGACCACGCAGGGCTTCCCTTTGCGTGTGCCTGGCACGTCCGGGGTGCCCCCATAGAGATAGATCGGATGGAAACAGGGGCGCTCCATCGTGGCGAGATCCGGCACGAACTCCTCCTCCTGCTTGAAGCGCCGCCAGAGTGCGACCGCCGCAGCGAGTTGTGGATCAAGCGTCTCGACAATCAGAACGCCCAGGTCATCGTAGGCCGTTGCTTCATGCTTGTAGCGCCCAATGGTCGCGGCGTCCCCGTTCCCGTTCCAGAGATGCGTGTAGCCTGACTCCTTGAGGTACTGCGTCACGGATTTGAGTGGCATGGAGTCCAGATGGTACTCGTGCGTGATCGGGTTAAAGTGCAAGACCTGATCCCCGTAGCGCACATCCATGACTTCCGATCCGTGGAGCGAGGGCATTACAAGCTCTCCGTCGGAGCCTCGTGACACGACACGCAGAGTGCCGATTTCTCAGCGCGATTGTAGTAGATCGTCGTGCCCGCCTTCATCAGCGCACCACAGCCGGAACACTTGCCATCAAACTTTGAGGTGATCGCCTGCCACGCACCATTCGTGGTTTGTGGCACAGCGGCTTGACTCCGACGCTGTGGTGGCTGGATGGTGGGTGTCGACGCTTGGGGCGGGCCCTCGGTGACGGCCTCGCGCACTTCCTCTGGCAGATCCTCAATGTCCTGCGAGAAGACGTCGGAAGCCGCGGTTACCACGAGCGTCATTGCGACGAGCGCGCGCTTGTGCGCCATCTTGAGGATCGTGTTGGCGACGTCGGCGGGATTGGTGCGGACCTGTTTCAGTTGATAGGGCTTGCCGCCTTCGCCCCTCTTCCAGACTTCCCGGCGGCGATCCTCGGTCGTCTCGGTCCATTCCTCCGGACAGACCGGTTTGCGCCAGCGGTACTTCTCCTCACTACTGCTGCACTCGCCGATGCCGGCGCCGAGGAACTGCTCAGTCACCTGGTGGACGCCGCGGACCACCAGCCGATAGCGGATCTCGTCCGACGAGGACAGGTCCTCGACGCTGGGATCCGCCGCGGCGATACGGAACGTGCTGAGGATCTTTTCTGCACCCGGCTTGTAGAGCGTGGGCTTCAGCGTGCCGGGGATCGTCCCGAAGTGGACGTCCTTCTTCATGACTGCCGCCATGACCTCTTGGATGAGGTTCACGTCGGCCCGGATCTGCGCGGCGGTCAGCGACCGCTGCTCCGGAGGCGCCGCAACTGTCAATGCGCTCCCTGGTTCTACCATTTCAACCTCCTTGACACCGCAGTCCTCTGTGGTATCCTGCGTTGGTGAGCGCCCAAACGCTCACGCAGGTTTCACCGCCCTCATGTCGCTGCGAGACGTGGGGGCGTGTTTGTTATGCTGAAGGATCCGCGTCTTTCTCTCCGGGAACAAACACCGCCACCCTGCCCAATGATTTCTTCAACAACCACGGCGCGTTGTGACGGTCCAGCTGGTCAATCGCAAACTGAATCTCATGCTGGTCCTTCACCCACATCGTCAACTGCTTGTGGCAGGATGGCGCTTTTGTTTTCGACCGATCGACAATCTCGAACGTTCCGGTGATGCTCATCCCTGCACATTCCTTGCCGCGTCCATGAGCGCCGCGGCGTCGTGCGTCCCAAAGCACTCGTCGGCCTTGGCCTCATCCTTGGCGCACAGCCAGAAGGCCAACGTGCCATCTCCATGCTTCGTCAGTCGCGCCATCCGAGCACGGATGCCGCAAAGATTCGCAGAAGGGTTCAGAGCCTCGGGTGCTCATATATTCCTCTGTGCAGCCGAGAGAAGCTGCGTGGTAGGGCGTCGGTTTTGCGCTTGTTCACGTCTCGTAGCCCACCGACAATTCCCAGGCTCATAATTTCCGTCGTTGTCAACCCGATCCAGGCTCGTCCCGGCAGGTCGCTCACCCATATCAGCAAAAAAATGCTTAAATAGCCGCCAGCGCTTACACACTGTGATGCCGCGATTTCCATATAGACGCCAGCTAAACGCCTTGGGGTTACCGCAACGCTGAAGCATGGAATGCCAAGATTCATAGGTAGTGGTTCTTGACATCCCGTGAAATCGAACCCCATCACGCTGCAGACAGCCGCAAGAGCGAGTCTTTCCGGATCGCAGATCTTGACCTCTCACGACCTTTTCGGTTCCACACTCACAGCGCACACGCCAACATAATGGACTGCGATGACGCTCCTTGTTCGTGCGTGGATGAAATGCAATCACAAACCAGCGCGAGATTTTTTTCCCAGCCATATCAATACGATACGGAGCGCACACGAGCTCTGGTCCGCGTTCGCTCATGGACGGCCTCCTTTTCTGGTTCCGTTGAGTAACGTCTCAATGGCCTCCGCCGGAAAGCGCATATGCCGGCCAATCCGGACACTTTTGAGCTTGCCCACGGTTCCGTAAAAATAGATGGAACTGAGTGAAATCTTCAGGAGCTTCGAGACCTCTTGCGGGGTGAGCATGGGTTCCATCGTGTTCATCGCTGCCGCTCCCGCATCGTGCGTTCCTTCAGGCGGTCTTGGTACAGGCGGAGCTTCATCCGTTGCTCAGCCATCCATTCACGGTCGGCCAGAATAGTCGGCTCGTAGTAGGCTCGTTCCAGCCGCGCCAGCAGCGCGTCCACGAGCTCGGCCAAATCGAAGGCGGTTGAGCGATCTGTCGTTTTGCCACTGCCAAGGCCTCCCATTACGCACGGTTAAGCGATTCGGTTTTTGCGCGATTTTCTGGGGCCGGTGCTAGGGTGGTACGAGGGCGACGCGCGTTCCAGGCCTGCCAACGGCATTTGGAGGAGCAGAATCGCTGCCATGCCCTGGTAGGCTTGAAAGCCCGTTGACACCCAGCGCAACGCGTTGTAGGCTGGTTGCAATGCATTTCAGGAGCGGTTGCCATTGTAAAAATCGCTCACAGAAGTCCTGAGCGCCTGGGCTAATTTCGGGAGAGCATCCGCATCAGGAGAAGTTTCGCCAGATTCCCAGTTGGCGATGGTGTTGGAATGTGTCCGGACTCCGAGCTTGGCAAGCTCTACGATCAAATCTTCCCGGCTCCACCCTGCTTGCTCGCGGCGGATCCGGATGAGTTCGTGATTGAACGCGGTGGTTTTCATGGGACAAGGACAATATACTGGATAGACATATTATTGTCAAGTCCTTTTTATGGGTAGTAATATATGGCTGAATACCGACGACAAAAACGCTATTTCATTGGGCCTCAGCTAAAGAATCTTCGCGGGAAGATGAGCCAAGAAGAGCTCGCCCAAAAGATCGGCAAGCGTGGCAAGACGGTTTGGCGGTGGGAAAATGACCCAGGCTATGGAATCAAAGAATCGGACTGCCGCGCCCTCGCCCGTGCACTTGGCGTCTCCTTCGAGGTAGTGGTCAGCACTGAGCTCCCCCACGGCGCCGAGCCGCTCCCCACCTCCTACGTTAAGGTGCCCTTGCTCGGCATCTGCCCCGCCTCAGACAAGAAGATCGTCCTGGACGAGGTGATGGAATGGGAATGGTTGCCGCGTGAGGATGTACGCGGACGGCGAGTCTACTTACTGAAGGTCAAGGGTGATTCGATGAATCGTGCGGGGATTGATGACGGTGATAAAATATTAGTCGATGCTGAAGCGCAGCCGGAGAATGGGCAGATCGTCGTGGCGCGAATCGATGGTGAGTCAACGATCAAGCGGTTTTATCGCGAGGGAACAACAGTGACGCTCTCCCCGGATTCGACGAACCCAAAGCACCAGCCGAGGACGTTCACGAAGCAAAATGAGATTATGTTGCGAGGGGTAGTGCGCGCCGTATGGCTCAAGCGGGTGAAGTAATATGGAACTGCTCACCAGTCTCTTCCATCGAATCGCGCCACAACAAGCTGATCCTCTCGCACAATGCCCGTCGTGCCAGCATGTGCTGGAGACCATGCCAAAAGCCCGACGGAAATGTCCTGCCTGTCGAGCGTGGATCTACCTGAAGCGCAGACCGACTGAAGAGCACCGCCAGCTCGTGACGGCTGAAGAAGCTCAGCGCATCGAGGGAGAATGGCAAGCGCACTATAAGAAACTTGTCGTGGAAGATCGACGCCGAGCTGATCAACGATGGGGGGATTTGAATCGACAGCTTGTCGAGGCGATGAAAATCGGCGACTGGGGCTCCATGAAACAACTCTATTTTGAACAGGCCTTCCAACTGTGGCGTGAAGGCAAGTCCTTCTTCCGCGCTGCCCAAGAATCACGTCGATCTGAGTTGCGATCTTACGAACAAAGTGGTATTTCTGAAGTTGACATTTTTACATGCAGAGAGGAGTCTTGCGAAGCCTGTAGAGTGTCGGAGGGGAAGCGATTTACGATCAAACAGGCTTTGGAAGAAATGCCCATCCCGCTCGCGGACTGCATGTCAGACATCGGAGAGTTCGGCCAAAAACAGGGTCGGTGTCGTTGTATGTATGGGCCTATATTTGATGGAGGCGCGCGATGAAAAAATGCCCTTACTGCGCCGAGGAAATTCAGGACGCGGCAATCAAGTGCAAGCATTGTGGGAGCTTGCTGGATTCCGTTTGTCGGCGCTGTGGGCAGCCAATCGATTACACGGGTCGCCTGCCTATCTACTGCACGAAGTGCGGTCAATCCTTACAGCCAACGACTCCCCCATCGTCGACAGCTCCTATCTCACAAATAATACCGCAGGCCTCAACGCCAGATCAGATTGCCCATGGGCTGCGCCGCAAAGAGATCCAGGATATGCAATATAACATGAAAGTATTTGGCTGGCTGGTACTGGCTGGATTCGTAGGAGGAGCCATCGGAAGCGCCGCGTCCTCATCAAAAGTTGGCTGGATTACCTTTACGATAATTCTGTTACTTGGAGGTGTCAGCACTGCGAATAAATACTACGGGAAAAAGACTCCGAACCTTCCATGACCTCCCGCCTCCCCGACGATCCACCCAAAGCCGCCCTCATCCAGTGCCGCATCGACGGTCTCGAAGTCGACACCGACTGGCCGACCTTGAAGTCCTGGCTGCAGAGTCAGGCGCGCTTCAACCAGCTCTGTGCGAAAGTGGTTACCCCGCCGCATGGGGTAGCCATCGAGCTGCGGCTCCCGATCCCACAGACGGCGATCTTTGTCTGGAGGGACTATGTGGTGGAGGCGACGGGGTTCATGGGTGAGATTCACATCACGGCCCACAAGGCGACTGACGACGAACAACAATCTGTTGAGAAGGGATGATTACGACGATGTCAGTTGCACCGCGAGCCGCAGCAGGCGCTGCAGATGCGTGGTGCGGTAGACGATGTCGCGCGTCTGAACGGAGAGGATCCAGACCTCATGGCTGGCCGGTCGGACGGTATAGACCAGACGGTACTGGCTGTAGCGCAACCGCCACAGCCGTTGGGCCGTCCCGCGCAGCGGCTCCCCGATGAGCAGCGGCGCCTGCGAGAGGCGTTCCTGCGCGGCGTGGGCAATAGCGTTGACGGTGCTCGGTGGGATCTTGGCCAAGTCGCGTCGAACCTCGGGATGCCAGAGCACCCGAAAGGGACGCGGACTTACCGCTTGGCCTTGCGCGTGCGATTCCATGCGACGAGCGCATCGGTCGTGAGGGCATCATCGCGGCGGAAGCTTCGCAGTCGGGCCTCGCCCAGTTCGGCGAAGGCGAGATCCTCCGATAACTCGAGCGATGTGTTGACCAACGACGCGACCACCTGAGACAGCGAGGCCCCTTCCACGCGAGACACCCGCTCTAACATGGCATACGTCGATGGCTCCAATGAGACTTGGATCCGCGGTAGTGTCGTGGGCATGACGTCTCCTCCTTTCACAGGGAGAGTGTACCATTGGTGCACCACTCTGTCAAGGTGATCAATGTCCCACCTCTACCGCCGCGGCCGCATCTTCTGGTACAAGGCCTATCACGACAAGCGCCTGATCCGTCTCAGCCTCAAGACCGCTAACCGGCGCGTCGCGCAGTTCAAGAAAGCCGAGTTCGATATGAAGTACGGTCGCGCCAGAAGCCGCGAGCTCGAGGAGGGGGTAACGTTCAGCCAGGCAGCCAGCCGCTTCCTCGAGGCGACCCAACCGCTCCGAGGTCCCAGCTGGCACCAGACCCTCACCAAATACTTCACGATTCTCGACCAAACCCTTGGGTGCCCTGCCCTCTATGCGGTGAGACCAGCCGACCTGGAGCAGGCCGTCAATCGGGTCGCCGCCAAACGAGATCTGCGGCCCAAGAGCCGCAACGACTACCTGGCCGCTGCCCGAACACTCAGCCGATGGTGCGTCGAGCATGGCCTCGCCCTGGATGACTTCACGCGGGGACTCAAGCGGCAGGAGCGCGGAGAGGCCGAGCGGACATGGCTCACTCGAGAGCAACGCGAGCAGATATTGAAATTGGCCGAGAAGTCGCCGGGATTCCCGGTCGTGCTGGCGGCCTTCTACACCGGCCTACGGTGGAAGGAACTGGCGAGCCTGGCATGGGAGGACGTGGCGTTCGATCGGAAGACCCTACTGGTGCGCCCCCAGCACGCCAAGAGTCGCCGGGCCCGGGCCGTCTCCCTTCATCCGCGCTTGGAGACCGTCCTGCGGCCCCTCCGGCGCACATCCGGGCCGGTGTTCCCCATCCAGGGCCGCCTGGCCTACCAGGCCCACCTGAAGGCACTGCAGCGCTGGTTCAAGCAGAGCAAGATCCGCGGCGACCGGCTCGGCTTCCATACCTGTCGCCACACCTTCGTCTCTCTGCTCCTGCAGCGGCAGGTCCCCCTATGGGACGTCGCGGGCTGGGCGGGCCACGCCGATGCCCGGATCACCCAGGAACGCTACGCCCATCGCGCCCCCGCCTACAACCCCGCCATCGAGCAGCTCTAGCTGATTTAGGGCACAAAAGTCGGGCACAGCATTTCGCTGTGCCAGACGGCTATAGTAGCTGGCGGACTAGGATTCGAACCTAGACAAGCAGATCCAGAATCTGCTGTGCTACCATTACACCATCCGCCAAATAATTAAATAGAGCAATCAAAGGGGAAAAGATAATGGGAACGAAATTATCCCACCACCTGTCGCGTTCGCCGCGTGCGGCGGAGACGACAAGTGGTGGGATTATATCATACCCGTCGTGGAAAGAGACTGGCGAGATGGTGGATGAGCCGCTGGCGATCCGGGTCTTCGAGCCAGCGAAACCGCACGCCGACGTCATACTGCGGCGCCCCCAGCCGGGAGGTTTCCCGAATCCACATCACCTCGCCTGTGGCATGCAGGGTCGTATTCTGAAATGGTAAATCCAGGCGGAACGCCACCTCCTGCCCAATCGCTAATGTTGCAGGCGTTGGAAAGCGCATGCCGGTCTCGCTCACATCTTGGGTAAAGCTGCGTTCGGTTTTCATCGTCTCCGGACTGGGAAACTCGATCATGATCGGCGTTTCTACCCGGAGATATCGTCGTCGCTCTTGCATCTTATGTCGCTTTCGTTGGCGTCGCCAGGCGCTTCGCCGCATCCTCGAGACGGTTCAAGACCCGTTCGCGACCGAGAATATCTATCACGCCAAAGAGTGGTGGACTGATCGAACGACCGGTAAGCGCCACACGCACCGGATGAATTAACATCTTCGCTTCAAGCTGCTGCTCTGCCGCATAGGCGCGTGTCGCTGCTTCTGTGCTCGCCACATCGAATGTCG
>Ga0209515_10003977_pt1 | contig 20409 bp, 30 predicted proteins | sample Subgroupgradi54m_FD_187454 | JGI IMG/M metagenome (GOLD analysis project Ga0209515, IMG submission 187454) | Subsurface groundwater microbial communities from S. Glens Falls, New York, USA - GMW60B uncontaminated upgradient, 5.4 m (SPAdes)... ...
TTAACCTGGCATTTGTAGTCATTTGTGTTAGAAAACTGCTTCCTTAAAAGAAAAGTCTGACTATCCAAAGTCAGATTAAATCACGATAACCAGAGTTTTGAAACCGCTTCGCTCTTTAATTTGAAACCTGTTATAATTACAGCAAGATACAGATCGTGCGTGATTACATCTGTTTATTTAGAATTAGTTTTTTAAGATAAAGATACCTCAATTTTCCACTTTGTATCTTCATATTTATAACAACTTCAATTATGAGTAGAGCTATTTGTGCACAAAGTAATCAGAATAAAATGTACAATGACAATTACGTTAATAGAATCGGAGTGACAGGCTGTGCGGGTAAAAAAGAATTTGCATTAACTTTTGCAGAGTAATTGTATGAAAATTTTATTTATAAGTCCTAATTCCCCTTTTGAAAGCATTGGAGGGATTGAAAGATACGTTATTAACCTAATAAATTATTTTAAAGTTCAAAAAGATATACAAACTTTTCTTATGCTTCCCACCACTGGAAAAAGTCATAGGGAGGTAGATGGAAATACAACAATTTATTATGACAATAATTTATCAATACCAAGCAAAGATCGTTATCACAAGAATTCGGCTAAGAAATCAGAAGGATTTTCAAAAACCGTAGAAGCTATTATTAAAGAAATGGGCATAGATGTAATTTGTGCAGAAAACATATTCTTTGGTCCACCGGCTGTTTACAGCCTTCGTCTAAATATGATTGCCTTGCTTTATAAAATTCCTCTAATGCTAAGGCTTCATATGTATCCTGAGACCCCTATTCAAATAGAGTTGACAAACGAGCTGATGTGGGATCACATAAGCTGCGTTAGTAAAAGTGTTGCAGGTGATTGTTTTCAGAAAGGAACAGATATAAACAAGCTATCTACTGATTACCTGGGAGTTAATACGGAAGATTTCACGTCTTTCCTAGATTCAAATAATGATCTAAAAAAACAGCTAAAGTTAGATAAGGATACAAAAATAGTGCTCACGGCTGCAAGAATTATTACTGGAAGTAAAATCATGCTTAAAGAAAAAGGACTTATAAATCTTATACAGGCGTTCTCGAAATTATCTCCGCGTTATCCTAATCTTCGTCTTTTAATTGCTGTGGGTAGGGCATCAGAAAACCTAAAGAATGAATTTGAAGCGGCATTTGAGATGCTTATGGGCTACATCAAAATTCATAATATTGAGGATAAAGCAATTGTGAAGATGTTTGAACTGGATGAGATGCCAAATGTTTATCGGGGGTCTGATGTATTTGTTCTCCCTGCAGAAAAAAACGAGACTCTTGGTCAGACTTTTATTGAGGCAATGGCTTGCGGTCTGCCTGTGATTGGAGCTAAAACAGGAGGTATGCCAGAGATCATAACAGATTCCTATAACGGATATTTAGTGCCACCAGACGATTCAAGTGTTCTTGCTCAGCGAATTGAAAGCATCATCAAAGATGATTTAGTTAAAGAAAAATTTATTATAGCGGGAATAAAAACGGTTGAGGATAATTTCACATCTGCGAAGCAATTTTCAAATTTTTATAAGACATTAGAATCTCTAATAGGCAAAACGGAATAGTAAGCTTTTACTATTTATTGTCTTATTAGCATTTTGGACAAAAATATATGCAAGACAATAAATGGGGAAGCAGAATTATTTATCAAATTTATCCTCGAAGCTTTAAAGACTCTAACAGCGATGGGATCGGAGATCTCCAAGGAATAAGGAATAAATTAGATTATTTGAAAGACCTTGGTATTGACGCAATTTGGTTGTCTCCGATTTATCCTTCTCCTATGCATGATTTTGGTTACGATATTTCTGATTACAAGAATGTAGATCCGATTTTTGGCAACTTAAAAGATTTTGACGAATTAATTGCTAAGGCCCATTCGATAAACATAAAAATTCTGATGGATTTTGTGCCAAATCATACTTCATTTGAACATCCTTGGTTTAAGGAATCAAGATCTAGTAAGAAAAACCCCAAAAGAGACTGGTATATTTGGCGTGGTTCTGATAAAAAGGAAAAAGCGCCAAATAATTGGCTTTCCCAATTCGGTGGATCGGCTTGGGAACTCGATCGCACAACAGAAGAATACTATCTCCATACTTTTGATGTTAGCCAGCCAGATCTTAACTGGAGAAACCTACAAGTTGTAGAAGAGATGTTGAATACTATGCGCTTCTGGCTAGAAAGAGGCGTAGATGGATTTAGAGTAGACGTTGCATACATACTTTATAAAGACCCATTCTTTAGAGATGAGCCCTCTAATTCTAACTATCTTCCCGAACACCACATGATATATGACAGTCTTCTTCATGTTTACACAACCGCTCTTCCTGAAACTATTGAGATGCTTAAGAAATTCAATGAGGTGATAAATGAATTTGATGACAGATTTATGGTTTGCGAGATTTACACTTTTACTCATGAAATAGTGAATCTTTATAAAATCGTTGATCACTACAGTTTTGCTCCTTTCAACTTTTCATTTATTTCTATTCCCTGGAATGCCTTCGAGCAAAAAAAGTTTCTAGATGAATTCGATGGGCTTGTAGGAGATAAATATTTTCCTACGTACGTACTTGGTAACCATGATCAACCTCGAATCGCTACAAGATTAGGAGATAAAGCTGCCCGTTCCGCAGCCCTTCTCCAGCTAACCCTGCGTGGTACTCCCTTCATTTATTATGGTGAAGAACTGGGAATGAAAAATGTTGATGTTCCAGATGAAAAAGTTCTAGATCCCATAGCGTTGAATATGAAAGATTTTAACTTTGGAAGAGATCCTGAGCGCGGTCCAATGCAATGGGATAAAAAAGAATTTGCGGGATTTTCTGACTCGGAACCTTGGCTACCATTGGAAAAAGATTACACTGATAAAAATGTTTCTTCAGAGAAGAATGATCCCAAATCCTTTTTAAATCTATATAAAAAATTAATCTATTTAAGAAAGAATCTAAAAGCATTAAATTCAGGCAAATATATCCCGCTAGATTTGAAAAATAAAAATGTTTTTGGCTTTATCAGAGAGTACGACGATCAAAGAGTACTAATTTTAGTTAATTTCTCAGGCGAAGAACAGACTGCTAAGCTTCCTAAAGGGAATTGGAGAAAGATTTTATCAACTCAAATGGATACTTTTGAAGGAATAGATAAAGATCAAATAATTTTTATGCCTTCGGAAGGCTTCATACTCACCAACTAATTCTTAGCTACAGTTTGTTTGATTTCATAAATATTGTTACTATATAAATAGTGAAAGCACCGGAAAGTATAGTTATTAAGGAGTGGATTAAAGCAATTACACCGCTGTTTGTTGGAATTATCGCTGGTTTTCTCTTAGGAAGCTTAGGTTTGCTCAATGATTGTTATACACCTATCTCAACAATACCCGTTATTGATCAATCCCCTTTACCTGCTTACTGCAATAATGAATTAATGTCAATTCTTGTTGTTTTTATTACTAATTACGTGCGGGTTTTAATAATTGAAGGATTCTTAATATTTATATGGCAAATTGTAGGAAGACTTGGAAATTTCAAAAAAGCTTCAGATATTAAAACAAAGTGGTATTTTATATTGCCACTTACTATATCTATTATTCTATTAATCATTAAGCTATTAATGTTCTAATGTACTCAGTGTCCCGCAGCTTGATTTAGCCACAATTTAGGCATTTTTTTTGTTTTCAAATAAATTATTTTATTCTTACTGTTATAATATGATTGTATGAATAAACAAAAGATTAAAGGACTTGAAAAATATTCCGATAAGTGGGTGGCTTTGGATAAAAGCAAAACAACTATTGTGGCTGGAGGTAAGAACCTAAAAAAGGTTTTAGCAGACGCCTCAAAGAAAGTTGATAAGCCATTTTTGATGAGGGTTCCCCCTCTTGATGTTTCTTTCTCTCCCTAATGGCCAATTCTCCAATTAAGATTTATTACGAAGTTTTTCCTGTACTAAACAGTTCAGGTAAGAAAATTGGGGAAGTAGCCAGACCAATTATTTATTTCCTTTTAAACTATAAGCACGGAAAAATGTTTGGTCCTATGGGTGCAATCATTGATTCTGGAGCTGACTATAACCTATTCCCCGCAGACGTTGCCGATATTTTAGGGATTAAACTTATGAAAGGTGAAGAAAAAGTAAATGAAGGAATCGGTGGGAAAAGAGTGAAAACATACAGACATTTGGGAATCAAAATGTTTGTAGAGGGCTATAGTTTCAATACATCTATAGACTTTAGTAAAGAAATAAGTGTGCCGCTTTTGGGTCAACAAGGGTTTTTTGATAAGTTTAAGAAGATTACTTTTAGCAGGGTTGACGAAGAAGTACTCATAGAGACATAAGTTTTAGCTTGCAATTAAGGTTTAAATGTACTCAGTGTCCCGCAGCTCTAAATTAGCCACGACTTAGCTCATAACAGAGCTCCGAATGTAGTCCCAGTCCCCCAGCTTTAATTAGCCACAAAATAACTGCGCTCACAATTCATGATATAGTCAAATCATGGATCAGAGTAAGGTAGAATTATCTCAGGTAGCAGACGAGACCATAGAGCTAATTGAAGAAGCCATTGTGGAAACTCATATCACTTTAGCTTGAATTAGCCATGTTTTCGTGATAACAATAGAAATTATTTTTAGAAATCACTCAATACATAGTTAAATTATTAATAATGCATTTTTGGTAAGATATTATTTGACTACATGGATAGAGAAAAGCCTAGAAATAACGGCATCCATTTAGTAGTTAGAGCAATCCCAAAAGAAATTTTGATGGGCGATTTTGTTGATGCTTGCTGTAGTAAATGGACTGGTACCGATATAGTGGATCCGGCTAGACTTAAAAGAGACTTCATTAGTTTTGTAACTCTGAATAGAGTTCACCCTGAGGCTAATCCAAGGGTTCGTGAGGTTGCAGGCGCTACAACATTTGGAGATTTTGTTTATTTCTTAGGTACTGCCTTAGAGGATAAAAAATCAATAGCCAATAAAGCTATTCGTAGGCGCAAAATGAAAAAGTACCCTTTTCTTGCAAGGATGTCAAAAGCAGCGAGCAGAGCTTTGATTATCTCAGATACAGAACTTATTCAAAGAACAGATTTACTCGCTTCTGATATAAGGTTCTATTATCAAACGCAAACTTAAAACAATTTATGCTCAAATATTACTATTTGGCTTGTGTTTTAATGTAGTCAGTGTCCCGCAGCTCAAGTCAGCTACAAACTTTAACACACTATATTATGATATAATCTTCCAAATAAAAGATTCATTATGACCAAAAAGTATCTTCATTATGTCATCTGGAAAGAGGGGAAATATTTTGTTGCCCGTAGTCTTGAAGTGGAGGTTGCAAGCCAAGGTAAAACACGCAAGGAGGCAGTAGTTAATCTACAGGAGGCCCTGGAGTTGTACTTTGAAGATAAAGTTAATGTAAAAACTCAGATTATTGAAGCACCGCAAATCGAATCTCTTTCTTTCCCCGTGAATGCCTAAACTTTACTCTGCAAAGCAGGTAATGAAAGCTCTCCAAAGATTAGGTTTCATTATAGTCTCGCAAAAAGGAAGTCATATAAAACTAAGAAAAACTATAGATGGTAGTGTATTTTCGCCAATTGTCCCAAATCACAAAGAAATCGCCATGGGAACACTTCAAAGTATTTTACGTCAGGCAGGTATTAAGAAGGACGAATTAGATGAGAATGTTTAGATCAACTAAGGTTCTAATGTAGTCAGCGTCCCGCAGCTGGAATAAATTGAATAGTAGTCATTATGACAGACTTTTCATGATATGATCTAATTGCTTATGCTGAGTTTGGGACAAGCAATGATATTAGGCACAGTTCAGGGCGTTACTGAATTATTTCCTATTTCCAGTTTGGGCCACAGTATTATCTTACCTAAATTACTTGGTTGGAACATTCGACAAGACGACTCTTTTTTCTTAATATTTCTAGTTGCAACACACGCAGCAACTGCGACAGTACTTTTTATTTACTTTTGGCGAGACTGGAAACAAATTATATTAGGAATTATCCGTTCATTTGCCCAAAGGCAGATTAAAGAAGGCGATACCTATGCAAAACTTGGCTGGCTACTAATAATAGCCACAATTCCTGCTGGTATTTTAGGCTTACTTTTTGAAGACTTTTTTAAAAAACTTTTCGCTTCACCTCAGTTGGTTGCATTTGTTCTCATTCTAAATGGGCTATTGCTTTATATGGCTGAAATTTTGAGAAGAAATAAACAAAATCAAACTGAAAAAGACTCAGACCAAAGACTTGCAAAAATTAAATGGGTTGATACCCTAAAAGTTGGTGTTTTGCAGGCTATCGCTTTAATTCCAGGCTTTTCAAGGACCGGCGCAACAATCACTGGCGGATTAACTGTTGGGCTTTCTCATGAGGACGCAGCACGATTTTCATTTCTTTTGGCAACACCAATAATAGGTGCGGCTGCTTTTCTGAAGCTACCTGAACTAGCAACTCAAACAGGGAGATCGGCAATTATTCCATGCTTAGTTGGAGCAATTTTTGCTGGAGTATTTGCATATATTTCTGTCAAGTTTCTAACAAAATATTTTGAAACTAAAACCCTAACCCCATTTGCACTGTATTGTGTAATAATCGGAGTTTTAACTTCTTTACTTTATCTCTTTCTGTAATTTATTGCCGCTTTGGAACCAGGAAAAAGAAAATGATGCTATTGAAAGCAAAAGTGCGCCAATTCCATGTTTAAGGTGGTGTCTTGTTAGATTTGGATCATAGCCAGGAAATAAAGTGGGCAAATTGTTTGCAGGTTTAACAAAGTAGATAATCGAAATTATCAAAAGAAGTATTGATATAACCACGGAGATAATTACCAATGGTTTTGTCATAACTTAACTTTATTGTATCAAAATCTAAAGCCATCAAGAAACCAAGGTTCTAATGTAGTCAGTGTCCCGCAGCTTTTGGGATTAGCTACATTTTTGTTTAATCATCTTTATATTGTTATGCTGAAACTATGAGAAAAGGCTTCATAATAATCATAATCTTATGTTTAATCACGGCAGTATTTGTATTTGCTGGTATTTTTTATTTAAAACAAAAGCCAAAATCACCTACAGCCATTCAAGCCCAAGTCTCTACAGCATCACCTGACAAATTTGCAAAAAGTAATAATAATGTAGTAAATAAGGATCCCCAAACTATTTTTTCTAATAGGCTAAATTCACTCAAGAAGGGTGGAAGTATTTCCAGTTGGTTTGGGTATCCGTTTGAAGAAACAGATACATATTTTGCACACCATATAGATGATAGTGATTTACAGTTTATTCAAGATCACGGTTTTACTCATATTCGTCTATCGATTGCCCCGAAATATATTTATGATGGAGACGGTACCTCACATATAAACACCCGCATGCTTCCCTTCATTGACCAAGCAATACAAAAAATCCTACAACATAATCTGGCTGTTATTGTAGATATTCACGATAGTGATACTGATAGAACATTTGAAAATGTTCAAGATCAAGCTAAATTTATTGTATTTTGGACTAATCTTGCGAGTCATTATTCAACATATGATCAAAATAAAGTATTTTTTGAACTTCTCAACGAACCTGTTTTTGAAAACAAGACTCAGCAGTGGTTGGATTTACAAAATAAATTAATTAGTGCTATACGAAGGGTTGACAACCAACATACAATTATCGCAACCGGAGCAAGTTGGGGAGGAATTGACGGTTTATTGCAAGTCACCCCCTCCACCGATAGGAATATTATCTATTCATTTCATTATTATGAGCCGATGGCTTTTACTCATCAGGGGGCAGAATGGACCGGACCAGATCTTATTCCCATTGCTAATCTACAGTATCCGTATAACCAGGAAAATTGTAACAGTATCCTTACCTCAGTTGCTGTAAGCGCGGCAATAGATACAATTACTGATTACTGCAATCAGAAATGGAATAAAGACAAAATAGCTGGACAGATTCAACATGCAGTTAATTGGGCGAAAAAATACAATGTTCCTATTTGGAATGGAGAATTTGGAGCGTATTGCAAAAACTCTCCTAGACAATCAAAACTTACATGGATTAAGGATGTTACAGATATCTTTCAGGCAAATAATATTGGTCTGACACTGTGGACTTACGATCATTGTATGGGCCTGGACGTAAAAAAAGAAAATGGAAAACTAACGTACGACAAAGAAGTGATGAGCATTCTCGGTTTAAAATAGCCAATCATTTTATTAGATCAAACTTTATATAGTAACAATTCAGCTTAAATTAGCTCTAATCTATCCCATAACTAGAGTTCTAATGTACTAAGTGTCCCGCAGCTGGAATTAGGCTAAGACTTGACACACCTATTATTCTATTAGTCATGCTTGGCGAAAGATATTTTGAAGTTGATGCTCACGATTGCCCTTCCTGTAAAAGAGAGGTTACAAAAATTGAAGACTATCCGAGAATTAGAGTTGGTGCGGTGAAAGTAATTAAAAAAAGTCTCCAACAAGATTTAATCATTACTAACTCCATTTAGCTTATTACAGACCTCCGGACACAGTCCCAGTCCGCCAGTTTCTGAATCAATATTTCTTGAGTTTGCTTTATTTCTGATACAATTATCAGACAAATGGAAGAGGATATAACTCTAGATATTAAGGAAAAGATTGAAGAAGTATCTGAAAGCAATTGGAGTAAGTATCTTGCTATAACTACTGCAATTATTGCTGTTTTGGCGGCTGTTGCATCTTTGCAATCAGGTACTTTTGCAAATGAATCTCTGCTTGCGAAAAACGATGCGATACTTTCACAAAGTAAAGCATCGGACCAGTGGAATTATTACCAAGCTAAAGGAATTAAGAAAAACCTTGCAGAATATATATATGGACAAACAAACGACATTAAGTTGAAGCAAGATGTGGATAGATATGCGAAAGAGCAATTGAATATTCAAAAACAAGCTGAGGATTTACAAAAACAGGTAGAACAAGATAATGTGAAGTCTGAAAAATTGTTTGAGAAGCATCACAAAACAGCTTTTGCAGTTACCCTGTTTCAAATCGCTATCACTCTTTCTGCAATTACTGCCCTTCTTAAGCGAAAATCTTTATGGTACTTGTCTATTTTATTAACAGGAGCTGGAATATTATTTTTTATTTATGGACTTAAATAACGATTAATCGGTTCAAATGTACTCACAGTCCTTCGTTCTTCAGGATAAAGCCCGCAGCTTCAATTTGCCGTAGCTGCATATAGTTTTTGTGCTTTATCTGCAATTTGCGCAGCTGAAAGTGGATTTATTTCTCTTGCCCACCTTTCAGGAATTTGGGTTACTTCCCAATATGCTCCTGCAAAAGCACCAGTAATTGACGCTTGAGTATCTGTATCTCCACCTCTATTTACAGCCTTAATGATTGCTTCTTCAAACGTCTCTGTATTCATAAAACAAGAAAGTGCAATTGCAAATGTGACATATGCTCCTCCAGGATACTTTTTTTGATCAGGTAAGGAATCAATTGCATTATTAAAAGCTGTTCGGTATTTGTCTTTTACTGAGGAAATCGCATGATTCTTAGATTCACCATTTACAAGATTGGCTACAAGCTGGCTTGCCATTTGACATACTTCAATTGATGCCTCTGCTGCGTGAGTGATGCCAGAGATTTCAGCAGCAACTTTTTTAATGCTATCATGGTTATCCCTGAAAAATAATCCTACTGGAGCAGTTCTCATAAGAGAACCGTTTGCAGGAACACCACCTTTAGTAAGTGCTCGTTTGCCTGCATCTTTCCATGGAATACCTTCATTTATCAGCGACAAACTTATTTTGGTGGTATTTCCTAGGCCTTTCGCATTTCCGTTGTCAAACCATTCAACTAAGCGTCTTACAAAATCGTCTGGGTTATATGATTGATTTTCTATGAAACTATCAGTTAGAAGTAGAGTTTGCATTGTATCATCAGTGTATTCTCCCTTTTTCCAATAATTGAATGGGTTTGGAAGCATATCTTTGACAGGTTTATCTGGCTTTTCAGGTGCAAATTCTAGTGGCTGACCTAAAGCATCTCCAACTGCAACACCTACCAGACAACCTTTATATCGATCTACTGTCGAAATTGTCTCCTTTTCCATATGTTACAATTATACATGAGCATTATAGGAGTTAAGTTGTGTCCGATTGAATTAGTTCTATTTATCTAATAACAGAGCTCCGAACGCAGTCCCAGTCCCCTGGATGGATTTAGCTTCAGATTTGCGTTTTATTTCCTCGATGAAGATTGATAGTTTGTATCTTATTTATTAGTTCTTGTCTCAAGTAATTTCAGAATCTTGGTTTGTTGCTCGTTGATTGTGTGGACTTCAGAAGTTAAGGTGTGGATTGCAATTAAAGTGTCATGATCGCTTTGAGCTCGTGCATCGCTCGCTTCTGCTTGGACATTTTGGCCAACTATGATGATGGGTAGCAATACTAATTGTAAAAACGTCTGTGCTATCCAGGCAACAATTATAATTGGGTCACCAGATCTAATCGCTGCAGGAAATGAGATGAGTGCAATCAGGGCGAACACATACGCACACCACATAGACCCGACGGCTTTTGTAATTTTTACTGCAACTCGTGCGTTAAATAGACCGACAGGACTAGTACCATGCACAACTTTGTGTACGTGCCGATTTAAGACTAACTTTGGTGTGTGTGCTTTTGCTCTGGCGATTGTTGATTCGTTTGCCATGATTAGTTATTTAGAATCGATTTATTGATGATTATACAATATCTATTAATATTAACTAAAACAAAATATCAGTACCAGCCTATTTACCTAAATTCAACTCACACCCAATGTTCTAATGTAGTCACAGTCACTTCGCTTTGCTCCCCTCATGAACTTCGGGGTAAACAGTGTAAACCCACTGCTTCTGGAATTAGCCTCTAATTTTGTAGTTTTTCGAATTTAAGTTAATTCTTTATCTATAATCCAAACAATTAAAACTCCAAGAATTATAGCTATGATTGGATTGTGAATGAGGGGAATTGTAGCTAAAAGGGTTTGAATCCCATACCATATTAGAATCACTGAAAGGAGCGTAATAAATGAATAAAGGATTTTGTGCTTATTTAGCCGATTTAAGAATTTTGAGTGTAATAATTTCGCCTGGTACTTGGAAAAACCACCACCCTGTTTTTTTAATTTTTCGGTTGTTTGTATTAATTTATCTTCTTTGTCTAAGATACTTTCTTCTTTTGCATCAATTCTTTTCTCAAGTTTTTCAATTTCATCTTCTTCAGCAAGAACTTTTTTCTCCAAACTTGCTATATCTGATTTACTATCCATCAATTTAATTATGACATATTTTTGCCAGTGAATTTAAAATATTCATACAAACACTTCTGCGGAACTCGGGGTAAACAGAGTAAACACGCAGCCGAATAAAAGTTCCGCCCAGCTTAGTTGCAGTTTTTGATATAATAGCGGTTTGAATGGATACAAAATCGCTTTTTTCTAAAAAACTGGAAGCGGCCCTATCTCTTTTGGACAAAAGTTCAACAACAACAGAACAAGTCGAATCTTTGATTGAACTTCTAAAGGACATCGATCCGAAAATAGACAAAAAGCTTAAGCTTCTATCGCAGTCGTTTTCCGGACTAAAAAACCTGCTGGAGGGCGACATAATCGAACTTTCTGCAGAATTAATTCCAGAAAACACGGAAAGAGATAAGAAAAGGAAAAAAGCTCTTCTCTTTTTTATTCGTAACTGGAAACTGCTTAAAAGCGAAGTCGAAAGAGCGCAATCTCAAATTGGCAGCAAAGAAGATGTAAGCACCAATAATATAAACCAGATCCTCGCAAAAGCAAGAGGGCCTTTTGGAATTATCACAGTTTCTGCCCTTGCTCTAGTTGTTGTAGCAGCGTTTCTTGTTGTCAATAAGTTCAGTCAGCAAAAAGCCTCTTTAATAGTAAGTTCAACCGAGATTCCGAAAATCTCTGGGATAAAATATATTGAATATATGGGTAAAAAAATTACCTTAGATGAAATCATAATCAAAAATGGTCCTGATTGTAATGCCCCTCATTATCACGCAAGAAATGGGGTTTTTGTAAAATCATCTGACGGTGAAACAATCCAAGATCCTGGCGCCTGCGCATTCGGGAAAGTTTCCGAGACCAAGGTAATTGTAGGGTAGTACCATCAGTTTTTTGAATTCAACGACTAGTCTGTCCCAACTATTCCGAACGCAGTCCCAGTCCCTCAGCTGGAATTAGCCTTAAATTAGGCTTCCTTCATTTGAAGGAAGCTTTGAATTCTGATAATATACTCACTTAATGAACCCCAAAGAAGCATTACGAAGAATACGAGAGCGTTATTCTGATCCTAGAAACGATCAAATAAATAAATTGGCCCGAGAAACTCGTAACAAGCTGAATGACTTATCTGGAAACGCTTTAAGTCATGTAGTGGTAAGCCTTGATAAGGAAGAATCAGATCGTTTAATACCTGGAGCAGAAGATGCAGAGCCACTAATAGCTACCATCTCACAAATGGCCTCAAATGGGTTTATATATCGTTGCAGTTTAGCCAGAGGAGATGCAGAGACAGTATTTTTACTTATTGGAAATGATGCGAGGCTTAATAGTGTTGCTCCTAATCCAAAACCCCGCCATATGTTTGACGCAATTCGCAGCATTCCGCTTAAACGACATGGTGTTGACAATAAAGAACAAAAACTTCAAGCATTAGCATTTGGGGAGAAATTTGCGAATACATTACTTGAATTAAGAAATCGTTGTCCAGAAGCGTTTTTCTATAGATAAAAAATTCATATATCGTTTACTTTTGTCAGTTCTAATTAGCCTAACTACAGCCAACAACTAATGTTCTAATGTAGTCACAGTCACGTCGCTTTGCTCCCTTCATGAACTTCGGGGTAAACAGAATAAATCCCGCAGCTAGAATTAGCTTTAATTTATCCCAAAAACTTACAGTTGGTTCGAACTGTCTATACGCCAGGCAGCTTTTATTTCGCAGTAAATCTTTGTGCAAACTCATTCGCTTCTTTCTCTTGTTTTAGTACATGCTGTTTTGTTTGTACAGTATATGTAGCATTTTTGTGTTTGAGCATAACGTGACCAATCTCGTGGACTATTGTGAACTTAATCTGGTTTTCGTCCTGAGAAAGCAATTCGTCACTTAAAAATATCAATTTCTGATTTTTGAAATCATTACCGTCATATGTATATGCCCAAGAGTCATCAAAAGAACTTAGAAACCAAACGTTCTTAGTTACGTAGTCCACTATTTCCTCCGGCAATAAGAGCATGGTTTTACAAACTAGTTTTTTTGAATATTTATTGCCAACTAATCTCATTCCAAAAGCCCTGCGTATTTTTTGTAGCCGACTATTCAAAAATGTTATCCCCCTTTAATATTTCTACCATGTCAGTCAATACCTACGTTGAAAGTATTCCGAACATAGTCACGGGCCGCCGGCTATAATCAGCCTCTTTTTTTGTTTAGATCTTCTATTATTGTTATGCTGAAAGTGTAAATTAAAAAATTATGGATGCTTTAATTAATTCTGGTCACTTGGGGAAAAGCACTTTGGTACCAAACATATAAATCATGGGTAAACATGGCCAAATTCTTATAGTCACTATCATCTTTTTAGCTGTTATAGTCAATTTATCGACATCCGTATTTTCAAGGGTTGCCTCTTATTTGCATTTCAATTCTTCAAGCGCTCTTCGCGAACAAGCAGTTCATCTTGCTGAAGGCGGCGTAGATTATGCTGTCTGGTAGCTTAATCAAACCGGCGGCACATTTTCCGGAGCCTCAGATATAAAGGTAGGCACAACAGGCACTTTCACTATTTCGGTTACAAACAAAACAAGTTCTTTAAAAACCATAACCTCCACAGGCTATATTTCAAGTTCCATATTGCCACACGCCAAAAGGACGGTTAAAGTCGACGTTTTACTTCCAGTCAAAATATTGCCTTCCGTTTGGCAGTACAGATAGACACTGGAGGTGTGGCCTGTATACGGGATCGGTCATAAACGGCAACGTATACTCAAATGCCGTCGACGGTGCTAATCAAAGCATATATGGCCAGTCCGGTGCTCAAATAAATGGTGATGCCTATGCGGTTGGAACTATTTCGCCCGTTTATTCGATAGTCCAGGGCGCAAAAAAAACGCTGCAGCCAACATCACAAATGTCCGTAGTCGATTATCAATTCTGGAGAGGTGCAGCTAGTGCAGGTGGTGTGACCGACTGCAGCCAAAATCCATCTGCTTGTAATCTTTCAGGGCTAGGTTCAAGTTCCATCGGTCCCCAAAAATATATAGGTGACCTGACAATCACCAACAGAATGGCGGCTACTATGAAAGGGCCTATTTATGTTACAGGCAACCTTACAATATATAACTTCGCTCATCTTGATCTTGACCAAAGTTTTGGCTCGAATGGCACTGTATTGATTGTTGATGGAACTGTGTCAACAATTACCTGCTCTTGTATGAATCCTACGAATGCAAATCCGAAAGGAAATATATTCGTTGCTACATTGTCAACAAGCCCAACTGCAATAAACATTAATTACGCAAGCAGCTTTGCTATTTTTTATGCGCTAAATGGCGGTGCCCGACTTGTTACATCCGGAAAAATAACAGAGCTTGTTGCAAATAGTCTCTATATGGAAGCAGGAGCTGAACTAGACTACGACCAGGGTTTAGGTTCTGCAAATTTTACAACCGGTCCTGGTGCCTCTTGGCAAATTAAAAAAGGTACGTACCGCATAAGTAGTTAATTATCTAATTACTGAATTTAGTCCCGCAGTTTTAATTAGCTGCAGTTTTGTTTAATTTCCCATAGATTGTTATGCTAAAAGAGTGAAAAAAGGTATTCTGAATATAGTTATCACAGCAGGTTTCCTGCTAATCATAGTGGTCAGCCTGGGAGCTTATTATTTAGTAAAACCTAAAACCCAAACTCAAAAGCCAGTTCATTCCCGACAAGCATTACCGAGTCCTAGTCCAACACCATTTGTATTTCGGACATATATTGCTCCTAAAATAGAAAAGAAGAATACCTATACGATTTTCATGATCGGAGACTCGATGACTCTAGCGCTTGGACCCTACGGCGGAACTTTTAATAAGTTTCTCAATGAATTGTATAAGAAAGATAATATTTACGTTTTGATTGATAATTACGCTAAAGGTTCAAGTAATATTTTGTCCGTAAACGACGAACTAACGCAAAAAACAACTTATTGGGATTCGACTTTTGAACCGCTGCTCTCACGAAATTTTGAACTCATAATCGTTGAGTCTTTTGGTTACAATCCCCTGTCTTCGCTTGGCATTGAAGACGGCGTCAAAAGACAAAATCAGGCGCTTGATGAGTTGATGAAGACATTAATTACTACTCATCCTCACTCTGCTATCGTTTTCGTTGCGACTATTGCACCAAACAAAGAGAACTATGCAAAAAAAGTTCTTCTAAATATCCCCACCGAGGATAGAATCAAACAAGCGAAAGAGCGTATAGCTTATATTGAAAATCATATTAACTATGCCAAGTCTCACAATATTCCGCTTGTTAACATCTTCGAGAAATCACTTAACGCGCAGCGTGACGGGGATCTTAAATATATTAACCCCGATGATTATATTCATCCTTCATTTGAGGGCGTTGATTTTATTGGGCATGAAATTGCTAACTTTATCTATACTGAACAAATTCTACCCAGATAACCAATGATTTGATGTACTCGAAGTCCTTCGTTCCTCAGGATAAATCCCGCAGCTGGAATTAGCTTCATTTGATATAATAATTTTGTGATTGCCAGAAATTTAAGTGACAAAACGGTTAAAAATAAAACAGGAAAAACCTCTGAGCACTGGTATAAAATACTCAACGATTATAAAGTTGATGGTAAAAATCATACTTTAATGGCTAAGCATCTCCGGGAAAAACACAAAGTGAGCCCATGGTGGGCACAGATAATAACCAACCGTTATGAGTGGAAAAACGGACGGGAGAAATAGGCTAAGTTCAATTATAGTAAGATAGAATTGATGACTGATTTTTTAAAACTTACTACACAAGGTATTCTTTACCCGAAAAGATTTATTGAAGGTAGATTAAAAAAATCAACTGAGACAATCTCCTCTTTAAAAAATGGGAAAGGCGCGGTACTTGTTCTCGAAGGTAAGAAAGTAGCAGTTTATAAATCAATTGGAGGGAAAATAGATAAATTATCTCCAGTTTGCAAACATTTAGGATGTATTGTGGACTTTAATCAGAAAGATATGACTTGGGACTGCCCATGTCATGGCTCCAGATATAGGGCAAACGGAACAGTCTTTAAAGGACCTTCAAAGAAAAACCTCGATAAGATTTAAAGTCTTCCGATTTCTAATTGTTTGGTTTTTGGATTAGAAGTGGTGCAATTATCGGGGTTAGTTTGTCGGCAATTTTTTGATAACCTTTGGCATTTGGATGGATATCGTCATGTTTTAAGCTTGGATCGGTAATAATACCTTCCAAAATATCAGGAACAAATGTTGCATTGTATTTATAAGCTAGACTTTGCAAATTTGTTTCATACTTCTCATTGAAAAGAAAAAATTTTATTCCAAGAATAACTATTTTGGCGCCAGTCGGCTTTATTTTGTTAAGAATTAAATCGAGGTTTCTTTTAGTCACATCACTTTTAATGTTTTCCAATAAATCGTTACCTCCGAGTTCTATTACAACTATGGAAGGATTTTTGGAAATTACATCATTATCTATTCTTAGGACTGCATCGTGCGTTATGTTGCCACTAGCTCCAGCATTGATAATTGGTACATTTAGCGCTTTGCCTATTAGGCTTGGGAAATCCTCGCCGGCTTCTGCACCTTGACCAGCCGTAAGGCTATTGCCAAAAAAGACGATAAGGTTTGTGTCTCTTTTAATGTTTCTATGTTTGGGGATAAGGAAAATAATAGAAATCAAGATGAAAATTATTGCGGTGACAAGAATTAATTTGGGCAGCATATACCTTTATCATACACTTATGAAATTAAGATTCTATCTTCGCGGACACAAAATTACGTATGTTCTTCATTTTATGAAAAGGCATTATTGAGGCTGCAGATAGTGAAAGCTGGGCAAGAAATATGGACAAAGAAAATACAAGAAATGTAAATATAATTAATTTTACGGGAGAATCGGGCAAAATAAAATTACCGAGGATTCTAATAATAAGAGCGTGAATAAGGTAGACAAGATATGAGATATTTGCAAAATACAATAATATCCTGCGCAAATACTTATTAATTTTTAATAACAGCTTTGAATAAACTATGGCTGAAATGACGAAGCTTGTTGTATATAAAAGCACCGTAATTCGTGTCGACCTTGTTGCAATATTAGTGTCTTGTGTTGAAGATATCAAATGAAGGCTGTCATATATAGAGTAAGCAAGAATTGCGAGCGTAATGAGGGGGAAAACGAATTTTTTGGGCGAAAAACCTTTCTCTTCCTGACTTAATTTTGCAAGGTCAGGAGATTTATCGAAAAGTACAAAACCTAATACAAAGTAAAATACCCAAGTTCCAAAAAACAAATATTGTTGCTGCTCATAAAAACGCCAAGGTAAGTGCATTATTTTCTGACCATCAAGACTAAAAATAAGATATAAAATAGCTTCAAATACGAATAAAGCAATAACAAAATTAGATCTGAGCTTTTTATATAACCACATTAATATTGGAAAAAGCAGGTATAACTGAAAAATCATGGACACGAAATAGAGGTGGTAATCTACTTTTCCTAAAAATATTAATTTCCATGTAGGGTAATTTACAAAACCAGGTTTAACAGTGAGATTAATGTATATGTAAATTATTAAACTCCAAACGAGATACCAAGGCACTATTCTGGCTATGCGTTTTGCGAAAAATTCCTGGTATTTGAAATCTCGTGCGTATTTTGAATAAAGAGTATAGCCGGAAATAAAAACAAAAAGTGATACGGAGAAGCGAAATAACTGATCTAATGTCAGGAAAATAAACCACGTTAGTGAGCCTTGGTGCCAAAAGTGAAAGGACCCACCGATAATGTGGATCACTATTACTCCAATTATCGAAACCCCGCGGAGAATATCAAACTCTATCAGTCGTTCAGATTTGAGGGCCATATCTGGGTATTATAACCGTTCAATAAACTTCCGAGGCGAATAGCCAATGGTATTTTGCGAGCGAATATAAATTAGATATTGATGTTTGACAAGTACTACAATTAGTTGTAGTATATCAAGTATGACAACTGATGACAAACAAAGAATGACTATTTTTATTAATCCTGCAATTGCTAAGCACGCAAGAGGACAAGCAGTCGTTGAAGAAATAACCCTAACCGATTTAGTAGAAAAGGCTTTAATTAAATATTTGCCTGAAGAAACAATCATTAAGAAGGCTGAAATTAAAAGGAATTGAAAGGAATAAAATGGTTTTTAAGGTTTTACTTGCAGATCGATTTGCTCTTCTGAATGTAGATATAAACTAAGAAAAAAATATTATTAATTATGTTTTATAAAGTGGTAGCTAATTTATGTTATTTACAATTTTAATAATTCTTATTGTTCTTTGGTTTTTTGGATATGTACCAATTGGAAATGTCCATGTTCCAAATGCTGTCTTGTTCTCTATTAACAATCATCTTATTACTCTATGGAATGTGCTTATTCTACTTGCTGTTGGATGGGCAATTGGTATTCTCCCACGACCCTTCCGGGAAATTGCTTCCGTACTGTTATTATTTTGGGTGCTTTCTGTCATTGGTATTTTGGCAATTGCCGGACTTTCCAACATTCTGTTAATTGCAATTATTTTGGGTTTTGCTTACTATATTTTTTCAGGGAACGGTAAATGAAAGATAATTTCAGAGGAGGTGAAAAATTATGCAAACACAACAAGATACACAAACTGTAAAAACTGTTTTAACAAATGCGCCAGCGGTTGACGTTGGGTCACCTCAAAAAGCATATGGAACTAAGAAGGCGATCTTCAGGCTTTATCAAGTAATTTGGTATATTTTGGGTGTCGTTGAGATATTACTTGCAAGTCGAATACTGCTGAAACTTATCGGTGCAAACCTAAATAGTGGGTTTACGAGCTTTATATATTCTATAAGTGCTCCGCTTGCTTTACCTTTTAGTGGCGTCCTCGGCGTAACTACAAGTTTAGCAAACGTAATTGAATGGTCAACGCTAATTGCCATGGTAGTCTATGCAGTTGTTGCCTTTGGTTTTGTTAAGTTATTTCAGCTTATAAAACCAACGACAGAAAAAGAAGTGAACCAATCTGTAAATAGCCAATAGATTTTTATCGGCTAATATAAAAACATTTATGTTATCAATTATTTTGACAATTATTTTATCTTTGGCGATTTCTTTTGTGACAACATTAGATTCAAGCAAGACGACTTTACGTTTTGGAGAGACAACACTCTCTGGCATACCGCTATTCTATGTTGTATTTGCCTCCCTTATAATTGGTGCTCTTCTTGCAAGTGTAACTACGATAGTTAATTTAATTACATCAAAGCTAACAATTATGGGCAAGAACACTGCGCTTAAAAAATCGTATAAATCATCAGATCAGCTTCAGGAGAAAGTTAATAGACTAGAGGAAGAAAAGTCAGCGCTTAAAGAGCAAATCAGGGAGCTAATCAATCCCAGAAAGGATTCTTAGTAAAATGAATAACCAATTGAAACCATCTTATTTTAGTCGAGCCAACGATCGTTTTATATATAATTTTCCACCCGACGACAAACCCAATCCTCGTCAACAATTAGAGAAATCTTTAGTGGAAAAAGGTAAAGATGAGAATACTAAAAACCAAGCTGAGAAAAAAGCGGTAGACAAACAAATGGTGAATGATTTAGTAAAAAAGTCTAATAGATGCATCATCAGTATCTCATCACTTTTCCCCTGGAATATTTTCCCAAATACTATCGATGTAGAAGAGAGCAGAGTTACTTTTATCTTCCGCCAATTTATGTCGTCCCGATCCCACAGTGTTGATATCAAAGATATCTCCAATGTGTTTATAGAATCGTCTCTCTTTTTTGCAACGCTTCAAATTGTTTCCCGTACATATATTAAGAACAAAATTAAAATTAATTTTTTGCATAAAGAAAAAGCTGAAAGAGTAAAAATGATTATTGAGGGTTTAAGGACTTTTGCAAATAACGATATAGACACATCAATTTACGAAGTTGATGAATTAGTAAGTAAACTCGCGGAATTAGAGACAAATAGACCATTGTCGTCCGTTGGTAATTCCGAAGTCATATACCCCTATTTAAGCTCAAAATAACTCTGATATTTGATCATTTG
>Ga0209515_10003979_pt1 | contig 20404 bp, 20 predicted proteins | sample Subgroupgradi54m_FD_187454 | JGI IMG/M metagenome (GOLD analysis project Ga0209515, IMG submission 187454) | Subsurface groundwater microbial communities from S. Glens Falls, New York, USA - GMW60B uncontaminated upgradient, 5.4 m (SPAdes)... ...
ATTAAACATGGACTTTTCTATAAAAGCCTTTAATCTATGTTTATCTTGTAATTTTCCCGCTAAAGCAACCATATGCGGTCTTAACTTTTCCTTAGCTTCAACTTTATTGTTCTGATATTCCTTAAATGTCTCCGGAAAAGATTTGATGCACTCAATTAAAAGTTGACCCATCCCATTCATAACTCTAAATTCTTCAAAACGCTTTTCGCTATAAAGAAAAATTTGCCACTTCTTTTCTCCACTTTTCACAGAGTGTGTATCTCCTGATAGGTCAATTACATCCTTTTTTGCCTTTGCATCGTTTTTATAATCTTTTTTTAATCCTATTGCAAGCGCAAAACGCAAAGCATCGTCATGTCCCTGTTGACGATATCTCCTTGCCTCATCCGAGGAAGATGCTCTCGATTTTCTTATGCGGGATTTTTCCATATTATTACTTCGTGTGATTTTTTAATGTGGGAACCGTTATTATTATCTTTTCTGTTTTTTCCAATCCTTGTGTCTCCTTGACTAAAAGTATATTGCCAAGAAGGAGCTATGATATTGAAATCTTTATACCATTCTCTTATTGTCGAGCAATCATTATAAGAGAGGATAAATCCGCCCTTATGTTCCTTGAGAAGATCTCTAAGTTTTTCGTGATTAAAACCTTTATGATGTATTGGAAAGTTTCTGTGAGGATACATACCGACAAACATCTTACTATCTCCATCTAAATAATAAGGAGGGTCGCAATACAAAAAATCATCCTTGTGCTTGGGAATTACCTCTTCAAAACTTTCACAAAATACTTTTAAGTTTTTTACATTAAAGTTTTTTACCTTTTCTATGGTTGTTTTATGTCTTTCGGGTTGAAGATAAACACTTGACTGTGAACCGAGGAAATGGGGGCCATAAGAATAATTATGATTGAAGTAATACACAGAAGCTAAATCAAGACCTTGTATTTTTTTTACATCTTTCCAGTGCTTTTTCATTATTTCTCTTACCCTTGCATATTCTTCCTTTGTTGGCTTAAATTTTTCTAGTTTTTGTGCTAATTCTTTTGGTTGAGTTATTTGATAGTGCCAATAATTTATTAATATATCAAAAATATCGTACCCAATAACTTCAATACCTAATTCTTTGGCAATAGCTATCTCTACTGAAGCACCACCCAAAAAAGGTGAAACTACTCTTTTTATGTTAGTAGGTAAAAGATTTATAATATGACCAACCGCTAATGTCTTACCCCCGGCATAACGCAAAGGGGTTCCTAAATATCTTTTATAACTATCAATTTTTGTTTTACTTCGCAATTTATCAAGTAATTCAGCCTTTTTTTCGGCTAGAGAATTTTTTTTAATTGAAAAATATGGCTCGTAAAATAACCTTCTCAATAACACATCTTCTTTATTGGATTTAATTTCCGACATAATCTTTTATTCCACCTTAAAAATTCCCTGTATTTTTCATTTCTACATTGTAACATTAAATTCTTTGAATTACGAAACTCTTTCTCGGCATGTCTTTTTCTAGGGTACACCCCTCCCCACTTTTAACATTCGTGTTTATACCACAATTAAAATTTTACAAGCAATGAATTTTATATCAATATTAAGGCAATTATTAAAAGTGGGGAGGGGCTGAAGTTCTCGGCTCGACAGCCTCGAAACCCCCTAAAAAATACATGCCTTCGACGAGTTTCGTAATTCACGATAAATTAAATAAATACCTACTGATATTGTATATAAATAGGTTGCGGACTTAGTTTGAGCACCTCGTCTGGCGTCATTAAAGCAGTACCTGCTGTCTTGATATCATTCTTGTAAAACAACTTAAAACCAGTAAATTGAATGGGTTCCGGGTAGATAAAATTTTTATAAGTTCCTATTTTTTGCGCCATTGCGCCCCAACCATCCATATGCATGACAATCTGCACTTGTGGCAATGGTTTTATATCTTGATAATTCGTTAGCATCTTTTGCGTATAACGATGCACTACCAAAACTTTCGGCGGAAGATTGTTCTCTTTTACAATTTTTGCTAAATAATTTGCCGCAAAATTCACATCTGCAGCATCATAAGTCCCCACCACTTTTCCGGGACGAATACCAGACTTCATTGAGAACTCCGGATCCATGCCTAAATGCACATTAGATAATTTAAAATATTTTTCAAAAAGTGGCAGTTCGATCTGTATTGTAGAAAAACCAACTTGAAAATCCAAAAATACAATCGCGTTTGCTTTCTCCGCCATGGCAAGCACTTTATCTATTTCTTTGTCCGGCATTCTAAATCTATACTTACCGTCAGCGCCAGGACTATCCTGCGCTACAACCGCAATATAGTGTAATGCTGGAATAACTGGAATATACGGGTCCGCTTCCTCCCATTTCTTCACTTCAATATCTAATTTTGCAAGCATTTCATTTTCCGGATATTCGCCGAGCACTCCCATTTGTTTGGAATACAAATTTCCATAATAAGCGACGATGCGACTAAAAGGTAAAATCGCGCCTCTATTCGGATATGCAGTTTTAACTGGCCAGAGATTAATAACCGTCTTGGGTTCTATTGTTATGGTTGTTTCTTCTCCGGTCTTTGGATCTTTCACAATTTTAGTGGTGGGTTTTTGGGGTGGCGGATTATTCGCCAACTCTTCCAATTTTTTATCATACGCCACAGTATCAAGCGGAGGGATAGACGGCATGACAATTATATTTTGTTCACTTTTTTTATAGGAAACACCTACAAAAAACTCTGGCAGTATAAAAAATAAAGTAATTAGTAAAAATATAAAAGTTAAAAAAATCCAAATAACGTTTTTTTTCATTACCAAAACATCATATCAGAGTTTCAGCTGGATTTACAATTTGATTAAAGATCTTCTTTATATTATTGTACTTAGATTGCGGGGTCTGCTAATGGTAGGCAAACGCTCTCTGAAAGCGTGAATCTTGGTTCGATCCCAAGCCCCGCAGCACGCATATGCTAAGTCAGGTGACTGACACGCATACGGACAACTATTCAGTCATAGCATACCCGCTGAGAGCGGTATTCAAGAACTAAAAAGCACCCAAATGGGAGATTGTTTTTTCCATTAAAATGTGATATAATACGAAGCATGTCAAAAATTGATTTAATTAAAAAAATTGAAGCGAAGAGGGGGTCAAAAGTTATTACTTACATTACGAGCGACAGACAAGGTCCTGTAAATGCTCGCGTGGCTATGGATATAATTCCAATTATTAGCGAGCAACTTCGTAAAATTGGAAAAACTGCTAAAATTGACCTTTTTCTTTATACCGCAGGGGGCGACACTATGGTTCCGTGGCGTTTAGTTTCAATGATTCGCGAATATTGTGATACTTTTTCTGTGCTTGTGCCTTACAAGGCACACAGCGCCGGAACTATGATTGCCCTCGGTGCTGATGAAATAGTAATGAGTGATTTGTCGGAAATTTCCCCGATTGACCCTTCAACTGCAAATATTTTTAATCCAACTGATCCAACCAATCCGCAAAATAAAATTCCAATTTCGGTAGAGGATGTTATTGCGTATTTTGATTTAGCTAAAAATAAGTTTGGAATTAAAAGTGACGAAGACCTTACAAAAATTTTCAACAAATTTGTGGAAGCCAATCCGCAAATTCATCCTCTCGCCTTAGGAAATGTAAATCGCACACATAATCTTATTCGTCTTATTGCAAAACGACTTCTCAAGAGTCACAAAGAACCAATCAAGGAAGATCAGATTGAAAAAATAGTTGAATTTTTCACAGAAAAACTTTATTCGCACACCTACTTTATCGGACGTAAGGAAGCAAGAGAAGAGCTTGGTGTAAAATCAGTGATAGATGCAGATATTGAACTTTCAAACCTGATGTCCGATTTGTATTCAGAATATGCAAAAGAAATAGAACTTCAAAAAGCTGTTTGGAATCCAGAAAATGAGCTTGGTTTCAACACTAGTCAAAATACAAAGGAATATAAAATTGCTTTTGTAGAAAGTGGAGTTCTTTCAAGAATATTTAATTTGAAAATAGAATTTCGTCGACAACAAGTTATGGTTCCACAACCAAATGGTGTTCAAGTGCCCCAAGATCAGGTCCAAATGCGGGTATTAGAACAAGGGTGGAAATAAAATATGGAATTAAATTTTATTAAAATAGAAAATTCTTTTAATAAAAAAGATCACTTAATTGGGAAAAACGATATGTTTCCTGGTTTGCTTACAAAAGGACAGGATATTCAGAACACTGTTACTGTAAATTCACAAACAGCAGTTTCTTCCACTGGGAATAAAATAAACGAGGGTAATTTTACAGAAAGTATTTCGCATAAATTTTCTATTACGCGTGATATTTTTGTCGGTACTGCAGGAGCCATAATTGCTACGGTTATTAATTATTTTATTTTTGGAATTAAATAGGAGTTACAACTAATTTTCTAAAACTTCCATTTTAGCAAGAACCGTTCTTGCTAGTAAATAATTTGCTGTATCAGGTTTTCGTGCTATTATAGAAATATGAAAAAGTTTAATTTGCAAAATATAGTTTGGAAAGAGGGAAAATACTATGTTTCTCAGTGTTTAAATGTGGATGTCTCAAGTTTTGGTAAAACTAAAAAAGAAGCGCTTAAAAATTTAAGCGAGGCTTTAGATTTATATTTTGAAGAAAAAGTAACTCCAAAGTTCCAAAAGGTTGAAAGTCCAGAAATATTTCCGATGGCTTTTAGGTATGCCTAAACTTTTATCTTCTAAGCAAATAGTAAATATAATTGAAAGAAAAGGTTTTGTTTTTATTTCTCAAAATGGAAGTCATATGAAGTTCAGAAAATACGGGAGTAAAAATCTTACAGTAATTGTCCCAGCTAATAAAAAGGAAATTCCTATAGGAACCCTTCACTCAATAATTCGACAATCTTCTATCTCAAAAGAAGACTTTTTTGGTTGATTTTAATTTAGGTTAGCAAAAAATGCTATTTTATTATAAAATACTTATATGGATTTGCCAGAAATACCCATAAATAAAGAGATTACATATCTTGGTCTAACCACTTATCGTGACAAGAATCAGCTTTTTGGCATCAAGCGCAAAGACAGGCGTCAGCATGTTTATATTCTCGGAAAGTCCGGTACTGGTAAATCAGCGCTAATGTTTAATATGATTATTCAGAACATCAAAAATGGCGACGGAGTTTGCATGGTTGACCCGCACGGAGAAAATGTTGAAGCGGTTCTCTCTGCTATTCCGCCACATCGGATGAAAGACGTGGTTTATTTTAATCCAGCCGATGCAGACCACCATATTGGATTTAATGTATTAGAGCTGATTGACCCGCAATACAAGCACTTAGTGGCTTCAGGGCTAATGGGTATTTTCACTAAAATTTGGGCCAATGCCTGGAGCGCCCGAATGGAATATATTTTAAATAATGCGATTTTGGCACTCTTAGATACGCCGGGCACGACGCTCCTCGGTATTCCCCGAATGCTGGTGGATAAAGATTATCGCCAGAAAATAATTTCTAATCTGAAAGACCCGGTCATTAAAGCTTTTTGGATTCATGAATACGAGGCTTGGCAGGATAAATTCCGCAATGAAGCCATCGCACCGATTCAAAATAAAGTCGGGCAATTTCTTTCCACTTCTATTATCCGGAATGTCGTCGGCCAGTCCAAGAGCACAATTAATATCTTTGACATGATGAATGAAAGGAAGATTTTTTTGGTAAATGTTTCCAAAGGGCGCATCGGTGAGGACAACTCCGGCCTTTTGGGCGGTATGATTATTACCAAGATTCAACTGGCAGCCATGGAACGTGTGCGAATTCCGGAAGAGTCCCGCACTGACTTTTATCTTTATGTAGATGAATTTCAAAATTTCGTAACGGATGCTTTTGCCGGTATTTTATCTGAAGCTAGGAAATATAGATTAAATTTAACCGTCGCTCATCAGTACACTGCTCAACTTATTTCAGATAAAAGCTCGGCCGTGCGCGATGCTGTTTTCGGCAACGTCGGTACGATGATAGTTTTTAGATGCGGTGCGGACGATGCGGAATTTTTGGAAAGTGAGTTTGATCCGGAATTTACCCCGCAGGACATCGTGAATTTGCCCAATTATAAAGTTTATATGAAATTAATGATAGATGGCGTAACCTCTCGTCCTTTTTCGGCGAAAACTTTGCCGCCTTTGATAAAATCAGGTGATAAAAAAATTGAAGAAGAGGTAATCAAATCTTCTCGCGCTCTTTATTGTAGAAGTAAAGAAGTCGTGGAGAGAGAGATTAATGATTGGAGTGGAATGTCGCTTGGCAATGATACTGACACTTGGAGTGGAAGTATAGAAAAGTTCCCAGCCATTTGTCTGCTCTGTAAAAAAGAAACAACGGTACCTTTTAAGCCCGATCCCGGTAGGCCAGTTTACTGCAAAGAGTGTATAGTTAAAATAAAGTCTGGTGAAGTGAAAGTAGAAAAAAGTTCGGAGAATCAAATTAAATATGATGAACATACTTTTTTAAAACCGCTCGCTGACTTGGGTATAGAATTTGAGCAAAAAAATAAAAATATAGATGAAAAAAAAGATAGATATCCTGAGAGGGTAGGAAGGTCTCCACTTGCAGTGAGCAAACCTAATATATTTGAAGCTATCAAAAAAGTTTTTAATAAAAGCGATACACCAGTTAGAGAAATTCCCAAAAAGCCCGCAAAAGAAAATTTAGCGTTAAAAGAAGTTTTGAGTAAAATTGACGCGCCTATTCTCGAACCTGTTTCACTTGATACTCTAAAAAATAAAAATAAAGAATCAGCCAAAAGCTTTGTACATTCTAAAGATCGCGCGGCCAGCCCCGAAGACATGAATAAGTTGAAAGATTTGATTTCAGAAAAAACTGAAAAAACAGAAGTAAAAAAAGAAGACACACCACCGCCTGCTCCAAAAACAAAAGAAGTGCCAGAAGATATCCTCCGAAAAATTTTGGAATAACCTCTCCCCAGCCCCTCTTCTTGTTAAGGAGAGGGGAAAGAAGGGCAAGGTAAATAATTAGAATGAATCAAGAAACTAAAAATTGTCAAAACTGCAAAAAAGATTTCACGATAGAGCCGGAAGATTTTAATTTTTACGAAAAAATCAAAGTCCCGCCGCCGACTTTTTGTCCGGAGTGTAGATTTCAAAGAAGATTGCTTTTCCGTAATAACCGTGTTTTTTACAGGCGTGAATGTCCTATTTGTAAAAAATCAATGCTTAGTGTTTATAGCGCAGATAAACCATATACCGTGTATTGTCGCGAATGCTGGCTTTCCGATAAATGGGATCCGATGTCTTACGGCCTCGAATACGATTTTTCTGTACCATTTTTCAAACAGTTTCGTTCGCTTCAAGAAAAAGTCCCAAGATCAAATCTGTACCAGACCAATTTCATCGGGAGCGAGTATTGTAATTACGGTCTTGATTTTAAAAATTGTTATCTCTTATTCGGCGGACGTAATAATGAGCGTGTTTACTTCGGAAATCAAATTTTATATTCGCGCGACTCGTTTGATATAGATTTTTCCGAAAAAATAGAATTTAGTTATGAAAATTTTGAATGTCACAATGTGAACAAAGTATTTTTCAGCCACCATTCGGAAGACTGTGTGGAAAGCTCTTATCTTATTGATTGCAAGAACTGCATGAATTGCTTTGGTTGTGTCGGGCTTAGAAATAAACAATATTATATTTTTAATCAGCCTTACACCAAAGAGGAATATAATAAATTTATGGCTTCAAGTGATATAGGCGGCTACAGCGCTCATTTAAAATTCATGAAAAAACTTGAAACATTACGGCTTACCATGCCTCACAGATATGCTCGTATTTACAAATCAGTGAATTCTGATGGAGATGACCTGCTTGAAGCTCGCAATACCCATAACTCTTTTAATTCCCACCAAATTGAAGATTCTAGGTATATATTTTACAGTAATGATAAAGCTAAAGACTGTTATGATACTTCGTTTCAGGGTTTTAATAGCGAACTTGTTTATGATACTGCCCATGGTTTTGGTGGGTCAAATGTGGCTTTTGGCGTTAGGAATTTTTTCAACCAAGACACTCATTATAACGAAGAATGCCATAACTGTTCAAATATTTTTGCTTGCGAGGGTCTTCGCAAAAAACAATACTGTATCTTAAATAAAGAATATACCAAAGAAGAATACGCAAACTTGGCGCTAAAGATAATAGAGCAAATAAATGAAATACCGTATGTGGACAAAAAAGGAAGGATATACAAATATGGAGAATTTTTTCCAAGTGAATTATCTCCCTTTGCTTATAATGAAACAATTGCCCAAGAATACTTTCCTTTGACCAAACAACAAGCGCTAGAGAATGGTCATATATGGAAAGACCCTGAGGCGAGAAATTATAAAATTACTCTAAAAAGCGAAGATATGCCAGATCATATAAAAGATGTTGGAGAAGACATAATAAATCAAGCCGTAGACTGTGAGCATGAAGGCAAATGCAAGGAACAGTGTACGGAAGCATTTAAAATTATCGAGGAAGAGTTAAAGTTTTATAAAAGAATGAATTTACCTCTGCCTAGATTATGCCCGAATTGTCGACATTACCAGAGGCTGAAACAGGAAAATCCGCTCCAGCTTTGGCATCGTTCTTGCATGTGCGATAAAGCAAATCATTTACATGGAAAAGAAAAGTGTCAAGTAAAATTTAAAACTTCTTACGCCCCAGACCGACCAGAAATTATTTATTGTGAGAAGTGTTATCAGCAGGAAGTTTATTAAAACTTATAACTCTGCTATCGCAGAAATATAAGTAAATTGCATTTAATTTGTAAATAACTCAATTTGTAGTAAGATAGAGCACATATATGCCCAAGCCCAATCGAGTGCAAATAATCAAATACGGGCCGCCGCCGCCGGAATTGCCTGTTTTTAGCAAGGTAAAACCCGAAGATGTTTCTTTTATTGGGCGTACTAATTATGTGGCTTCCCTGGAAGAAAAGAAATTTATTTTTGGCATAAAGCGCGTGGATCGCAGACGTCATCTTTATATCGTTGGAAAATCAGGTGTCGGTAAAAGTAAATTACTTGAACTTTTAATGCGTCAGGATGTAACGTACAATCATGGTGTATGTTTTATTGATCCACACGGTGATGTAATTGAGGCGATGCTTGACTACATACCCAAAGAGCGTATAGAGGATGTCTGTATTATAGATCCAGCTGATATTGATTTTCCAGCATCTTTTAATCCGCTTGCAAATGTGGATCCGTTGTTTAAATTTCAATTGACTCAGGGATTGATTGAAGTTTTACAGAAACAATTCGGGGCAAATTGGACACCTCGTCTTGAGCACGTTTTCCGCTTCACCTGTCTAGCGCTTTTAGACTATCCGCACGCGACGATGCGCGGTATGATCTCAATGCTGACTGATAGAAATTACCGCCAGAAGGTGGTGGAATATATCACTGACGACATGGTGAAAAGATTCTTCGCTATAGAATTCGCCGATTGGTCAGAGAAATTTGATACAGATGCTATCATTCCGCTAGTCAACAAACTTGGGCAATTCCTCTCTGACCCGCTACTTAGAAATATTTTCGGCCAGAAGCAAAATAAAATAGACATTAGCGAACTAATGAATCAGGAAAAAATAATTTTTATTAATCTTTCCAAAGGACGCATCGGAGAAGAAAATTCAAGTTTTTTTGGTTCAATGTTTTTGACCAAAATAAAACAGGCTGGAATGGAACGAGCCGGTATCCCAGAAGCGGAACGCAAGGATTTTTATTTATATATAGACGAGTTTCATAATATTGTCACTCAAACATTTGAAAATATTTTATCCGAAGCCAGGAAATACGCCCTGAATCTTACCATTGCTCACCAATATATCGGTCAGCTTATCCCCCAAGTTCAGCATGCGGTGCTTGGCAATACAGGAAGCCTAATTTGTTTTAGAGTGGGCGGAGAAGACGCGGTAAAATTAAAACCAGAGTTTGCTCCCTTGTTTGATGTCAAGGATATGATTAATCTGGCCGTCGCGGAATTTTATATAAAAATGACCATAGACGGCGAATCTTATGATCCATTTTCAGCCGAGACCCTCAAAGTTCTTCCCCCGACTCATCCATCATATAGAGAAGAAATTATGGCAGCCTCTCGCAGAAAATATTCAATACCAAAAGATGATGCGGCTAAACTTATTGCCGAAGAAGAAGCCACCATAATAAGAAGCGCTGAAGAAAAAGCCATTATTGAAAGCAAGGCTAAAAGAAAAGAGAAAGAAGCAAAAGGCAATGAAAATGGTGAACCCACTTTCGCCGACCCGCGCTACGCCGAAGGCTCCGGCGAGGCGAGAGGCTCCAGCGAGGCGAAGAAAGGAAAACCAAAAACTTCCCAAGAAGCAGAGCCTATGATATAATACAATTATATGGCAAAAGATTATTACGAAACACTGGGAGTAAATAAAGGCGCGTCCAAGGACGAAATAAAAAAAGCTTTTTATAAATTGGCGCATAAATACCATCCTGATAAAAAAGAAGGCAATGAGGCAAAATTTAAGCAGGTAAATGAGGCTTATCAGGTTCTTTCGGATGACGCTAAACGTTCAAAATACGATCAATATGGATCAGCTGATGGCTCAGATTATGGAGGTTTCTCCGCCCAAGGCGGACCAGCTTCGGGCTGGGACTTTTCTGGTTTCCAGAATGGCAGCGCTGAATTTGATTTTGCCAATCTGAATGATATTTTTAGCGATTTCTTCGGTGGTGGTATGGGTGGAAGGAGAAGGGAAGTAAGACGGGGCCGAGATATTTCAACAGAGGTTCAAATTTCTTTTTCTGATTCTATTTTTGGCGCTAATAGAAAAATTTTAATTACCAAAACGTCAAATTGTCCAACATGTCATGGTTCTGGCGCGAAAACAGGCTCCTCGATGGTAACTTGTAAAACCTGCAATGGTCAAGGTCATATTCGTGAATCGAAAAAAACAATTTTTGGAAATATTGCTAGTACAAAAATTTGTGAAGTTTGCCTGGGAACGGGTGAAGCGTCTAGAGAGATTTGTGAGACATGTAAAGGTAAAGGGGTGTTACGTCGTGAAGAAGAAGTCTCAATTGTTATTCCAGCCGGTATAAGAGACGGGGAGATGATTCGGATGACAGGTTACGGTGAAGCAGTTTTTAAAGGAACAACCGGGGACCTTTATATAAAAATAAATGTGGCGCCACATGCTACATTCAAGCGTGATGGTAGCGACTTAGTGATGAATTTGAATTTAAAACTTTCTGACGCGCTTCTAGGCGTAGAATATCCAATTCAAACCTTGGATGGTGAAATTAGAGTTACTATTCCAGAAGGCGTATCAATAAACGAAATTCTTCGTGTAAGAGGCAAAGGTGTGCCTTTATCAAAAAGTAAGCGTGGAGATCTTTTAATCAAACTCAACATAAAACTTCCTTTAAAAATTTCTCGCAAATCTCGCGAACTGATAGAAGAACTAAAAAAAGAGGGGGTGTAATATTATGCTTCCTGAAAAAATTATCTATGTTACTGTCGTCATAACCTTAGTCGCATATTTTTTCTATTTAAAAGATATACTTTTTGGAAATACCAAACCAAATTTAGTTTCTTGGTTTCTATGGATGTTGGGTCCATTTCTTGGTGTATTTTTCCAAATTAAAGCTGGGGCTGGGCTTTCCGTAATTCCCGTGTTTATTGCCGGTTTTGGACCCTTACTTGTTATTATTTTTACTGTTTTTAGAAGAAATGCATATTGGAAATTAAATATTTGGGATTTATTTTGTGGAATGTTTTCTATACTTGCACTAATATTGTATGTTATGACACATAACTTGGCATTATCAATTATTTTTGCAATTTTAAGCGATTTTTGGGCTTTTATACCAACTTATATAAAAGGGTGGAAATTTCCAGAAACTGAGACATCGACTGTTTACTTATCAGGTATATTTAATAATATTCTAGGTTTACTTATCATCAAAAATTGGTCTTTTACTATATATTCATTTAGTGTGTACCTAATAATTGCTAATATTATTATGGTTTATTTTCTATACCGCAAGAAGATTTTTAAGATATAAAACAAACTGTTGTGAATTCTCGCGTAATTATTCACAATTTTACATATAACCTAAATCAATTTTAGATATTAGAAATTTTCTGCCCTTGACTCGTATCTTTAATTTCATACCCGAGAGAATTTATTTTTGTACGAAGATCATCAGATTTTTTGAAATCTTTATTTTGGCGAGCTTGCTCGCGTTCTTCTACTAGTTTTTTTATTTTTGTAGGAAGATGTTTATTTTCTGCGCCAAAGGCGGATTCGTCTCGGGTGGAAAACCCAAGTCCAAACACTTTATCAAAGTCTAAAACCGTCGCCTTTTTATCAGCATTAGAAATATTCTTATCCTTAAAAATGTCCCACAAGAGTGACAATGCCCGCGGGGTGTCTAAATCATCTTCTATATATTCTTTAAATTTTTTTTGATATTTTTTATCAACTTGACCAATATCATTGCCGAGTTCTCTGTAAAAGTTATAAAGACGTTTTAAGGCTGTATAACCGCCCTCTAGGGCGCTCCAGACGAAGTTTACTCTAGTGCGGTAATTTGCCATTAAAAGCCAAAATCTATAAGCTATGGGGTCAATATTTTTATTTTTAATGTCTCTCAAGGTGTAGAAATTATTGTCTGATTTAGCCATTTTTTTCTTATCTACCAATACCCACTCATTATGCATCCAATATTTTACAAAATGTTTTCTAGTCGCGCCTTCGGATTGGGCGATTTCATTTTCATGATGGGGGAATATGTTGTCTACTCCGCCGGTGTGTATGTCTATTTGCTCTCCTAAATTTTTCATGGACATTGCCGAGCATTCAATATGCCAGCCCGGACGGCCCTTGCCTAATTTCGTTTCCCAAAACACATTTCCATCTTGTTCATTCCAAGCTTTCCAAAGCGCAAAATCCTGGGCATTTTCTTTTTCATATTCATCTGATTTTATTCTGCCCGAGGCGTTTTCTTTTTGATTTTCCAATACTAGATGTGAAAGTTTACCGTAGCCTTTAAATTTTTTAATGTCAAAATAAATACAGCCATCCTCACTTTTATAAGCCAATCTTTTTCCCAGTAATTTTTTTATAATCTTTACCATCTCATCTATATAATCCGCGGCTTTTGTAAATTTAGTTGGTTCTAATATATTTAATGATTTTATATCTTTAAAAAACTCCTCAATATAGAATTCTGTAAACGCTTTGAGTGTTTTTCCTTCTTTTTGCGATTCACGAATAGTTTTGTCATCAACATCAGTCAAATTCATTATATGTTTAACTTTATATCCGCCGTACAATAAAACTCGTTTCAATATATCAGCAAAAATATATGCTCGATAATTTCCAATATGGGCATAATTGTAAACTGTGGGTCCGCAGGTATACATTCGAACTTCATCTTTATTAATAGGAACGAATTTCTCTTTCTGTCGCGTTAAAGTATTATACAATAGTATTTTTTTGCTTAAAGCCATTCTTATATACTAAGATATATTTGCTTTTTTTACAACTTTTGTATAATATGAATCAATATGAATACAGAGGAATTTGCAGTTATACAAACAGGCGGGAAGCAATATAAGGTCTCCAAAGGGAGCCTTGTTTCGATTGAAAAAATCAAGGGGAAATATGCTAAAGGAGATAAAATTTCTTTTGATAAAGTATTATTGGTTGATGATGGTAAAGATACCACTATAGGCACTCCTTATATCACAGGCGCTAAAGTAGATGCTGAAATTGTGGAAATTGGTCGCGCTAGAAAAATCCTTGTTGTAAAATACAAACAAAAATCTCGCTATCTGCGCCGCCACGGCCACCGTCAGCCATTTTTCAAAGTAAAAATTACTTCAATAAAATAAAAATTGTTTGCTATACTAACGGCCGTTAGTATAGCAAATGTTTTTACTGCCGATTTTTTAACGCATTTTTGAGAGTGTCATTGTCGGAATATTCTAGCTCGGTGCCGGTGGAGAGACCTTTACCGAGGGAAGAAATTTTGATGCCGGATTTTTCTGCTATATCTTTGAGCTGTTCTCGAACATAAAAATCAGTATGGTCGCCTTGGGGGTTTAAGGAAAAAGCTAAAATTATTTCTTTGAGGTTTCCATCTTTTGATATTTTTCCCTTTAATTCTTCAATTCTTACTCTGCTTTGAGTGTTTTTCTCAACAATCGGCACGAGTCCGCCCAAAATAAAATATTTACCATTGTAAACTCTACTTTTTTTTACACTCTCTAAATCAGAATCTTTTTCAACAATCATTAAAGTAGAAGAATCTATATTTGGATTTATACAAACATCACATAGCTTTTCCTTTTTATTATTCAAAATAAAAAATCTAAAACATTCTTTGCATTGCGCCACATCTTTTTTTAAATCTAAAATTAAGCTAGATAAATTTTCGCTGTAAGCAGGAGTTCGAGACATTAAAAAATAAACAAAACGTCTTGCTTGTCGCTCTCCAATTCCGGGAAATTCTTTAAAAATTTCAGTTAATTTTTCTATTATATTCATGTTAATGAATTTTCTGCAAAGAATTTTTTAAAACTTCGCCCTCGGAGACAAGAGGACAGGGAACCCACGTTTCTTAAAATTCTTTGCAGAAAATTCATTTTATTAAAATTCATCCAAATCTCCCCTTACTTTTGATGGAGCGAATTCACTAATATTGCTTTTTTCAAGAGTTTGAAAGGTAGTAGTTTTTTCATCGAAATAAAGTTCGATTTTTCCAGTCGGACCATTCCTATGTTTTTCAATTAAAATTTCAGCGATGTTTGTTTTTTCTGATTCCTCTTTTCCTTTGTCATCTCTGTGAATAAACATTACAACATCCGCGTCTTGTTCTATAGACCCTGAATCACGAAGGTCTGAGAGTCTTGGTTTGCCGCCTCTCGATTCTACTGCGCGAGAAAGTTGAGAAAGCGCGAGAACTGGCACATTTAGCTCTTTCGCCAGACTCTTCAATGATCTTGAAATTTCTGTCACTTGACTGACCATTGAGTCATAATTTTTTGAAGTTGTCATAAGTTGTAAATAATCAACCACGATAAGGTCAAGTCCTTTTTCCGCTTTTAATCTACGAGAGAGGGCTTTCATTCTGACTATTGAATTTCCTGGCTGGTCGTCAATATAGATTTTAGCTTTGGCGAGTTTATCTAATGAATCTCGAAGTTGAGAAAATTCTCTATCAGAAGATAAACGTCCCGTACGCAAGTTCCAAGCATTCACTCGGCTCTCAGCGGAAAGCATTCTGTCCACCAGTTGCTGAGAAGACATTTCTAGAGAAAATATCACTACAGATTTTTCATAAGTCGTTGATGTCATGCGAGCAATATCAAGAGCAAGGGTAGTTTTACCCATAGATGGTCTTGCCGCAATAATAACTAAGTCCTGTTTTTGTAAACCCGATAGGATAGTGTCTAGATCTCGGAAACCAGTTGGAAGTCCGCGTAACATTCCTTTGTGTTCATGTAATTTTTCAAGACGCTCCCAAGCTTCAGGCAGCGCGTCTTTTAAGTTTATAAATTTTTGATTTTTAGGAGATGAAACTACGCTGAAAATTTTCTTTTCCGCCATGTCCAGAATGTCATTCATGTGATCGTCACTCTCTTCAAACGCAAGCTCCGACACATAATCTGCCGCTTCTATCAAACTTCGGAGAACATATTTTTTTTGCACAATATCAGCGTAGTGTTTGACATTAGTGCTTGAAGGGACAATGTTCACTATTTCCGCTAGATAAACATTGCCCCCAATGCTATCGAGCAACTTCTGCTCACGTAGTTTGGTAGATAAAGAAAGCATGTCTATGGGCTCATTTTTAAGAGAAAGATCTAACATAGCTTGAAATATCATTTTATGCTTTTCAACATAAAAAGAATCTGGAGATAACATGTCCTCTACTTCATGCATCGCATCTTTGCGGAGCATTATTGAACCCAATACCGCTTGTTCTGATTCTATACTCTGCGGTGGAATGCGCGCATTCTTTTGTTTATAATTTTGCTTATTTTTTGCGGCGTTGAACGTTCTTTTTACCATAAAGACATTTTAGCACAATGGAGAAATTGTCAAAATCAAAAAGTGCGTAAAACTGTTATTAAAATGTGGAGAAAGTAGTGGGTGCTCAACGAAAGATTTTAGCGCCTTCGCCCTCGGAGACAAGAGGACAGGGAACCCACGACGCTTCAAATCTTTGTTGAGCATCCTTAATAAAAATATGTTAAAATAAAAAGATGAATAAAAAGATATTTTTCTCGGGTGTTCAGCCTTCAGGAAAGCCCCATATTGGGAACTATTTCGGCGCAATGAAGCAATTTATGGATTTGCAAAATGAACATGATGGTTATGTTTTTATAGCTGATTATCACGCTTTACATTCTCTTCGAAATCCTGAAGAAATGAATAAAAACATTATAAGTGTCTTGCTTGATTATTTAGCAATCGGTCTTGATCCAAAAAAAGTTACGTTTTTTAAACAAAGCGACATTTCTGAGCACACCGAGCTTTGCTGGATTTTTGACACCATTACCACAATGCCGTATTTAATGCGCGCTCATATTTTTAAGGATGCACAAGTGAAAAATAAAGAAATTGATGTTGGCACTTTTAATTATCCTGTATTAATGGCGGCTGATATTTTGCTCTATGGTTCTGATCTTGTGCCTGTAGGTGCTGATCAAAAACAACATGTAGAAATAGCTCGCGACATTGCGGAAAAGTTTAATCACATATATGGAGAAACTTTTAAACTGCCAGTTGCGATGATACTGAAAGATGTGGCGGTTGTGCCGGGGACGGACGGACGAAAGATGAGCAAGAGCTATGATAATACTATTCCGCTTTTTGCCGAATATGAAGAAATCAAAAAAGCCGTAATGAGTATTGTAACAGATTCGGGTGAGGGAATTCCTAAAAATGTTTATGCAATACACAATCTACTTCGCCCCGCTTCGGAACTTTTGCCTTTATATGAGAGTAAGGCTGGAAAGTATAAAGAACTAAAAGAATTGTTGATAGAGGATTTAGAAAAATTTATTGCGCCACTGCGAGAAAAGCGAAAAGAATTTTCAAGGGATATTCCAAAAGCTCTGGCAATCCTAAAAGCAGGCGGCGAGAAAGCCAAAAAAGTAGCATCTCTAAAAATGGACGAGGTACGCAAAAAAGTCGGCGTGAAAGTGTATTGAGAATTCAAGTTAAGAAATGAAACATATCAATAAAAAAATTCCAGAATATAAAAAAGAATTAGTGGAAATTTTTTCTAAAATTTTCGGAGATAAAAAATTGATGACCGAATTTCTAGTAGATATTTTGACACCGGCTGAATTTGAAGGCTTGGCTTTAAGATGGCAAATAGTCAAAAAATTAAACAAAGGAGAGACACATAGATCCGTAGCAGGGGATTTAGGTTTAGGCATAAGTACTGTCAGTCGTGGCTCTCGCGAACTTCGCAATAAAAACGGCGGTTTTCACTTGATGTTAAAAAAACTTCGTAAATAAAGTTCCCAAAAGTTATCCACAGGTGCCGCTTGCACTTTGTCTTTTCTTTGTTATTATGTACTAGTACATAGATACAAGAGAAATGAGATTAGATAGTTTGTATTTAAATTTTAAATGTGGAATATATGAAAATAAAAAATAATTTTAAATTTAATAAATCTGGCAAATCTTGGTGGGGCGTAAAAGTGCTAGCTTTTGCGCCGTTCTGTTGATTTCTTAGTACCTAGTCACTAGCGACTAGAACCTAACTCATAAGGAATCCATTAAGTGGCGCAACGAAGCGTCATTTTTCAGTAATGTTGCTGAAAATATTTGTTCTTCGAAAGGAGGCTATAAGCCGCGTCCGCATAAAGCTAAAATCCTGATTATGATTTTAGCTTAAGGTTTACACGATGTTCTTTGTCAAAAAACTCGAGCAGATTGTGCTGGATCTGCTTGAAAACTAAGGAGGTCATATGATTCGGGTAAAAGGGATCTGCCTGGGAATGGACTACCCAACATGGCTTGGGTTGGCTCAAAAAGATGAGGCGCCACGCTGGGGAGTGTTGTATAGGCGCGGAATAACAGACCCTTTTGAATTCCTCTTCGCGCTTGATGAACACTCGGGTTTACCATTGCATAAGATCACGGGAATCTTTTCCACACAAAATCCCGGCGTAGAATTTTCCTTATGTGATGGAAGGAAGGGTATGAAACGTAAAGAGAGTGAGAGTAAAGGAAAACAGGACAGAAGGGGACAGATTGATAGGTCAAAGCTTATGGGTACATATAACGCCTTACGCGAATGGTGAAGAAGGAGGTCAAAATGGACGATAATTGGTATTGGTGTAGGGACAGGTGGGACGACCTGCCCTTAATGATGATTAGACCACTCTGGTACGATGCGGGAGAATGGCCGCCTGACTGGGTGGTGGAGCCACCCAAGACAGAAATCATAATCATAGAGGAAGAAAGAGAAAAAGGCTAAAAATTACACTGGCCACGTAACAAAGGGGCAGGCTCGTTTTCATACGAACTGTCCCTTTTGAATTTTTAAAATTATTGAGTATTATAAAATTAATATGGTTACATCATAATTTTTAAACTGTTTTTATTTTTTTAATTCATGATAAAATGGGTGTATGAAAATTAATATAAATAAAAAGCAAAATGATTTTGATGATTGTGATGACTGCGAAATTTGCAAACTAATGCAAAAAGGCGAACATAATTATGGGGATTTGGCTGAAGCTTTTGCGAAGCAAAATGCTAAGAATAAATCAAATGAAGAAAAATTTAAAAGAAATAAGCAATTCTTGAAATAGATTTATGACTCAAGAACAGGCTTTGAATATTTTAAAAACTGGGACGAATGTTTTTTTGACGGGCGAGCCGGGGGCGGGAAAGACTTATACTGTGAATACTTTTGTAAATTATTTGCGTGATTGCGATGTGGAGCCGGCAATTACGGCTTCCACCGGTATTGCCGCGACGCATATAGGCGGGATGACGATTCACTCCTGGAGCGGTATCGGCATTAGGACAAAATTAGATAAATATGATTTAGATAAAATTGTGAGCAGTGAATATATTACCAAACGTATCCGTCGGACCCGCGTGCTTATTATTGATGAAATTTCCATGCTCTCCGCTCGCATGCTCGATATGGTGGATATGGTTTGCCGTGAAGTTAAACAAACGAGCGAACCTTTCGGCGGAATTCAGATTATTTTAGTGGGTGATTTTTTCCAACTGCCGCCGATTACAAAAAGAGAGGAAACAAAAGATAAACAAAGTTCACTTATTCTTCCAGATATTGGACGTCCGGGAACTTTTGCTTATGATTCTAGTGCATGGGAACGTGCGCGACTAGTTTTTTGTTATCTTTCCGAACAGTACCGCCAAGATGACGCTGATTTTCTTTCAGTGCTTTCGGGCATACGCGCCAATTCCGTCTCGGCTCATCATTTAAATCACATTACCTCTCGGAAAATTCACAAAGGTGATATGCCTCAAAATATTACGAAACTTTTTTCTCACAATGTGGATGTAGATCAGGTGAATAATATTGAACTTGCGAAGTTAAAAGAAGAAGTAAAATTATTTAAAATGTCCGCGAGCGGGCGGGAAGTAATAGTCGCGACACTCAAAAAAGGATGCTTGTCACCGGAGAATTTGGAGCTCAAAATCGGCGCGGTGGTGATGTGCACAAAAAATAATACAAAAGAAAGATTTGTGAACGGTACGCTCGGCACGGTGATTAGTTTTGAAGAATTTACAGGATACCCGATTATTAAAACTCATAAGGGGCAAAACGTTGTTATTGCGCCGATGGATTGGACAGTGGAAGAAAACGGTAAAATTCGCGCGCAGATAACCCAGGTTCCTCTTCGCTTGGCGTGGGCGATCACGGTGCACAAGAGTCAAGGAATGAGCATGGATGCGGCAGTGATGGATCTTTCGCAGGTGTTTGAATTCGGGCAGGGTTACGTGGCGCTTTCGCGGGTGCGACGACTCTCTGGACTCTATTTACTTGGCATCAATGATCACGCGCTCAAAGTGCATCCGGAGGTTTTAGAAAAAGATCTTGGTTTTAAAAATAAATCTGAAGAAGCGGTAAAAGTTTTTGAAAAGCTTGCCGAAACAGAAATAAAAAAAATGCATGAGAATTTTGTAATTACTTGTGGAGGCAAAATAAAAAAAGATATAAGGGCCGACTTGGGAGCTAAGCTCTCAAGTCGGCCCCAAAAAGCCTTTGCCCAAATCAGAGAAAAACATCCTAACGCATATAGAAAATGGACTAGAGAAGAGGAAGCAGAAGTTGTGTCACAATTTAAAAGTGGAAAATCCATAA
>Ga0209515_10003980_pt1 | contig 20401 bp, 23 predicted proteins | sample Subgroupgradi54m_FD_187454 | JGI IMG/M metagenome (GOLD analysis project Ga0209515, IMG submission 187454) | Subsurface groundwater microbial communities from S. Glens Falls, New York, USA - GMW60B uncontaminated upgradient, 5.4 m (SPAdes)... ...
CGTTAGAACCGCATTTACTGCATATTTTGTTGTTTTTTTAATCATGATAGCTAAAAGTTAGCACTTCTAGCCTTGTAGTACAAGGGAAAAAGTGGCAAAACAAGCCACGGAAAATGTACCTTATGCCAAGTATCAAGTCGGTGGCGCAGACGCCCCAATGTCCGGTGGTTTGGGGCCAGTCAATTGGCCAAAATTAGAGGTCAGGGAACCCGTCTTCGCTTTCGGGTATCACTTAATCTACAGAGTCTGTCCTCTCTGTCTCGTGATGTCACCGAAGAAATCCGATTTTGTGTATTACAGAGGTGGACGCGTAACCTCCAAAACCACAGAAGAGTGTCTTTTCCCGCCTTGTAGTCACAAGAAGCCCCTAGGAGAACGCGTCTTTGTGTTTTTAAGTCCTGAACCAGAATAAAGTTTAGGCAAAGAAATTCTGACTCCGGTAACGGAGTTTTTTGTTGGGACAGAGAATATTCGGCTGAAGACTGAAGAAGAGCGCAAAATTATTTCCCCCTTGCTCTTTTTTATGTTTCCTGTATAGTATCGGTGTCGTAGTTTTCTCATAGTGATTCTGAAGTTTTTAGCTTTAAGGCATATATTGAGAAAGGGGCCGTCGCGCGGGTGCGTTTCGGCCAAGGGTCGCGCGATATTTATAGGTAAGAACATTTCTCAATATGGCAAAGAAGCTATACGTCGGGAACTTGTCTTATGGTACGACTGCCGACAGTCTCAAGGCTGCCTTCTCGAAGGTGGGCACTGTGGTTTCGGCAAACGTCATCAGCGACAAGATGACCGGCCGCTCACGCGGTTTCGGTTTCGTTGAAATGGAGGACGCGGACGCCGATAAGGCCGTCTCTTCCATGCACGGTACCGAGCTTGATGGTCGCACATTGACCGTCAACGAAGCCCGCCCCATGGCCGATAAACCTCCTCGCCGAACAGGCGGCGGTGGTGGATACGACCGCGGTGGCGATGACCGCCGCTCGAGCTACTAGACCGAAAGCGTTTAGCGTTAAACGTTTAGGCAAACACAAAACTCCCCCTCCGCTTTAGCGGAGGGGGAGTTTTGTGTTTGATTTAATAGCTTAAATTTGGTTTACTATTGACAGAACCTTTCAACTTAACGAATGCTGAAAAATCTTATGAATGACGGACAAATTAAGGACTTGGACCTTGCAATCAAAATCGGCGTCGGCACTTACATTGTATTTTTGTTCATGCTGTTAGTTTTGATTTTAACCAAAGCCGGAAACTCTGAGCAGCAAACCCTTTCTCCGAAAACGCAAAATCAACAGCGATGATTATGTTAAACAAACTCATCTACGGGGCGTTGCCTTCTACAAGACTTGCCGACGCGGAGCGAATCCGAACAAGAAGAAGACAGCTCGAACTTTCGCGAGGGCAAGTCAAACCGAAACCCACCGAGTGGGCCGAAAATTTTTGGTTGAAAGCAAGCAAGGGGAGTTGGCCGCGAAGTTCGCACTGCCACTAACCCGAAAGCGAGAGGTCCTTAGTGACCTCTTTTATTTTTCTTCTTTTCTTAATGCCTTCGCGCGGTCAGCGCGTGTGAGATGTTGCTTGCGCAGACGCACGGACTTTGGGGTAATTTCAAGATATTCGTCGCCTTGCATGATTTCAAGACCACGTTCAATGGTAAGGCGAAGCGGCGGGATAATAAGAATCGCCTCATCGTTGCCGGACATGCGGACGTTGGTAAGCTGTTTGTTTTTGGTAGGGTTTACGTCCATGTCTTCGCCCTTGGTAACGTTACCAATAATCATACCCTCGTACACTGGCGTGGCGGGGTCAATGTAAATCGTGCCACGCTCTTGAAGATTCCAAATGGAATAGGCGAGCGCGGTGCCAGTCTCCATGGAAATCATCGAGCCGAAGGTGTGTTTTTCTATCACACCAACATAGGGTTTGAAACCGATAAATCGAGAAGACAGCAGTCCCTCGCCCTTTGTGTCAATCACAAATTCTCCTCGGTAACCCAAAAGTCCACGCGTGGGAATTTCAAACGTCAATCGCGCGATATTCTCATGCTCCTTGTGTTCCATGAGAATGCCTTTTCTGCGGGCCAATTTCTGGATGACTGAACTGGCGTTTTCGGTGCGGACATCAATAATAGCCTCTTCAAACGGTTCGCTTTTCACGCCGTCGATTTCTTTGATAATGACTTGCGGCTGGGAAACTTGCAGTTCAAAGCCCTCACGACGCATGTATTCGAGCAGAATGGAAATGTGAAGTTCGCCGCGGCCGTAGACTTTGAATATCCCAGTGCCGATATTGCCTTGTTGTCGAGTCCTGCCCCCTGCCGATACTGCAATGTTGGCGTTTGTCACGGATGTTCTAGACATCCCGGCAACTTCGGCACCGGGGTCAAAAAAATCCACCTTGAGTCCGACGTTGACCTCGAGTTCTTTCTCAAGTCGTGCGCGAATTTGCCGCGTGGTTACAAGCTTTCCCTCACGTCCGGCGAGCGGGGAGTCGTTCACCAAAAAATTCAGTGAAATAGTCGGTTCATCAACGGCAATGGCGGGAAGGGGAACCGAATCTTTCAAGTCGGTAATCGTTTCTCCGATGTATATTGTCGGTAATCCGGCGACCATCACGATATCTCCGGCGAAAGCTTCCGGAACTTCTTTTCGGACCGTACCCTCGAAAGTAAACAATTTGGTAATTTTGCCGCTTTCAATCTCGTTTCCTATCGGCCGTTTGATAAATACCGTCTCACCCTGTTTAATGCTGCCGTCATATATTCTGCCGACGGCCATGCGTCCGAGAAAATTGTCGTACGCGAGGTTAAAAGGTTGCATCCGAAGCGGTTCGGACAAGGTTTTTCCGGCGGGCGGCACTTCCGCGAGAATAAGGTCGAGCAGGGGATTGAGGTCCTTTGAATCGTCCATCAAGTTGATTTTGGCTATACCCTGCCGACCTATGGCGTAAACAGTTTTGAAATCAATCTGACTTTCCGTGGCTCCAAGTTCCAAAAACAACTCCAGAATCTCGTCGTGAACTTCGGCAATTCTCGCCGCCGGTTTGTCGATTTTGTTGATAATAACTATGGGCTTGAGGCCGAGTTCCAAAGACTTTTTCAACACAAAACGTGTCTGGGGCATCGGGCCTTCCTGCGCGTCAACCAGAAGAAGTACCGTATCAATTGAGCGTAGTACCCGCTCGACTTCGGAACCGAAGTCCGCGTGTCCGGGGGTATCCACGATATTGATTTTCGTGGTTGCTCGCCCTGAGCCGTTCGGCACTGAGCTCACGGCCGAAGCGCCTGCCGAAGGGTAGTAGAGCGAGCAGTTTTTTGAGTAAATGGTAATGCCACGCTCCTGTTCAAGGGCGTTTGAGTCCATACTGGTCTTTTCGTCCTTGACCATACCCGTCTGGCGCATCAAAGAATCCACCAACGTGGTTTTTCCGTGATCAACGTGGGCAATTATAGCGATGTTACGGATCTCCATAAATAATACGAATTACGAATCGGTACAAATATACGAATGAACCGAGGGCAAAACGAATAGAAAAAAGCAAAAAGAGCCATCGGCTCGTTCAAATAGTAAAGCAAAAAAACAGACTTTTGTCAAAGAAAAAGAGAGTCTTTCGGACGACTCTCTATGTTGTTCTTGCCACAGTACCCGCGGGCGGTTGAAGTTTCGTAAACTCGCTTACGGCCACCCGGTGTTCTACGCGCAAACGCTCGTCAACAAAACGAACAATCATTGTTCCGGTCAATTCGTCATTTCTCCTGACGAACAAAGCCAGACGGCCGGAAGCAATGTGTTTGAGCATCGACGAGCCTTCGGAGAGACTCATTGCTTCCTTCCATTTCATGTTGTTTCCTTTCCGTTGATTGCTCTACCTTGCTTTATTATAACATCAGAACGTCCGCGTTACCGTACGTGTAACATCACTGCTTTTTTCGTGGTTGTAAAAAACGAAAAGGTCGATATAATAAAGTGCTGGCGAGAGAGTCCGCTTTCGGGCGGACTTTCCGGCCTACACAGACAATGCCGTCACTATTGGGAGAAAGCACCCCCACGGAAGCCCTGTCAGAGCGCCGTGATGAGGAAATACTCGCCCTGTCGGTTACAAACCCCGACCTTTTTTCCGTACTTGTAAACCGCTACGAGGAGGCATTTTTGCGCAAAGCCAATCAGATTATCCTACACGACCCCGAAACGGCCCGCGATATCGTGCAGGAGGCATTTGTCAAAATTTACTTAAACGCCGCCAAATTTAAGATTCAGGAGGGAGCCTCGTTTAAATCGTGGGGTTACAAAATTCTTATCAATACCTGCTTTACGAAATATAAAAAGCTAAAGAACGAGAGAGTTTTCCTGAACGATTTAGACCCTGAAATTCAGGAGCTTGTTCCTTCAAAAGCCGATATGGACTCTTTCGAACAAAAGCTCGATACCGACTACGTCCTGTCGCTTATTTCGAAACTACCGGTCATCCTCGGCAGAGTATTGCGCCTGTGGAGTGTTGAGGGCAAATCCCAAAAAGATATTGCCAAAATGGAGGGAATATCTCTCGGTGCCGTGCGGGCCAGAATTCACCGGGCAAAGAAAGAGATCAAGAAGATGAACCTGCACACGATTATGATGTAACGTTTCTATAGTTGATAAGTTATATATAGTATGACAAAAGAAGAATTGATTTTAAAAGAACAGATTATGATGCGAGTACGCTTTATTTACGGCGTCAAAAGCCTGCCGCGCGTCTTTATTCCCAAGCTGGCTCTGCTTGCCTCCCTTGTGGCGGTTGCCGGCTTTTTCGTCTCCGTTCCGAATGTTTTGCACAACATGCCGAGCCTGTTTGAAATCGGTAATTTCACCAGATTTGTCGTAACGGCGTTTCTCAATACTAAGCTCGCCATTCAGGTCATGAGTATCGTGAGTTTTGCTGTCACTGTATTCATGGTTCGCGATATCACCAAGGTGTTTCGAACCAGTAGTCTCCGTACCGTGGCCATATAAAAAGTAAAAAGAAAAAACGCAGGGTTAAAGTTCAGATATGTCAAGGACCGTCCTTGAAGAAGGCTTTACTGTAAAGCGTTCAGAGAAAACCGCGTCTTGGCGTCCAACACGCCGTAGGCGGGGTCTTTTGAGTTTTTTATGAGACCAAATTTAATTTGAAATCTGCCGACTGCCCTCTTGGTCGCGGCGCCAAAATAGCCACTCGCAAGTCCCTCAGGATACCAACTTTTGTCTTTGGCCAAAAATCTCTGCAAAAGGGCAACTTCGGGAGACCGCGACCCCGAGGACTGCCATTTGGTGAAAACATTTTTAACCGGACTCGTAGTTCCAACCATCGCTGGTTTTGCGCTGGTTGAGGAAACTGCTTGCGACACCGCCTGAACGGGGGCTTGAACCGTTGCCGGAGCCTGCGGTACGAGGGTCTTAGATATGGGCTCGACATTTATTCTGAGTATTTGGGCACTGTTGCCGTCGTAGTTGCCATTTTTGAGCGCGGGGAAGAGTGTGACCGTTGCGGTCTCGTCCGTTTCGTTTAAATTTAAAAAAGTAACCGACGTCGAAGCGACGGCGAGGAAAGGCACTGGCCAGGCGTAATCTCCGCAGGCAAGCGTTGTGGTCGTGGAAACGGAAAATGCCCGCAGTTGAAGCATCGGCGAACAACTAAACTTAATATTCGCCCCGATGCCGTTTACCACCGACCAATCGAAAAGTATTGAGTCACCGGAAAAAATTTTGTGGCGGGAAGCGTTAAATTTTACGGAAAGGGGCTTTTGGGCGTCCGAAGCGACTGTTAGGGTTATTGTTTGAGCGTGAGTGCCGTCGTAAATGCGGGGCGACATGGCAGGGAAGAGCGTTATGCCGAGGGGCAGTTCTACAGTGGACTGGTTGCTGAATTTGAAAGTGACTGAACCAGTTCCAGGAAGGTCACTTGGAAAAATCATCTGGTTACAGGGTATCGGCCCTTGACCATAGGTAGTAGAAGTGGCCGTTATGGCATCGTCGCAGGCAATCCTGAGATTTACACCGTCAAGGTAGGTTGAAGACCAGTAAAAAGTCGTGGCCACGCCGGAAATCGTGCTCGTAGCGGTAGTGTAGAAAATGTCGAAAGGCTGACGGGAGGGATTGACGTAGATAGTGGCTTCTTTGGCACCCGCGTCGTAATCGGTCCCGCCATTCGCGTTTTTCGGAATAATTCGGGCGGTCACAATGCGCGGACTGCCGCTCACGTTCGCGATAATTATGGAAACGCTGTCAGAAGCGGACGCACTGACCGAGACTCTGGTATCGCAGGGAAAAGTCGCGTTTGTCGTGGCATAACGAAGTTTAATGCCTTGGGCGCAGAAAATAATAAGAGAGTGACCGCCGCCGGTAATTGTCCAATCAAAATTTGCCGCCTGTCCCGACTCCACACTCGAGTTTACCTTAAACGAGTTCACAACGGGCGTATCGGCGGATACTCTAACTGACAAGGTTGTTCCAAACATCAAAAGAAAAAGCGCAACAAGAACTTTTTTCATAGATAGTCGGGACGTATTACTTACTGACTGTGAACTACGAAACTCCTTTCCGCGAAGAGAAGTTCCTCCCGCGCGCTTTGTCCGGATCCCAGGCAAGCGGGAGGAACTTCTCGGAGCGTGAGTTTCATAATTCACAGTTACTGAAGCGAGTTCAGCAAAATTCGCGTTGTCGGTCCGACAAAACCATATGTCGGTTCGGCGGCGCTTTTAACGAGACCGTATTTAAGCTGTAATCTTCCGACGGCGCGGGCTGTGTTCATTCCGAAATAACCGTTTACGTATCCTTCCGGATATATGCTGCTATCTTTTGCCAGAAAGTATTGAAGTAGTCTGACATCGTCCCCGCGCGAACCGATATCAAGCGGTCTAGCAAAATAAATTTTGCTCGCTTTTAGAACGGCCGGACTGCGCCACCCGTCCCATCCGCCAAGGTACACTCCGGTACCAGGCTTGAAAGAGAACGGGGAATCAGCTTTGCCCGCGCAGGGTTGACCGGTGTACACGCTGAAACCGTAGCTTCCCGCGCAACCGGGAATTAGAACGGGCTCCGCGGATGTTACAGGCTCAACGTAAGTTTCGGAAAGCTTGGAAGTGAACGCGCCCTCAGAACACGGGAGGCCGTTAACAATACTGAAACCATAGCTACCGGCACAGCCGGGAAGTAGGGGCGTTCCTGAAGGAAAGGGGTGCGGCTCCGGTTTGGCGACTACTGCCGGAACAGAAGTGGTCGAAACAGACCCCGTGATGATAATAGGAAAAGAGGGGTAAAGTTTCGATGTAGGTTCAACGGTAATGTTGATGTCAGCGGTTTTGCTACCATCGTAAGTCAGATTTTTTAGCTGCGGAAAAAGAGAAACCTTAGTAGTCTGCGAGTATTCTCCGAGATTGAAAAAAGATACATAAGTGGAGGAGGAGGATTTTAGAGGCGTCGTGGAAGCATATTGGTCGCAGGGAAGCGAGACCGTGGTGGAGGAAACCCCGGTAAACTGGTACTGCTGATATTGCATGGAAGGGGTGCAGGCAATTCGCAAATTGGCACCAGTGGCGTTTTTGAGAGACCAGTTGAATAAAACCGAGTCGCCGGAAAAAATTTTCTGGCGGGAAGCGGTGAAAGAGTCAACGGAAACCGGTTTTTGGGCGTCTGAAGCTACCGTGACAGTCAGGACGGACGCATGAGTGCCGTCATACACGCCGGGCGACATGGCCGGTAACAATGTGATGTCCAGAGGGAGGTCGTCGTTCGACTGATTGTTGAATAAAAACGAAATTGACCCCGTACCCGGCAAATCTGTCTGCGAAATAACTTGACCGCAGGGGGTTACTTTACCCACAAGCGTTGATATTGATGAGGTGGAAGTAATAGATTCGTTACAAGCGATTTTAAAGTTGACACCGTCAAGGTACGGGGATGACCAATAAAATTTAGTCTCTCTTCCGGAAGTTGTCGTGGTAGCGTTAGTATAAAATCCCGTTATCGGCTGGTTTGACGCTTTGACGTATATGGAAGCGTCTTTTGCGCCGAGGTCGTAATCAACCCCTCCGTTCGCGTCTTTTGGAATAATTCGCGCCGTGATAACGCGCGGGTTTCCACTTACATTCGCCACTATGAGCGGCACTCCGTCCGTAGCCGACTGGCTCACCGACACCCTGGTATCGCAGGGGAAAACTTGATTCGTTGAAGCATATCTTAGCTTAATACCTTGGGAGCAAAAAATGATGAGCGAATGACCGCCGCCTTCTATAGTCCAGCCGATATTGGCGATTTGCCCCGATTCAAGAGACGTCGGTACCGTAAATGAAGTAACAACCGGTGTATCGGCGAACACTTGGTATGAGAGAAAGAATAGAGTTACCACTATAAGCGAAAGGGCGGATTTTTTCATCCCGTTAGAAATCGCGGACGCGTACACAATGTGTGAGCAAAATTTCAAGGTTAGATTTTATTAAATATAATTCTGGAATCGAAAGGCTTGCGTCCGCGTCCTATTTCTAACGGGATGAGAAAACCTTAAGGAAATTATACCACGTTCTTGAACGGAAACTTATCAACAATTATCGATGACATAAAACCGATACATACCCCCAAGAGAGCGCCGCCCAAAATATCAAGGGGATAGTGGACTCCGGCTATAATTCGCGCCAAACCCATAATAACGCTCAACGTGAAAAAAGTAACGCCCAACTTCCTGTTGTAGTGATAAGAAACGGCGGAAAGCGCGAAGAAAAAAGCCGCGTGCCCGGAAGGAAACGAGGAACTTGTTTCCGTTAGAAGCTGATGCACACCCGAAAGGGACGCGAAAGGACGCGGGTGAGGATAAAACCATCGGATTGATTCCACGAAAACGCCTCGGGACAGAGCAACGGCGATAACCGCGTCAAAGAGCGCTCGAAGTTTTTGAGCCCGAGCCGCTTGCCACAAAACAAGGCTGACGATAGAAACGGCAACAAAAATGTACGCGAGGTAATCGGCAAAAAAAACGGTTACCCAATCAAACACGGACGATTGTCCCGCGAAATTGTTAAGAACAAAAAAAAGCGTCGTGTTAAGTTCTGTCATAGTATTATTTTATTGTGAATTACGAAACTCCTTTTGCCGAAGAGAAACCCCTCCCGCGCGCCCTGTCCGGAGCCCGGGCAAACGGGAGGGGTTTCTCGGAGCGCGGGTTTGTCATTTACATTATTTTATCACTTTATCGCGCAAAACGCTTGAGTGAAGAACTCCGCCGGCATGCGGCCCGATATAGACAAGCCGGACCGGTTTTGGGTTTTTCACAAAAAATTTTTTCAGCTCCTCCGCGAGTTCTTTCTGGTCGTAACCGAGAGCTATATTATCGGGCGCAAACGAACCGAGCACATTCCAGCTCCCGGATATTTCGTCTCCCATAACCACGTCGTCAGCCAAACCAAGTCTGTTTAAGTTTTCCTGCCGCTTGGAGAAAGGATTACGAGGAGGGCGGCCTTTCAAACGGAGCACAACGCTGTCGGGCGCTAAAGCCACAATAAGTTTGTCGGCGCATTTTTTGGCTTCGGCTAAAAAGTGAACGTGGCCGGCGTGAAGCAAATCGAAAGTGCCGAAAACCATTACTGTTTTTATCTTTATGTTCATCGGTCAAAGCGAGATACCGAGTACGGAGATTTATTCAGGATTTTTTTGCCGTGCCACACGGGCAAACCGTATACTTTCCCGTACCCAAAAGCGACAGACCAAAAGACACCAGCATGAGAGTCAACTCGTATTCGTAGCCGCCTAAAAACGGTTTTTCCAATTTTACAAGCAAAATCGCGAACACCATATTGATTCCCAAAGTAAGGGCCGTCCACGGCGTGAACATGCCGAGTAAAAGCAGAACGCCTCCGAAAAGCTCGACGGCGGCGATAAAATAAGCGACTACCGGCACAAGACCGAGACTGCCGAAGAACGCAATTGTCGCCGGCATTGCCTGAAATTTCGCCAAACCGTGAATAATGAAAACAAGCGCCAGCGCGAAGCGGATAAGAAGCATGCCCAAATCCGGGTTAATTGAGGCGCAACATTTTTTAGTCACGTTATATACTTAGTCTAAATAGTAATAAAGCTATTATCTACCTAGCGTCTCTTTTTGTCGAGTGCTACTGTTCGAAAATTACCTTTGTGATATAATTTCCGTTACATAATTCTCATTTCATTTATGGAAAACACAAATAAAAAAACCGTTCTTATCGGTGTCATTGCGCTTGTAGCCGTCATCTCTTTGCTCATCTACGCCGGCCGCGCTTCAAACGGCCCGAGCGCGCTCGACGGCTTTGCTCAGTGCTTGAAAGACAAGGGGGCTATTTTTTATGGCGCGTTTTGGTGTCCCCACTGCCAGAATCAAAAAGCACTCTTCGGAAACTCAAAAAAATACCTGCCGTATGTCGAATGTTCAACTCCCGACGCGAGAGGTCAAACCGACGTTTGCATAAAAAACGGCATCAAGAGTTATCCGACGTGGGTGTTTTCGGACATGAGTACCACCACCGGAGAAGTGACGCTCGCGACTCTTTCGGAAAAAACCGCCTGCCCGTTGCCGCCCGAACAAGCAAAAGCGAAATAACCATGGGAGTTTTTACGGAAAATGTTAACTTGGTCACGTCTGCCGTAACGGTTGCAGGACAAGCGTTTCTTCTCTGTATCGCCGTGTTGTTTCTTTTCAGCCGTTTTTCCAAAAGTTCAAGCGGGAGGCGCGCCAAAAATTATCTTGCGGAAATCGGAAGATGGGGATTTCCCCTCGCTTTTGTCGTTGCCGCCTCGGGCATGCTCGTGAGTCTTTTGTATTCGGAAATCATTGGCTTTGCCCCCTGCGAGCTTTGCTGGATTCAACGAATTTTTCTCTACCCGCAAGTAATTATTCTTGGACTTGCGTTGTGGAAAAAAACCAGAGATGCCGGCGCGTACTGCCTTGTTCTCTCCGGTATCGGCGCGGTTGTGGCGGCGTATCATTTCTACGGGCAGTCGTTTAACCCAAGCGCATTGCTCGACTGCGGCGCTTCAAGCGGCACTTCCTGCGCCATCCGCTATTTCGTGGAATTCGGCTACGTGACGATTCCCCTAATGTCTCTCACGGCTTTTTCTTTGCTTATTGTCAGCATGTTACTGGTAAAATCAGAAAGACAAAACTGAAAAGAAAATAACCGACCTGATTAGTCGGTGTTTATTCCCCGAATACTCCGTCAGCTTGCTGCGGGGATAGGACGAACGAATTTTATTCAGTAGCCGTATTTGCTCCTCGGCACGGCGATAAACCGCGCTGCCCCTTTGCCGCTTCGCAAAAACGCGCGCGCTTCTTTCCGCCACTCCGGTGTCGGAATGTCTTGTCTGCTCGTGAGCATGGCCTCGCGGTCGCAGGGAACCCGATAGCGACCGTGCCTTTCACAATAGAGTACCCGGGTACCGGACACTTTGTCATCAAAAAGCCGGGTGACATCGGGAAAGTAACAACCGCACAAAGCCGCTCGTTGACCTTTATAATAAGGACCTGACACATGCGCCTCCAATAAATATTGTTTACTAACAAAAAATCTACCTTATCTTTTAAGAAATGGCAATTTTTCTGTTCTGCCTTAACGCAACTCGGTAACCAAATTCGGCACGGAAGCGGTGATGTCCGCAATCCTAAACTCCACCAACCCTATTCTTTCTTTGCGCGCCGTTTCGACAGCCACCCGCCACCGAGCCGGAAAAACACTTTGTTTGAAAGTGTAACCGCGATAGCCTTCTTCCCGACCTCCCGAAAGGCGAAATTCCAGACGGTCGGTCGTGACCCACACCTTGTCGATTTCATCAAAATATGACCAGACGTGAAAAATCGGAACGGTGAGCCGTGTCGGCGCGAAGACCGAACTCCAGACGTACACTAGCTCATTCGGAGCGCGCTTATATACGTCGGCAGTGTCCTTAAAGAGGGGATACCAGCGCCCGGGTTCAAAAGTCAAAGAGTATGCCCCATCATCCGAACGGAGAACGGAGTGGTACACGCCGATTTCTTTCAAAGAGAGAGGCACGGGCGGAATGACACCGCTAAAATAGGCAAGGTTAAACACTGCGTACACGGCGAAGACACCCGCGACAATCGGCAAGAAATTTTTCCTGACAATCTCACGCGCCAAAACCCGCAAGAGAAAAGCGAGGCAGGCGAGCGTTCCGAGGCTCCAGAGTCCGCTTAAAATAAACACGTCGCCACCCATTCGACCAAGGAGAATCGGCAGTGAAAAAGTACTGTAGGAAAAGAGCACGATGAAAAAAACCGGCAGCTGAAAAACGATAGAAGCGTAACGGCTGCGGAAAATTTCATTCGACAGAACGAGCAGAACCAGAAAAATCAAAAACGGCCAGTTGACCGCGAGCGACGCGCTTTGGGTATAAAAAATGATGTACGCGCTGAACAAACTGCCGAAACAAAACTGCAAAATGGGTGGAAGCCACAGAGCATAGCGCCGTGCGGCCTTACCCCGAACCCGCCGCGCTTCCTGCATATTAAGGACGATGATACAGAGGGCCGAGAGACCGAGGTACGTCGTGAGCATCACATTGGCCAGCGCGTGGTCAATGCGGGATAGCATGATGTTGTCCCAGATGAATCCGAGGACGAACGCGAGCGCCGAAAGGTGGGGTTTAAGTTTGTCGTAGATGCTTTTCACGCTCCATAGTATGACATAACTTTCTTAATTCTGTGAACTACGAAACTCACGCTCCGAGAAGTTCCTCCCGTTTGCCTCCCGTCCGGACAAGGCGCACGGGAGGAACTTCTCTCCGCGGAAAGGAGTTTCGTAATTCACAGTTAATTTGACGTTGTAACAGAACACCTCTTCGGTGGTATTATAGGGTTTGTGAGAACACTTACTGAAATTTATCAAGACCTAAAAATAATGCCGTCACTCGCCATGCACCAAATGCGGGTTGCGGCAGTGGCGAAATTTATTGTTGACAACCTGCAAGCGCCGGTTGACGCGGACAACATCGTACAAGCAGCGCTTTTTCACGACACGGGCAATATCATCAAATCCGACTTAGCGCTCTTCCCCGAATTCACAAAACCGGAAGGATTGGCGTATTGGGAAAAGGTGAAGCGGGAATACATCGAGAAATACGGTTCGGATGAACATCTTGCTACCATTGCCATCGCGAGAGATATTGGACTTGGCGCCCGCGCGCTCCAACTTATTGAAAACGTCGGGTTCGGCAAAATGCTTTTAATCCGCGACAGCGACGACCTTGAAGGGAAAGTTGTCGAGTACGCGGATATGAGAGTGGCGCCTCACGGTGTTGTGGGAATCGCGGAACGCGTGAGAGAAGGCGCCGTCCGCTACGCGGGCACGAAGAGCGGGTTCAGTTCTTCGAAATACATCGAACTGACAGAAGCGCTCAAAGCGGTTGAGAAAGAAGTTTTTGCCAGGTCAAAAATTAAACCGGAAGACGTAACGGGTGACAGCGTCCGGAGTGTTATCGAAGAACTTAAAAACTACGAACTCGGTTGAAACCGCCCAACAAAAGAAAACCGCCCTAACACGGGCGGGTTTTTAAATGGCGAATGAGATGTCACTCACTGAAACAGGCTTATCGGCAACATTTCTATACGTCTCGCATTAAGCATGAGGTGTAGCGATACATTAGCGGCCGCGAGATTTCCGAAAACCTTAGGGGCCACCAAAGGGACGCCGCAACACTCAATGCTACTGTCCGGCACAAGACCGACAAGTTTGTCGTTCTCGCACACAAGGATTACGAATCTTCCTTTGCTTAAAACGTACTGGCAATGGGGGCAAAACACTTCGATTTCTGTCCCGTTGCTAAAGTCCCGCGCCTGTAAGCTTCTCATTGTTGGTTTGTTGGTTGAGGTTCATGTTTTTGTGCCTCGGAAATGATACACCGCGAGCCGGACTCGGGTCAACAGTCACACATTTTTCTTAGAAGCTCGAGGCCAGACCTTGAGCTTTTTCAAAAGAAAAACTCCACCGGAAGTGGAGCGCTGTTAAGAATTCAGGATGCAAGGAGGTTCGGGACCGGCGGTTCGATTTCACGAGGAATTTCGAAGATAAAGCCGGGAGCAAAAGCGTTAAAGGCCTCGCCTTTGTTAAGTCTTACAAAGACTTGTTCAAGCACGACCGGACTTTTGAATTTCCGCAGCTTGCGGGCCAGACGTTCAAGAAAACCTTTATCTTGCCAGATTTTCCCGAAATTTGAAATTTCCCCGAGGAAAGGTCTTACCTTTCGGATAAAGTTCAAACTTATTTTTTCCCTTCCCGAAGAAAGAGTTCTGAAAACAACATCGCACACCAACCGAAAGTTCGGGTGGTGTATTTTAAGGAGGGGCAGATTGGCTTCCGCAAGTGACGGCTGGCGTTTCCAAAAAACAAGTCCTTTCGCGATGCCTTCAAAATGCGGGTTGAATCGCGGAGGCGGGTTTTTGCGATATTCCATTATCGTAAGAACTTCGGAGTTACCCTCGTCCCGCACCACCACAAAAGATTTTTGGTCAGCCTCACTCCAGAGCAACCAGTGGACTACTTGAGTCTCGACTTCTCTGCCGACGTTTACCGCGAGGCCGTCGGAAATCAGCCCGTCAACGTCTATATCTTCAAAAGCCGTACGCTCTTGAAGGCGCGCCCGACCATGAATAGTAAAACTAGACTTTAAAGGTTCCATACTGCCTGCAACATATAATTTTTTGATTGGTTTGTCAATCGTTTCTCGAACTTGCCCGAAGAAAGAAAAATGTTGTGTAAATTTAATTATCAACACTTTTTCTTTGATTTAATATAGATATTAATATAATTACCTTAATTATTATAATAATTAAGGTAATTATGGATTCAGAAAAAATAGCATTGAAGAAGTTTTTGGAAATTCCCTATGACGAGCTTGAAGAGATGAACCTCACAGCCGCCGAGCGGGCCGAGAAAGAAAGCCCCGTGAAGCTTGAAAAGGAATACCGCGAGTATCTCGCCAAAGAAAAGCGCTTGAAAGCGGTCACGCTTTGCTTTGCCGACATAGAAGGCAAGCTTCACATGCTCGACTATGACAAACATTTTTTTCTCGACGCCTCGGAAAATCTCACCTTTGACGGTTCTTCAATCCGCGGCTTTTCCGAACTTCACGAATCCGACCTTCGCCTTGGCACCGATTGGGGTAGCATCCGGTGGCTGCCGTCAGACGTATTCGGCCCGGGCAAAGTGATTTTCTTTGCCAATGTCTTAAAGCGCGACAAGACCGCGTACCCGCTGGATTTTCGCGGGCGGCTAAAAGAGCTTACGACCACTCTTGCCAGGAAAAAAGGCCTTACCGCGAACGTGGCCGCCGAAATCGAAGGCTTTTTGGTGGACGGCCTGAATGCCGAACAAAATTATACCGAGGAAAAGGGATTTTCTCTCATTTCCGGCGGCGGCTACTTTAACTCCCTGCCTCTTGACCGCTTGAAAATATTTATTGACCGTTCGGCCGAAGCGGAACGCGCCATGGGCTTTCGCAATGAAAAAGACCACCCCGAAGTGGCGCCCTCACAGTTTGAATTGAACTTTTCTTACACCTCGGCGGTACGCGCTTGCGACCAGATAGAGCTCTATAAACTCGTTTGCCGACAGGTGGCGGCCAACATGGGGCTCACGGCCACTTTCCTCCCCAAACCCATGGCAGGTATAAACGGTAGCGGTATGCATCTCAATATGTCCCTTGCGAAGGCCGGTAAAAACATCTTTTACAAAAAAGAGGGGGTTGGGGGCTTATCGGAAGTGGCGTGGGATACTATCAATAAAATTTTGAATCACGCGCCGGAAATTTCACTGGTGCTCAATTCAAGCGTCAACGCCTACCGCCGGCTTGACCCGCACTTCGAGGCGCCGAACCAGATAAAAGTGTCCTCGATTGACCGCGGTTCTATGATTCGGATTCCGGAGGGGAACGAACGGAGCGCCAGAATTGAGATTCGCTCGGTGGCTCCCGACACCAATCCCTATCTCGCCATCTATACCGTTCTCAAAACGGCGGAAGAAGGGGAAAAACTTAAAAAAGAGAGCGGCAAGCGCGACCGCGTGAGGTTTCTCCCCAGTAACATTAATGACGCCATCAAGCTGTTCAAAGCGAGCGATTTCATAACAAAAATTCTGACGGCTGAATCGAAAGAAAAATACCTCGCGTGGAAAGAACTGGCCGCCAATAGAAGCCCGAAAGAACTGGGCGCGAGAATCAAAACTTCTGAAATTGTGTACCACCACGAGGTAACAAATCAGGTACTTTGGAATAAATTTTAGGCAAGGGGGAGCGCGGCAACTTCGTTGCCGCGCTAACAAAAAACCAACACTATATCGAATTGAAAGTAAAGGCCCGAAACAGGCAGCACTGAAGCGCGCTGCTCGGACCATCTCCTTCTTTTATTGTGGCGAATGCCGGCAGAAAACTGCCGCTGGTGGGAGTGTAACCTTAGTCGCCACGCACCGCTCACTGTTTCGCCCTACGGCAGAGGCAGCGGATTTCCGCGGGGCTAGTCGCCTTCGAAAAAAGTACCAGTCGGCAACTAAATAAGTACTTTGTTTCTGTCCTTATTAAGAATAAGCGACTATAAACTTTCAAGCAAGAGTGATAATTACTAAAAAAGAAATACCACAGCTTCCGAAGCTGTGGTTTTGGTAAAGCACTCGAGTTAGCGCTTATCTGCCGAGCCTCCAACGAACTGTTCAAACTTTTCCCGAAGCGCCGACCCCAACCTGCGCAAGTCCTCCGGCGACGGGCCGTCAAACTCGTCACCGGAACGTCCGCTGCTGGCGAGAACGACTTTGAGAGAATTTGTATAGGCCTCCGCTTGAGCTTCTGCCCGGGCATTCAGGGCCCGGATTTGGCTGTGCAAGTCTTTATGACGTTCTGCGTCAACTTTGGCCCGGTCTTCAGCTTGCCGTAGTTTGCTGGAGATGTCGCGATTTTCGAGGATGAGCTCACTGACCCTGGCTTGAAGGTTTTCTATCTCCACAATCAGGGCCTGCCCGTTCTCCTTGAGAATTTTGACTCGGGCCGTGAGTTCGGTCTTCGTTTCCCGAACTTTGTTTGTTTTGCCGCTGGTTTGAGCCGGCGCTGTTCCTGTCGAGGGTGTAGGTGTACTCATAGTTTTTTGTTGGAATTTGGAATACCGCAGTTTTGTTGTGATTTTTGGCCATTTCCTTTATGACCTCTTTCCCAAGATAGTTTCTATCATATAGAAGTCCCAATGTCAACCATCGTCATTTTACAAAGGTCGAACCTTTGTAAAGGCAAAGAAAATGCCACAGCGTGATGCTGTGGCTTGTGTAAAAACGTGACAAACCGAGAATTACTTCCGACTGTTGGCGGCGACATTGGCGGCGGCCTGCTCACCGAAGTAACTGCGGCGCGGACGCCCGTCGGAAGGTTTTTTGGCGTTCGAGCCACGCGAATCGGGCGAGCCGTCCCGCTCCAAGGCGTGAAGCAATTCTTCAATCTCGACATGGCTGGCATTCGAACCGTCAATTCGTTCCACGCTCACCTTGCCGGGAAAATCAGCGACAATTTCTTTGATGAGACCCGCCAATTCCGGCGGCAAACCTTTGAGGTCGGCGTCCTGGACGCCGGCAGGCGTGAAAGTGAACTTCCCGCCTTGGAAGACTTCGATTTTGCCGTTTCCCTTGAAGTCGAACTCGAACCCAAGCGTCCCGCGGAATACTTCGTCCAGCCGACGGAATTCGCGCTTCGCCGCCTCGTAGCGTTCTTTCAAAGGTCGGAGTTCGGCGTTGTGTTCGGCGCAGTTAGGACCAGGACCTTGGTCAGTAGCATGGTTCAAATGATGCTGGAGGTGCTCCTGGTGCAGCTCCGCGGCCTTCCCGAAAATGCGCTCCGCTTTTTGCTCCGCATCATACCGAAGCAGGAACACTCGCTTCAAGCTCTTGCCGAGAGTCCCAGTGGCTTTGGCGCCTTTGGGAAGCGGGGTCAAATCAAGGTCGTTGAACCGCCGAAGGTCCACCGCATCGACAGCTTGACGAAAACTTCGCTGCGCTTGCGGGGTTGAGGTTGTGGAGGTTTGTCTGTTTTTGTTTTTTTTGCACATAGCTTTGTTTGATGTGTATGGGTTCCGTGAAGAACACGCCAAAAGCGGCCGACACAGGCCGTTTTGAGTTGCACGTCAAAGAACCGCTTAACCAGAAAAGCCTAACATTGAGTACAAAGAGCTGTCAAGCATGGAAATTCTTCAGATAAAAAGCTCCAACCCGAAAGTTGGAGCCATGTCGTACGTCATTTGATGATATTGGGATGAAGTTTGGCAAAGAGGTGGAACTGCGAGGCCAGCGTTATTCGGAGTCCAAGATACAAAACAAAGTAGCCAAGCCCCCACAAAATTCGCTCCCGCAATTTAACCTCGTGTTGAGATTTTTTTCGAACACCCTCGCAGAAAACCATCAACCAGATGAATACCAACAAGGGGCTGAAATGAAACCATGTGTGAGTAACGAGTATAAACAGTCCGAGCACTTCGGTCCACCTCCCGACGATTTGAGCAATTCTTCCTCCATCGAAAGGACGGAGAGGCAGCATGTTGAATACGTTGAGAAAAAGAGCCAGATTTATTCCAAGGGCTATCTCGACAGATTGAGGACACCAGACCGCCCACACAAGATAGCCCAGAGCCGCTCCGATGCCCCCGACAAGAGGGCCGCCGAGACCTATCCACGCCTCGTTTTGGGGAGTGTCAAGATCTCTTTCGTCAATCGCGATTAGTGCCCCGACAAAGGGAATGAAAAGCGGTATCGAAACGGGGATGTTCCTCCACCTTGCAAACCAGACGTGGCCCATCTCGTGGACGAAGAGAAGGGACACAAAAACTGTTGACGTAAGCAAACCCATGCTCAACCCGTAACAGAGTACGGAGATGAACATTGAGAGCAGAGTAAGCCGAAAGCTTCCCATTGAAAACCAGTTATTCATTTCAAACTCCCGAAAGATAAGGTTGTTTGTTTTACCGCGCCAAAGCCGGTGTTTATCTAGAAGAAAAAGTAATAGGTTAGGATAGAAATGTCAAGTTACCGCCTCCGATTGGCCACGAACCGGACTTGACCCGGACGTGACCTCTGCGCTAGGCTTGAATTCGGAGGAGGTGGTGTGTTGTGGAACAATCAATGTTTTTTATCAAACCGGAAGCGAGAGAGCGCCAGAAAGAAATCCTAAAACTTGTCGAGAGCGGCGGCCTTTCAATCGTGGAGATGTATGACGTAATCGTCACGTCGACCTTAATTGACGAACTGTATGGACATGTTCCGTCACAATTTTTTCTCCTTCTGAAACACCAGCTGTGCGACAAGGTCTGTTTATTCGGGCGAGTTGAGGGAGAAAGAGCGGTGGAACGGATGGTGGAAATAGTCGGAGAAAAATCTTACGCGACAGAGTGCCGCCCGGGAACGATTCGATTCGTCTTCGGCGATCGCCGACCCGGGTGGGGACACTTCAACGCCATTCATAGACCAAAAACAGCCGGTGAGGTTACTTCCCACCTTGAACTATTCGCGAAACACGCGTTAAAGTGTAGAATGAGGTAATATCGAATCGCGTCCGCACGGCGCGATTTTTTGCAAAACAGGATTTTTTAAGCGGTATTGACAAAATAACGTGTGTATGTAAATATGCCCCTAGAAAAATGGCTTCCGTAAGGGAACTTTTGTTGAGGGAAACAGAATTTGAAGTGAAAATTTCGAGTGCTGTTTCCCTCAACGAAGAGGGAAAAATGAATACAACACTCTACAGACTAGCTACTGGAAGTAGGGGTTTCGCTCCTGTTGCCCCGAAAAATCAACCGCAACCGCAACTCAAAACCACCACAGTCCGACGCATTCAAGGTTCGACTCCGTGGTTTGAACCTGACTCCGACCTCCAGGGTGCTCGCAGAGAATTCGAAGCCGGAATCCTGCTTGGCCCCACCTTCAATCCGAGGGCCAAGGTTATGAAAGACGTTTTTTGCGGAACAAGCAGGGTGTCCGAGGCCGAAGTAACTGGCGTTCTGGTTCAATTCGAAAAAGGTCCGCCGATTCCGTCGGACGCTGACAGGACTTGCGTCCTCGGCTATGACTCCGAGGCCAAGGTGTTCTACGACAAAGAAAACCGGCGCGAAGTCATCACCGAGGCGGACTACCTCGTCTTGCTCCCGGATGGCAGCTCGGTGGTCGGGTGGAAGAAGTAGCCCTCACCTCAACATTTTGTGAATCTCTCTCGCAACCCGCGGAGAGATTTTTCTTTTTGTAAACCGGTTTTACAAAGGTCGAACCTTTGTGGCATAAGGTACATTTTCCGTGGCTTGTTTTGCCACTTTTTCCCTTGTACTACAAGGCTAGAAGTGCTAACTTTTAGCTATCATGATTAAAAAAACAACAAAATATGCAGTAAATGCGGTTCTAACG
>Ga0209515_10003982_pt1 | contig 20398 bp, 15 predicted proteins | sample Subgroupgradi54m_FD_187454 | JGI IMG/M metagenome (GOLD analysis project Ga0209515, IMG submission 187454) | Subsurface groundwater microbial communities from S. Glens Falls, New York, USA - GMW60B uncontaminated upgradient, 5.4 m (SPAdes)... ...
AATCGAGAAAAAATCACGAAGAAAACGAAAGCCATCATTCCCGTTCATTTGTACGGATTTCCGTGTGACATGCCCGCGATTCTTAAAATTGCACAGAAACATGGTTTGGCTGTAATCGAAGATTGCGCACAAGCCGCGGGAGCAAAAATGGGTCCGAGAACGGTTGGAAGTTTTGGTGATTTCGGCTGTTTCAGTTTTTATCCCACCAAAACTCTTGGCGCATGCGGTGATGGCGGAATGGTGGCGGTGAATGATTCCAAATTAAACGAACGCCTCCGGGGTTTGCGCCAATACGGAATGCTGCGCAAAAAATATTATCACGATGAAATCGGCATGAACTCCCGTTTGGATGAGGTTCAAGCCGCGATTTTGAATGTGAAATTAAAGCGTTTGCCTAATTGGAATGAAAAACGCCGGCAAGCCGCAAAAAATTACGACAAATTGATTCAAAATTTACGTTTAAAAGAAATTGTGATTCCAAAACGGCCGGCGCACATAGAACATGTGTATCACCAATATGGGATTTGGACGGAGAAGCGCGACGCGTTGATGGAATTTTTAATTAAAAACGAAATTGCCGCCGGAATTTATTATCCCGAACCGCTTCACCTGCAGAAATGTTTTTCTTATCTTGACTGTAAAAAGGGAAGTCTCCCCGAAACTGAAAAAGCCGCAAGCCATGTTTTAAACCTTCCGATTTATCCGCAGCTAGAACTTTCCCAGCAGGAATTTGTCGTCTCCAAAATTAAAGAATTTTATTCCTAGCGATTTTGGGGACAACCGCCCCACGTTTTTACACTTTATAAAATAAAGACAATTTAAATCTAATTTACCGGAACAGCTTGAGGTGTCCCCGTTCTTGGCGCCGGCGCATTTGCAATGATCAGCGTCACGATTTGGTGAACGGTGTCATGCCCGTCTGTTGCATTGACGGTGACATGATAAGTTCCGGCTTGAACATAATTGGGTGTCCACATAAAAACATAATTTCCATTCCGGTCAGGAACCACACGTGCTCCGGCTGGTAGTCCATCCATTGAAATTTGTGTTCGGTCACCATCCGCATCAGTTGCCAACGCACTGAAAGTAACGGGCCTTCCTTCACGGCCATGAATTGTTGTAGAAGGAGCGATGGTTAACACCGGCGGATGATTCTGATTTTGTTCACATTCATCCGGAATTTGATTGTTGTTTAAGTCAAGACTGTGCGGTGGAATCGTTTGGTTTACAATAATGGAAAATCCTCCTGCTTCGGGGTTTGGTGTTCTGCCACCTACATCAGAAATACCGAGATCAGGAATTCCGTCATTGTTTACGTCTCCCGCGCTGATCATGCTGGGCGCTTCGCCCGCGGGTAATTGTATCGAATCTGCGAAATTTCCATTCCGGGAATTTCTGAAAATTATTGCGGTATCCGCTTCACTGAAATGAAAATCAGATATACCGGCCAAGTCTGAAAACCCGTCGCTATCAATATCAATCAGTTTTAATCGTGCGATGTGTTGTGGAGATTGAAAAATCATTGGCGGATCAAAAAGTATATCGTGATTTTCATTTATTCCTCGATTGAGCCAAACTGAAATACTACTGCCATGTCCAAGCGCAATATCCATTTTGCCGTCATGATTAAAATCATCTACCACGTCAGTGTAAGGGCGGTATGAAGTAAGAGGTATATGCTGACTTGAAGAAAATGTGCCCGTCCCATCATTTTTTAGAATAATTGTTTCTCTGGTGTAATAACTAGGTAGCACAAGATCCACATCTCCATCTCCGTCCATGTCTCCTGCAGCAACATAAAGAATTCCTGCGCCTGGAAAATTGTACTGTGTGTTTGAAAATGATATCAAGCCGTCACTATCAGTTTGTCCCGAATTTAAAAGTACGCTGATCACATCTAGATCGTAATATATAACAACCACGTCAGGAAAGTCATTTCCGTCAAGATTTGCTTCGAAAAGGCCAATAATTGGGCCAAAATCAGAAGGAGTTGTAAAAGTGAATTTTTGTCGAAATGTTCCGTCACCATTGTTTTGCAAAATAAGTACCTTTCCACTTTCATAATTAGAAGGATCGCCTGCTTCTCCCACAATGATGTCAACCGCACCGTCGTGGTTGAAATCATCAATTGCAAGCCAGACGTGTAGTTCAGGCGCTGGAAGTGGAAAACTAGCAAACAAACTAAATAAAACTTCTCCATTGTTTGGATTGATTCCTAAATTTCGGTAAATTGTTACTGAAGCGTTTGGATATCCTATGGAAGGGTCGCCGGGGCTTGCAATGATAATGTCTTGACGGCCATCGTGATCAATGTCACCGAACCCAATGTTCTCAGGGTAGTACATGTGATTGGTGTCTGCATGATGTTGTAGTTCTTGAAAATTTAATTGTGGCGGCGCAATATCCTGCAAATCATCCACACCGTTGTGATTGCAGTCGGTTGCGAAAACAGGCTGCGCAAGAACCAAAATTCCTGCAATCACAACAATAACTTGTAAAAGTTTTAAGTTTGTTTTCATAATTAATTCACCGGTACCGCTTGAGGTGTCCCCAATCTTCGCCGCGGACGCACCGGATTCTGAACTTGGATGATCATGGTTCCGGCCACAGAATCCTGTCCATCGTTTGCATTGAGATTGACAGAATAAACACCAGCTTGTGTCGGTATCCAATTTAGAATATAATTCGCCGGATTTCCCGGAGCGCCACTTAAATTCGCTCCGCTGGGTAAATTATTTGCAGTGACAGTGACGACATCACTTAAATCCGGATCCGAAGCGCTGATATTTATATGTAACGCTCTTCCCACAGTTCCATTCACACTATTTCCGGGGATCGTGAGAACAGGTAGATGGTTAATTCGAATTGGCATGAAAACAGGCATCGGGTTATTTGTGCTACTATAAGTTTCTCCGTTTCCTAATATTCCACGGTTATCAAGACCCCAGCAGAAAGCATGTCCTGTTTCTGTAATGGCACAGTTGTAATGGTAACCTCCGCTAACATCGATCACTCTTTCTCCTAAAAATGGTACTGAATTAATTGGCGTTGGAATGTTCGGAGATACATTAGTACCCGAATAACCCCAGCAAAAAACGTTTCCAAAATTTGTCAAACCACAAGCGTGCTCCTCGCCAGCTGTAATTTTTGAGAATATTTCTCCGCCGAGCAGGCTCATGTCAACAGCCACCGGAATTGACTGAGTGTATACGTTAGTTCCATTTCCTAATTGACCGGCACTTCCCGCACCCCAGCAATAAGCTTGTCCGTTTTCTGCCAAACCACACACAAAAGAATTTCCAACAGCTAAGGAGGTAAATGTATGACCATTTAAAGGTGTCATATCAACAGGAGTTGGATCGCGCCTGATTGTCGTAGTACCATCCCCCAAATTACCTTGGTAATTTCCGCCCCAGCAAAAAGCTCGTCCTGTGTTTGTCAGTCCACATGAGAAAAGTTCTCCGGTTCGGATTAAGGTAAATAACTCTCCATTTAATGGCTGCATATTAATTCGTTGAGGATAAGCGGTCTCAGTGGGAAGCATGGGGTCGGAATTTCCCAATTGGTAATGATAGTTGGAGCCCCAGCAATAACCCAAACCAATTGAATCCACTGCGCAGGTATGATCGTATCCAGCGTCAATATCGGAAAATGCCCATCCCGGAATCATGGCCATATACACTGCAGTCGGAGAAAATTGATTCTCTGTGGAACTATTTCCCAACCGGCCGTTAGCACCGTATCCCCAGCAATAAGCAATGCCGCTTTCTGTTAGTCCGCAGGAATGGCCACTCCCAGTAGTTAATTTAGTAAAATGACTTCCGTTCAACGGTTGCAAATTAACAGCCACTGGAATTTGGGATAAATCTAAATCAGGTGGTATATTGGGTGGGTTTGGTCCGTTGCCTAATTGACCAACCCGGTCGTACCCCCAGCAATAAGTATTATTATTTTGAGAAACCGCACACGTGTTTTGATCTCCAGTTGATAGTGCTGTAAACGGTTCTATGTGATCGTATGGAAATACGGCTGTCTTGAATGTTTTGAATGACATTTGCGGCGGATTGGTAATATCTTCTGCCCGCAGAGTAAAATTGCAGCCTTCCGTAATATCGCTTGGACTTGGTGTCCCGAAAACAAGATTAACTTCAGGGTCGAATTGGATCCAAGGACAAGTAGTTGAAAAAAGATTGATGGAGGCTGATCCACTATCTTGGTCTGTAACTGAAATTTGGCAACTGTAGTACCTATTTTCAATAGCGTACGGACAGGAGTTTGTTGTAATGACGGGTGAGAAAAAATTACCCACAAGACTTGGTCGGTTTTCATTTGTAAAACTAGAATCATGTCCCAATTGTCCCACGTCATCTTTCCCCCAGCAGAAAGTGTAGCCATTTCCCGCAATTCCGCAGGTGTGAGCGTAGCCAGCTGTAAATGAGTCAATCCTGAAAGATTCTCCGCCCAATGTGATGGTATCAACTAAAACTGGGTCTGAACCAAGATTCGTACCATTTCCTAACTGCCCTGATTCGCCTGCTCCCCAACAGTAAGGAGTTCCATTTTGAGTGAATCCGCACGTGTGTGCGTCACCCAACGCAATGGACACGAGTCTTTGATTCTCGAAGAAGGTGTTATCAACTTGTATCGGTACTGGTGATTGTGAAAGACTTGAGCCAGCGCCCAACTGTCTGTAATAATTGTCACCCCAGCAATACGTGTTTCCATTAGAAGCGATGCCGCAAGTATGATAACTACCAGTTTTTAAATTTGTAAAAACGGCTCCTCCAAGAAGTGTCATATCAACCGGAACTGGTGATGCCTGATCGACGAATGCCGAATCATTCCCTAATTGACCAAAATGGTCATCTCCCCAGCAGTATGCGTGTCCATTGTTAGCAATCGCACAAGTATGAAACAATCCAGCGGCAATTGATGTGAATGCAGTGACACCATTCGGGAATGGAACTTGAGCCGGAATTGATTGGTCTTGCAAAGGTTGATTATTGCCAAGTTGTCCCTGATTGTCTCGCCCCCAACAGAATATTTTTCCACTTGCCGTAAGTCCGCAGCTGTGAAAACCACCCAGTGACAGAGAAACAAAATAATCATTTCCAATATTTGATGTGTCAATCAAGGTTGGTCGTGAACGATCTGTATTGGCACCACCGTCACCAATCTGGCCATTACTGTCATAGCCCCAACAAAACGTGGCAGGCGGATTTGAATTTGTAATTCCACATGTGTGCGCACCACCTGCGGCTAAGGATGTAAATTGGGAACCATGCGGAGGAAGAACTGTCATATCAACTTGCACCGGAATTGGTTCCCCCACGCTAGTTGTGCCGTTTCCCATTTGGCCAATGTCATTTTCTCCCCAACAATAAGCTTGACCATATGAATCAAGAGCGCAGGTGTGAACATATCCAGCAGCAATTTGTGAAAATTGCGGCGGATCCGCCTTTGCATTTTGTGGTGCAACTGCAATTCCAAGAGTAATTAAAATTGCGACTAATAAATTCCGTTTCATTTATTTAGTTCTCCTTTACGCCCGATTTTACTTTCAGCAAAAATCCGCTGGGAGTATTTACCAGTTACTACACTCACGCCACCCGAATTTCTGAACTTTTTTGTTAATTTTGTGTTACTGACCCTACTTTCTAAATCGCTAAACAAACTCGAAGTGGTTCGCTTGATTGACGTTCCGAAATTATTTTGATATTCTATGCCGCAAGTTTTTAGTTGTGATGGCCGCCTTCCTAGAATAAGATAATACAACTGAAACTTTTAAAAAGTGACAAAGCCAGCAGGTTTCATTTGTCACTTTTTTACACACTCACTGCTGATCTGTTGGGAAAAGAAGAAATCATTTTAAGTTCGCAAGAGAAGATGACGAAAAAAGAGATTAAACCCAACGCCAGTAAGAAATTGTTCTTTGGACTTTTTGTTTTCCCGCTTTTGATTGCGGTTGGAATGGCAGTTCTTCTCTCGACCATTGTTTTCTTGACAAAGGAAGAAGAAACGCCCGAATCATTGATCAAATCAATCAAAACCGGAGCGCCGAGCAAGCGCTGGCAGAAAGCATTTGAACTGTCGAACGAGCTCAACCATCAAAGCGGCATGATCCGAAGCGCCGGGATCATGAACGAAATCATTCATATTTTGAATGACAAAGAGCATTATGACGCCAAGACGCGTGCTTACATGGCAATGGCGCTCAGCCGGTTTCGAAATGACGAAGCCAAAACGGCTTTGCGAAGCGCATTGAAACAAACGGACGAGGCGGAAGACCCAGAAGTTCCCATTTTTCTCATGTGGGCCATCGGGAATTTTGAAGACCCAAAAGCGGCGGGCGACATTGCGCCATTTTTGGAAAGTAAGCAGAGCGACCTTCGCAAGACAGCCGCATATGTTTTGGGTGTTTTGGGAAACCGCGATTTCCGGAAAAAATTGCGCAGCGTTTTGGAAGATTCAGTTCATGATGTGCGCTGGAACGCAGCCTTAAGTCTGGCTCGGCTCGGTGATGATTCAGGAACAGATGTTTTGCTTCAAATGCTTGACCGGAATTATTTGCGCAGTGCCGATCAAATGAGTGACCCGCAAATTGAACCAGTGATGATCAATGCGGCAAAAGGGTTTAGTTTGATCCGGAAATCCGAAGCTGTTTCAGTTTTGGAGAAAGTATATAAAGAAGACCCAAGTTTGAAAGTAAGAGAAGCTGCGCTCCGCGCGGTTGAGTTTCAAAATAAAACAAGTTAATTTATGACAGAACCTTCGCAAGCGAATCCTGTTCCCCCAAATCCAACACCACAGCCAGCCGTTGCAGTTGTTGTGCAAAAACCAGCAGTGCCAGCAAAATCCAGCCCGGAGGTTTCCGCGCCCGGACGGAGAAAATTCTTATCCTGGTTTGCCGTGGCGTGGCTCAGTTTCGTTGCCGCCACAAGCGGCGCGCTTTCGCTTCTTTTGCGGTTCATGTTTCCAAACGTTTTGTTTGAACCAAAAAGCACATTTAAAATTGGATTTCCAGATGATTATGAAGTCGGCACCGTCGACGAACGATTTAAAAACAAATATGGCATTTGGATTGTCCGCGTAACGGAAGGAATTTACGCGCTCTCAACCACTTGTACTCATTTGGGATGTACGCCAAATTGGCTCGATACGGAACAGAAATTCAAATGCCCCTGCCACGGTAGCGGTTTTTACAAAACCGGAATCAATTTTGAAGGGCCGGCACCGCGTCCTTTAGAGCGGCTTAAGATTTCGCTTTCGGACGACGGGCAGATTTTGATTGATAAAAGCAAAAAGTTTCAGCAGGAAAAAGGCGAATGGAATAATCCGGAATCGTTTTTGTCGTTATAAAAATAGATACCAGTAACCAGTTTCCAGATTTTCTGGTTTCTGGTTACAGGTTTCTGGTATCTGTAAGTTGAGGTTCAAAAATGAAATTCAATCTTGGCGAAGTTTGGAAATCGTTTCAGAAAAGTCAGATTTACAAATCCATGTTCCGTCACGGTTATTCGACGGAAGACAAAGACCGCGCGCAAACGGTTCTCACCAATGTTTTTTTTCATTTGCATCCCGTGAAGGTCCGGAAATCCGGTGCGCGTTTTGGTTTTACATGGTGCGCGGGCGGTCTTTCCTTCTTTGTGTTTCTCACACTTGTCGTAAGCGGAATTCTTCTCATGTTTTATTACCGGCCGACGGTGGAATATGCTTACAACGATATTGTTGCATTGCGCGAGCACGTTCCATTTGGAATTATGCGCGAGCTGCATCGATGGGGCGCTCACGCGATGGTCATCACCGTGTGGCTTCACATGCTCCGTGTCTTTATGACGGGTTCTTACAAACCGCCGCGCGAATTTAACTGGGTGGTTGGTGTATTGCTTTTGGTTCTAACCATGCTTCTCAGTTTCACCGGATATTTACTGCCGTGGGATCAGCTTGCTATCTGGGCTATTACGGTGGGATCCAATATGGCTCGCGCAACTCCGTTTCTGGGACACGAAGGGCCGGGCGCTTCACTGCTTGCGATCGGAGATATTCAACTTGTCCACGGAGGCGATGACGCTCGGTTTGCGCTTTTGGGCGGACGATTTGTAGGTGCCGGAGCGCTTCTGCGCTTCTATATATTACACTGTGTGGCGATTCCGGTTGTCATGGTTATTTTAATGGCGGTTCATTTTTGGCGGATTCGTAAAGACGGCGGAATCAGCGGGCCCATGTAATGATGGCAGAGATCATTAAACAATTCTTCAACGGCATCTCATCACCGGTCATGCTGTTTACTTTGGCAGGCGGCTTGCTTTTTCTCTTTCTATCTTTTCCGAAGCAGCTCACATCTCCAAAAGTAACCATTTTTTTCTTTGCTCTTATCATTGGATTTTTCCTCTTCGGCTTGACGGACGAACATTTCAAAACGATTGTGACCACACCGGACAATGTTCCGATTGTCGGGATGTTTTTTCTCATGATTTATTTCACATGGTATTCGATGCGAAAAGCGGTGGTGAACGATGAACGGATCGCGGCCGGGAAACCGCCGAAGGAAAAAGAAGAATCGGATCAAAAAGTGCTTGTTTTTCCGTATCTTATTTTTATCGAATTTGTTGTCGCACTATTTTATGCCATCATTTTAGTCGTCTGGTCGCTTGCACTCAAAGCGCCGCTTGAGGATCCCGCCAACCCGACCATTTCACCGAACCCGTCCAAAGCACCGTGGTATTTCTTAGGGCTTCAGGAACTTCTCGTTTATTTTGATCCTTGGATTGCAGGGGTCCTTTTACCAACGCTTATTATCGTCGGACTTTGTGCGATTCCATATCTGGATCGCAACCCAAAGGGTTCCGGGTTTTACTCCTTTAAAGAGCGCCGCGTTTGGATTTCCGGATTTTTGTTTTGTTTGTGGATGCTTTGGATTGTTCTGATTATTTTCGGAACATTCTTGCGCGGCCCCAACTGGAATTTCTTTGGCCCGTTTGAAACTTGGAATGTCCATAAAGTGGTTCCGCTTCTGAATGTCAATTTGTCCGACTGCATCTATATCAAATGGCTCGGCTGGGGGCTTCCAAAACAATGGTTCATCCGGGAAGCGCCCGGGATTTTAATCGTTCTTGGTTATTTATTGATTCCGCCGGCGATTCTGGCCGTGACATTTTGCAAAAAAGCATATCAGGAAATGGGTGCCGTGCGTTTTACGGTGGCCGCCTTTCTTCTTTTGATGGTGATTGCAGTTCCGATCAAAATGTATTTGCGCTGGGCGTTTAATTTAAAGTATATCGTCGCCATTCCGGAATTTTTCTTCAATATTTAAAAATCAAAAATGCCTCCTGAGAAAGACCCGAACAAGTTATACAGCATTTACAAAACAACCATTTGGTTTGCTTTGGCAAGCATCATTTTACTTGCCTCGCTTCTTTTGATGGTTTTTCAAGATTCCGGCCGTGAGTGGAAAGGATGGCAGAAGAAATTTGTCGAATTTGAACGGGAAAAAACAAAACACGATTACGAAAAAGCAAAAGCCGCGGTTGATCCGAAAGCGCTCGATCAGCTGAAACAAAAAATTTCCGCTGCTGGGAAAAATTTCGACCAAAAAAAATCAGCTTATAGCGAACTTCTCAGGGAAAAAGAAGCGCTGGGGCTTGGTTTGGTCAAAGCGAAGAGCAAGTTTCAGGACTTAAAACAATATTTGGATTCATACAAATATTATTTTGAAGAATACACGGAGCGCAAGGAAAAAGAAAAAGCGCGTGAATACGAACAAAAGTTAAAAACCGTTGATACAGAGCTTGCAAAAGCAAAATTAGAGCAGGAAGCAGTTGAAAAGAAGCAAGAAGACATTGACAGCGCCACCCAGAAATTCCAAGCCGAAGAGAAAGCGCTGACGAAAGAAATGAATCAGCTGCTTCGGGATCAAATCATTTTCGAGAAGAAACTAAAAAAGCTCGAACCGTCCGCTGTGAAAGAAATTTTGAATGCGCCAATGCTTGATTTTATTGCTCCCAGTCTGCAGATTCAGCAGGTGGTTTTGGAAGATTTGCACGACGATTTTTATTTTGCAAAATCACAGAAAGTGGATCGCTGTACCACATGCCATTTGGCAATTGACCGGAAAGGGTTTGAAGATGCTCCCCAGCCTTTTAGAACTCATCCGGATCTTGATTTGTTTTTAAGCACCACGTCTCCGCATCCTCTTGAGAAAATCGGCTGTACGATTTGTCACGGCGGAAGCGGACAATCGGTTTCTTTTGTTCAGGCGGCGCACACACCGAAAAATGAAGAGCAGGCAAAGGAATGGCACAAAAAATATCATTGGCACGAGCTTGAAAAATTTGAAGCGAAAATGCTGCCGCTTCAAAATACCCAAGCGTCCTGCACCAAATGCCATCAAGGGGTTGTCGAAGTGCCGAAAGCTCCGAAGTTAAACGAAGGCCGGCGGCTTGCCATGAAATACGGATGCTTTGCTTGCCATACTGTGAAAGGTTTTGAAAACCAGTGGAAAGTCGGTCCAAGCCTTGCGAATATCCAAAGCAAAGTAAGCCGCGAGTGGATTGTCCGCTGGCTTCAAAATCCGAAGTCTTTCCGCCCGTCTACACAAATGCCCGCCATTTTCCATTTGGAAAATACAAGTTCTGATGAAGACCATACAAAATCCATCATTGCCATTGAAGGCATCGCGCGTTACCTCTTAAAAAATTCAGACGCAGTTTCTTTGAATAAGCCGCCCGTAGACGGCAATCCGGAAATCGGGAAAAAATTGGTAAAAGAAATCGGCTGCCTCGGCTGCCACACCGTAGAAAGTGCGAACGCCAATAATCATGGGCCCGAACTGATTTATCTTGGAAGTAAAGTTACCAAAGAATGGCTATTCACGTGGCTGAAAGATCCGAAGCATTATTCGAAAGATACGCGCATGCCGAATTTGCGGCTTTCGGATGATGAAGCCGCGCACATCACGAGTTATTTGCTCGAGAGCCGTAACAAAGAATTTGAAGAGAAACCCACACCAAAAATTCACGAAAATGATTTTAACAATTTCGTTTTGGATTATTTATCGCGCAAAATGAGAAATTCGGAAGCGAAAGCAGAGCTTGCAAAAATGGACATGGACGCGAAGTTCCAATTTATTGGCCGCGAAGTCATCGCGCAGCAGGGATGTTTCGGCTGCCACGACATTCACGGATTTGAAAAATCAAAACCGATTGGGACCGAACTTACAAAAGAAGGCCAAAAAGAAGTTGATAAGCTTGATTTCGGGTTCATTGATATTGAGCGCACGCGCCAAGCCTGGTTTTTCCAAAAATTGAAGCATCCGAGAAGTTTTGATAAAGATAAAGTCAAAGCTTATCATGAAAAACTGCGAATGCCGGAATTTGGATTTACGGATGACCAAGCAAATGCACTGGTCACTTTCCTTATGAGTTTGCGCGATGAAAGTATTCCGCTCAATATGCAGAAGAAATTAAATCTCAAAGAAGAAGCCATCGAGCGCGGCAGGTTTTTAGTTGCGAAATATAATTGCCAGGGATGCCACACGGTGGACGGCGTAGAAGGCCGCGCACGCGCTCTCTTTGAGGATAAAGGCGGAGCGCCTCCTATGATAGAAGGCGAAGGTGCAAAAGTTCAGGAAGAATGGCTGTTTAAATTTCTGCACAATCCCTCACCCATTCGGCCGTGGCTTAAATATCGCATGCCGACCTTTGGTTTCGATGACGATCAAGTCAACAAACTGATTCGTTATTTTTCAAATCTTGCAAACCAGGAACCGTCGTTTGCTCCGGCTGATGCGGCAAACGCTGCGCCCGAGGAACTTCAAGCCGGCAAAATACTTTTTATTAAATTTAAATGCATTCAATGCCATCAATCCGGCGCAGCAGGTCTCAGTGCTTCTTTCTTGGCGCCGGACCTTGCGATGGCAAAACAAAGGTTGAAACCGAATTGGGTCATTGATTGGTTGAAAGATCCGCAAGTGCTGCAAGCAGGCACCATGATGCCAACCTTTTTCCCGGAAGGCCAAACGCCCGTCAAAGATATTCTGGAGGGAGACCCCGCGAAACAAATTCACGCGATTAGAAACTATTTGTGGACATTTACGCCTGCCCCAGAGCAACCAAAAAGGTCAGATTAATTGTTGTCTTTGGGGCTGTCATGACTACTATAGAATATTCATAGGTAAGTCATGGCTGATGAGGCGAATCAAGTAAAGAATTCGAAATAGCACACGAGGAGGAGTTGTGATGAAAAAATTAATGATTTGTTTATCTGTTTTCTTAATATCAAAACAATTATTTGCGGCAACCATTTCAGGCAGCGTGCAATTTTCGGGAACTGCACCGAAGATGGAAAAAATTTCAATGAATGCAGATCCAACTTGTTCATCCTTGCATCCCGAGCCGGTTTATGAAGAAACCGTTGTCGTAAATCCAAACAGCACGCTCAAAAATGTGTTTGTGTATGTCAAAGAAGGTCTTGAGGGGAAAACATTTGATATCCCGAAAGAGCCGGTTGTGATTGATCAAAAAGGATGTCAATATCATGCTCATGTGTTTGGAATTCAAGCGGGGCAGGAGCTCAGCATTGTGAATAGTGACAACACGCTTCACAATGTTCATTCCCTTGCGGAAAAAAGCAAACAATTCAATTTAGGAATGCCCATTCAGGGAATGAAGCTGCCAAAAAAATTTGAAGCTCCGGAAGTCATGGTCAAATTTAAATGCGATGTTCATCCGTGGATGAATGCCTATATTGGTGTTCTCAATCATCCTTTTTTTGCCGTGTCGGACGATCAGGGGAAATTTGAAATTAAAAATTTGCCGGCCGGGGATTATACCGTCGAAGCGTGGCACGAAAAATACGGTATCCAAACGCAAAAAGTGACGATATCAGGCGATTCCGCCACCGCTAATTTTACGTTTAGTGGCTAAAATACACATCGGATAGAAACACTGGAAATTAGAAATGAGTAAAAGGTTGGCTTTGATTTTCTCGATTGTTTTTTTGGCTTCCTCATCTGCCTTTGCCGGAACGATTTCAGGGAAAGCACTGTTTGAAGGAACGCCGGGTGAAAATCCGAAAATCGATATGGGCGCAGATCCCGTTTGCAAATCACTCCATCCGGGGGACTTTTTTGCGGAACGGATTGTTGTCAATTCCAACAAGACTCTTAAGAATGTCTTCGTCTATATAAAGGAAGGCCTGAAAGATCAGAATTTCCAGCCGCCTTCGACGCCTGCCGTTATGGATCAAAAAGGATGTTGGTATACGCCGCACGTCCAAGGAATTCAAGTGGGACAAAAATTGCAAGTGGTCAATAGTGATCCGACCCTCCACAACGTTCATGCGCTGGGAGTAAAAAATCCGCAGTTTAATTTGGGAATGCCCATGCAGGGAATGAAACTTGAGAAAACATTTTCAAATCCCGAAGTCATGGTCAAATTTAAATGTGACGTTCATCCGTGGATGAACGGGTACATTGGCGTTCTCAACCATCCTTTTTTTGGCGTGACAGACGAGCAAGGCGGATTCAAAATAGAAAATGTCCCAGCGGGCGATTACACCGTCGAAGCGTGGCATGAGACGTACGGCGCGAAGTCGCAAAAAATCACGGTTTCTGCGGATGGAACTGCGCAAGCGGATTTTAAATTTAGCGCGAGCGAGATCGTCGATGAAGCAAGCGGACTTAAGATTAAAACTGAAAAACCAAAAGCAATCCAAGCTTTTGATGATTCAAAAGCATTGAACGCGCCGCGCGCCAAAACCGGCTGGTGGCTGCCCGAGAGCATTTCCACCTACGGAAAAAAGATTGACCGGCTTTTTTATATCATTTTGTGGATTACGGGAATTGTTTTTGTGGGTGTGCAAACGGCACTTGTGATGTTTCTGTTTCGTTACCGGAACCGTCCCGACGTTCGCGCAACCTATACACACGGAAACGATCGCTTGGAAATGATTTGGACTTTAATTCCCGCCGTGATTTTAGTGGTTCTTACGGTTTTTAGCCAACAGCTTTGGTCGGAAATCCGCGGAACGATTCCGGCAAATGCATTTCCGATTGAAATTCAAGCCGAACAATTTGCGTGGAATGTTCGCTACGCCGGGCCAGACGGAAAATTTGGAACTGCAGATGACATTAAAACGGTGAATCAATTGCACATTCCGGTTGGAAAACCGGTACGGGTAAGGCTTACTTCTATCGGAAAGGACGGAAAGCATCCTGTGATTCACAGTTTCTTTCTTCCGGAATTTAGGTTAAAACAAGATGTGGTACCGGGGCTTTCGATCGATGTTTGGTTTGAGGCGACTCGCACGGGAAAATATGAAATCGCGTGTTCACAGTTTTGCGGTATCGGGCATTATCGGATGCGCGGATTTTTATCGATTCATTCGCCCGAAGGATTTGAAGCCTGGCTCAAAGAAACAGCGGCAGGAGGGGATTAAGATGGAGACGGTACAGACGGTTCACGAAGTACACGCAAGGCACAAAAAATTAAGCTTTATCCGAAAATATGTTTTTTCAACCGATCACAAAGTGATTGGCGTTCAATTTCTTTTTACAACGTTTTTCTTTTTTCTGGTCGGCGGATTTCTGGCACTTCTTTTACGCTGGCAGCTCGCGTATCCGGGGAAGCCGATGCCGATTCTGGGACAGCTTTTTCCGCAAAGCATGATGGTGGGCGGTATCATGCTTCCGGAGTTTTATAACCAGCTTTTTACGATTCACGCGTCCGTCATGATTTTCTTTGCGATCATTCCGATTTTGGTCGGGGCGTTCGGAAATTTTGTAGTTCCGCTTCAAATTGGCGCGCCCGATATGGCATTTCCGACGCTCAATATGTTTTCTTATTGGTTTTTTTGGCCGGCTGCCGTGATTGTACTCTCCGGATTTTTTATTCCGAGCGGTGCCGCAGCAACCGGATGGACGGCTTATCCGCCTTTGAGTGCCATCGAGCCAACGGGACAGACGTTGTGGGTGATCGGCGTTATTTTGGTTGGAACGTCTTCAATCATGGGTGCTATTAATTATCTGACAACCATTTTAAATATGCGTGCACCCGGCATGAGTTTTTTCCGCATGCCGCTCACGACTTGGGCCATTTTTATTACATCGATTCTTTCTCTTTTGGCAACACCCGTTCTTACAGCTGCGATGATCATGCTTCTTTTTGACCGTACCATGGGAACCCATTTCTTTTTATCAGCAGGCGGCGGGCACGTGATTCTCTGGCAGCATCTTTTCTGGTTTTATTCTCATCCGGCCGTTTACATTATGATTCTTCCGGGAATGGGAATCGTTTCCGATGTGATTGCAACGTTTTCAAGAAAACCCATTTTTGGATATAAAGCAATGGTATTTGCGATTGCGACAATTGCATTTTTGGGTTTTATTGTTTGGGGCCATCACATGTTTCAGAGTGGGATGAATCCGACGGTCGGGACAACATTTATGTTATCCACCATGTTAATCGCCGTTCCATCGGCCATCAAAACTTTTAATTGGCTTGGGACGATGTGGCGCGGATCGATTCGTTTCACGCCTGCGATGTTGAATGCCATTGCGTTTGTTTCCATGTTTGTGATTGGCGGCCTCAGCGGAATCTTTATGGCGTCCACCCCAGTCGATATTTTTATTCATGATTCTTATTTTATTGTCGCACACATTCATTATGTGCTTTTCGGCGGGAGCATGTTCGCGGCGTTTGCCGGAATTTATTATTGGTTTCCAAAAATGTTCGGCAGAAAGTTAGGAGACACGCTTGGAAAGCTGCATTTTATCGGAACTTTTATTTTCTTCAATTGCACATTTTTCCCGATGCACACTCTGGGCATTGGCGGAATGATGCGTCGAATTTACGACCCGACGCAATATATACATCTCCAGCATCTTCAACCGATCAATGTGTTTATTACTTTTAGCGCATTTCTGCTTGGGCTTTCTCAGGTTTTTATCGTAATCAATTTAATCAAAAGTATGTTTTGGGGCGAGAAAGTTGGAAACAATCCTTGGGAAGCAAATACGCTTGAGTGGACAGCTCCTTCGCCGCCGCCGCACGGTAATTTTGAAACGATTCCGACGGTTTACCGCGGTCCTTACGAATACAGTGAACCCGGACGCGCAAAAGATTGGCACGCGCAGGCGGATCCGACGTGAAAACATGAAAACGATTGCAGGGGCGCAATTCCCGCCAAAAATCGTGTCGGGTCCGACGCGCTGTGTGGCGGACATTGCGCCCGATAAAACGGGCGTGACAAATCACGCCCCTACGAATGCAAATATAAAATTTTCAAAATGGCTATCGTTCTATACGAAACTTTTGGTAGTTGTGACTTTTTTTCTTGTGATCGCCGGAGGTCTTGTGACCAGCACCAAATCGGGACTTGCGGTTCCCGATTGGCCGCTTTCTTATGGCAAGTTGATGCCGCCCATGGTTGGCGGCATTCGTTTCGAACATACGCACCGGATGATTGCGTCACTCGTTGGTTTGATGACTCTTGTTCTCACCATTTGGATCGGATTTACAGAAAATAGAAAGTGGCTCCGGTGGATGGGGATCGCAGCGTTTGGGATGGTAGTTTCGCAGGGAATTTTAGGTGGCCTCACGGTTCTTTATCTTCTGCCGGCCCCGATTTCTGTGACGCACGCGTGTCTTGCACAAACATTTTTTGCTTTCATGGTTTGTCTCGCTTACGTCACATCACGCGAATGGTCGGAAGAATTTTCACCGCCCGGTTTGGACTTTTCTTCTGTTAAAAAATTACTATTGCTTACGGTTGCTTTAATTTACACGCAATTGATTTTAGGCGCCGCTTTTAGGCACACGGGAAACCGGCTTATTTTGATTCCGCACGTGGTGAGTGCGTTCCTTGTTTTGATTGATATTCTTTTAGTGTTGACCACCATCATGAAAAATATGGCGTCGCAAAAAAAATTGATGTATCCTGCTATTTTATTGGGTGCCCTTGCGGTTTTGCAAATGGGACTTGGGATGGGCGCCTTTATTTTCGTAGTTAGTTTGGCCTCGGCGCATGTCGAACCAAGCGCGGGGCATGTTTTTTTTGTAACTTCTCACCAAACACTGGGGGCGCTTTTGTTGGCAGCTGCCGTATTTTTGACGCTCAGAGTTTCCAGAATGGAAAAATTCAAATGATTTCAAATACGGCTTCGCTTTCGAATACGAAAACACAAAAGAAAACAGACGGGTGGTATGCTGATTATTTTGAGCTTGTGAAACCAAGATTGTTATCGATGGTGCTTTTGAGCACAGCAGTCGGGTTTTATCTTGCGCCCATGGGCAGCAGCTTGTACACTTTTATTTTAACGATATGCGCGACGGCTTTGGTCGGAGGCGGCGCCATGGCGCTCAACGAATATTGGGAAAGAGAGAGCGATGCCAAAATGTTCCGAACGCAAAACCGCCCAATTCCGTCTGGCCGAATTCAATCAACTCGCGCGCTTATCTTTGGACTTACGATTTCGGCAATTGGGTTTTTGTTATTTGCGGTGCGGATAAATTGGGCGAGCGCGTGTTTCGCATTTGCAACGTCGGTTAGTTATTTATTGATTTACACACCGCTCAAGAAAATAACGTCACTGGCTACTTTTGCGGGCGCGATTTCAGGAGCGCTTCCGCCGCTTATCGGCTGGTTTGCGGCGGGTGGTGCCATCAATTACCAAGCGCTTTCTCTTTTTCTGATTTTATTTTTCTGGCAATTGCCTCACTTTTTAGCGATTGATTGGATGTACCGTTCAGATTATGCCCGGGCCGGATTCCGGACTTTGTCTGTGATTGACAGCCAGGGAACGATGGTTGCCAGACAGATGGTCGTTAATATGAGCGCTCTTTTTTGCGTGAGTCTTTTGCCAACCCTTTTTTTGCTCACAGGCAGTATTTATTTTATCGGCGTCTTTATTTTAGGAATTTGTTTTTCCGCCGCGATTGTTCACGCGCTGCCAAATTTAAATGAAAGAGCAAAATACGTGTTAAGAGCATCTGTGATTTATTTAGCCGCGGTTTTCATATTAATGGCAGTCGATAAGGTGAGGTGGTAGCGATGGAGCAAAGTCACGCGGGACGCATCGGATGCCTTGGAATTGATTCTCGGAAACTCGGAATTTGGCTTTTTCTGGCTTCCGAAATTATGTTTTTTACAGGGCTGATTGGTTCTTACATTGTGCTCCGGTTTCACAATTTGTCGACGTGGCCTGTGCCATCAAGTGTTTTAAATATTCCGCTCACGGGTTTTAACACCTTTGTTCTTGTGTGCAGCAGTATGACGTTTGTGCTCGGGCTCGCCAGTATTCAGCGCGGCGATACCGAGGGACTTCAAGTCGGCATGTTTTTAACCATCGTACTCGGCACGCTTTTTTTAACCGTCCAAGTCAATGAATATAAAGCGCTTGTTCATGACGGATTTACGATTTCATCGAGTATTTTTGGTTCTTGTTTTTTTACGCTGACCGGGTTTCACGGCGCGCACGTCTTTGCGGGTGTTGTGTGGCTCATTGTCATTTTCGTAAAAAGTTTACGCGGCCGTTTTACGCCGGAAGATTATGCAGCCGTCGAACTCGCCGGACTCTATTGGCACTTTGTGGATCTGGTGTGGATTATTTTATTTACGATTCTCTATTTGATTTAATGAGGAACAAAAATGAGTGAAGCAGCAGTCGCTTCGCAAGCAGCAACGCATCAGTCACCAAACTACAAGGCTGTTTTCTGGAGTTTGTTTTTTTTAACGATTGGTGAAATTATAGTTGCGAATCTGCATCAGTTTCCGAAAAAAATAACTGTGGTAACGCTTGTTTTTCTGGCTGTTGTAAAAGCGGTGCTCGTTGCGCTTTTTTATATGCATCTTAAGTTTGAAAAATTGATCATTTACTTGATTGTCATTTTCCCTTTATTTCTTGCCGCTACTTTAACCATTTTGGTTCTTTTCGATAAAGTTCGGGTTTATTCTTAAAACATGAGAGTCATTATCACAGGTGCCACAGGTTTTATCGGGCGCGCACTGACAGAAGCGCTTCTTAAAGAAGGCCATGACTTGGTCCTTGTGACCCGCTCCATTCCAAAAGAAAAATCAATTTCAAGTGTGAAACTCCATTTCAGCATTTGGTTTCCCGACAACGAGAGCGAAATTCTAAAAGAAATAGACGGGGCTGATGCGGTGATTAATTTAGCGGGTGAACCCATCGTCGGAAAACGCTGGACAGATTCACAGAAGCAGAAACTTCTTGAAAGCAGAGTTCATTCAACAAGGTGTATTGCCAGGTCAATCGAGAAAGCAACCCGCCGGCCAAAAATTTTAATTAATGCATCTGCAATCGGATATTATGGGTCGCGCGCAAGCGAAGAACTGACAGAAGAATCCGCGGGCGGCGAAGGATTCCTTTCGGAAGTTTGCCGGGCTTGGGAAGCGCATGCGATCCGCGTGGAAGATTTTGGCGTTCGTGTCGTCCGGCTTCGGACCGGAATCGTTCTTGAAAAATGGGGAGGGGCACTTCATTTGATGCTTCCTCCGTTTCAGATGTTTGCGGGCGGCTGGCTTGGCAGTGGCAAACAGTGGATGAGCTGGATCCACTTGGAAGATCTTGTCCGGATGATCGTCTTTTGCCTTGAGAATAGTCAGATCAATGGCGCTGTGAATGGAGTTGCGCCTCAACCAGTAACGAATAAAGCATTTTCAATGGTACTTGCTCAAGTTTTAAAACGGCCGTGTTTTTTACCGGTTCCCGAAATTGCGCTGAAGGTTCTTTTGGGCGAAATGTCTACCATATTGCTTGCAAGCCAGAAAGCGCTTCCCAAAAAAGCAACTTCTCTTGGTTTTTCTTTTCAATATCCTGAAATCCGGAAGGCGCTCGAAACCATTCTTGCGAAGTAACCATCCGGTTGTGGCTTATGAAATCTATTTTGAATTGTATTTTCTTTGCCTGTTTTTTATTTGCTTCAGTTCCCGCATTTTCTACGGAGATCAGATATGGCACCGTTCCCAGTTTTGAGCTGACAGATCAGAATGGAAAAACGGTTAAGTCGGATAATTTAAAAGGAAAAGTATGGATTGCAGATTTTATATTTACGCGGTGCCAAACCCAGTGCCCGCTCATGTCAAGGCAAGTTGCTGTTCTTGCTCAGAAATTGCCGGATCCTAATATCAAATTTGTTTCGTTTAGTGTGGATCCCGAACACGATACGCCCAAAGTTTTATCCGCTTACGCAAAAGAATACGGCGCAAAAAAAGGGAAATGGTATTTTCTGACGGGTGACAAAACCATCATTTGGAATTTGGCTTCCGATGGATTCCGTTTGGGTGTTGATAGTGCATCGCCCGAAGATTTAAAAGAAGGTGCGCAGCCAATTTTGCACAGCAGCCGGTTTGTTTTGGTTGACCGGGAAGGAAATATCCGCGG
>Ga0209515_10003983_pt1 | contig 20396 bp, 23 predicted proteins | sample Subgroupgradi54m_FD_187454 | JGI IMG/M metagenome (GOLD analysis project Ga0209515, IMG submission 187454) | Subsurface groundwater microbial communities from S. Glens Falls, New York, USA - GMW60B uncontaminated upgradient, 5.4 m (SPAdes)... ...
TGTATAGCCCACACACATTTGTCACCAGTACTAAAATAGTTTTTCAAATGCGAAATAAACCTCTCCAGGAGATTTACCCTGAAGACTTGAATGGGGTCTAGAATGATTGTATCTCATTCTAAAATTAGATAAATTATTTCTACAAAATTGCAATTCATTAGCCAATGTTTGGAAGAATCTTTCTATCTTTCCAGTTGTAGTTGGGCTGTGAATTGCGGTCCTTATGTGCTTGATTTCTCTTTTTCTGCACCAGATATCAAAGTGAGAATGCTTGCTCCTTAATCCAAATACACTTCCATTATCTGTTAGAATCTCTCTTGGCTTTCCGTGAATCCTAATCAAATCGTCTAACAATTTAGTTATAATTTTAGTCGAAGTATAATTTAGTTCAAATAATCCTATACAATATCTGGAGCAATCATCAATTACAGCAAAGCAGTAATTTTCCTCAACCTTTTGATCGCTAAGGTCCATCTGCCAAAGAGAATTTGGATGTTCTCTTTGCCATCTAATATATTTTATACGTTTCCTTTTTCCGTTAACTCTCTTGAGTAAGCGATTCTTGTTAAGAATCTTATTGATTGTTGTGTGACTCAAGCCAATGTAATCAGCAATTTTTCTTTCTCCGAATCCAGTTTTCTTTCTAAGACTTATTACTTCTTGTTCCTGCTCATTTGTTATCTTGTAGTATATTTTTACAGGTTTTCTCGATCTATCTTGCAAATCCCAAATGGTTTCGTTAATTCTTTTCTCCCATCTTTTGAGAGTTCTAACGCTAACTTCATATTCATGCAATACTTTTAACAACTTCCTGCATTGTAAATAAGAATGCCCTTTAACTCTTAATTTAAAAAATTCTTTTCTTACGTCTTCTTTTTTCATTCAGTTCGCAAAGAAACCACATGCGAACTATTTTTCGGTTTAGCCTGGTGACATATGTCACTTGGTCACACATGGTATGACTTAAATTTACTTTAGAATCAAAGTTGCTAAAAATAGAAAGTTTTAAAAATCATCTTTTAAGAAGAAAAGTTATGGAAATCAATGTTTTAAAAGAAGAAAAAAACAGGATAGAATTTGAGATAATTGGAGAAGACCATACTTTATGTAATGCAATAAGGAATGAACTTTGGAATCAGGAAAACATAGAAGCTTCAGCTTATAATATTAAACACCCTTTAGTAAGCAACCCTATTATGCTTGTTGAGACTAATAAAGGGGATCCTAAAACAGCCTTAATAAATGCGATTAGTTCTTTGAAAAAGCATATTAAGGAGTTAAAAGATAGTTTTTCTAAAAGTATAGCCTAGAGAAAGATATATAAATAATAAAACTTTAATTTTATATATGGAAAAAGAGGTTGATACTAATTACTTAATTTTTATTTCTGTATTTTTTATAATTCTTATTTTTTTAATAATGCAGCCTGTTGGTAATACAGGCTTGATCACTTTGCCATTAGTTGGAGATTTAAATGAAATTTCAAATGTAAATTTAATAGGAGCTATAGTATTTTTAGTTGTAATATGGATTGTTGTCATAGTTTTGTATATTAAATTAAAAAAGAAGAAACAATTAGAGAAACTCCCTAAATTACCCGAGATAGCCCAAACAATGAATAATATTACAAATGAGCCTTCCAATAAAAATTCTTTAAGTGAAGAGGAATTAAAACAATTATTTAAAGAAATTGCTCCAACAATAGAACCGCTTCAGTCAATTAAACAAGAAGTAAAAACAGAGATTAATCCAGAGCTTAAATTATCTTTACCCCCATTACCCAAACCAAACAATATTCAGGAGAAAAAAATCGTGAATAAATCTGATGTTATAGAAAATAAAACTAAAGATATAGAAGAATTAAAAAAATTAATTTTAAATTTGTTTAACAAAAATTATACTAAACAAAGTATTGTAAAATACTTAAAAAAGAAAGGGTGGAGTTTAATACAAATGGCACAAGCTATTAAAGAAATAAATGAAAAAAATTTAAATAATTATATTAAAGAAGCTGTTTCTTTAGGTTACAAGAAAGAACAATTATATAGGCCATTATTATCTAAAAGGTGGAACAATGAAGATATCAATAAAGCAATGAAATCAGTATAGAAAGCTTTTTATAATAATGAAATTAAAAATCGTAAATGTTTAAAAAAATCTGGAGATTTATTTGGCACGATGATTCTATATTGTCTTGGATAATTAATATCATATTAGCATTTATTTTAGTTAAGTTCATAATTTACCCAGGTTTAGGATTAATATTTCAAACACAACTTCCTGTTGTAGCAGTTGTTTCAGGTAGTATGGAGCATAACAGTAATTTTGATAATTTTTGGATGAGACAAGGATCTTGGTATGAAAGTAATGGGATCATTAAAAAAGAATTTGAAAGTTTTCCCCTGGAAAATGGGTTCAATAAAGGAGACATAATATTTTTATATGGAAATAAAAACATTCGGAAAGGTGATGTTATTGTTTTTAAAGGAAACTCTCAAAACCCAATAATCCATAGGGTAGTTAATGTTAAACAAGACTCATACCAGACTAAAGGGGATAACAACCCAGATTCTTTTAAAGAACTAGGCGAAACAAATATAAAGCCTGAAAAGGTCATTGGAAAAGCGTTTTTACGCATACCTTATTTAGGATGGGTAAAGATAATTTTTACAGATTTAATAAATATCTTTAGGAGGTAAATTGGAATATTTTGATTTAAGAAAAGAAGCTTATAATAAAGTTTTGGAGTTAAAAAAATCTGGTTTGGGATGGTGCAGAATCTCAAAGCAAATTAATTCTAGTGGGTATAAAATTTCTCCATTTACTATTCGTAGTTGGATAAAAGGTCATAAACCCCGAGTTAAAGAACCATTAATAAATAATGAAATGACAAGAGAAAGAGCATATATCTTAGGGGTTATTGGGCCTGGTGATGGTTTTATTACAGATTCCAAATATGAAATAGGTTTAAGCGTCATAGATAAAGATTTTGCAGATTTTTTTCAGCATTGTTTAGAAAGCACATTCAGATTAAAAACAAGTCGTTTTTTAGAGGCACCTCATGGATGGAGCAACAATAATTTTCATCGAGTATCTTTGTATTCCAAAAAAGTAAGGGAATATTTAATTAAAACTTATAATGTAAGTTTTAAAGAAGAATCTTGGCGTGTTCCAAATATCATTAAAAATTCAAGCAAAGAAAGAATGGGTTTCTATTTGAGGGGTTTTGCAGACTCACAAGGAAGTGTTGGAAAAAGATCTGTTGTTTTAGCCTCATCAAATATGGAAGGTATAAAAGAAATAAAGCTTTTAATAGATTTATTTGGGATCAGATCAACTTTGTATAAAACAAAAGACGGATTTATTATTGCAATTTATGGAAGAAAATCTCTTGAAATTTTTGATAAAGAAGTAGGTTTTTCAATAAAAAGGAAGTCTGATAAATTAAATAAACTATTAATGTCTTATAAACGCAATACAACACCTAGAAGAGTTATCGATGCCAAAATGCCAGATATCATAAAATATTTAAATGAAGGTAATTTCAAAACCGATGCTGCTAGAACTTTTGGTGTGCACAGTTCAACAATATCAAGACGATTAAAGGAGGAGGATTAGAATTTTATTTTGTCCCCGTTGTAAGAGTATCCTTGTACCCAATCAAGATGATCCGAAAAAAATTTCTTGTAGCTGTGGCTATAATTTACGTCAACAAAAAGTAATAAGGATTGGAGAAAAAACAGAGAAGGTAAAGAAAGTTGATATAATAGATAAAACCATAGAAACTTTACCAAAAACAGAATCTAAATGTCCCGAGTGTGGGAATAATAAAGCTTATTATTGGCTAGCTCAGACAAGAGCAGCAGACGAGGCAGAAACACAATTCTTTAGATGTGTTAAATGCTCACATCAATGGAGACAATACTAAAAGAAAGGTTTATTTACTTTTTTATCAAAATATTTTACATGCCTTCATATAAAGAAAAATTCATTAATGAAATAGACAAGAAAGATACTAAAATAGCTGTATCTGGATTAATAATAAATAAAGAAGACAATCTTATTTTTGTCGATGATGGAACAGGGGTTATAGCTGTTGATTTAGAAACTTACCTTCCTATAAACTCATTTGTAAGGGTTTTTGGATATTTGATTAATAATGGGGAAGAAATTCAAATTAAAGGAAGTATTATCCAAGATTTATCCCAAGTCAATAAAAGACTTTACAACAAAGTCAAAAATTTAATGAACCAAAAGCAATAAATAGTTTTTCAATTTATATAAAAAAATGAAATTAACGTTAAAAGATACAAAATACTTAAAAGAGCCTATTTTTATAATTTCTGAATTAGTAAACGAAGCTACATTTAAAATAGATAAAGATAAAATAGAGTTAGTAGCAATGGACCCAGCAAATGTTGCAATGGTTATTTTTAAATTATTAAGCTCAGCTTTTACAGAATATGAAGTTAAAGAACCTTTAGAATTAACAGTTAATTTGGATAATTTAAAACAAATATTAAGAAGAGTAAATCCTAACGATCTGTTAACTTTAGAAATAGTTAATAATAAACTTAAACTTGAGCTTAAATCTAATTCAACAAGAACTTTTAATTTATCTTTAATTAACTCAGAAGAAGCCATAAGAAAAATTCCTGACTTAAAGTTTCCTTTAAAAATTGAAACATCTACAAGTTTGTTTGACCAAGCTATCGAAGATGTAGATGTTGTATCTGATAGTGTTTCTTTCATTGTAGACAAAGATAAATTTACTGTAGAAGCTTTAGGAAGTTTGACTACAGCAAAAGTTGATTTATTTAATGATGAAAGCACAAAAATAGATAATGAAGATAAAGTTAGCGCAAGATATTCTTTAGAGTATTTAAAAAAAATGATAAAAGCAAGTAAATTAGCAGATAATTTAGTTATTCAATTTAATAAAGATTATCCATTAAAACTAAGTTATAAAATTCTTGATAAAATGTTAATAGAATTTATACTTGCTCCAAGGGTACAAACTGATTAATATTCTATAGATAATTTATGTTCTCCTTCTTTATATAAATGTCCGGCTTTAACTCTTTGTAAATCTTTGCTGAATTCTTTAGGAATTCTTATTACTACAGCATTCCCAGATTTCCAAAATTTAATTTCTTTTCTTTGCATCCCCCATAAATTATTTTCTTTAAGTTTGTTTTCTACTATACTTAAACTTTCATCCGATAAATAGACTTCACCACATTTTTCACAATATTCTACATTTAATATCCCACAATCTATTTTATCTTCAATTATTCTTTCTTTTTTCCATTTTAATATCCCTCCACAAGGGCAAGGGTAATTTATTTTTTCCATTTTAAACCTCCATAACGGTAATTGGATAGATTTTTCTTATGTTTTTAACTCTAAATTCCCTGTAAATAACCTTATACCATCTGTAACTTACAATTATTGATTTATCATCACGAATCTGTTTAGCACCCTTTAGTATTGCTTCTTTAATTTGTTCTAAACCTATTCCTCTAAGTTTCATTCTGTCAAATACATGTTCTGTTCTTTTTTCTGAATCCTTCCAATCTTTAATGTTTCTAAAAGCCGTGTTTATTTTAATATCCATTATTATATAAAAGTATATAAAAGTATATAAATATATCTATTTTTAGTTTTATTTTGAAAATTGTTGAGATTTACGATGAGCTCATACTTAAGTAAAATTTATATAGTATTCTGAAATTTAATTAATATGCATAAAAGAGGCCAAATTACTGTATTTATAATTCTAGGAATATTAATTGTTGCAGTCTTGGGAATTATATTTTATTTATATAATGTAAAAGTTGCCCCAGAAACTAAAAAACAGTCTGAATTTGATTTTTCTAAAACAGAAGTTATTAAAAATTATATCGAATCCTGCATTGAAAAATCTGGAAATGAAGCTTTGAGCTTAATTGGAAAGCAAGGCGGAGAAATAAACCCCGGATTTTACCAATATTACAAAACAGATAAGATATCTTATTTATGTTATACTACAAGTTTTTCTGCATGTTATAATAAAAAACCTTTTTTATCTGAATTTGTTAAAAATGAAATTGATACTTATGTGAAACAAAAAATAACTTCTTGTATTAACGATTTAAATAAAGCTGTTAAAGATAAAGGTTATAGTATTCAAACAGGAACAGTTAATTTAAACACAAAAATTAATCCTTATACAACAATGATAGAATTAAATTATCCTATTACAATAAGAAGTAGTTCGGGAGCTGAAGTAAAACAAGATAAATTTTCTAAAAACTTTAATATTCCTCTTGGACGTTTAATTAATGTAGCAGAAGACATTGTTAATGGAGAAATAAAATCTTTACAAGGTTTTTTTCCTTATCAATCTTATATCTTAAGTCAAAATGGAGAAATAGAAATTACTAGAAATACTTGGGGTAACACAGAGATTTATTCAACTAATCTAAGAAACAGCAATTATAAATTTCAATTTTCAATACAAAACTATGTTAAGTCATTTCCATGAAATCTAAAAAAATTAAGGCATTTGTAATGATCTTTTTAATGATTAGTTTAATCTTTTATACTGCAAACACTTTCAGAAGTTTGAATCAAGATGAAAGTGTTAAAAATAATAATTTTAAGTTTAATTATTTTCAATTTATAAAGCAAGATCTTATTCCTAATGTAAATGCTGATGATAAAGTATGTTGTCAAAAAACTAAGGTTAATTCTGATTTTAATGGTGCTTCTTGTGTTTATACAGAACAAAATAATTGTGATTTAAGTGCAGGAGCTCCTTTAGCAACCTCTTGTGAACAAACAGATTATTGTAAACCAAGTTGTTGTATTAATACAAACGGACAATGCCAGGATAATGTTGAGGCTGCTACTTGCACTAATGTTGGGGGTGCAGCTCGTGCAGGAAAATGTGAAGATATAGGACAATGTAAAGTTGGATGTTGTAATCTTCCAAGTGGTTCGAGTTTGATTCCTCAGGGACAATGCGCTGCTTCTGTAAGAAATTTTCCTAATCTACAATTAGATAAAGTTTTTGATCCTAGCATACAAGATGAGCAACAATGCATTCAACAAAGCCAGGGTACAGAAGAAGGTTGTTGCGTTCTTTCTAATCAATGTAGCTTTGGAACAAGATCAGAGTGTGCTTCTCAAAGTGGAGATTTTAAATTAAATAATTTATGTAGTTATTCTGCTTTAGGATGTCCTGTAACAGAAAAACACCATACTCAATGTTATCAAGGAAAAGTTTACTGGTATGATTCAAGTAATAATAGAGAAAACATTTATGGAACTAATTACAGGCAAGATGGTCAAGTTGTTCTTCCTAAAAATAGTTGTAGTTTAGATCATCAAGGACTAAGCAATAATGTTCAATGTGGAAATTGTGAATATTCTTTAGGAACTATTTGTAATGATGCTACCCCTGAATTTAAATCTCAACTTTCAAAAGACTTTAACAATAAAGTAAATAACCAATGTGTAAGTTTAGCTTGCATAAATCCAGAACAAAGTAAAAAAAACTCTCAAGGAACATCAATAAATCCTTGGATGGATGTTAAAAGAAGAGAGAATGGAGAATCTTGGTGTCAATATGAAAGTAAAACTGGAGGGGGAAATGATTTAGTCGGTTCTAGACACTATATTCATAGATGCATAAATGGTAAAGAAGTTACAACAGAATGTAGTGATAGAAGAAAAGAAATTTGCGTTCAAAATGATATCCCTGGAAATTTGATCGATCCAAAAAATTCCCAGCAAAAACCTTTAACTTTTGCAGATTGTGTTCCGAATAATTGGGAACAATGTTTAAGCGCTAATGAAGATACAGAAGACTGCGGGATAAATATAAATGAAGCAAGTGTAAGTTACGCAACTTTATATCCAACAGGAGATACAAAAACTCCTAATGGGCCTTGTGATGTTTTTTTAGAATCTAGAGATGCTCCTTTTAGTACAGCTCCTAGTTTGGAAAATATGTTTAAACCATTAAAAGATCAGGATAATAACTTTAATTCTTGTGTTTTAAAAACAATGTGTAAAAAGAAAACATGCGAAGAAGAGGTTACAGGATTATGTTACTTTAATAAAAATGTTGGATTATGTGCTCCTAGCGTTCCTCCTGGAAGTTTAGGAAAAGAGCAAGACTTTAGCGCTTTAACAAATGGAGATAAAATTGGATTTAACTTTGAATGCAAAGAAATTTGGGTTAAGGGAGCAGGTCCAAAATCGAGATGGAATTGTGAAGCTAATTGTGGATGTGCTCGTAGCTTTTACGCAGACAAATGGAATAATTATTGTACTAATTTAGGAGATTTAGGTGCAAAATATAATGTTGCTGGAAAATATAGTGCACTAAGTTTTATACATAAAAGAACTTCTCAAGGAGATGCTGCAGATATTTCAGGACCAGCAGATGGAATAAGTCCTGCGCCAAGTTTTAATATATTTACTAGAAATGAAAAACCTTTAACAGGAGATTTTTGGAGTTTATTATCAGCCAGCACAAATATACTTATATTAAATAGAAATTTAGATGCTAATCTAAAACCTGGATTTTTTAGTTTATATGATAATTGGTTGGGTGTAATAAGTATTACAGGCATTAGTTTTATTCTTACTTCTATAGTTTATTCATTTGCTGTGGGGGGTGGCTTTACTTACACTGCCTTTTCACTAGCTGCTACTACTCCCTTTTTGACTAGTGGGGTTAGTATTCTTGGTGTATCTATCCCAATTATTGGAGTAATAATATTGGCCTCGCTTTTGATATTAACTTTAATAAATCTAATTTGGTCTGCTCAGCAAGAAGATGTTGTTTACCAATTATCTTGTAATTCTTACTCGCCTCCTTCAAAAGGAGAAGATTGCAAATTATGTAATGATAAAACTAAATTTAGAGAATGTACTGAATATTTATGTAAAAGTTTGGGAAAAGCATGTGAACTAGAAAATAAAAACTTCCCGGGAAATCAAACTTGTATTTGGAAAAATCCTTCTGATACTTTGCCTGTTGTTATACAACCATTAGCAATTGCTCCAAGAACTTTAAATGACTTTATTTTAACGCCTTCATCTTCAGGAAATGGAGGAGGTTATGAATTTAAAGAAACTTTAAAAAGTTTTGATTCAGTTGATGTAGGAATTAAAGTTTCAAGTTTGGACAAAAAAACTACTAAATTAATAGACTCACAAGCTGAATGTAAGATAAGCAGGAATATCAATTTTGATTATGAAAAAGAAGGAGAATTCTTTACAGGAGATAGTTTAATTTTAACAGAACATAAAAAGAAAATACCAATAGCTACTAAAGGAATTTCTCCTAATGAAGATAGAATAGAGTTAGAAACAGGAAAAGAAAATACTTTCTATGTTAAATGTAAAAGCGTAAATGATATTGTAAATGCTAATGCTTACTTTATAAAAATGAGATTAGAATTAGGACCAGATCTAGCCCCTCCTTTAATAAAAGAATTTAATTTACCTGATAATTCATTTATGAAATATAATCTAAATAATACGAATTTAATACTTTACTATGAAGATCAAACAGGGGTAAATCTAAATGGTGGATGTAAATACTCTGAAGTAGACCAAGACTATAAATTAATGGAGAGTAACATGTCTTGTTCTCAGACTAAATTAATTTCAGGAACGAATCAAGGTAAATTTGCATGTTCAACTAATCTAAAATTAAATCCAAACAAAGATAATGTATTTTACTTTAGATGTCAAGATAAATCTGAAAATAAAAATGTGAATACTCAAAGTACTGCTTTACATTTAAAAGCATCTCAACCATTAAAAATAATAGATAAAGGTCCTATTGGAAATGTTTTAACGACAAAAGTTAATTTAACTTTATCAACAGATGTTGGATCTGAGAATGGCAAGTCAACTTGTTATTATGCTGGCGGAAGAAAAGATTTAGTCACAAAAGATCTAACTTTTAGCGGAGCAGGAGTTAAATTTACTTCAACAAATTCTAATAACCATGAAACTAGACTTTCATTGCAAAATGAACAAGATTATTTATTCTATGTATGGTGCAGAGATATAGCTGGAAATGAAGCTCATGACAAAATTGAATTCCATACTACAACTCCAGATTTAATTATTGAAGATACTCAACCAAATCAACAAACATTTTATACAGACCAAGTAAGATTAAGTGTAGCAACTTCAGGTGGGATTAAAGGTAATGGAGAATCAACATGCAGTTATAATGGGGATTTAAACGGTTACTTTAATGAATATAAGCAAGAATTGCAGGATAAATTTATTCAGACTAAAAATTTAACATTAATAACCTCTGGAACAACTTATGATCTAAATATTACCTGTACAGACCAGTATAAAACAACAGCGAAAGAAATTTCATTTACCGTTGATTATGCTGCTTATCCCCAAATAATTAGAGTTTATAGAACCCAAAATTTATTAAATGTTTTATTTGATAACCCTGCAGATTGTCGTTATTCTAGTAATGAGCCTAATTTTGATTTCAATCAAACTTCTACAAAGATGATTGACTTGCCTGGAAGTAACGCAAAACAAGTACAAATTAGTTCTACTGTAATTTATATTAAATGTCAAGATACTAGAACAAATAGATTTAGTCCAACTTATAAAATATATCCTTAAAATGAAAAAAGCTCAATTGATGTCCCAGCCATTTTATTATATTTTTATTATAATTGTAATTGCTTTAGTCTTAGTATTTGGATATAGAATGATAAATAATTTATTGAATCTACAAGAGCAAAGCAAGTTTGTACAATTTAGAGAGGATTTTAAAAAAGAGGTAAATGATGTTTATACAAAAAACCCAGGAACTAGAATATCTCAAGAATTATTAATACCAAAAGATCTTAAGGAAGTTTGTTTTAAACAATTTCAAACTTATACTAAAGTTTCAGCCTCTCCTTATAATAGTTTCAATGTAGATTCTCTAATTCCTTTAAATGATAATTATTGTCTTAAAGTTAATAATAATAAATTAAGTTTTACTTTAGAAAATAAAATTCTCAATCAAAAAACAATTGTTGAAGTATCATGAAATCGCAGTCTGAATTAAATTGGGTTTTTATACTAATAACAGGAACAGTTATTCTAATTTTTTTTGTGAGTTTTGCATTTAAGTATAAATCATTACAGGAAGAAAAATTATCATTGGAAATATTAAATAATTTAGATAATACCTTAACTAGTTTAAAATCCTCCCCTTATAATACATTTGATAAAATTAATCTTCCTATAGAAATTCAGGTTACATGCAATGAAATTAAATTAAATAATAATAATTTTAAGACAAATAATTTACTATTCTCAAAAGAAACTTTAAAAAATAAGATGCTAATTTATTATAAACCTTTTAAGGCTCCTTTTAAAATATCTGATTTTTATCTTATTACAGATGTTAATACTAGATATAATCTAGTTTATGATGAAAGCACAAAAGAATATGTTAAAGAATTAATTGATGATCTTCCTCAAGATTTAAAACAAAAATTTACTTTATCATTTAAAACACCATTATTAAGACACTTAGAAAATAATAATTTTAAAAATGTCGAGGTTAAAGAATTAAAAGATAATAAAATCAAGATTAATAACTTTCAAATTCCTCTAAATAAAGATTTAGCTTATGCAGCAATTTTTTCAGATAATTTTGAATGCAATTTTAACAAAATAAAACAAGAAATTAATAAGGCTGTTAATGTTTATCAAGATAAAGTTAACGTAGTTAGACAAGAGAACTGCAATTATTATTCATTTATCTCTTATTTAGACCAATTAAGAAATCTAGATTTTAATGCTGTTATAAATATAGAAACCTTAAACCAGGATTTAGCAAAAAAATCTTGCCCAACGCTATATTAAAATGAAAAAGGCTGAATTACAAATGCAAGAGACAATGTTGGTAATCTTTATAGTTACTATAATAATCGGAATTGCCTTGTTTACTTTTTATCAAATCCAATTAAAGTCTATAGAAAAATCTAAAGTTGAATTAGAGCAAAGCAGAAATTTAATTCTGCTTGAAACTCTTCCTAACTCAATAGAATTAAGTTATTCTAATTTAGGAAATGAACAAAATTCTATTGATACTTTAAAATTATTAAATAGCAATTCGTTAAATTATGGTTTTAAAGACATAAGTATTAAACAAGTTTACCCTGAAATTAATGGAGAAATTATTTGCAATAAGCAAAGTTATCCTAACTGCAATAAATACGTAGTGTATTCTAAAAAATTAAGCAAATATAATAGTCTTGAAGTTATTTCAGTTCCAGTTTCATTATATTTTCCTTATACAGATGAATATAAATCTGCTGTCTTAGAGGTTAAATCATACTCGTAAAATGAAGAAAGCTCAAACAGAAACCATTGGACTTGTAATAATAGTAAGCTTATTAGCTTTTATTTTAATCTTTGTACTACAGATCTTGAACAAACCAGTGGATAATTCATTAAATGATCATTATTTGCAATTAAATGCAGATAATTTGAGAAGCGTAATTTTAAAAACAAATGTATGCAAAGATGTTTCAATAAAAGATGAATTAATAAGTTGTAATTCTGGAAATCCAGAATGTCCTATCCTAAATAATGATTGCAATAATCTAAAAAACATAATTAAACCAATAATTGAAAATTCTTTAAACATAAATAGAAATTATAAATTTTCAGCAGGCACAATAATAGTTCAAAAAGGAAACTGTAAAAACTTTTATACTGCTGCTTCAGAACCAATTCCTTACTCTAGTTTAAATATTTCTTTAGGAATTTGTTAAATTTTACCGACGGAAAATAATGAGTAGACTTAAATTTGTATTGGTTAGCAATTTTTGATTTAGAAGCCTTAAAAATATAAAATTTTAGAGAATTAGTATTTTTATAGGTGATAAATCAGGGAAAAGTTTATAAAGTACTTAATTCTAATAATTTTAAGAGATTTTGATAATGCTTATCATATATCTCAGCAAAAAAAAATAAAAACAAAAAACACAAACGGAGGTGTTTTGTAAATGCAAAAAATAAAGAGTATGATTAAAAAGATCGGTGCTATTTCTTTCGGTGCAGTAATGCTCGGTTCAACTATGGGTGGAGCATTGGCAGCAAGTTTAGCTGATTATCCCTCGCCATTTGTTGATTTATCTGGGAAAAAATATGATTATTTAATGGTTCTAGGTGGAGATTCTAAAGTTGATGATACAATTGGAGCTTTAGATATCGCAGGTGGATTAGGTGCAGCAAAAGTTCCTGGAACAAGTTCTGGCGGAGGAACTACAAGTGTTTCTGGTGGAAGATCAGAAGATGTTCCAATTGGAAGCAATATTGCAGCAACAAATCAACTTGATAAAGATCTAGATGATTCAGACATAAGTAATTTGTTAGACTCAACTGTAAATTTTCAAGGTTCAGACTATGATATAAGTGAGGTAGTAGAATTAGGACAGGTTAATAATATGAGTGTACAAACAAGCCTTGCAGGTCCCTTACCTGATGATAACTATAAAGATAAAGTTGTTATGGTAGCTTTACCAGACTCTATAAAATACTACTACAGTTTTGATGAATCTATACAAGTTAATAAAACAAAATCAAGTGATGCGTTAGATATTAAATTTCTTGGAAAGACATTAAAAATAACTTCTATAGATGGAACTTCCAAATTTACAGCTAATGTTGGAGCGCAATATTATTTGCAAGCTGGCGATGCTGTAACTGTAAATAGTAAAGAAGTAAAATTAGTTGATGTAGGAAGTGGAGGAAGTATCATTGTAAGTGTTGCTGGAGTTCAAGATACAATATCTGCATCATCAACAAAAACAATTAATGGTGTAGAAATTAAGAATGATGATACATTCTATACAACAAAAGAGAGTTCTAAATCTGCAGCTTGGATCGTTGCTGGTAAAGATGCAACTGAAACATATACAGATGGAGACGCTTATGTTGGAGAAAATAAAGATGACCCTTCATGGATCTGGGACATTGGTAATTTGAATACAGTAGGAACTACAAGTATTTCAAACAATGTAACTAATGCCGGAATGATAAGCACAGGATCTGGTGTAGGTCCATTTATTGGTATAGAACTAGATCACAGCCATAGATATAATGGTGATGACCCTGCTGTTGAAGTTGGAAAATGTATAGATTTGCCCAGTAATTATGTAAGTGTTTGTCTAGGTAGTTTGACTGTTTCAGGCGACGATATGTCATTGATATTTGAATCAGGTACAGCTGGCTCTAACATAGATTTATCTGAAGCAAATGTACCAACATACACAGCTTCCACTTTTGCAAAGACAATACATATAAAATCAGGGAATGATGGTATAAAATTACTTCAATCTGCATTAGGCAACCTGACAAAAGATACCACAACAGAAGAAGTATGGCTTACAGGTATTACAAATGTATCTGTATTCTACAAAAACCACGACAATAGTAACAAAAAAACATTTGCAGGTAATACAAGTGTAGGAACACTATTTGCAGGTATCATAAATGGAGGTACAAAAGATACAAACTTGCAATTGAATGCTACAGCTCAAGGTGGAGCATCAGGATATCAAACAAATGGTGAAATATTATTAACATTACAAGCACTTGGAGACACAACAAATGATTTAGCTGCAGGTCAAGATGATTTATACATGAACTGGTCAAGAACCACTGGTGGATTTAATTCATTAGGTACTACTCAATCAAGTGAAGAAGGAGCAGAACTCAGATGGGGGCCTAGCCAAACAAATATAGGTACTAAAAATACCGGTGATTTAAGAACAAAATATGGTGTTGTTGTTAAAGAACCAAAGAGCTCAGGCGCTAATGATAAGGTTCAATTAATGATACCAAGCGATCAAGTACAAGCTAATGTTGAAGTTAGAGGCAATGGTGCTGTATCTAGTGGAGGAGTAAGTACAGGTGGAATTGCAGTAGCTTCATATGCAGGTCCAGCTCCAGGCGCAGTTAAAGACACAGAAGTTGGAAGCACAGCAGGTCAAAACTTGATTTTAGTTGGAGGTCCAGCTGTAAATAAATTAAGTGCTCAATTCCTTGGATTGCAATATCCAGCTTATGGAGCAGCTTCTGGATTAAGCCCAGGAGAAGCTATAATTAGTTGGAAAGATAATTCAGGAAAAGCTGCTTTAGTTGTAGCTGGTTGGGAAGGTACTGATACACAAAGAGCATCCAGAGTATTAAGAGATTACCAAGCTTACAAGACCCAATTAATGGGTTCTGAAGTAAAAGTAACAGGAACAACCTCAGCTCCAACAGTGGTTAGCAGTCCAGCAAAAACTGCCTAAAACTAACTTTTTCTTTTTTTCTTTTTTAATCTAAAATTAACAAAAGCTTTTTAAAATAATTAATTTCTTTAAATATATGAAAAAAACACAATTATTTATTGTTATATTTATTATTGTAATCATGATTTCTAGTGTTATAGGATTTGTTTATACTAGACCAAGCTCTAATAATCAAGATCCAAATTCTTTTTCTTACAAAAATTTTAAGTTTAATCCAACCAGCAATGGGGGGTATCAAGTTGATCTTAATGGAAAAACTTTTATTTTTGATAATCTTCCTCAAGATTTAATAAATATAAACTTGCCAAATTTTAATTTAGAAGGCGATAAATATTATTTAATAATGAATCCCATAGAAAGAGATGAAAATCTTAATTATAACTTAAATAAACTAGGTTATACCTTAAATTTACTTAATATAAAGCCTGTTCTAGCTTGTATAAATGAAAACGGTTGTAAAGAAGATCTTCCAATAAAAAATTGTAAAAATAATGCTTTTTATTTTAAAAAAAATAATCTAAGTAAAATATATTTACAGGATAAATGCATTATTATAGAAGGGGATAATGCGGAAATGTCTAAATCTATAGATAAAATAAATTTAAAATTAGCAGGAATAGAATGAATAATGCACGAAGAGTAGGAATTATAGTAATCATATTTATCCTAATTGCAATATTATTAGTTATTTTAATTCCAAATTTTAGTAATACTTATACTTATACAGGTTCTTCTGGAGAAAAATTTACATTTACTAAAGCTCGAGTAGGAGATTTAACAATGCATGTTTTAACAACTTATACAAAATATAAAAATGATAACAAAAATTATCAACAAGTTATTCCTTTAAGATATGGTCCTAAAGAATTAGAAAATATAAAAGCTGATAAAAATATAAATGATAAAATACTAAATAAAAAATATATTTATATAACTCTTAATCCAAATATGACTGGAGATGCTTTATTGGCAAGTATTGACATAGCTAAAGTTACAGGAACTGCTGATTATAGTGTATTTAAAATTCCAACACAAGGGGCTTTAGTACACCCTACAAACAATAGTAATGCAAGTGAAACACCTATAATAACTTGTAATAATGCTAATAAAGATATTGGTGTTATAAGAATGTATATAGGAAAAGAAAATAGAATTGCTTCTTTAAAAGAATGTGTTGTTGTAGAAGCTATTAATGACAAAGATTTAATTAAAGTTGCAGATAGATTAGTTTATAATCTGCTTGGTGTTATGTAAACTTTTATAAACTAAAATTAGTTCTTCTTTGTATGCCACGGTCGCATAATCTGGTAGTGCACCAGCCTTGAGATTTTCTAGAAAGCTGGCGCCCGCAAGGGCTTCTCGGTTCAAATCCGAGCCGTGGCGGTCTAATTACTTTAAAGTGGTATTAAAACAAAAAGTTTAAAAAGGATAAAACTTTAAATAAATTTATGACAAACAAAGATCTTGTAAATAGATTGGTAAAAAAATCTTTTGGAATCATGTTTAGAGGAGATTGGGCTAATGAAATTGATTCTTTTGATGATCGTATTGAAAAAGCAGATAATCCAAATCAAATTGCTAAAAGATTTTGGTTTCCAATTCCATATGTATTAGAAATGTGGAAATATGCTGGCAAATTTACCAATAATGAGGGTTCTGCGTTGACAGTTACACCTGATTTTAGAATAGAAGCAGAAAAATATTGTCAATTATATAAAATAGAGACTGGGAAAGACGTTGAAGTGTTTTACTCTGATAAAATTGAACTTGCTTAGGCTTTGAACCGTTTTTCCTAAGCTGGGCCGTGGCGTTAGTTTTAAATAGAAAAGTTTAAATATTGGTAGGAATTTCCTACTGTATGAAAGGATTAATAAATGTTGGAGAGAAGGGACAAATTGTTATCCCAAAAAGTATAAGAGAAAATTTCAATATAAAAAAAGGTACAAGATTACTAATCAGCGAAGACAGAGAAAAAATAATTATTAAACCTATAAAAATAAATGAAAAACACTTATTAATGTTGCTTAGCGAATCTTCCTTAAAGAAAACATGGAATAATAAGTATGATGAAAGGTGGGACGATGTACTCTAAAGGAGACATAGTCATAATAAAATTTCCTTTTTCTGATTTAATAAACGCTAAAAAAAGACCAATGGTTGTTCTTGCTGAGAGAGGAGAAGATATTATTGGTTGTGCAATAACAAGCAATCCAGAAAGTGAAGGAATTTTATTAGAAAATTTTGAACAAGGAAATCTACCCTTAAAAAGTAAGATAAAATATTTGCAAATACACACTTTTTTAAAAAGTTTAGTTATTAAAAAAATAGCAAGAATCTCTAAAAAAGATTATAATGAATTAACAAATAAAATAAACGATTTAATAAAAAATTATAACTAAAACTATCTAATTTTAAAGATAGCGTGGCTTTGGACTGTTTTTCCTAAGCTGGGCCGTGGCGTTTAAACTAAAGAGAGATAATTATCAGAAGGAATTATTTTTAAAACGTGATTTGATTTCAATGATAAAACGAATTCTAATTCACCTTTATATTGGTGGCTAAAAAGACAATTTTTATTAATGTCACAGCTTATTCCGTCATAAAAAGCCAAATAATTTTTTGTTTTATCGGGCATTTCAATTTCAATTTTATTTATTCCATTTCCTTCAAGAATTATAAGTGCTTCACTAGACCGATTAGTCATTGTGGCTGATAATAAGGTAATGTCCTTATTGCTGAATTCTAATATAGAAGGAGTATCAGAATATTTATAATTTATTGTGGCTATAGAAGGATTTTTTTTATCAGTGTAAAATGTCGGATAACCCCCGCTGGCTGAGAACTTTATTGCGATCCAATACCACTCCCAAAAATAATTTAATGGCCAATAAGGTTTAAAACTGAAAGCACCATTTACAAATTTACCGTTTGTTGATTTTAAACCGCTTCTTATATCAACTTTATTATCATACGTGGCAAATCTTTGTATTCCTATATAAGAATTATTTGATGTATGATTGTAATTAAGAGATAAATTAATTTCTTTAACAATCCCAAAAAGATATTGGGGTAAAACATCTGGAGAAAATTGAATCCAATCAGAACATGATCTCGTTTCATCTACAGTTGGTTTATCTAATAATAAAGACCCCGAATCTGCATGAAGGTACCCCCAAGATAATGCTTGACCATGGGTAGGATCCCTTCCTCGTATGTAGTAATCTATTGTAGCTTCTTGAGTTGCATTAATTAAATAAATATATTTCATTAATTCGATGTTATCTTTTTTATCTTTTATTTCAATTTTTAAAGAGTATAACCCAACTTTTGTTGGTATAAAATAACCGTTTAAGATTGATTCAGATTTATTTAAACCAAATTCAATTTCTTTTGGAGATAAACTTATATTATATTCGCAATCTGTACAGGAGATATTGTTAAATAAATTCATTTTTATATTAAATTCAGCTCTTTCTCCGAATTTTACTTCTTTCAGGTTTCTTGAAAATTCAGATATTGAATTTATATTTTTTAAAAAACTGTTAGACCTTATTTCAATTTGTTGATTATTTAAATTAAAAATATTAAAATTTTCCTTTATTATGTTAGATTCAAACGTATTATTATTACTAGAATATATTATAATTGCGTATTCTCCGCTAGAAGCAAAAGTATTCCCTATAAAATAATTATAATTTGAATCATGATCTAAATAAACCCCTCGCAAATTTGAATATAATTTATTATCTATAAGATAATTATTAGTAGAATTATGTAAATATATTCCTTTTTCAAAATCAACAACATTAATATTTTTTATAGTAACCTTCTTAGAGTTTATAATTTCTATTCCCGTATAGCCAGATTCTTTATTCCCGATTATACTATGTCCTCCCCCGTCTAATATAATATTTTCTCCTATAATGGTAAAACAAGTTAGGGCACCATCAAAAATATCTTCTTTTAAAATATAAGTTCCAGACTGATTAATTTTTGCACAGTTATCAAGGTATTCTATAGGTATGTTCGTTTTATTATTATAATTAGGCTCTATTTTTGGTGCATTTATTAACAGATAACTAAAAACCATTAGACCAATTAAAAAAAATAACCTTCTCTTTTTAATCATACTTTTTTAAGAATAAGCTTATAATTTAAACCTTTCCTTTAAACGATAATTTTAAATAAATTCTTAATTTTACTTAATTATGGAGAATCCAAAAGTTTTAATTGGAATAACGTGCTCTTTTCATAAAGAATATTGTTTAAATAAATTTTTAGAAGGATTAAAAGCATTAACTTATCCAAATAAAGATATTTTATTTGTAGAAAATTCTAAAAATGATGATTATTTTAATAAATTAAAATTTCTAGGACTAAATGTTATTAAAGGTCCTTATTTTGAAAGTCCTATAAAAAGTATAAGTGCTTCGAGAAATATTTTAATAGATAAAACTTTAAATGAAGGATATGATTATTTATTCAGTTTAGATCAAGATACAATTCCACCAAAAAATGCCATAGAGAAATTTTTAAGTCATAATAAAAAAGTTACTTGCGGTGTTGTTTTTACAAGAATCTTAACAAATGGTAAGTTTGTTTTAACACCAGATGTTTTTAAGGTTGTTCCAAACACCGAAGATGAAACAGGTCTTCCTTCTATGAATTGGTTAAGCCAAGAAGAAATTGATAGTAATAAACTTTTTCAAATTGCATCTTGCGGGGCAGGATGTTTACTTTTATATAGAGATATTTTGAAAGAAGTTAGATTTAAAGAAGATTTAGAGCAATTTGAGGATAGGCATTTTTGTATTGATTTATTCAGAAAAAATATTCCAATATTTTGTGATACTTCAGTTAAATGCAAACATTATGTATTTAATAGACCTTATTTATGGAAAGAAGGAAAACTGTATAAAAGAGAGGATTTAATAAAATAATTATTGGTTTCTGAGCAAGAAAACTACGTTCTTTAGAACGTAGATGAATTGCGAATCTTTTTCTTTCTGTAGAATTTAATAAATGGTGCGCAGGAATTTTGCGCACGCAACGACT
>Ga0209515_10003985_pt1 | contig 20386 bp, 27 predicted proteins | sample Subgroupgradi54m_FD_187454 | JGI IMG/M metagenome (GOLD analysis project Ga0209515, IMG submission 187454) | Subsurface groundwater microbial communities from S. Glens Falls, New York, USA - GMW60B uncontaminated upgradient, 5.4 m (SPAdes)... ...
TTTTTCTAATAACTTTTTTGATGCGGTTATGTGTCGTTTTGGTATCATGTACTTTCCTAGCATGAGCGAAGGAGTTGCCGAAATGGTTCGAGTGCTTAAGCCTGATCATAAAGTTGCTCTCTCGGCCTGGACGGAACCGGCCAAAAACTCGTGGGCTACTACGATTGGTAGCGTTATCAATACCATGCTATCTGTAGCTCCGCCCCCACCCGATGGGCCCGTACCCTTTCGTTGCGCTAAATTTGGGACGCTTACTCAACTTTTTAAGGATGCTGGTTTGAAGAATATGCAGGAGATAGAAATTAAAGGGCACGTTGCCTTTGATTCACCAGAACATTACTGGGATGTAATGACTGCTGTTGCGCCACCACTTGTTCAGGCGCTAAAAGAAGCGGATGATGCGAAGCGCCGTGAGATTTGCCAGACAGTATTTGAGGCAGCTAAAAAATATGAGAACCAAGGTAAAATTGTTTTTGACTGGAGCAGTTGGGTGGCGGTAGGAGTGAAATAACAAAAATTAAAAAGAAATAAGTTTTATCTAGAAAATTGATTTGCTAACTATGATACTATTATTTTAGTATGAATCAGATTTTTCCGAGAAATCCGAAGTATGGTTGGATTCCGGATCTGCCTGACCAACGCGATATTCCTTACGTCCGTTTGGCTGCAGTGATACCTCCATTACCGTCTGCAGTTGATCTTCGAAAATATTGTAGTCCGATAGAAAATCAAGGAAAGCTCGGCAGCTGTACTGCGTTTGCGCTAGTTGGTAATCTTGAATTTCTGAAAAAACGAACCATGAAAAAACTTATCGATTTCAGCCATCTATTTCTTTATTACAATGAACGAATATTGCGAAATTCTCAAGAATCAGACAGTGGTTCGTCTTTGCGAGATGGCATCAAAACATTGGTAAAAGCAGGGGATTGTTTGAAATCGCTTTGGCCTTATGTGGTGAAAAAATTTGCCATTAAACCATCGGCAGACGCTTATAAAAACGCATTAAATTATCAAATTCTTAATTACTACCGTCTGTACACAATAGATGAAATGAAACATACGATCAGTTCAGGTTTCCCGTTTGTTTTCGGGTTTGCAGTCTACAAAAGTTTTGAGTCGAAAGAAGTCAAAAAAACAGGAATAATACCTTTGCCTACATTAAACGAACGAATGGTTGGCGGACATGCCGTCTGCGTGGTAGGCTATGATGATAATAAAAAATGGTTTATTTCCCGCAATAGTTGGGGAAACGGATGGGGAGACAAAGGATATTTTTATATGCCATACGCGTATATTACCAATCGTTCACTTTCAGCCGACTTCTGGACAATACGGGATATGGAGTAAAGAGGTTAAAAAAATATAGATTCAATAGAGATTAGACTGTTATTTTGGTAAAATTCAGGTTTTCATCATAACTTTATGACGACTGAATTTAAACCTACTCTACGAATGACTGTTGGAGTACCTCGATCAGGAACTAATTGGGTATTTGACGTATTTAACGAAGCTCAACTTTATGATGAAGAGCGACTGTATTTAAAAAGGGACAGACTCTCTGCATTAAACGAACCTATTTCATTATCAAACCCTATGGGAACTTCTTTAAGCCCAATGAGATATTCTGGGAAAGAACATGCTTCAAAAGAATTTGGACATAGTGGATTTTCAGGCCATCCCTACAGTGCATTAGTAAATAGGCAATTATTGCAGTTAATAAGGAGTGGAGGAGTATCAATGAAAGAAACTCATATTCTCGCATTAAAATTTTTATTAAATAGTATTCCATTACAGTTAGTGGTGACTCACAGAGATCCAAGGTCATCAATTGCCTCGGTGTTGAATCAAAGAAATAAGCTCTATCAAAAATGGCACCTAGCACATCGATTGGAGGAATTTATCAGTACGGTTATGACTACTCCTCACCTTCAAGAATATAGGGATGGAGTTGTATCTTGGGAATATTTCAGACAGTTAGAACCATTCAAACAACTTACTTTTTTTTATGCAGTATTAACGAGAGAACTTAATAGCGTAACTAAAGACTATAAAAATAAAAAAGATGTTGAATACGAGAATCTTATTGCTAATCCAGAAAAATTATTTAGAGAATTGTATGATTTTTTTCATCTACCCTGGACAGATGAAATTGCATTATCCATTAGACAGCGGCAAACCGCATCAAGATTGGGTGATGCATACTCAACATTTGGAGGCAGAAGCAGTGAAAGAATTAATGATATTTTGACAGCTGACCAATTAGCATTCATGTCAGATGTTTTAAGAGATTATGGAATACTATTACCTAAAATAACAGGAGTTTTTCGCCAGTCACCATTAGTATTCGAAAATAAAAGCAAAAAACGAGAGCATATTGAGGTTGATTTTTCCGAAAGAACTCAAGCAGTAGAAGATGTCAGAAAAAAGTCAATATTAATAAAAGATGGTAATCACAAGGACTTATTCGTACAATCAACGGTAACCACGAATTTTGAATATGCTCGATTTTTACAATGGCTTGTTGATCATGATATTCCTTTGTCTATAAACGGTAGAGCTTTATTTTACAGTGATTCGAGAAATGACCTCATTAAAAATGACAACGGACATATATATATTGATAAGGATAAAATAAATTATCCAGTAACACACATTAATTGGATTGCTGCTAGTATATATTCTGCATGGATCAACGGAAGATTGGCTACTTCAGAAGAATGGGAATATGCGATTATTGGTTCATTAGAAAATATTGACAAACTCATTCAAAGCGGCAACACAAGTCAGCTGTATGGTTCAACTACATATGTAACTCAATTTACTCCGAATGAAAAGGGATTATACGATGCATGCGGAAATGTAGATATTTGGCTCGCAGAGACAATTGGTATTTATGAGGCGTTGAAAGCAGGTCTTTCATGGAATCATGATAAGGGAAGGGGAGTGGTTCCAAATTCGAGATTTATTTGGTATGGAACTTCTGGATTAGGAGTTAGAGTTGTTTCTGATCCCGAGAAAAATCCTATGCCTGAAAATATCTTTCTTGAAAAAGTTCAAACACTTATTGAATTGGTGACCCAACACCATAAAAACGACGAGGTTGTAAACAAACAATTATTTTCATTAGTTCATGATCTTTTCTATAATTAAATAATGAAAAATATAACCACTATTTTTTTTGATATAGATGATACCTTCATTAACCATTCTGTAGCGGAGGAAAAAGGAATAAAAGGAATCCATAAAAAATACCATTCCATCATTTCTTATAAAAAATTCAAACAAGTTTGGCTAGAATCAAGAAGAAAAAATTGGGAGTTGTACACTGAAAAACGCTTGACCTTTCAGGAACAAAGAAACAGAAGAATAATTGATGTTTGGATTTCATTTGAAAAATCGCTATCAGAACAAAAAGCAAAAAAAATATTTGACGAATATCTTTTGTTTTATGAACGAAATTGGAAATTATTGCCGAATGTTTTATCAACAATAAAAAAACTGCATAAAAAGGGATTCACGCTAGGAGTGATTTCGAACGGAAATACAAAACAACAAATGAAAAAACTACAAAAACTAAAGTTACGACGATATTTCGATAAAAACCTCATTGTTATTTCAGAAGCAGTAGGTTATGCAAAACCGTCGATGGAAATATTTTTCCATGCTCAAAAACTAGCGAGGGTTTTAGAAAAAAATATATTATATATTGGGAATAAAATTGATAAGGACATTGAACCTGCAAAAAAAATGGGCTGGAAAGTACTATTATTTGACTATTTCCGACGCTCTCCCAAGGAAAAATCAATCAAAGATTTCAGGGAAGTGTATCAATCCATTTAAGAAAAATTTGTTTCACCTCTCCTAATTGAATGGGTCCGGCGAAATCATGCACTGCATTTTTAATGATATAGATTTCTTTTTTCCCGGGTAATTTTTCATACAAAAGTTTTTGGTGTTCATAAGGAGTACTATCATCTTTTTCTCCGACAATCATAAGAATCGGCATGGTGAGTTTATTGACTTCAAGGAGTAGGTCATATTTAAGTCGGTCAACCATATGCGACCAGAGTAGTCTTTTAATTCTATTTGGAGAGGTAGTACTTTTTTCTTCGATCCAACCGGTTTTTTTCCATTCTTCCATTCTTTTCTTATATTTTGCTGTTTGTAAGCTCAATCTTCCTGAAATGACAGAAGAGGTGGGAGCCAGTCCCTTTATTTCTTTCGGATGTTTTTCAGCGTATAAGAGGATACAAAGACTTCCTAAACTATGAGCTGCTAAACAATAAGGTGTTATAAACAATGGTTGATTTTTTGCCCAAGATATAACGTCTTCCAGATCTTCATAATAATTAGTTACAGTTGCGTCTTCATATTTCCCGTCACTTTCGCCGAATGTGTTGGTTGTATCAAATCGCACGACCGTATAATTTTTTTCTTTGAAAGCTTCTGCAAAAGTAGCAATATGGGGTTGTTCTTTGTTTCCGCTTAACCCATGCATGACAAATACCAGTCCTTTTGGATTTTGTGCTTCTTCGATCAAGACCACAAGCGTTTGCCCTTTTCTGTTTTTAATCGTTGTTTTCATAAAAATAGTATATCAAAGAAGTAATAGGCCACAAGGTAAGAAATCGCTATGTTAAAATAGTGTCTACACATTAATGAATAATGAAGGAGAAAGGAAAAATTGGGTAATATATAGAGTAACAAATTATCTTCAACACTCTAAAGAAAAATTTAAAAATATACCCAAAGAAGCATATGTAATTGATACTGCTTTGGCGCTGAGTGGATATGCCTTGTGGGTATTGCAGGGACTATTACATCCTAAAGTTCATGAAATATTACAGAATGTTCCTTCTGAACAACTATATATATTAGGACTAGGCGCAATTGCATTATCAAATCTACTAACGTTTGAAATAAATGCAGTCACATTGGAGAGAAAAGGGTGGTGTAGTGATGGACATACTACTGTACCAAATGTTGGTTTACATAATCCATGGCTTGTTTCGGCTCTCGGTACCGGTATACGCATGACCTACCTGTTTCCTAATCCTAATAACGCGTATGGTATTTGGGAAATGATACAAGGTCAAGGCCCAAGTGATTTATATGAAAATTTAGCATATCAAGGACCAGTAGAATTTTTATATTACAATTCGGTAAATCTGCTTATTAATACAGGACACTCACGTTATTTAGCAAAAGGAATGGAATGGGTAGGTAAAAAAATAATAAGATGATTGTAATTATTTACGATATGTACTATTTTATTGCTATTCTCCCTCCTGCATACGTTGCACCCGCACCAAATACCACCATGAGAATATCACCTATTCCTTTAAGTTGACTCCAAGATTCAATCAATGCGATCAGCGCATTTGCTGCGGGCGCATTGCCATATAGATTTTCTTTTGGATAGATATATAAAGGCAACGCAGGTAATCCCTTTTCTTTTAACACTTGTAAAGCTTGATCTTTATCCATACCTGCCAATATTCTTTCAGGCATTAATTCATATTTAAGCATCATTTCAATCAGATGCGCCCCAATAAGTTTATTAGGAAAATGCATGAGCATTGCAACTATATTATTCCATTCATGTATCGACATACTTTGTTTTGTTCGTTCAACTGTTTCCTTTGCCCCTGGTCCGAAAAGTCCTCCAACTCGATTACTCATTGAGATAAATCTACCATCTTGAGGAATAGGCAACTGAACTCTTATTCCGTTTTCAGATTTCTCAACAATACTTCCTTCTTTGAAAGGAGTAGTTTGATAATTTGTTTGAGCAGCTAACAATGAACGGCTATCTGGCTTTTCAAAAAAAATATAATCACCCTTAAGACTGATTGTTTGTCCGGGTACAATTCCCATTACTACTGCGCCTTGAGAGAATATCAGTCCGGAGCCTTCATCCATAACAGTTGGATCATAGCGCATTGCTCTTCTCAACATAACCTCGGTTGCTCCGACCAAGACTCTTTTATTTCTCATTTCCTTTTGAGATAACGCTTCAAATAAAGCCAACCCACCGCTGGTGCAAGCAGCATTGACGTAGAATTGTTTTGCATTACGAAGTCCCAATTCATCTGCAAAAACTTGAGGATATGTTGACCCATTGAGGGGAACAAGACTACTGCCTACAAATATTCCTTCAACCGAATCAGGCTCCCAACCCAATCTATCCATTGTTCTTTGCATCGCCGAAGCTACGATTTGGATTCCTTGCGTTTCCGCTTCCAGCTGGGGTAAACGATTAACGTATAATTGTTTTACTCCCAGATCCATATCTAAAGATGGAGCTTGGATTCCTCTTGCAGCAAAACCCCTTTGAATTTCTTTTATTCTATCTTGGTAACTCACACGCTGACCCCAACGAATCACTGCTCCAGCAAAATTTTCTACACAGTATTCTTTATATAATAGTTTTGGGTTGAATACCTGCTCTTTTAATGACCGTATTTCTAAGATTGGATTCATAAAAATAGATAACTTAGATTCTTATTGTACTATAGCCCTGCCCTCAATGCAAAGCTTGTGGTGAGGTTTAGTTTTATCTTCCGAATGTTAAAATACCATGTTGTTATGGAACTGTCGGGAAACCAAATTCTAACTAATAATTTGGCTTGTTCGACTCTTTCATTATTCGAAATTGCGGCGAGAAAATTTAAATGTTTTTTCAAATCATTGTTATCACGCGATTCAAATAAATCCTCTGCAGAAATAGCTGTTGCCGGTATTCCTCGTTCACAAGCGTCGAAGAGCGCTCTTTGAAGGCTATATTTATTTATTATAATAATGACAGAATTAATATCGCCTCGCTGAGCAATAGTTTCTTTTAACTTATCCATATTTTTTGCAGTATTTACATTATCTTTTTCATTTCCCGCGAGAATAATTGCTGATTCAGGTATGGGGTTTGGATCGTGGGTTAAAGTTTGATAAGCTTGCTGCAAATAATTTTCTTCTAACTTTCCGCCGCCCCCTGGATCATCAACTAAACCGTTAATTAATATTAATAATGGTGCAAGGTTTTGATCATATGCAATTGCTCCAGCATCGAGTCTTACTTGTTCCAATCGACTTGGTACTATGGTACCGTCTGTAAGTTGTTCATATCCTGAACCGAGAATCAAAAGTGCATCAGCCTTATATGATGAATGATAAGGAGTGATGTTTTAATTACACTCTGCAGGATTTCCAAAAAGGGCGCTCGCTGCATTAAGAGAACTAAGAGGATGGAGGAAATATGGGGGTATAACCAATAATCCCACCGCAATAAGTCTTAAGGCTTTATAGATTACTTTTTGGTTAATAAAGCGCTCAACATGCATCTGTCTATAATAGTATAGATGGTTGCGTCAGTCAACTAAATTCAAAACGTGTGGTAAGGTTTGAGTGAAAAAACTGCTACAATAAATGCAAATGAAACAAGTTCTTATCATTTTAAGAGGTGCGCCGGCGAGTGGAAAAACTACGATCGGAAAAAATCTGAGAGATTTTCATAACAAAATCGTTTGGCTCAAGGTTGATAATTTTAAACCTTTCTTTTCCGAAAATTTAGAGGAAGCATTGCCGGTTGTTAATGAAACCGCACTTGTAACATTACGATATTTATTGGACCAAGGAAACTCTGTAATATTTGATGGGATTTTTAGAAATCCAATATATGTTAAAAAAGCCATGGAATATGCAAAAAATAAAAATATTCCGTGCGTTTTCTATCAACTTTCCTGTTCTCTTAAAAGACTTCAAGAAAGAGATAGATTAAGAGAAGGAGTTAAAGAAGGATGCAGAAAACCTTTGGGTGATGAGGTTATTGAAAAGATTTATAACGAGCTTGAAAATACGAAAATTGAGGGAGCAATTCCATTGGATACGGAAAACAACTCATTACCAGATTACATAGAAATTATTAAGAAAAATTTTGTTAGTTAAATCTCTTCTTTAGTAAACTCTACTGAATGATATAATTACTTAATGAAACTTGTATCCACTAATCCCTCAAAAAATTTTGAAGATGGAATAACCCTGTTGAAAGTTGTGTCGGAGGAAAAATAGATTAATGAGCTAATAATTTTAGTAGTCTTTTTGGAGAAAGGATTTTAAGATGTTTGATGGTTTTTTTGGCGTTCAGATTATCAAGATGTTTTTTGTCAAGCGTTACCAAACAAGAACAGTCTGTTGAAATGGCTCCTACAACAACATGAACATCTTTAACTTCAATCAGTCCAACAAATCTTCCGATTTCCTTTTCAGATATTTCTTCCCTCACAAAAAAATTATTCTGAACAATAAAATTATCAAGGCGATCAGCGTTCATTTTAAGTTTGTTCAGATTATCTTTAAGTTCTTGAATGACTGTTTGACTTGTTATAGCGATTAATTTCTTATCTTTTGCTAAAGAAACTAATCGAAACGAGCCGCCTTTTTGAGAGTAAAGAGCAGAAAAAATAACCGAAGCATCAAAAAAAATCTTTTTCATTTATATCAAATCCTCCTTAATAAACTGTTTCAATTCTTTTTGTGAATAAATACGGTAAGGAATCTTCTTTTGTGGTGGCTCGATAACAATTCCCCTCGCTGTTTTTTTAGCTTTGACGATATCTCCTTCTTTTAATCCATAGGCGTCTCTCCATGTTTTAGGAATGGTTACCATTCCTTTCGTGAGGATCCGAAGCCATTCTTCATCTTGAATAGGTATTTGCTGCATAGAAAAGTTAGAATTTCTAACTTTCTACATTGTAAACTATCTATACTTTTTTGTCAATAGTCATACTATCATATTTACGATTTTTGTTATACTTTCTCTATGGGTTACATGATTGAGTTAAATACATTACTAAGGCCTCCACAAGATTTTGATTTTAATTCATTAGCGGTTGGCAAAAAATATTTAATTACCCTTGATCGAGAAAGAGCTTTCCCGTTGCATATTGCTATTTGTCTCATTGACAAAGACTGGAATTTTTATGGATATTGCGTTACACATTCGGTTCTTATTCAGGGTAAAAAAACAAAGATAGAGTTTGAGATGTTAACTTTATTTTCTCCAGAAGAAAAGAAACTGTATCGGGAAAAATTTATCGAAGCTGGAAAAATGACGGGTGAAGTAACTTAATATACATCTCCGCGGTCTTCGATAATCCAAATCTTTATTTCTTTTTGATTTTCATTAATGGTAAATAAAATGCGCTTTGATGCTATTCGCATTCTCATCATATTGTTATATTTTCCTTTGAGCGCTTTTATATCAAGATTGGGCATTTCACGAAAATACGAAAGTTTCTGTATGGCGTTAGAAATTATTTTGTAGCTTTTTGGATCTAACTTCGAGAGAAATTTTTCTACTTTTTTCTCAACAAAGATCTTGTACATATCATTTCGTCTTCAACTTGCTGCTTCGTTTTCTATCATAAACCTTAAATTCGGTGAATGTTCCTTTGCCGGAGATTGCTTTTTCCAGTTTTTTTACAGCTGCTTGATCTTCAAACTCCTCAACCATATCAAGAATATGTTGATATTGCATCGGGGAAAGAAGCACAGCGACCGTATCATTATCTTTTGTTACTACGACAGGCTGGTTTTGCCCCAGCAATTTAATAATTTCTGCGGTTTGATAACGTAGATCGGTCACTGACTTTATTTTAGGAATTATAGGTAAATTCATATGACTTAATTATGATATATTTTAGAGACATTGTCAAGATGAAGTTTATGTAAACCTTGTTACGATAAAGATGAAGACAACTCCGAGAATGGTAAGTCCAAGCATTCTATAAGAACTGTGTTTGCTGTGGGCCTCCGGTAACAGATCGCTTGCGCCGATATACAAAAGAAATCCTGCGAAAAATCCTAAGTATAAAACCAAAATATGATTAGGGATTTTGAATAAGAATGTTGATAATACTCCGAATATTGGTGCAACCGCATCAAGACCAAGGAGTAATTTTGCGCGGGTCGTTGTATTTTTATTTGAAAGCATAATAGTAACTGTGTTCAAGCCATCAGAAAAATCATGGGCAAGAACTGCAATCGCAATAAGAAATCCAACATGCTGACTTACTTGAAAACCTAAACCAATTCCGACACCATCGAGAAAACTATGAAATGACAGTCCGAAAGCGCCAATAAGTCCCACTGTCGGATGTTTGTGATCGGCATATTCACGTTCGTGAATATGATGAATCACCACAGTTTTTTCCAATATATGGAACAATAAAAATCCGATAATGACCATAATCATCACTAACGTAACGTCAAGTTTATTTTCGTTTACAATCCTGAATGCTTCGGGGAGAATATCAAAGAATGTAACTCCCATTAAAACTCCCGCGGTAAAACTCATGATGTAATGAAGCCGTTTATTATGATGTAAAGAAAAAAGTCCGCCTGATATGGTAGAGATAAACGTGAGAAAAGATAAAAATATTGGCTCAAGATTTATTGGCATTTTTGACACAGGCCGAAAAATTCTAATGAATGGCGTTTAATTATAAAAGTATTTCTTTTTTTGACTTCGCTCATCAGTTGTTGTTCGTCACTCATTAAAACTTCGTTAACTGATCCACAATTATCACAGACAAAGTGGTGATGGTGTTTTTGTTCATCCATAAGCTCAAAACGTTTTTTTCCTTCACCAAATTCAAACACGTGAACCATTCCCATTTCTGAAAGTAAATGGAGCGTGCGATAGATGGAGACAAGATCTACATAAGCACGTTTTTTTATCAGATATGAAGCGATTTCCTGTACAGTCACTGGTTTTGATAGAGCGATTAACGCATCGGCAATTATTTTCCGAGGTTTCGTAATTCGATTTCCATTCTTTTGAATATAATCTATAGGTTTCATTGACTTATTATTGCAAATGATTTGCAATAAAGCAAGAGAATTTAGAATAATTTTTCTGATACAATCATTGCATGAAATATTGTACTTTTTACATTGTCCGTCACGGAGAAACTGACTGGAATGCATTAAAATTGGTTCAAGGTCATACAGATATTCTTCTCAATAAAAAAGGTGAAAATCAGGCAAAAAGCCTCGGTCAAAAACTCAACAAAATTCGTTTTGATGCGATTTTTTCCTCCGACCTTTTACGCGCAAAAAGAACGGCAGAAATCATCGCTATTGAAAGAGAAATAAAAGTCAAAGCAACAGAAAAGTTAAGAGAACGATATTTTGGCAGATTGGAAGGAAAGAGTTGGAAAGATGAAAATGGTGAATTGAAATATTTATGGAAAAAATTAATCAATCTAACAGAGGAGGAACGGCGAATTCATAAATTAGAAAGAGTAGAGAATAACCATGATTTAATAAAGCGCTTAGTTCCTTTTTTAAATGAAACAGCGGTAATATATGGCGGAAAAAATGTTTTGGTCGTTACTCATGGCGGTCTCATGAGAGTTTTTTTACTACATGTGGGTTTTGGTACCGATGAAAATTTACCATCCGGTTCTATCGATAATCTGGCTTATATTAAGGTTGATTACGATGGAGCTGATTTTATTATTAAAGAAACTTTTGGAATAAAAAAAATTACCCCCCAAAAATCGCAGGTAAGAAGCTCGAACGGTGAAAGAAAAACATAAGTCCAACAGTTAAACTGAATACTCCGGTGACAAGTCCTAAAACAATATTGAGCCATGAATTTTTTTGTGCCTGCACAAATCCTGTAGTTGATGCAAGAACAATCGATGTGTTTGAAAGAACGAGTCCAATAACAAATGTAAAAAGAAGCATAATTCCGGGCATTGTTCCGCCGACTCCTGCTGCAGCGGCAAATAAAAAGACCTGAGTTGGAGTTTCTGCGCCGATTCCATGAATCATTCCAACCGTAAATGCAGTTCGCTTTCCGTAACTTTCAGGTAGATGAAGATGAGGAACATGATGTTTATGAGCAAACTGTTTATGGACTGCGTTGACAATTTTACTTACCAGTTTAAAAAATAACATCCAACGGCTTTGCAGTCTGAATTTCTTTCCGTGACGAAGAATAGAATAGAAAAGCCAAAGACCCAAAATCATGAGCGTTATTCCTACGACAGGCTCCATAAAATCGCCAACCCAAGTGGGAAGTTTGACTCCTATAGCTACAGCAAGAAGTCCTAAAAGAATAATTATCATTGCATGGCCTAATGCATAGAGAAAACCGAGAATAAAGCTTTCTCGTTTATAGGCGGTTGTTCCGGTGATATCAGTAATCGCCGCAATATGATCCCAGTCAATTCCATGGCGAAGACCGAGAAGAAGAGCAAGGGTTAGAGTTGATAAAAATTGGACGTGCACTCAATGATTATATAAATTTATTCCTTTATAATCAAAATATGTCTGAAAAAAAAATTCTCATCGTTGGCGCGGGATTTGGGGGGATTCGGTGCGCATTAGATCTAGCCGAGCACCATTTAGATACCATGAAAATAACACTAGTTAATCCTACTCCACATTTTGAATATCACGCGACACTCTATCGTCTGTTAACTGGAAGATCTGCTCTTGAAACCTGCATTCCGCTTCGAGATATTTTTAAACACAAAAAAAATATTGATATCGTTGAAGATTTTATCACTGACGTGCAATTTAAAATGAACGTGGCTTTGGGAAAATCTGGATCTATGTATCAGTATGATTATTTAGTATTAGCTCTTGGTTCTGAAACCGCCTATTACGATGTTCCAGGATTGAAAGAACTTTCTTTTACATTGAAATCAGTAACAGATGCTTTGAAGTTGAAAAGGCATCTTCATGAAATCTTTTCCTCACAGGTGATTGTTGTTGGCGGAGGAGCAACAGGAGTTGAAGTTGCCGGAGAACTTGCACTCTATACAAAAAAGCTTCTGGAAAATCATATCGTTCAGGCGCCGCTATTGACAATTGATCTTATTACTTCTTCCAAATGTCTAGTACCACAGCTTCCACTAGACCTTTCCATAGAAATATCTCGTCGGCTTCGGGATCTTGGTGTCAACATCTATTTTAATAGGAAAGTTACCAAAGAAGAGGTGGGAGAAGTATTTATGAAAGATATGAGTATCAGATCAAAAACAGTTATTTGGGCCGCTGGTGTTGAAGGAAATGAATTATACAAAAAGTTTGGTTTGCCCGTAAATAGCAAGGGGCAGGTAATAGTCAATAAATATCTTCAACCACTTTTATCTAACCTCTATAGTCTATCATCTAACATCTACGTTATCGGCGACGGAACTGATACGAAATTTTCCGGAATGGCGCAGACGGCTCTTGATCATGGACATCTTGTTGCTAGAAACATTATGCGTCAAATACAAGGTCAGTCTCTTGAGATCCATTATCCGGAGGAGCCGATTTATGCAATTCCTGTTGGAAATAACTGGGCGGCAGTTTCAATGCACGGAATGAATTTTTACGGACGCTTAGGCTGGTATATCCGTAGATTTCTTCAACTTCAGTTTTTTCTTTCCATATTACCATTTCCCAAAGCCCTGACTGCGTTTAAAGAAGACGGAATCCTATGGGAATCCTGCCCGATTTGTAGAGGAGAGATTTTTGATTGAGATTTACTTTAATTCAGTAATATTTTTTACCGATGATTGAAAGTTCGTCCATTGATCAACTCCTGCTTTTGGAACTAAAATAGATTGTCCATCATTTGACCAACTATACATCAAAAGATTTTGATCACTTATAACGTAAGTCACCAGTTGATAATCCTTGACTGTATTTGCAAAACTGACAAATTTTTTCATGTCGTCTAGACTAAAATCTGTTTTTACGTGGTTCCCTAACTCATCAAGAAGAGGAATAATTTTTGGGATAAATCCAATAGATAATATTTTATCTTTTATCGCTTTCATGAGTTGTTGTTGACGTGCCGATCTGCCGAAATCACTTCCGTCCTGGAGAGAGTGGCGTGAACGAACGTATTTTAATGCAGTTGCTCCATCCATATGAGTCATGCCTTTTTTGAATTCCAGTTTTTCATAGCGGCAAGGGAATGCAAGTTCCGGCGAATCTGTTGCATTCTTGACAAACTCTTCAGTCTTTGGATCTTCCTTAAATATTTTATCCCGGTCTACAGGATTATAGCTCGGTTTCAGAAACGGTTCGGCTTTTTTAAATAAATTTTCTATATCTTTGTCACAGAGATCCTTTTCCTTTCCGTCAATCGGATACTCCGGATCTTCAAATGATTTAAGGACATTGACATCGACTCCACCCAAAACATCAGTGACTTTTTTAAACCCTTCAAAATCGATTGCTACATAATTGTCGATCGGAAGTCCGAATGATTGAGAAAGAATGTATTTAGTAAATTCTGCATCTTCCTTAACTCCGAAATGCGACTGATCAAGATCAGGATAGAGTTGGGAAATGTCACCAGTTTCTCCGCGTTCGAGTTGATAGAGCCCGTTAATTTTTATGTGAAAGTCAGCACCTGATTTTGTAGGGAGTTTGACCCAAAGATCACGTGGGACAGAGAAAAGGGATGCGCGTTTAGTTTTTAAATCAACATGAACAATCATAATAGTATCGGTAAGAAATGCACCTTCATGGATGCCACCGCCATAGCCAAAAAGAAGAATGTTGTAGCTCGTTTTTTCTTGAGCCTTTTTGAGAAAATTAGGAGTATAGATTTTTTTGTAGAATTCTGTTGCCTTTAGAAAGAAAAATACTGCTGCGACAAGAATTATTCCAACGACAATAATAATTATTTTCTTCATAGTTCGATAAACTCTGTATAAATAGTCAAACTTCTATTATATCTAAATTTACTTTAAATTTCTTAATATTTTCTCAACCTCCTTATCATTAATTCGGTGATATCTTCCGCGGTGTGATAAAAGCGCGCCGGAAAAGGTTTTAGGGATATGCATGAGTTCATGAATCAATGTTTTAATTTTCTCACGTTCGGACAATTTATCAAATCTTTGTGAAATTACCTCAATAATATAATGAGGTTCAATATGAGCAACTTCTTTGAATAGTCGTGACATCCCCCAAATTCGTGCATAGGCGCGGGTTTTTGCGTCAAAACTGCGAATACAATGAATATTATTTGATTTAATATGTGAAAGACGTAATTTCTCAACAAGAAGGTGAATTGTTTTTTTAATTTCAGGAGCTAAATCGTACTTCATAGTTTCAAGATTGTGAATATGATATCATGATTACCATGAAAAAATGTGGTGTTTTATTTCTTTTCATTCTTTTATTTATCTTTCCTCATACAATTTGGGCAGAAAGTATAAACTCATTTGATTCAAATATTTTAGTAAATAAAGACGGGACGATTGATGTAAAAGAAACAATTGTTTACGATTTTGGCGATCTGTATAAACATGGAATCTATCGGAATATTCCTTACATTAAAACAAACAAAGATGGAAAAAAATACAGAATGGATGTACAGGGAATGTCGGTTCTTGATGAAAAAGGAAATTGGTATAAATATGAGATAATAGGTTCTGACGATCAACTAGAATTTAAAATCGGTGATCCGAATAAAACAATTACCGGTCTTCATAGCTACGTGATTTCTTACAAAGTATCAGGAGCATTGACGTATTTTTCAGAACATGATGAACTGTATTGGAACTGTACTGGAAATGAATGGACTATCCCGATCTCCCAAGTAACCTGTCAGGTTACATTACCTACTGGAATAAGTAAAAACGAAATAAAAACAGCCTGCTATTCTGGACATAAAGGAAGTGCTGTTACTGAATGCGAAATGAAAACAAATAACAGTAATTTTTTTGCTACATCAAAAAACCCACTGTCTGCAAATGAAGGATTGACTATTGTAATTGGATTTCCGAAAGGAACGACTGTTGTTTTAGAGCCAAAAGAAGTTATTCCATTTTTCCAAACGATTCTGGGTAAAATTGTTTTACTACTCCTTATTTTACTTGCTACATTTTGGTACATTATGTATCCTTTGAAGATTGTTTATAAATGGTTCAAGTACGGACGTGATCCTAAAGGAACTGTTGGGGAGACAAAAGCATGGTTTGACCCGCCAAAAAGCCCAAAAAGTAACAGATTTTTAACTCCTGCGGAAGTAGGAACATTAGGAGATGAATCAGCTGATTTAAAAGATATCACCGCAACAATCATCGATCTCGCAAGGCGAGGATATTTACGAATAGAAGAACGAAAAAAAAGCGACTTTTTTTTTATAAAAACCAAATCAGAAGATATATCACTTCTACCTTTTGAAAAAAAATTAGTGAACGGATTATTTGAAGCCGGGAAAACTATCCGACTGAAAGATGAAGAGCTATACGAAACAGTCGAAGACGTAAAAAAAGATTTGTATGAAGACGTGGTAAACGAAGGGTTATTTCCTAAAAACCCCCAATCAATTCGGACGTTTTATTCAGTTATTGCTATTTTTGCTCTTGTGACAGGAAATCTATTTCTTGCAGCAGTTTCGTTTATTTTCGGTCGTAATATGCCGGCAAAAACAATTGAGGGAGTCAATGCATTTAACGTTTCAGAATCATTGAAAAATTTCCTGAGTTCGCAGGAACGTCAATTGGCATTCCAAGCGGACAAACAGATGATGTTTGAAAAATTATTGCCATTTGCCATTGCATTTGGGATTGAGCGAATCTGGGCAAAACGATTTGAGACTCTTAATTTGAAACAACCCGATTGGTATCAGGGATACGGATATACGAACTTTAGTACCATCGTATTTATGAATAGCATGAATTCGTCATTTTCAACGTTTCGAAATTCTGCAACTCCCACACAAAGTTCTTCTGGTTTTTCTTCAGGGTTCTCTGGTGGATCATCTGGTGGGGGTGGCGGTGGAGGTGGGGGAGGAAGTTGGTAAAATTTAAATTTGACTTCAAATAATAGTAGGATTAAACTATATATACTAAAACTCATATTTGGTAGTTCAAAATAAATATGAAATGGAACAAAGACATTAAAGAAAAAGCAAAATTATTGCGTAAGCAAGGATATTCTTATGGGCGATTGACAAGAGAATTGCATGTAGCAAAAAGCACATTACATCAATGGATTCGTGGAATAAAACGACCTGCTAAATTTAGCAAGCTTGATAGAATTCGTTGGATTAAGGAAATTCAACCTTTAGGTGCACAAGGAAGCAAAAGAAGAAGAGATGAAAAAGTTGCACAAATTATTAACGATGTAAAAAGTGAGATAGCTCAATTAACTATAGACCAAGAAATAAAAAAGTCGATACTTTCAATGCTATATTGGGCTGAAGGAAATAAAGTAAGGGGAGTTTTACAATTTGCAAATACAGATCCAAGACTGATTCTCCTTTTTGTTAGTCTTCTACGACAATGTTACACACTTGACGAAACTAAATTTAGAATACGATTACATTTACATTATTATCACAAAGTAAAAAAAATAAAGCTTTTTTGGTCAAATCTTTTGAATATTCCAATTACTCAATTTGGAAAAATTTACAGAAAATCCAGAAGTAAAGAAAAAACGTTTCGTAGAAATTTTGGTGGGATATGTTTTGTGAAATATAATAGTGTATATCTGAAGGAAAAAATTGTACAATATGCGTACGCTCTTGGAGAAAAGATGGTCGGTAAAATAGAAGTGCCTGTAGCTTAACGGATAGAGCGCAGCCCTGCGGAGGCTGAAATTGAGAGTTCAATTCTCTCCAGGCACACAAAGTTTGGAAGCTGGAAGTTTTAATTTAGGGGGCGTGGTGAAAAGGTATCATAAATGTCTCCAAAACATTTGTTTCCTGTTCGAGTCAGGACGCCCCTGCATTAGAGTTTGTCCCGATTAAATCCGGATACAAACTCTTATGTCCCACCGTAGCCCGAAGGGCGAAGGAGGACAAATAGTATGAAATCTCTTTATCCGACGATTGAACCTTATAAAACAGAATATCTTAAAATATCAAATTCCATAAATTTATATTCCCATTCTGAATTGGCCAGGTGGTATTGCGTCTGCTAGGTTTTTACGAGGTTTTTTCATTTTTCTTAAAGGTTTTGTAGTGATGGGTCCTCTCACAGATATAGTTTGTTCACCTGCAATAATATCATCTGGCGGTTTTTCTGGAGGAGTCAAATCAGGCATTCCTGATGGTAAATAAGGCGTTCTTTTTATAAACCAACCTTCAGGTTCAGGAGGCATATAATCTGCAGGATAATCAGGCTGAGGTGGTGGTTCTGGAATTCCAGAAAGTTTTTCAACCATTAGTAACTATTATACAGATAGAATCCGCGTGTTGCATGAAATGCTTTTCATGCTGAAGAGATATTGACATTTAATATTATTTGTCATACAATAGCATTGTGAAATATTTGGATTGGAATGTTGAGAAAAATGATTGGTTAAAAAAAAATAGAAACATTAGTTTTGATGAAATTGCCATAGCTGTAATTGGAGAAGGATTATTAGACATTATTGACAATCCAAGTAAAAATTTTCCCGCACAGAAAGTATTTGTTCTTAAGATCAATAAGTATATTTATTATGTTCCGTTTGTAGAAGATAAAGAAAAATTTTTCTTAAAAACTATTATTCCAAGTAGAAAAACAATGAAAAAATACGTATCAAAATTATAATTTTTTTAAAATTTTTTATGAAAGACTATAAACTCAATGAAGAAGAATTACAGGTTTTAAAGGATGTGGAAGCAGGCAAGTATAAGTCGGTAGCTAATGTAAAGGAAGAAATAAAAAGAGCTCGGGAAGCGGCAAAGAATACTTTACAAAAAACAAAAAATATTAATATACGTTTGCCGGAGCGGGATATTCAAAAATTAAAAGCCAAAGCTGCTGAGAATAATTTGCCGTACCAGACTCTCATCTCAATGCTTCTCCGTCAGTATACAAAAGGGGAAATTAGGATAACGTTGTAATCAATTACACTCCGTACAAGAGATGGTTTAAAATCCGCGTGTTATACGAAATGATTTTTTATCAACACCCGGACTTGGGAGACGAACAATCGTTCGACCGTTACCAAACATGTATCCTCCTTCAATGGACATATGAAATTAGGGAAAAAGGTAAAATCATGTTAAAAGTGGTGAAATAGAAATCTGAAACTATTTTATGTTTTGATCTTAGGAAGTTAAGTAATAAAATTAATACTAATATGATTGTGGAAAGACATCTTGTTTGAGTATTAATGACGTTTTTAATGTTGACCAGTAGTAGCTGCTTGATGTCCAGGTCCATGAGGAGCAGCATTCTGTCTTAGATGTCTCAAACCATTAACAACACCAATGGCTGTTGGGAGGACAACCATGCCAATAACAATACTTTCCACCGTTCCTATAAAATTAGGAGAACTACCTGAAGCGGCTGTGATGAATCCATAAGCAACCGGAGCAATAATAGCTCCGAGCATGGGAATAGGATGTTCAGTAGCAACACCTTCTATTGCCCGTCCTGTGTATGCAAATACACTAATTGTTCCTGCAATCGAACCCCCAGTCCATCCACCGACTTGACCAGCAATCCTATTCGCGGTCATGAGTCCGTCTTTGGCGTTTTCTATTCTGGCCTGTTCAGCTACAAAATGAGCATTTCGTCTTTGAATTGGAAGGAAATTTTGTAATACATCATTATAAGCACCTATTCTTTGTTGAGCTGCTTGCAAAGGACCTGTTTTTCCTTCTAAATGCTTAGCATATTCGATGGATATATCTGTTTGTGCTAGTCTAGCAGCTATATCACCCATTTGTTTTTCGTATTCATTAGCTCGAGCTTGCCAGCTTGTAAGCCTTGTCATTGCATTAAACGTTAATTCAAGCTTTCTCGCTGTTGGAAGATTATCTAATGTCTCTCCATCTTGAAGCATGCTTGCTATCTCTGAAGTAAGTAATCCCATTAATTGCGGATCTTGATGAATAGTATCAATCATATCACCCAACTGTCTTAATTGCTTTACATTCCCTTCAGCTACTCTTTGTAATGCGCTAGTTTCGGCAGTTGTTCTCGCAGATTCTAATAAAGCATTGCGAGTTTGAGGATCAAGGAACGAAAGCATCCGCTCAAAGAATCCTTGATGTTGAGAATCATATACTACCTCAGCATCACCAGCTTTAATTCTGTCTTCGATTGCTCTTCTTTCTTCAATAGGTAATAATCTTAATTTGCTTGCTCTATAAGTTTCATCCATATAAAAATATATTATGAAAATTGTAATAATTTAGACTTTTAACTATAGCATATTTTTTATAAATTGCAAATGAATACTGGATATTGTTAGAAAGCAAAAAACTATATACATTTACGATAGATTTTTGTACTTGGTTTGCCATATAGTTGATATTATATAACAACAATTTACAATGTCAAGAGCTTATAGTTCTTATTAAAAAGTAATACAAGCCTTTATATACAGTATAAATTTATATTGATTGTAATCCTATAATGATTAC
>Ga0209515_10003987_pt1 | contig 20384 bp, 19 predicted proteins | sample Subgroupgradi54m_FD_187454 | JGI IMG/M metagenome (GOLD analysis project Ga0209515, IMG submission 187454) | Subsurface groundwater microbial communities from S. Glens Falls, New York, USA - GMW60B uncontaminated upgradient, 5.4 m (SPAdes)... ...
GCGAGCCACTCTTTGCCGGGATGAAAACGGAAAAACCCCGGCCTGGGAAACCGGGGATTTGATTTTTTTGGGTTTGCGGATGAAGCCCGGACCCTTATTTTACCGGGCGTACCATTCGGGACGGGTGTCGTGGATACCCGGCGGGGCTTCCGCAACCCTGGCGGCTAGGGAAGGAAATCCAGGCGGAGCGGCAAGAGGGATATTCCCAAGGGCCCCACTTCCGCGGCATGGGCGAAGATTTCCAGGCCGCGCGCATGGGCATCGCGGAGGGATTCCGCGTAGAGCGGATCGATTTCCCGCGCGGCGCGGAAGCCCGCTAGTCCGTCCGATCGCTGCACCACGAAGAGCAGCGCCGCCCTGTCCCCGGCTTCGCGCGCCGCCAACAATTCCCGGATATGCTTGACGCCCCGCTCCGTCACGGCGTCCGGAAAGGCGCTCCATCCATCCGCGCCCACCAAAGTCACGCTCTTCACTTCGACGAAACATTTCTCATGGGCGCGCGTGAGCCGGAAATCGAAGCGCGTGGACACGCCGAAGCGGACCGCGCGCTCGAAATAGCGGGATTCCCGGCTGCAACGGACCCGGAAACTTCATTGGTGAACCCCCCCTTTTTTAATAAAATTAAACCTTCGCCAACCGGGACGGGGAATTGGGCAAAGACGAAACAGGTCCGGCCTCGGGCATCGAAATGCCGGACTCCGGGATCGGAGCCATCTTCGATTGGGACGGCGTCGTCATCGACTCCTCCCGGCACCACGAAGAGAGCTGGAACCGCCTGGCGGCCGAGGAAAAACGTACGCTCCCGGATGGCCATTTCCTCAAAGGCTTCGGCATGAAGAACGAAGCCATCATCCCCACCATCCTCGCCTGGACGCAGGACGAAAGCGATATCCGCCGCCTCTCCTTGCGCAAGGAAGTCCTGTACCGGGAAATCATCCGCGAGTGGGGCATTGAACCCCTGCCCGGCGTCCGCCCGTTTCTGGAGCGCCTGCAGGCGGCCCGGATTCCGCGCGTGATCGGATCCAGCACCCATCGCCTCAACATCACCACCTCCCTGGAAATCCTGGGTCTGGCGCGCTTCTTCGCCGCCATCGTCTCCGCCGAGGACGTGAACCACGGCAAGCCGGATCCGGAAGTGTTCCTGTTGGCCGCGGACAAAATCGCCAAGGCGCCTTCGGCTTGCTGCGTATTCGAGGACGCGCCGATGGGTATCCAGGCCGCGCTCGCCGGAGGCATGAAAGCCGTCGGCGTCACCGGCACCCACGGCATTGGCGCTTTATCAGGAGCGCACCTGATAGTCCGGCGCCTGGACGAACTGGAAGTCCGCGATCTGGAGGTCCTGTTTGCCTGAAGTCGCGATCGAAAACTCTCCCGCGCAAGCTCCGGCCGACGGTTCGCGCACAGGCGCGACCGGCGCCGCATCCAATCCGGACGGGCGTCCCGGGGATATCGGGCTGCGCCTGACCCGGGAACAGCGGGAATACGTGCGCAGCGAAGTAATCCGCCGCACCGTGGACGATCACAAAGAGATGGTCCGCCGCGCCAAGGACCTGAGCCTGGAAGTCATCATCAACGACGCCGTCTACCAGGAGCAGGAGCGTCTGCGCGGCGCAAAGGCCGGCAAAGAGGCCAAGCAGCAACTGCGGTTCTGGAACAAGGTGGCGCATGAATTCCACCAGGTGTCGGAAGCCGAGCGCGAGCGGATTCTGGAGGACATCGCCGGCATGTACGTGGACGAGATCATGGGATACTTCAATCCCGTCATCCACAAGGTGACCGCCAAGATCCTGCCATGGGGCCTCAAGGCGCTGCTCAGCCGCTTCTCCCCATCGGCCTGGCTCAAATACCTGGGCACGCGCCTGAACCTGGAAGAGAATATCGTCATCACGGGGCCCATCGATCGCATCCGCGAACTGGCGGGGCGCGCCACCTTGATCATGACGCCCACCCATGTGAGCAACCTGGACAGCATCGTGATCGGCCTGGGCCTGTACCTCAAGCGCCTGCCGCCCTTTACCTACGGCGCGGGCCTCAACCTGTTCAGCAACCCCGTCATCTCCTTCTTCATGAACAACCTGGGGGCCTACAAGGTGGACCGCCGCAAGAAGAACGGCATCTACAAGAACGCGCTCAAGCACTACGCGACCCTCTCCATGGAAATGGGCCAGCACAACCTGTTCTTCCCCGGCGGCACGCGCAGCCGTAGCGGCGAAGTGGAGCAGAAGATCAAGCTGGGCCTGCTGGGCTGCGGCGTGAACGTGTACGTATCCAACCTGCAAAAGGGCAAGCCCGATCCCGATCTCTTCATCATCCCCTGCACGCTCTCGTGCAGCCTGGTGCTGGAAGCGCCTTCGCTCATCGAGGACTATCTCAAGGAAACGGGCAAGAGCAGATATATCCGCGTGCGCAGCGATTTCAGCCGACCCATGCGCGTGCTCAATTTCTGGCGCAACCTGCAAAGCATGGAATCGCGCATCCACATGCATTTCGGCGAACCTTTGGATCTGTTCGGCAACCGCGTGGACGGCGATGGCGTCAGTCGCGATTCCCACGGCCGCCCGGTGGATCGCCGTAAGTACGTGGAAACCGACGGCAAGCCGGCGCACAATCCCCAGCGCGATCAGGAGTACACCCGGGAACTGGGCCGCAGCATCCTCTCGGCCTTCCACCGGGACAACATGGCGATGAGCACGCACGTCACGGCCTTCGCCGTGTTCAACCTGATGCGCCGCCGCCATCCGCAATACGATCTCTACCGCATCCTGCGCACCTCGGGTCCGGATCACGCCATCCCGCTCGCGGAAGTGCTCGCGGAGCTGACGAACCTGTTGGCGCGCCTGCGCGCAATGGAGGCTGCCGGCGGCATCCTTCTGGCAGGCGACCTGAAGACCGGGGATTTGAAGGCCAGGGACCTCAAGACCGCGGACGCCAAGGAGGTGTTCGCCAAGGCCAAGGTCATCTTCCAATCCTTCCACGATCAGGAAGTCCTGCGCGAAGGGCCCCGGGGAGTCTACACTGGAAACATGAAACTTCTCTATTACTACCGCAATCGCCTGGATCATTACGGGCTGGACGCGAAGGAGTGAAGATGGAAACCATCGGCGTTGTCGGCGGAGGCAGTTTCGGCAGCGCCCTGGCGGACATGGTTGGCACCAAGGGCCATCCCGTGCTGCACTGGTACCGGACGCAGGAATCGGCTGACCGCTTCAACGCCACGCGCGAGAACGCCAAGTACCTGCCGGGCATGAAGCTCAGCGACAACATCGTCGCCACCGGGGATTTGGAAAAGGTGGCCCGCGCCGCCCGCCTCATCATCGTCTCCGTGCCCAGTCCGCACTTCCGCGCCGTGGCCAACAAGCTGGGCGACTGGGTGGACGGCGGCCAGATCCTGGTCTCCACCACCAAGGGCATCGAGGCCCACTCTTTCAAATTGATGACCGAGATCCTCCGCGAAGAAACCTGCTGCCTCAAGATCGGCGCCCTGAGCGGGCCGAACCTGGCCAAGGAGATAGCGGCCAAGAAGCCGAGCGGCACCGTGATCGCCAGCCGCTACGAAGAAGTCACGCAGCGGGTGCAAGAGGTCCTTTCCGGGCCCTACTTCCGCGTCTACAGCAACAGCGACGTGTACGGCGTGGAACTGGGCGGAGTGCTCAAGAACGTCTACGCCATCGCCACGGGCCTGGTGGCCTCCCTCAAGATGGGCGACAACACCATCGGCATGCTTATCACCCGCGCCCTGGCGGAGATGAGCCGCTTCGCCGACAAGATGGGATCGAATCCCCTCACCTTCCTGGGCCTGGCGGGGGTGGGCGATCTCGTCACCACCTGCACCTCTCCCCTCTCGCGCAACTACCGCGTGGGCCTGATGCTCGGCCAGGGTTTCACATTGGATCAGGCCGTGGAGAAGATCGGGGAAGTGGCGGAAGGCGTCAACACCGTGCGCATCGTCAAGGAGAAGGCCGGGCAACTGGGCATCCGCATGCACATCCTGGAAGGCCTGCACGCCCTGCTGTTCGAAGGCAAGGATCTTCCCACGGTGCTGCAACAATTGATGAACGTTCCGCAGATGGAAGACGTCGAATTCGCGTACCGGGCCGGACATGGGTCTGCAGGGTAGAACTAAAAAGTCAAAATGCGGCCCTCTGCTGCCGATGGATTAGAAGTCAAAAGTCAAAGTGCAAAACGCAAAAGCCAAAAGTGAAGATGGAAATACCGGGTTGCTTGTGGTGAGGGCAAAATGAAAATCACGACTCCAGGAAGCGGCAGTGATTGCTCTGCCGTTGGCCACAGCCGCCCCTCTTATTTTTGCATTTTTCATTTTGACTTTTGCATTTTGACTTCTCTCTTCGTCGACCTTTGACGTCTCTCTTCATTGACCTCATAGGAGCATAAATGCCCCCCAAAAGCCTTCTCATCTTGAGCGTATCCGCCGGAGCCGGCCACGTGCGGGCCGCCGAAGCCCTGCGCGCCCATGCAGGCGAGGCCTATCCGGACGTCAAGGCCATCCACCTGGATCTGATGGAATGGGTCCCCTCCATGTTCCGCAAAGTGTACGCAGACTCCTTCCTGTACGTGGTGGAGAAATATCCCGAGGTCTGGGGCTACTTGTACGGCCGCACGGACAAGCCCCCGCGCGAGTTCTCCAAGCTGGAAGTCCTGCGCAAAGCCGTCGAGCGCCTCAACACGGTCAAGTTCATGAAGGTGCTCAAGGATCTGAATCCCGATCAGGTGATCTGCACGCATTTCCTCCCCGCGCAACTGCTCTCGCGGAAAATCGGCAAAGGCGCATTCAAGCTCCCCACCTGGGTCCAGGTCACGGACTTCGACGTCCACCGCCTGTGGATCCATCCCCACATGTCCGGCTACTTCGCCGCCAGCGAGGAAGTGGCCTGGCGCATGGCCGACAAGGGCATCGACCGCAGTACCATCCAGGTTACCGGCATCCCCATCATGCCCGCCTTCACGTCTCCCCTGGACAAGGCTGAATGCGCCCGCGGCCTCGGCCTCGATCCGTCCAAACCCGTGTTGGCCCTGATGGCGGGCGGAGCGGGCGTAGGAGCGGGCACCGGCGGCGGGGGCCTGGATCAGACCGCGGCGCGCCTGTTGGCCATGCCCAGGAATTTCCAGGTGGTCGCCTTGGCGGGCCGCAACGAAAAGCTGCTCGGGGATCTTACCCGCTTGGCCGAGGTCCATCCCGGCCGCCTCTTCCCCATGGGCTTCACCCGCACCATCGAACGCTTGATGGCCGCGGCGGACGTGGCCGTGACCAAACCCGGCGGCTTGACATCATCGGAGTGCCTGGCCATGGGCCTGCCCATGATCCTGGTGAATCCCATTCCCGGGCAAGAGGAACGCAACGCGGACTATCTGCTGGAAAATGGCGCGGCTCTGAAAGCCTATGACGCTTCCGGCCTCGCCTTCCGCGTCAAGGACCTGCTGGAAAATCCCCGCCGCCTCGCCGCATTGCGGCAAAATGCTTTGGCGTTGGGGAAACCCAAAGCCGCGGCTTCAGTACTCCTTCGGGTATTGGGAGAACCGGGTTCCGCACCTGCGCCCACGGGCCGCGCGGGAAAGTCCTCGGGCGCAAAAGCCGTCAGCGCGGCATGACGAACCGCCAGCCTGCCTACGACTTCAGCGCCGCTGTTTTCACCACCATTGCGCTATTCGTCGCGACTTCCGTGGGATCGGCCTACGCCGGCGGCGTCCCCGTCGCGAAGGTAAATCCGCCGTCAACCGGGTCCGTCGCGGAAGCGGCAGCTGCGGCACCTGCCATGAACGCGAAGTCAATCTCGTCCGCGACCGCCACCACGCCCATGCCTTCTGGCGCCCTCAACGGCAAATACCTCGACTGCCATGTGCACACCGCCGGCCTGGGCGAGAAAGGCAGCGGCTGCTTCATCTGCAAACCCTTGCGCGAGAGCTTCAAGTTCCCGATCTACTTGAAGGCCTTCGGGGTTTCCGAGCGGGAGCTCATGGATCAAGGCGACGGCATCGTCATGGACCGCATCTCCGCGCGTCTGGCCGAGTCCAAGACCGTGGGCGCGGCGGTGATCCTGGCCCTGGACGGGGTGATGGATGCGAACGGCGAGCTGGATTCCGCGCACACCCAGATGTACATCCCCAATGCCTTCGTGGCCGCGGAAGTCCGCAAGCATGCCAACCTCCGCTTCGGATCCAGCGTCAACCCCAGGCGCAAGAACGCCCTGGCCGAGCTCGCGCGGGTGAAAGCCGACGGCGCCGTACTGGTGAAATGGATCCCGTCGATCATGGACATCGATCCGGCCGATTCCGCCCTGATACCCTTTTACCTGAAGATGAAGGAGCTGGGTTTGCCGCTGCTCTCGCATACGGGAACGGAGAAATCCTTCCTGGAGGCGAAGGACAGCCTGTGCGATCCCTTCCGCCTGGAGTTGCCGCTCAAGCTGGGTGTGACCGTGATCGCGGCCCATGTCGGCACGCCCGGTAAAAGCCGCGGCCAGGAGAACATGGAACGCTGCCTGAACCTGATGGGACGTTTCCCCAACCTCTACGCGGACATCTCCTCGCTCACCCAGCTCAACAAGCTCGGCTACCTGAAACGCATCCTGCCGCGACCGGAGATCAAAGGCCGCCTCATCTATGGGACGGATTTCCCGCTTATCGAAACCGCCCTCGTCTCCCCCTACTACTATACCATGCGGGCGTCGTTCTCCCGCTTGCGACAGGCGGCGCGCGAAACCAACGCCTGGGACAGGGATGTGGCGTTGAAGCGTACCTTGGGAGTTACGGAGGATGTCTTCATGCGTTCGGCGCAAATCCTCACGCCCGGCGCGAAGTGAAGGCCGGCGGACCTAAGCCGGCGTAAAGATCAGTTGGTGACCTTGCGCTCGATCCAATTGTCGGCTGCGGCACGCTCCGGGTTGCGGCCGTAAAGCCCCACCAGTTCCCCGCGGTCGAGCACATGGCCCTGCATGGCCTTGTCCAATTGCCCTTTGGTGGCCCGGAGCGGCAGATCCAGCTTGATGTCCAGGGCGTAGAGCCGGAACATGTAACGGTGCACGCCCCAACGCGGGCAGGGACCGGCCCAGGCGGGCAATTCGTAATCGGTATCCCCTTCCACGGAACCGTCGGGAACGCTGTTCTCGCTGATCACGCGCGTGGTCGCGTCCATGTTCCAGACCGTCCAATGCACCCAATCGCCGGTGAGGGCGTCGGGATCCTCCATGATCAGGACCAGGCTGAGGGTCTTGCTGGAAACGCCTTTGATATGGAAGGGAGGGCTGATGTTCTCGCCGTCGCAGGTGTACTTGTCGGGGATGTATCCGTTCTCGAGGAAGGCGGGACTGTATATCTGAAGGCCCCAGGACTTTCCGAAGATGGGGTCGTGGGAACGGTCCCCGTACGGCCAGGCGGCCGGAGCCAATCCAATCAGACAAACGAAAAAGGCGGACGGCTTCATGTCCCCTCCCGGCATCACGTATCGGGTGCGCGCATTCTTAGAATACCGCATTTCCAGGAAGGTCAGCAAGTATGGCGAGGAGGAATTTTTGGGGAAGCAGTGGAACTCGGGGACCCGCTTCCGGGAATTGAGCCTGCGTTTCCATGGAATTCCCGCAGTCGTGCCGCAAATCATGCCGCAATCGTGATCCGTAGCGTCCGCCCTGGAAGGCCCGCCGTTGCTGGCCTCCCGGCCATCGGACGGAGCGGATACTCCCCATTCCCGCAAACCTCGGCCGCTTTCGACCGCCTTGCGCCGACTGTCCGGCCGCGGGCAAAACGGTTTTTTAGGCCGTCATGGTGTTATCACCAGGTGTAGCGGACGGTATAGGTAAACACCTTTTCCTTGTCGGAGGCGACCTTGAGCGGGAAGCGGACAGTGGTCTGATCCACCTTCTCGTACGGCGTTCCGGACTTCACGATTTCCCATTGGCTCCAGCGCCAGGGATGTTCGTACACCATCACCTCCACCGCGTCCGCCTTATGGTTGCGCACCTTGATCTCGAAGGTTTCCTCCACCACGTGGCCCGTGGTCACGGTGTGGAAATCGCTCTGGGTACGCGCGCCCACCACGTCGAAAGCGTTGCCCAGATAAAGGCGCACTTCCTCGTCTTTCGGCGTATGATCGAGGTTATCCTCCCCGACGAACTGCTCCTTGCCGTCGTCATCCTGCTTGTACACGCGCACCTTGCCCTTGGGGAGCGGCATGCCCAACCCGGATTTGGCGTCGTTGCGGAAGGTCACGTACACTCCGACCTTGGCACTGGACTGCTCCCCGAAAGTGCCTTGGCTGCGGTAGCCCACGTTGTTCATCCAATAATGCCAGTTCTGATCCATGCCGTCGTAGATGAGCAGCTTGCGCGCGGCCGCGTTGGTCGCCGCCACCAGTTCGATCTGCTTGCTCTCGTTGTTGCCGACGTCCGTGCGTCGCTGCAGGCTGTAGATCTTGTATTCGAACAGTTCCTTCTGCTGGAATTGCGGCGGGGGAGCGGCCGCCTTCGCCATCGAGCGCACCCGGTAATCCTGTTCGTATTGCCCGTCCTGGACCATGTTTACATCCCCGGCCACCAACTTGAGCCCCGCATCCTTGAAAGCGGTCCCGGAGTTGTTCACCAAAGTAACCCAACCGGTCAGGTCCAGGCGATCGTCCGCCTTGTCGAGCAACGCCACGTAATCGCAGCTCCAGGAGATCGCGTTCGCGAGATAACTGATCTCCGCGCGCTGCTCGCCTTCCTTCTCCGAGGTCAGCATCCATTCCAATTGCGGCTTGAGGATGAGGCCTTCCGGCAGGCTGGGCAGCACCATCCGGCCCGCGGGATTCAATTCGATCTTTCCGCCGATCTCGGCGATCAATCCGGGATTGGAGGATCCCCCCGTACCTCCCATGCTACCGTACTGTTCCGGGTTACCTCCCACCGCCAGGATGCGGCCCGTCACGGTGAACGCCTGCTTCTTCTCCTCGTCGAAGCGTTGGAACTCCACGGTCTTGCCCAGGTATTTCTCCAACAGCTTGGCTTGGTTCACCAGATCATATTGGTAGTTCTGCTCCAGCACCCGCACGCCCGAGGGATCGGTCAGGCTGGAGAAATGCAGCGAGGTGGCTTCGATGGTGGCAGGGATGTCAGGCACCTGGACGCGGTTGACGCCCTTACCCAAGGCGATGGTCCGTTCTTCGCGCACCAGGGACGTGCCGGAATTGTAAACCGTGATGTCCACGGACTTGCGCGGGCTGGAGAGGCGCGCCGCGGGAGCATCCTTGCCGGGCACGGCATCGCCTTTGCCGGCGGCGTAGGTGGGGGAACGGGATTCCGCCGCGATGAGCGCGGAGAACGCTATAAGAACCGAAAATCCAGGGGTCCGTTTGATTGGCATCGAGCGCCGCCTTTCTTAAGTCGTCACAGGTACGTTACATCGTCACGGGCAAGTTACGTCATAACGGGAACGGAATGGAAGGCCAGCACCGGCAGCAACCGCTCCACGTCCACGGGCAAGGTATCCGGATCCTCGCCGTAGCCGCAGCTCACGCGCACCGGTCCGCTGGGCGCGCGGGCCAGGAACAGCTTCACCGAGTCCCGGTGGAAGTAGAGGATTTTTTCGATGGGCACCGCGCCGTCCGCATCCTCCACCCGGAACGGCCTGGCCTTGGGATCCTGGGATTCCAGGCGGCTGATCACGGGCGCGAAACGGAGCCGCACCACCTGCGGTCCATCCATCACCGCTTCCGCCACATCCGGCGCGCGCCATTCCGGAGCCGCTCCGCGGTCCGAATGTTTTCCTTGCGCGTACACCGCGCCCAGGGCGCAGGCCGCCAGCCGGTTCCCCAGGATCAGGTTACCGGCCGTTCCGATATGGATGGTGTCGTCCAGGGGAAGATCCAAAGCCGGCACCGTGAACACGCGCGCGTCCCGCATCGCCGCCACGCGCTGGGCCTCGCGGACCTGGGACCATTCGCGATCCTCGCCGCCCGGCCGATCCGACAGGTAACGCGCGAGTTGCACCGTCAGGATGGGCAGATCCGCGCCCAAGGCCTTCCGCCAGCCTTCCGCCGAAGCCAGAAAACGATTGAGATAATCCGCGGCCGTGCCCGGCTCCGCATCCGTCTCGCCCTGGTACCATACCAGGCCCTTGACCCGGCCTCCGGCGCGATCGACCATGGCCTTGAGGTTGGCGAACAACGGTCCGCTTTCGGGATGCCAATCCCGCAGCGGCGAACCACCCAGAGCCGCCGGCAGCAGTCCGATGGGATGACCCAACCCGCGTTTCAACGAGCGGGCGAAATGCAGAAACGGGGAGTGGCCGGTATTGTAGGTTTCGCGTGAGGCAGGAAACACGGACGCTGTCGCATCACTCAGGGGATGGGCCGCCAGGGTCCAGGCCCCGTGATGGCGCAGCATGTGCAGGCCCAGTTCCGGAGCGTCGTCGTATGGTGCGCGTCCATAGCCAGAGGCATTGCTCTGCCCGGCGATGATCCACAGATCCCCCACCCCGAGGAAATGCCGCATGTCCCCGCGCAGGGACCATTCGCCCAACTTGTTGCCCTTGGGATTGAAACGCGTCTCCAGGCGGTACGGCCCGCCCGCCGGCACCGGCTGCAACTCGCCCCGCCACGCGCCGTCGGCGTCGGTTTCGGCCGCGCGCCAATCCAAGGCCGCGTTCACTGGGACGCCGGAATCCTCGCGCACCAGGCGCATTTCCACCGTGCCGCCCGCGGCGCCCAGCAGCCCCATGGATTCCTTGGGGGCCCAACGTCCCGTCAGCGCGATACGGGCATTCCCGGATTGATCTTGTTGGAGGATTTGCCAATCGGAGGGACCGGTGGCGATGATGGCGCCCCATGGCCGGTCCTTGCCATCGGCTGGCCCATCTGCTTCCCATTGGCCTGCGGGTCCGGCGGTATCCGTCATACCGCGAAATCTAGGAAGTTCGGGCGACGCTATCTATTTTGGGATGCCTATGACGCTGCACTACGATATCCGCATCTCCGGCAAGGTTCAAGGGGTTTTCTTCCGGGCCTCCGCCCGCGCTGAGGCCAACCGCCTCGGGCTGCACGGTTTCATCCGCAACGAGGACGACGGCAGCGTGCATGCGGAAGCGGAAGGCGATCGCCAGAATCTCGACGAGTTCCTGGCTTGGTGCCGTCAGGGACCGCCCCACGCCCAGGTGGACTCGGTCAAGGCGGGCACTGGGGAAGTCCGGGACTTTCAAGGGTTCCACGTTAGATAGGCTCACCGCTTCTGAGTTTGCTTCGCAAACTCAACGCGGCTCGCAGTAACATATCTGATAGGCTCACCGCTTCTGAGTTTGCTTCGCAAACTCAACGCGGCTCGCAGTAACATATCTGATAGGCTCACCGCTTCTGAGTTTGCTTCGCAAACTCAACGCTCCTCACTTGTTGAAAACCCGATAGTCGCGATTCTTCTAAGGGACCGCGCGGCGTCGACGTCGCAGCAAGGATGCCAGGGCGCCTTTTCGGGATGAGACTTCGTATCCGCCCAACGCGGCCAAGGCGACGGCGAACGGCAAAACGTAATAGAGGATCCGGTAGGCGAGCAAGGCTCCCAGCACGGGATAATCCGGCAAGGCGGGGGTCAGGACCGCCACCGCGGCCCCTTCGAAAACCCCCAGACTTCCCGGCACCGGCACGAACATCACCACGAACTTGATGGCCATGAAGGCTCCCAGAAAGCCCAATGCCCCGTGGTATCCCGCGGCTCTCAACGCCTCCGCGGGCAGCAGGTAATACAAGGTGAATCCGGACCAGGCCAGGTGCAAGGCGGACACGGCGATCTGCATCAGGAGCATGGCTTGGGTGGGCCGGACCAGGCGCCATTTCCACAGGTTGAGGGTAGCGCCCTTGGACATCCCGTTCCAAAGCAACAGGACCGCGGTGGGTAACAGCAATAATACCCCCAGCAGACGCGGCGACAGGGGCAGGGATATGGTGTCCGGCAAACGCACCGGATCGAGGATCTGGGTCAACCCCGCGAAGACGAACAGGCCGTTGCAGAACGCCAGCTTGGTCAAGGTGATCAACTGGGCGATTTCCAGTCCGGGAAATCCCCATGCCGTATAGAATCGGTAACGCAGGGATGTCCCAGTGACGAGGGAAAAGCCGATGTTGTTGGTGAAGGCGTTTCCGATGAAGGCGGCGAAGGAAGCGCGCCCGGGACCGACCTTCATGCCGATGGATGCCGCGGACAGGTAATCGTACCCGGTCTGGGTGAGGTAGCTGAGGGCGGCGAAGATCAACGCCAAGGCCAGCCGGTGGGCGGGAATCTGGCCCAGGCGCTGGACCACCTCGCTGAAATCGTAGCGGCGCAGAATCCGGCCGAAAACCCACACGGCCAACCCCAACAGGAGCAAACCCAAAACAGTCCCGGCTACCGACAGCAGCTTAGCCGTGGTACTGGTATGGTGCCCTATCGCGGTCCCGATGGGAGGTTCGCCCGGTTTCCCCAATTGCAATCTCCATTCCGCTTTCCCTGGAACCGGAAAGCCCAATCAGGCCCTGCGGTTTAATCTATCCGCAAAGTGAAATATCCGGAAAGGGCCTGCGGGTAAGATAGGTTTGGGCGGAGCGGGAACAACCCTAAAGAGGGGCGGAATTCAGCGTTTGACGAATTTGATCCACTCGTCCGAGGACTGATCATCCTGATCGAGGAGGTCGAAGGACATGGTGGTCACGCCCCGGACGAGGCGGCGGCTGGTTTTGTCGGCCTTTTCGGTTTGCCAATCCTCATTGCCGCAGTCCGGACGATGGCGCGCCTCGGTGAGGTGGAACTCGATCGAGCCGTTGTCGCAGGACCATTCGCCTTTGTATTCCATGATGAAACAGCTGCCCCGGAATTTCTTCTTGGAATAGGTGTTGTTCTGGTTGAGGCTCAATTTCACGGACAGGCCGGAATCCAGGGTCGACGCGGTATAGACGCCATAGCTCAGGACATTGTCGGGGGTGCCGAAGTTGGCGGTGCGGGTGGGTTGCCGGGCGCAGCCGGCGAAGAACAGGAGCAGCGCGGCCAGGGAAGCGACGCCGGTCATGGGTTTCCGGATTTGCATAGGGTACCTCTGCCGTTGTTCCCGAAGAAGGTAGCAAAACCCGAAAAAAGGGACGGATGGTCCCTTCAGCGCTTTTTCCGCTGCTGCCGATGCTCGCGCATCCACATTTTGATCACTTCGCCGATGGCGCTGTAGTCCGGCACGTCGGGCTTGGATTGGGAGGCCAGTAACCTGGCCGCGTCCTTGGCTCCCGCCACGAATCCTCGGGCCGCGTCATGGGTCGGCGCCAGCGCCTCCATCATGCTCATGCCCAAGGTGCGCACCTGCGGGTTGGACGATTCCCAGAAACCGAGCGCCATCTTATAGGACACGTTAGCGGATTGCACGGAGGCGAGGATTTCGCCCGCTTCGCGGATATGATCAGGGGGATACTTGCCGCTTTCGAGGCGGCGCACCAATTCGTCGATGTCGTTCTGGGCCGGTTGTTCAGTCATACGCTTCCATTTTAGGGGGTGGAAGGCGGAGGCGCAAACTTCGGAAGCGGGATGCAAGGCGACACTGTGCGCCATTGCCACATGGCGGAAGGAATAAAGGCGGCGACGCTTCCATCAACGGAAGAGCATCGCCGCCATCAACCCCAGCTTACGATATTCTGATCGGCCACGTAGCCACACTTCTCGCATTGCGGATTGTGCACCGAAATCGGGCTGTTTTCGCAATGGGGGCACACGTTGGTGTCCAGCAGCAGCTTGATCTCTTTACCCATGCGGTAACCGCACTCGCGGCATTCACGGATGCGGGATTTGAAGCTCCAACGCGACCAGCAATTGGGGCAATGGTCGTGGGGCACCTTCATCAGTTCGCCGTCCACGATGTACTTGGCGGCGGAGGACTCGCTGGTGGAAAGATAGGGGCGATCGCCGTCCATGCAGGTGATCCCGGCATCGGTGGTCTTCAGGGACTTGTCGCGGTTCTCGTCGAAGACCTCGACCGAGAAGTTCACGGTGATGGAATATCCCTTGGGCAGGCTCGCCGAAATCTCTTTCAGCTTGTTCTCGACCTTGGAGAGCGCCTGTTCCTTGTAGAGCCGCTGCAGCTCGGTGAAGAGCATATCGGCCAGTTCATGCGTATGGTCGTAAGTCTGCACATCCATCTTTCACCTCGGTACGAAAAAATCGATGGGAGAAAATGCCGTCTCGTCTTTCCATGAAGTTAGGATAAAAAAGAGGCGATGGCAGCGATCATAGCGCAGGCATTGCTCGCGAATACCGTCAAAAGCGGAAAGGACGGAACGGCGCGGTTTAACTCTTTTGCGGTTCTTGGATCTTGTGTGGCGCGGGCAAACCCAAAATCATGAAACGTCTGCGTTAATACGCGAAATCGACGACCACGATCTGGGAAACCGTTCCGACCCGCAGGGGCGGGCCCCAGAAGCCCGTGCCCGTGTTCACGATGAGATCCGTGTCGGATCCCAGCGCGTATTTTCCCGCCAGGTATTTGAACGCTAGGCGCACCATCGCGAGGAAGGGGAAGATCTGCCCGCCATGCGTATGGCCGCTGAAGATCAGATCCACGCGCGCCTTCGCCGCCGGCTCCAGCTCTTTCGGTTGATGCGCCAGCAGGAATGAAGGCATATCGTCACGGAGATCACCAAGCGCTTTCGGAAGATCGCACGCGACGCCCAGGGCCTTGAAACGGTTGGCGCTTTGATCGTGGATGCCTGCGATCTGCAGGCCCGCTTCGGTGGTCCGGATCTCGTTCGCGAGCACGGGAATCCCGGCCGCGGACATCAGTTTCAGGAAACGCGGGAGGCCGGTGTAGAATTCATGGTTGCCGCTCACGGAGAAGACGCCCTGCCGCGCCTTGAGGCGGGCCAGGATCACGGCGGCCTCGGCATCCGCGGGAAATTCCGGATCGACCAGATCCCCGGTGATGAAGATCAGATCGGGCTCAAGGCGGTTGATGCGTTCGACCAGGCGGGTGAGAAAGGCCGTGCCCAGGGTCAACCCCAGATGCACGTCCGAGATTTGCGCGATGCGGACCTTGCCGCCTTTACCGTAGCGCTTGGACCTGTCGATAGCGTAGCGCGTTTCCCGGGGACCGCTCAAGGCCTTCGCCAGTCCACCCAGGATCACGGCGAGTACAAGGAAGGCGGTGATGCGGATCCACGGAACCGGTTCGTGCGCGGCCGGCAATCCGGTGAACAGCGCCACTTTCCGGATCAGCGCCGAGACCAGGAACCAGAAGCTGAGCAGGAATACCGCGCCCATCCAGACGGCGGCGGTCCAATAAAGCAAGCGCATAGCGGAGTTGCGCCACCGCAAGGTCAGGAGGCGGGCGACCGGAAAGCTGAAGGCCATGACCCACAGGCCCGCTGTCAGGATCCCCCGGTCCAAGCCGATGGCGGCCAGATTGTGGAAGACGTACCAATGCATGGCCGTCCAGGTCCCGATGGCGGCGGATAGGAAGGCTATAAGACCTAGAGTCATGGGACCGACCTGTAGCCTTCCAATGGGAGAGAATTCAAAATGCAAAAGTCAAAATGCAAAATGCAAAATTTGTGGAAAAAGCCGGGTCTCCGGACAACCGGATTCCGCACGGTAACAAGGGACAACGCATTGGTCTTCATTTTGACTTTTGACTTTTGCATTTTGACTTTTGACTTCTACCCGGTCGGCCTCAGCGAACCTATCCCCACCGCAGCTTCGCTCTTGCGGCGCGGGCCTTGGCCAAGGCCGCGTCCACGGTATCGGCGAGCACGGTGAAATGCCCCATCTTGCGTTTGGCCACGGCCTGGGTCTTGCCGTACAGGTGCAGGACCAGATCATCCTCGCGCATGGCCTGGTCCGAACCGAACAGGGTGTTGCCGTTGCCATCGCCCAGGATGTTGATCATGACCGAGGGCTTGAGGACTTCGGTGGAACCCAGGGGAAGGCCGCAGATGGCCCGCACCTGTTGTTCGAACTGGGAGCAGACGCAAGCGTCCAGGGTGTAGTGGCCGGAGTTGTGCGGGCGCGGGGCGATTTCGTTCACCAGGATCACGTCGCCTTCGCACAGGAAAAGTTCCACGCAATAGGCTCCGACGATGTTCAGGGCGTCGCCCACGGCTTCGGCCATGGATCGCGCCTTGGCCGCGGCGGCGGGGGAAATGCGCGCGGGTACGATTGCAGTGTCCAGGATGTTGTCGACGTGCACGTTCTCGGAAACGGGAAAGGCCTTGGCCTTGCCGTCGTTGCCGCGGCAGGCGACCACGCTGAGTTCCTTCAGGAACGGGACCTTGCGCTCCCAGATGAGCGGCTGCCCGCGATGCAGCTTTTTAAACGCGGCGGCGGCGCCGGTCGCATCGGACACCACGGCTTGGCCCTTGCCGTCATAGCCGCCCCGCACGGTCTTGATGACCGCGGGCAAACCTACTTTGGCGGCGGCCACCATGAGATCCGCTTCGGTATTCAAAGCCATGAAGGCGGTGACGCCCAGGCCCGCGTTGCGCAGGAATTCCTTTTCCAAAAGGCGGTCCTGGGAAATACGGAGCACGCGGCTGTCCGGATGCACGGCCTTGCCCATGGCTTCCAGGAATTCCACCGCATGGGCGTCGATGTTCTCGAATTCGTAGGTAACCACATCGCAGCGATCGGCCAGGCGCTTAAGCGCGGCTTCATCGGTATAGTCGGCCAGGATCTGTTCATCCGCCACCTGGCCGCAGGGGGAATCCGGCGTGGGCTCCAGGGTAACGACGCGGTAACCCATGCGCTTGGCCTCGAGCGCGAACATGCGCCCCAGCTGCCCTCCCCCGAGGATGCCCAGGGTGGCGCCCGGTAGGATGGTGCGCACGGCTCAAGCCTCCGGGATTTTCATGGCGCGCACGTCATGATCCAACGAGGCGCGATGCTTGTCGACCGCGGCCGCGATGGCCGGGTACTTCAGGGCCAGGATGCGCGCGGCCATGAGGCCGGCGTTCTTGGCATTGCCGATGGCCATGGTCGCAACGGGGATGCCGGCGGGCATCTGCGCGATGGACAGCAGGGAGTCCATGCCGTTGAGATGCTTCGAGGTTACCGGCACGCCGATCACGGGCAGAGAAGTCAAAGAGGCCGTCATGCCCGGCAGATGGGCCGCGCCGCCCGCTCCCGCGATGATCACCTCGACGCCGCGATCCCGCGCGGCCTGGGCGTATTCCACCATCAGTTCCGGGGTCCTATGCGCCGAGACGACCTTGGATTCGAAGGGGATGGAGAAGTCGGAGAGGATTTTGGCCGCGTCCTTCATGGTGTCCCAATCGGAAATGCTGCCCATGATCACGCCCACCAGGGGCTTCCCGCCCGCGAAGGCGGCGGACTTTTCCCGCTTGCCGCGCTTTTCCCGCTTCCCGGATTTTTTCGCCTTGTCCGCCTTACCCGCTTTGGTCACGGCAGTCGCGGTGCCCGCGTTGATCGTCTTGCGTTTATCGGCTTTCGCCATGCTTCCGTCCCCGTTCAATTCCCGGCCTGGCCGCCGGAGCCGCCCCCGCCATTGCCACTTGAAAGGGAGTCGCGCTTTCCCGGTTCCCCGGGTTCGTTGGAATCCGATCCCTGATTGTCCTGGGGCGGAAAGGTCTGTCGTCCCGCCTTGTCCCATTCGCGCACGGTCCCTTTGACGAGGGATCCCGCCTGGAAAGAGCGCTCCTGCCACAGGCGACCGTTCTCATGCCACCAGGTGGCGAGGCCGTCGAGCTTGCCGTCGCTGTAGTTCGCCTCGAATTTCTTTTTGCCGTCCGCGTACCACTCGCGCCAAACTCCGTGGGTCAAGCCTTCGCGGAATACGGTCTGCCATTGTTTCTGGCCGTTCTGGTACCAGACCGTGGCGTAGCCGTTCTTCTTGCCGTCCTTGTAGTTGGCCTCGTAGGATTTCCGCCCGTCCGCGTAGTAGTAGATGACCGGGCCGTTCTCTTTTCCATCCTGCCAGGGGATTTCGCCCTTCTTGGATCCGTTGTTGAAGAACTCCTCGTCGAGTCCGTCGCGCACTTCGTGCTTCTTATCGTCCAGGTAGAACGAGTAGGATTCCTTGACCTTGCCGTCCGGATACTTGATCTCTTTTTTGCGGGCTTCCGGCGCGCCGGCAGCGGAAGCGGAGAAAGCTCCCAGCAGGCAGCAGGCCAACCCGGCCTTAAGCGTCTGTCGGCCGGAGTGCGGCGTGAATTTCCGGAGAAGCCCGTGAAAGGCGGATTGCTGCATAAAACCAGCCTTGAATATAGCTTTTCCCACCCGTGCGGTCAGGAGTAAGCATGGAATGGAGCGCAAATTCGGCACTAGACGGACACGGAAACCGTGGTCCGCGCCTGCTGAAAGATCCATGGCACCAACTCCGGCGTCCTTCCCGCAGGGATCCAGGACCGGTGGTTGTAACCCAAAGCCTTCGGGTATTCCGTATACTTGACCGCGCTGCCGGCGGCTTTCAGGGCCGCCACCATTTCCCGCGTGCCCGCGACGGGGACCACAGCGTCGTCTTCAGAATGAAAGGTCCAGATAGGGAGTTTAGCGATGAGCGAGGCCTTCCGGGGATCCGCGCCACCGCACACCGGGACCGCGGCCGCGAACCGGTTGGGAAAGGTCATTGCCAGGAACCAGGTTCCGAAGCCGCCCATGGAAATGCCCGAGAGGTAGACGCGATCTGGATCGATGTGGAATTCCTTTTGCAGGGATTCGAGGATGGCGACCACGGCGGCCATGGGTCCACTGATGTTGACCTTGTCCAGATGGTAGGACCCGTCGGCCCAGGGCGTATCGACCCATTGGCCGTCTTCGGGACATTGGGGAGCGACTACGAAACACGGATGCGCGCTTTGCACCGGGTCCTCCGCCCACATGCGGTTGAAATCGTGCATGAGTTGCGAGGAGCCATCGCTGCCGCGCTCCCCTGCTCCGTGCAGGGTGAGCATCAAAGGATATTTCTTGGCGGCCTGGTAACTCCTGGGGACGAACAGACGGTAGACCAGGGCCTTGCCTGCTCCCATCTCGCGGCTACGCGCCTGGAACGCGGAAACGTCCACCGCTCCGCTCATGGTATACGCCTCCAACACGGAAAAAGCCAAGGTTCCAAGCAGCCCAACTCGCCTCACGTTACCCCCACGCCGTCCAATCGTCCCATAATCTAACGGCTCCGGTCAATTACGCAAGGGGTCCTTACCAGGCTGGGAAGGCCCAGGGCATCGAAGTATCGGATGGGCATTGCCGTATTCAGGGCTTGGGAGGAAGTGCGCCACCAGCTACGGATATTCGTGGCGGCTTGCTTTGCTACCCACTCAGGGGTTTCCCGGGAGAGTAACTCCCGGTAGGCGGTCGTGCCACGCTTCCATTGCTTCAGTTGGAGTTGCCGCAGTCGGTGCCTTATCCACTCATCCAGTTCGCGGAAGACAACCGGAGTCGCGGCCAGGGAGAAGTAGTTCTTCCATCCCGGCAGATACGCCCTTAGGTCTTCCACCACCTTTTCAATGCTTCGGCCCCCATTGCGTCCGGTGATTTGCCGGACCTTCTCCTTCATCACCCCTATCGTCGTATGGGCTACTGCCAGCCGCACGGAACCGTTCGGCCCGTACCACATCGAGTACCCCAGGATCTTACGGTGTGTCGCCAAGTCCACCGCGCTTTTCGACTCGTTGACCTTGAGCTTGAGGTTGCCGTAGAGCTTGCGCAAGAGCGCCATCACGCGCATCCCGGCCCGCTTCGAGGCCACGTAGACATTGCAGTCATCCGCATAGCGGACGAAGCCATGCCCTCGCTTCTCCATCTCCTTGTCCACTTCATCGAGCAGTACGTTGGCCAAGAGCGGCGACAAAGGCCCGCCTTGCGGCGTCCCTTCGTGCCGCTCGATCACCACCCCGTTCAGCAGCACGGCTGCTTCGAGATAGCGGCGAATCAGTCCCAGCAACCTTGGGTCCTTTACCCGTTGCTCCAACCGGCCCATCAACACGTCGTGTTGGACGCGGTCGAAGAACCTCTCCAGGTCCACGTCCACCACAAAACGCTTACCTCCTGCTACCAGGTTGCGCGCTGCCACCACAGCTTGGTGGGCGCTTTTCCCGGGCCGGAAGCCGTAGCTGTTTTGCGAGAAGGTCGGGTCCAGAATGGGTTGCAGGACTTGCAGCATGGCTTGTTGGATGAACCGGTCGAGTACGGTTGGGATGCCGAGCTCCCGAAGGCCACCTTGTGGCCCCCCTCCCCCGCTCTTAGGGATTTCCACCCGCTTCACGGGCCTGGGTGCATAGTGTCCCAGAAGCAAACGCTCCCGAGTGGCCACCCAGTTCTCGCGCAAGTAGGTATCAAGCTCCCCTACCGTCATCCCATCCACACCGGGACTGCCTTTGTTCTGCTTCACGCGTCTCAGAGCCGCCAAAAGATTACCGCGTTCCACCACGGCCTCCATCAACGACCCTATGC
>Ga0209515_10003989_pt1 | contig 20383 bp, 22 predicted proteins | sample Subgroupgradi54m_FD_187454 | JGI IMG/M metagenome (GOLD analysis project Ga0209515, IMG submission 187454) | Subsurface groundwater microbial communities from S. Glens Falls, New York, USA - GMW60B uncontaminated upgradient, 5.4 m (SPAdes)... ...
CTCATGGTTCCTTTGTTAATGGATAGAGATTAACAAAAGAAAACTCGACGCGTGTCCGTTTTTTGGGGTACAGATCATGGTTGGGGTGGAGGGATTCGAACCCCCGCATGGCGGCTCCAGAGGCCGCAGCCTTACCACTTGGCGACACCCCATCGTCGTTTTTAGCACTCCACCTTCGAATCCCGCTTCGCGGGCTTCTTCGGTTACGTACTAAAATCTCCTCTTCCCCAAATTATTCATCGCATGCTTTTTACTTAACATTCAAGAAATCTCTTTCGTTCAGCAATTTCTCCCTTCAAGCGTCTTCACTATTTGGGGGCCCCGGAAAATAAGGCTATCAGATTCTAGCCCCATCGTGGACATGATCCAAGGTTAATTTGTTCACGCTTGCCGAAGAGGCGTATGATTTCCCGTGCTCAAGCGCTTTATGATCTTCGAAGACCCCTCACAGCGGCGGTGGAAAATGGCTCTGATCGTATTTATCGGTGTAGCGTTTTTGGGCGCAGCACTCATCGTGAATATTGTGGTTACTTTTTTTGTCGCACCGCCTTTGCCGAGTCTGCAGGAGTTGAACGGGTCAAGAGGAAGAGCAATTCAGCAGCTCATCAAGGAGGAAGGTCCGAAGAAGCCCGGCAAAAAAAACAAACCACTGAAACGAAGCAGTGGCGCCATGAGACATCTCAAGCAATTCGCACGTGAGAAGAAACTCCCGGCTTTTTCTCAGGAGAAATTCTTGCAAACGGCATTTTTGGCCCAGGGCGATCCGAAGAGTGTCGATGACTTGAAAGACAATATCGAGAGCATTGACATGGTTTCTCCGGATTGGTACAGCATCAGCGCGGTGGACTGCGAAGTGAATGAGAATGCCGATCCTGAGCTCGCCAAGTATCTGGGAGCCCAGAATGTCTTTGTGGTTCCGAGATTCTCCAATACGGATGCCGCCGGGGAATGGAAAGGTCAAGAATTTTCCCAGCTTCTCGCTGTCCCCACTGATCGACAGTGTGTCATTGAGGTGCTGAAAAATATGCTGCTGAAAGTCCATGCCGACGGATTGAATCTTGATATCGAATCACTTGATCCCTCCGCCAAAAATAATTTTCTGGATTGGCTGATCGAGCTTGCCAGCGCCCTTCATGATGAACACCTCTACCTTTCCATAGATCTTCCGGTGAATGACGAAGCTTTTGATTATGAAGCCATCGGGCAGATTGCGGATATTGTCCTGATCATGACCTACGATGAACATTATATGACGGGCCCTCCGGGTCCCATTGCGGGTGAAAGCTGGTTTCAGGATGGTATCGACAACGCTATCAAAGAAATTCCAAAAGAAAAAATAATCGTCGTGCTGGGAAATTACGGCTATGACTGGAATGTCACCAAGAAGACTCCAGCCACTCCCTTGTCCTTCGATGATGCCATGATCCTGGCTTCTGAAGTGGGCGCGGATGTGGAGACGGACAAGATTTCGATCAATAGCAGATTTTCTTATCAGGATCCGCAGGGCGATCATCACGAGGTCTGGCTGCTCGATTCTATCTCCGCCTGGAACCAGTACCTCGATCTGAGGGAAAAAAAAGTGTATGGCGTCGGGCTGTGGAGGCTCGGACTCGAGGCACCGGGATTGTGGAAATTTCTTAATCTGGAAGATCCATCACAATTTGATCCTCATAAGTTTGCGAAGGTGAGTACCCTTTCGAAAGTGACCTATGAAGGCAATGGGGAAATTTTGAAAGTGAGGGATCTCCCCAAAAATGGCACTCGTAATCTCACGTTTGACGGACAGCACATTGACTACGCCAGCTATGAAACCCTGCCGACGAATTATGTCATTCACCGCTATGGCGAAAGAAAAAATTCCGTGGTCGTTCTCACCTTCGATGATGGGCCGGATCCGGTCACGACGCCTCAGATTTTGGATATTTTGAAGAAAAATAATATTCCAGCGACTTTTTTCCTGGTCGGCGATCAGGTGCAGCGATACCCCGATCTCGTCCTGAGAGAAGTGAATGAGGGCCATCTCCTTGGCAATCACACCTTCTATCATCCCGATCTTTCTCAGGTCTCGACCCAGCGTGAGGATCTGGAAATCACCATGACCGAGCGTCTGATCGAATCCATCACGGGCAAACAAACCTTGCTCTTTCGCGCTCCCTTTAGCACTGACTCCAGTCCTACAAAGGGTAGCGAAATAGAGGCTCTGTACGAAGCCGGAAGGCTCGGCTACATCACGGTCGGTGCGGATATTGATTCCGAAGATTATGCCAAGCCCGGAGTCGATGCGATCGTCTCAAATGTCGAACGTCAGCTCAAAGAAACCGGTTCTCACATCATCGTGTTGCATGATGCCGGCGGAGATCGAAGCCAGACGGTCGCCGCTTTGCCGAAGATCATTGCCGATCTCAAAGCACAAGGCTATGAATTCGGACAATTGGATGACCTTATCTCCGTCCCAGACGGACGACTCATGCAGGAGATCTCCCTGTCCGAAAAAATCCTCGTCTGGGGCGATGGAGCACTGACCTGGCTGCACACCTGGGGCTGGGGAATCATTGTCGTGCTGTTCTTTTTGACCACCATTCTTTCGGTGCTGCGCATCCTCTTTCTTGGATTCTTCGTGCTTCGTTCGTCGAAAACTCCTCCTGCCTTTGCTGCGAATCTGGATTTCACCCCTCTGGTCACGGTGGTGATTCCAGCCTTCAACGAAGGGAGGGTTATTGAGAAAACCCTTCGTGCTCTGAAAAACAGTACGTACCAGCATTTTGAAATCATCGTCGTAAACGATGGAAGTACTGATGATACCGGAGTGAAAGTGAATGAGCTGACAAAAGAATATTCGAAGCTGCGATTCGTGCAGCAGGAAAATCAAGGGAAACATGCCGCACTCAATTTCGGTTTCCGAGAAGCGAAAGGCGCTATCGTGGTGAGCATTGATGCGGATACGATCATTCTTCCCGAAACACTTTCGCACCTGGTCGCGCCATTTCAAGACGCGAAGGTGGATGCCGTCTGCGGCAATGTCCAGGTGGGCAACGTCCACAATCTGCTGACCGGATTTCAGGAGATCGAGTACGTGACAACGCAAAATTACGATCGCCGGGCTTTCGGTCGGCTCAACTGTATCTCGGTGGTGCCCGGAGCAACGGGAGCCTGGAAAAAATCCAAAGTGCTTGAAGTGGGCGGATATTCGTCCACAACCCTGACGGAAGATGCTGATCTCACCCTGAGCATTTTGGAGCATGGCGGGACTATTGTGTATGCCGCCGATGCCAGATCCATCACCGAAGCCCCTTCGGATCTTCGATCCCTGATCCGCCAGCGTTTTCGATGGAGTTTCGGCAGCCTGCAAACGCTCTGGAAACATCGGAAAACGTTCTTCCACGGGATGCTCGGCTGGATTGCTCTTCCAAATATGTTTTTGTTTCAAATTCTTTTTCCGATCCTCTCTCCCATTGGGGATTTGGTCTTTTTGCTGGCACTTTTTCGCGGCGATATGAAGGCCATTTTGAGCGGATACATTCTTTTTCTCTTGATGGATTTTGCGGGCTCCTGGATTGCCTATACGCTGGAAGAAAAACCCAAGAAACATCTCTGGCTCATCTTCATCCAGCGCTTTTGCTATCGACAGCTCATGTACGTCATCACCATCATGTCCCTCGTGGCGGCGATGAAGGGGCGACGTCATAGCTGGAACAAGATCGAAAGAAGAGCTAATATGAAATCGTCTTAATTTTTTTCTTTTTTCTATGAAATTTTTCCTCGCCCTTGTTCTTTCTCTCTCGCTCGTTGTCCCAGGCGCTTCTTTTGCGGCTGCTCCGAAAAAGCAGATGAAAAAGCAGGAAGTTAAAAAAATGATCAAAAAAGAAACACTCAAGAAAGAGGTCATGAAAAAAGAGGTCAAAAAACCGGAACCGAAAAAAGAAATTCCTCTGCCAAAAAAGGATGAAAAACCTGCCCCAAAAGCTGCGGAAGTGAAAAGTCCGGAGACGAAAGTGCCCGAGAAAAAGCCAGAAATGAAAAAAGAAGAAGCCGTGACCATTAAAAATTTCGCCTTTTCTCCGGTTGATCTGACCGTGAAGAAAGGAACCGTTGTCACCTGGACCAATGAGGACTCTGCCCGTCACAATGCGCACAGCTCAAAAGAAGGGGGCCCCAACGGTCCACTGCTCGGACAGGGAGAAAAATATTCATTCACGGCAAATACCGTTGGTACCTTTGACTACGTTTGCGATCCCCATGCGGGATTTATGACCGGCAAGCTCACGGTGACGGAGTAGAGAAAGCTTTTAGCTGTTAGCTTTTAGCTATCAGGAAAGGGTTATCACTCAAAGAATAATAGAGTGCAATGCTCAGTAGTCCGATGTCGCGCACCGCAATGTCCCCTGGCCAGCCGATTTGAATAATGGGCAGCATGTAGAGCGTCATCGCGAGTCCTCCGAGCCAACGAGTTTTTGGAATGAGCAGGAGAACCGCCATGATGATTTCAGCAATGGCGAGCAGATGATTCCAGATTTCCTTACTCTGCCCGAGGAATCCATCCATCCACTTCGGCTGCCAAAAAATCCACGACTGAGGGTTGAGAAATTTGTCGATGCCGAACCAGACGAACACAAAGACAAGACCGAGAACCGGAAGCCAGGGAACGTATTTCCTCATAAAAAATAATAAAATGATTTCAGGAGGTCCTTACTTGACCTGATCAATCGCACGTTGGAAGTTCGCGAGCGGCTGAGCGCCGGAAACTTTGATGGATTTCTGCGTTTTGTTGTTGATGACGAAATTGCCAGGTGTTCCGTCCACTCCGGCGGCCGAACCCTCTACCTCGTCTTGTTGGACCTTTTTTTTGTAGACTTCGCTGTCAACGCAGCTCTTGAATCGAGACGTATTCAAATGGACCTCTTGCGCAAGAGTAAAGATATCATCCGGAGTGCTCAGACCAGCACCGTTGCCCTGAGTCCTGGCGAAGAGAAGATCCGCATATTTCCAGAAGCCATCATTCCCTCCGACCTCAGCCGCGCACTCGGATGCCATGGCTTCTTTTGTAGCAACGGGATCGTGGAAACCGAGGGGATAGTTTCGATACACCCAATTCACTTTTCCGTCAGCATCATCTACAAGTTGCTGCAAGGTGGCATGTGCCCGCTTACAGAAAGGGCATTCAAAATCTGAGTATTCGATGACGGAAATCTCGGCATCTTTATTCCCACGAATATGGTCTTTCTTCAGATCCACCGGTTTCACCTTGGCGCTTGGAGCAGCTTCCTCGGCAGGTGCCGCACGGCTCGGTGCCGTGTTCCCATTGACCTGGCTGAGAAGAAATTTATTCATCATTTCAAGGGTCGCAGGATCCAGGGCACCACTTTTGTACTGCACCCCAACGAAGACGAGGGCACCACTGATGAGCAGCGAACCGATGAGAATAGCGCCAATGACACCACGGGAATGAGATTCAGACATAAGATAAAGAAAAGTTAAAGACGGAGGCATCGTACACTATTGGCCTTGTTCAATGCAAAAAAGTTGAGTACAATCAGGCGCCAAACAAGCTCATCATGGAAATCCGCAACATCGCCATTATCGCGCACGTGGACCACGGGAAAACAACCCTGACGGACTCCATCCTCCGCCAGACGGGGATGTTTGAAGAAGGTGAAAGCATGGACAGCAATGCCATCGAGCTGGAACGCGGCATTACGATCTACGCGAAGAATACGTCCTTCATATACCGCGATACGAAGATCAATATTGTCGACACTCCCGGACACGCCGACTTTGGCTCCGAGGTGGAGCGCGTATTACGTTCCATTGATTCGGTGATTCTCGTTGTGGATGCCCAGGAGGGCCCGATGCCCCAGACACGATTTGTGCTGAAGAAGTCTCTGGAGCTGGGTCTCAAGCCCATGGTGGTGATCAACAAGATCGACAAGCCCGCTGCCGATCCGGCTCGCACCGAGGAAGAGGTGCTCGAACTTTTCTTCGAACTCGGCGCCAATGATGCGCAGCTGGATTTCACCACGATCTACGCGATCGGCCGCCAGGGCATCGCAAAAAAAAATCTCACGGACGAATCCAAGGACTTAAGCCCATTGCTCGACACGATCTTGGAGCTCGTTGCCCCGGCATCGCTCTATCCCGATGCTCCTTTCCGAGCCCAACCCTTCAACCTCGCCTACGACAACTACCTTGGCCGTATGGCCATCGCGAGAGTCTACGAAGGCACGGTCAAGGTTGGCGATACGGTCTTCGCGAAGAAGGCCAGTGGTGCGGTCAGCAAAGGCAAGATTAGTCAGCTCTTCAGCTTCCGTGGCGTTAAACGCGTCGAGACAAATTCCGTCTCCTGCGGTGATATCATCATGATGGCTGGCATTCCGGACATCTACATCGGCGATACCATCTGCGTCGGCGAAGACCAAGACCTGCTGCCCAGCATCAAGATCGACGAGCCCACGATCACGGTGAAATTCCTGGTCAACGACTCTCCCTTCGTGGGCAAAGACGGCAAGCTCGTGACGAGCCGCCAGCTGAGAGATCGCCTGGAGCATGAGCTCGAGGTCAACGTTGGCCTCCAGGTGGACTTCGGCTCGGGTGGCAACGACTTCACGGTGCGGGGTCGCGGCGAGCTGCACCTTGGCATCCTGCTGGAAAATATGCGCCGCGAAGGGTACGAGATGCAAGTCTCCCAGCCGCGCGTCATCACCAAAGAAGAAAACGGCCAGAAGCTGGAACCTTTCGAAGAATCCGTGATCGACGTACCCTTGGAATACCAGGGTGTGATTATCGAAAAAATGAACAAGCGCGCCTCTCGCCTCGTGAATATGAGTCAGCACAGCAACTCGGTACGCCTGGTCTTCGAAGGCCCCACACGAGGCATCCTGGGCCTGCGAGGCGAATTCATGATCGACACGAAGGGTCTTGGCATCTTCTCCAGTCGCGTGCTGGGCTTCCGCCCGTATGCCGGTGAGATCGTGAAACGCGAAACCGGCGCCATGATGAGTATGAGCACGGGAAAAGCCGCCGCCTTTGCGCTCTGGAATCTGCAGGATCGCGGCCAACTCTACATCGGCCCCAACACCGAAGTCTACGAAGGCATGGTGATCGGAAATACCTCCAAGGGCGACGAAATGACGGTAAACGCCGTGAAGGGCAAGAAGCTCACGAACATGCGCGCCTCCGGCTCCGACGAAGCCATCATGCTCACCCCCGCGATTCCGCTGACCCTGGAGCGTGGACTGGAAATTATGGCAGGCGACGAATACATGGAGGTCACTCCTCACCACATCCGTCTGCGCAAGCAATTCCTGAGCGAAGGTGATAGAATCAAGGCCAAGCGAAAAGGATAATCCAACCGTATGGAAAAGGCTTGCGCCCAGTGCCAATCGCCTTTCACGATCACCGAAACTGAGCGGGCTTTTCGAGAAAAAATAAGCCCTGTTTTTGGAGGAAAAAAGCAACTGATTCCAGACCCGCTACTGTGTCCGGATTGCCGACGCCAGCGCCGATTATCTTTTCGCAATGAGCGTAAACTTTTTCATCGACCTTGTGATTTCACCGGAAAAGAAATCATTTCCATCTACGATCCGAAGAGCCCGTACAAGGTTTATGAGCCATCAATTTGGTGGAGTGATCAGTGGGACGGTCTCCAATATGGAAAACCATTTGATTTTAGTCGCCCTTTCTTCGAGCAATTTTTCGAACTCATGAAAGAAGTACCGAGGCTTTCTCTTTCGAATCGAAATTGTGAAAATTCACCCTATGGTAATTATGAAGAGCAGGACAAAAATTGTTATCTCAATTTCGGTGGCGGTTGGAGTGAACGAGTCTACTACGGCACGATCAATGTGAACTGTATCGATGTCGTCGATTCCTACTACGGCGATAAACTCGAGCTGTGCTACGAGATGATCGACTGTCAGAAGGGATATCGTGCTGCCTTTTGTCAGGACTGCTCCGATGTCAGTGACAGCGCATTTTGCTATGACTGTCGTTCAGTCAAAAACTGCCTCTTTTGCTTCAATTTGAGAAACAAAGAGTACTGCATTTTCAACAAGCAGTATTCGAAAGAAGAATATCTGAAGGAACGCGCAAAAATTGATCTGGGTTCTCACACAACTGTGGAAGCGCTCAAAAAGAAATTTTACGAATTCAAAACGCAATTTCCCCACCCCCTTGCTCAGCAGCTCAACTGCGAAGACAGCACGGGCGACCATCTCTGGAATTCCAAAAACGCAAAAAACTGTTTCGACGGAACACGATTCCACGATACGCTGTACTGCTTCAAAGGAATGGATCTGAAAGATTCTCTTGATTGCGATATTGCTGGTTGGCCAGCAGAGCTTATCTACGAATCTTTAAGTGCTTGTCAAAATTGCAGTCGGGATTACTTTTCTACGTTCCCATGGGGCTCCACGGACACCTTGTATTCGGACAGCTGTTATTCCTGCTCCTCCATTTTTGGATGTGTTGGCCTTCGACATAAATCGTACTGCATCCTGAATCGTCAGTACTCAAAAGAAACGTATGAGGAACTGGTTCCAAAAATTATCGAGCATATGAGGAAATCTCTGGAATGGGGAGAATTTTTCCCAACTCAAGATTCACCGTTTGCCTACAATGATTCCTCAGCTATGGAGCACTTCCGTCTTTCGGAAAAGGAAGTTCTCACCAAAGGCTGGAAATGGCGTCAAGAAGAAAAAGAGAAAATCCCTCTGGAACCTTATGAAATCCCAGATCACATCAAGGATGCGCAGGAAGATATTTATCAAAAAGTTTTGACGTGTGAAACCACAGGAAAGCCCTATCGTCTCATCAAACAGGAGGCTGAATTTTATCGCAACATGAATCTCCCTATCCCCAGGAGATCTCCCGACCAACGACATCACGATCGACTAGCTCTTCGTACTCCGCGCAAACTTTGGCCTCGCTCCTGTGCCAAGTGTCAGAAGGAAATTCAAACCAGTTATTCGCCCGAGAGACCGGAGATTGTATACTGTGAAGAGTGCTATTTGAAAGAAGTTTTCTAATTTTCTTTACATTTTTTCTTACATACTGTAGTATTGTAATAATTACATAAATTTTTATGTTTCCCAAAATTGCTTCTACCCAGGAGATTCAACGAAATTATCGAAAAATATTTGATGATGTCATGCGAGATAAAGATCCCGTGATTGTTTTCGTAAACAACAAGCCTCAGGTGGCGATCGTTGATTTTCATGAATTCGAAAAGCTTCAGAAAAAGATGCCGAAAAAAAAATCAAAAACCCAACTTGATTTTGAAAAATCAGAGAAAGAATTAGTGAAACTCTTGATCGCTTTGGATAAAAAAGGTAAGCTCAAAAAGTATTTTGTAAAAAAACCAGCTGGATTATAGGCTGATTTATACAGGTCATTTCAAAAAACAGCTCCACCGACTACAGAAGAAGGATCGCCTATTGGAGGAAAATTTATGGCACGCTCTTTCATTTTTTAATAAGGAGCATGCTCTAGCTGTTGGACAACATACCTACAAAATACGACTGAAGGGGCTTGGAAAAGGAAAGTCCGGAGGTTATCGCGCTTATCTTTTGGTTATAGAAATAGAAAATATTCTTTCCCCGCTCTGCATCTATGCCAAAAATCAGAAAGGCACTATTTCCTTCGAGGAATTGAAATGGCATATCAAAAAAGTGAAGGAAGAAATAAAGCCATTATTGATGTTATGACCAAATCCTGCCCCGAATGCCACTCCCCTTTCACGATCAGCCCTGCTGAGAATGATTTTCGACGAAACATCAGCCCGCAATTCAACGGAAGAACGTTTCTGATTCCCGAACCAAGCCTGTGCCCCGACTGCCGCCAGCAGCGACGCCTCGCCTTTCGCAATGAACTCAATCTCTACAAGAGAAGTTGCGACAAGTGTCAAAAAAGTATCATCTCGGTCTACTCAAGCGACAAGGAGCTCGTCGTCTATTGTTCTGATTGTTGGTGGAGTGATTCCTGGAGCGCACTGTCGTATGGTCAGGACTTTGATTTTAACCGGCCATTTTTCCCGCAATTTGCCGAGCTCAGCAAAAAAGTGCCGCTGCTCGCGAATAGCGTTTTCTCTTCACAAAATTCTGAGTACAACAGCTTCGCCGTGGACGACAAGGACTGCTATCTCTCGGCTCGCATCGCCAGCTGCGAAAAAGTGCTCTACTCCTACCTCGTGATCCAGGGGCGCGACAGCGTGGACTGCATGAATCTCTTTCAAAGCGAAGGATGCTACGAGTGTATCGACTGCTGGAATTGCTACAATCTGATGTTCTCTCAGCTCTGCAAAAATTCGAGTGATAGTTTCTTCTGCTACGACTGCACCAGTGTCAAGAATTGTTTCGGCTGCATTGGCCTGCGCAACAAGGAGTATCACTTTTTCAACAAGCCCTGTTCGAAGGAGGATTACGAACGCTATGTGAAGCAGTATTTCAACGGAAGCGCCCTGCAGATAAAAAAAATACGGGAGAAGTTCTTTCAAGAAGTGATCTTAAAAAATCCCCATCGCGCGACCTATCAGCTGAATTCCCAAAACGTACTCGGAGATTACATTACGAATTCCAAAGATGTCGTGATGGGCTTTGACGTGGAAAAAAGCGAATCGATCACCCATACCTGGGGCGCAGAGTATGCCAAGGATATCCTCGACGGCAGCTTCATCTACTACGGCGAGCGCTGCTACGAACAGGTGAGCAATTCCCACAGCACCAATATTCTCTTCAGCTTCAATACGATCACGAATGTTCACGACGTGCTCTACAGCATGATCTTGTGCAACAATGCCGGCCCGGCCTTTGGCTGCCTTGCGCTCAACCATCAGAGCTATTGCATTCTGAACAAGCAATATTCGAAAGAAGTCTACGAAACGAAGGTCGGGGAGATCTTGGAGCACATGACCCTTCGACAAGCTCAGGGTGCTAACGCAGAGTACGGAGAATTTTTTCCCATGGAGCTTTCGCTCTTTTCCTACAACGAAACCGTGGCTCAAGAATATTTCCCGCTCAGCAAAGAAGAAGTGCTCAAGCGCGGGCTTCGCTGGAAGGATCCGGAGGAACAAATTTTGGATTCTGGAGGAAAATCCCCCCTTGCAAGGGGGCTAGGGGGTCTCCCCGACAATATCTCCGAGGCAAAGGATGATATCCTCACCCAAACCCTGATCTGTTCGACTACCGGAAGGCCCTACAAAATCACACCTCAAGAACTGGAATTTTATCGAAAAAAGAATCTTCCCCTGCCTCGCCTTCATCCGCTGGAACGCAAGCGCCAGCGCATGCTACTCCGAAATCCCCGCAAGCTCTGGAAACGCACGTGCACAAAATGCCAAAAACAGATCACGACGAGTTACAGCCCTGAAAGGCCGGAAATTATTTATTGCGAGGAGTGCTCGGTGAAGGAGAGGTATTGATTTTTTTAAAAAATACCAGCGATTCTTCGAGCCATTCGAGCTTTGCCTTAGCTGAAGTATTTTTCCAGCGGTGAAGGGTCTCAAGGCTAGGATTATACTGTTTTAGTTTTGGCTTCATGGGAGAGAGTTACTGAAGATCATGCAGGGCATCAATATCGGCCAGATCGGTCTTTCTTCCGGACTTCTTTTTCATAGCGATGAGATCCTTGATATTGATGAGCGGTATGATGATATCACCGATCTTCATCGTCATGCTGCGCTTTTTGTAATCATCAAAGTACCGTGATTCCGCCGTGAGAACATCAACTTCAAGAATGCCGTTATCCAATGGTTGAAAGGTGTAGGCCTGCATATTTTTTTCTGTGATCAGTTTTTGCAGGGTTTCTTGCTGACTCAGTTGCTGAAGGTTTATGGGAACTCGTGGATGAAATTTGAGTTTTTTCATCACCTGATCCATGCGAGCGAGATTTTCCTTGTCGAGAGCCAAGACGATATCGAGATCTCCCGTACTCCTCATAAAACCGTAGAGATTTACCGCGACTCCTCCTACCACCAGGTAATCAATATGCCCCTTGTTCAGGGCTGAAAGTATTTTTTCGTAAGTGGTCATGAAGTGCTTTGAGGCTTTTCAAATTGTACGCTGTTTTTTACCTTCTGAAAATGACTCTATTGACAGCAAATAGGCGAGAGAGTAAAATGAGACTACAATTGTGATCACAATATGACAACCCTCGCAAAATCACTTCTCAAGGCCAGGTATTTCGGCACTCGGGAATATAAAGCTCACCTTTCCGAACATCTGAAATCACGACTCCCGCAGATCATCACGGTCTATGGCGAACCAAAAAAAGTGGTCATGGAATATGATGAGGTGATGGACCTTATTGACTGGTACGAAGAGCTCCAGGATAAACAACTCATGGCAGACATTGCACAGGCCCGACAGGAATACCAAAAACATCCTGAAAAAGCTATTCCTGCTGAAAAGCTTTTTGATCAATGGTGATGAGCTATCAACTTATTTTTCCGACCAAAAATATTGAGAAGCGCTTTGAGAAATTTCAAAAGTGGCTTTCGGAAAAAGAACGCGGGCTCATCAAAGAAGCTATTCTTGCTCTGAAAGAAAATCCCCGTCCACCAGGAAAGGCGTGGAAAAAATTGGGAAATCCGGTGATCCTCTTTCAATGGATTGCTCAGCATCGGATTCGTGTTGGTAATTATCGAGTGTTGTATGATATTGATGACGAACGAAAGAATGTCATTCTTCTCGGGATAAGAAGAAAAAATGAGAATACCTATGAATAGTTGCCCCTCCTGCCATCAACCGTTCACCATCACCGACTTCGAACGAAGCCTGCTGAAAAAAATGGCTTTCACATTTGGTGGCAAGGTTTTTGAAATTCCAGTGCCAACCATGTGTCCGGATTGTCGGCAAAAAGAACGTCTGGTCTGGCGCAATGAACGCAGCCTGTATCGAAGGAAGTGTGATCTCACGGGTAAACCGATCATTTCGTTTTATCAGCCGGACAGTCCCTACACGGTGTATGCACAAGACGAGTGGTGGAGTGATCGTTGGGACGCCTTGCAGTATGGGAAGGAATTTGATTTTAACCGTCCCTTCTTCGACCAATTCGATGAGCTTCTTTGCAAGGTTCCCCATGTCGGCATGATGGTGGCGTATGGAGAAAACAGTGATTTTTGTGCTTATTCCGGGTACTACAAAAACAGCTATCTGTGCGTTTCGGGGATGAAGGGAGAAAATCTTTACTACACCTTTTTCTGCAATGATTGCACGAACTGCACGGATTGCTACGGTTGTTATCGATGCGAACAATCTTACGAGTGCCTCCAATGCGTGAATGTGTACAACGGTGTCGCTTCAAAAAACTGCAAAAATTCCTCTGATATTTTTTTCTCCGAAAACTGCGAAGGTTGCCAAAATGTGATCGGATGCTATGGGCTTCGACATCAGCAGTACCAAATCTTGAATAAAAAAGTCAGCAAGGAAGAATTTGAGCGCGTGAAAAAAGAAATTTTTTCCGGATACCAGTCTTATCAAGCCTTTCTTGAACAATCACGGCAATTTTTTCTTCAGTTTCCTCATCAGGCACTACAGATTATCAATACCGAAAATTGTACGGGGGATTATCTGCTCAATTCGCGGAACAGTTCCCAGTGTTATTTTTCAGAAAATCTTGAGGATTGCGCCAATCTCTGGAATGTTCCGCAGGGATCAAAGGACTCTATGGACAGCAATTATGCGCCGCATACCGAGCTCGTATACCAGGGGGTCAGTCCGGTCAATTCCTATCATACGATCTCCACGGTTTTCTCGTGGGACTGTAAAGAAAGTTTGTATGCCATGGAATGCTTCTACAGTGACCACCTCTTTGGATGCATGGGCCTGAAGCACAAGAGCTATTGCATTTTGAATAAACAATATTCGAAGGATGAGTATGAAAAGTTGATGCCAAAAATTGTCGAGCATCTTCGGCAGACTGATGAGTGGGGAAAATTTTTTCCCATGAAGCTCTCCCCTTTTGCCTACAACGAAACGATTGCTCAGGATTGGTTTCCCATGAGCAAGGAAGAAGCAGCAAACAAGGGCTGGCGATGGAATGAGTATCAGGAACCGATTCAGAAGGTGGAAAAAATAATCCCTGCCGCTCTGCTGCCAGACGACCTGAAAAAAATTCCGGATGATGTGCTGAATTGGGCCATTGAAGGAAGTGGCGAGCTGAGCGGTCCGGAGCGGAGCAGATCACAAAGTGAGATGCGAAGCGAAGGACTCCGAGGCGAAAATAACGAAGTTATTTTTGCCAAGGAGAGCGAAAGCCCCATTGGCGAAGTCACCAAGAGGCCCTTCAAAATCATTCCCCAGGAACTTGAATTCTATCGCAACAAAAATCTCCCCATCCCAAGGAAATCCCCACCGCAGCGACACCTGGATCGCCAGCGAAGGCTGAATCCGAGAAAACTTTTCACGAGAGCTTGTGGGAAGTGCCAAAAAGAAATCCAGACGACCTTTTCGCCCGAGAGGCCAGAAATAGTGTACTGTGAGTGTTGTTATCTCGAGAGCGTTTATTGAGGCATTTCTAACTAGATTTTTCGCTCACGTTTTGTTACCATATTGATACAAATGGCTACGGCCCTCCCCGAAAGGGGTAAAAACACGCCTTAAACAAGAAATTGTGCGAGGCGTTTTTTCATTTGTTGAAGATCATCGTGAGCCACATTTCCAATTTTGTACTGCAATCTCTTGCCGTCGATAAGGCGTATTTGGGAAAGAATAGCGGTACTCAATTTTTCATTCAGCTGAAAGGGGAAATAATGCTGGCCCTGCTTGCAGCTCTTCGTAATAGGAATTCCCCAGCAGACTTCCTGGTTAAATTTTTTAACGACAACGATTGGCCGTAAAAATTCCTCGCCTCTTCCATCCTGTTCGAAGCCAACATTCACACCAAGCGAGCAAAACCATACTTCACCTTCATGAAAGAATGGACGTTGTTTTTCTGCATGAAGAAATTCTTTCCTCGTATGCCACTCTTGAAAATTTTTCTTCATCATATACCCCATGCTAGCACTTGAGATTGATAGTTCAAATATACATACATGAATTGGGTTGCCGAATTGTCATAATGAGGTTAATACTATGAAGTGTGCTATTCGCAGCATATCTATGGATCAAACCTGCCGCTGGTGTCAAAAAAGTTTTCGCATCGAGCCAGAAGATCTGGAGTTTTACCAAACTATTTCTCCCACTTTTGGAGGTAAAAAGTTTGAGATTCCACCTCCCACACTGTGCTATCAGTGCCGACTTCAGAGAAGATTACTCTTTCGCAATGAGCGAAATTTGTACCGAAGAAATTGCGAGCTGACCGGAAAACCGACGCTCACGATTTTCTCCGAGCCGTATCGCATGTACTCCCGAGAAGCCTGGTGGGGAGACTCCTGGAATGAGTTGGCCTACGGTCGGGATTTTGATTTCTCAAAGACCGTGGCGGAACAGCTGAAATCACTCTCGCTGGCCGTACCGCACTCCAACATGTACCAGGTGAACTGTGAGAATAGTGAGTACAGCAATCAAACGCTCAACTGTCGCAACTGCTATTTGCTCTTCGGGGGCGGCAACAGTGAAAATGTTCTGTACAGCAAATTTGTGGTGAACTCCCATGATGTGATGGACGCCCTGTCGGTGAATAAGCTGGAATGGTGCTATGAGGCGAGCTACTGCGATTCGTGCTACGGCTGCCAGTACGTGAGCTATTCGAGGAATTGCGGTAACTCCCTCTTCATCGAAGATTGCGAATCCTGCCAGGACTGTCTGCTTTGTGTGGGCCTGGATCATGCTCAGTATTATGTGATGAACAAATCCGTCGGGAAAGAAGCGTATGAGAAAATGAAAGCAGAATTGATGCCACTCACTCATGAAAAAACTGAAATGCTCCGAGCAAAACTCGCTCAGCTCCGAGCAAGTGTCCCCAAAAGACCTCACCTCTTCGGGAGTGAAAATTGTACTGGAGACCTCGTGGTGAATAGCAAAAACTGCTTTTCGTGTTTCGATGCCACGAACTGCGAGGACAGCAAGTATATCAACTTTGGTCCGAAAAATATCCGAAGCTACGACTGCATCTTCAGCGCGCCGGATGGTCTGCGATTCTGTTACGAAATGTGCTCGACCTCAGGAATGGAAACCAGTATGGCCGTGTACCTTGGCTGGAATGGTGGAAGCACCTACTACTCCCAAGAATGCCAGTTTTGCCATGACGTGTTTGCCTGTGTCAGCATGAAGAAAAAGCAATACTGCATCCTGAACAAGCAGTACACCAAAGAAGACTATGAGAAGCTCGTGGCCCGAATCATCGAGCACATGAAAGAAACCGGTGAGTGGGGTGAGTATATGAATCCACTGGCTTCCTCATTTGGCTACAACGAAAGCATTGCTCAGGAATATTTCCCGTTGACGCGAGAGCAAGCTCTTGAGAAAGGTTTCAAGTGGCGAGATCAAGAAGTTCCCCTTGTGGCTCCGGCGAGCGGAGACGCCCTCACCTGCCAGCAATGCCAGAAACCCTACAAGCTGATTGATCAGGAAAGGGCATTTTACGAAAAGTTTCAGCTCCCCATTCCAAACCTCTGTCCGAACTGCCGGCATAAAAGGAGGGTGGCGATACGGCCAACCTTCACGGTATAAAGCTGTTTCTAGCTAAAGAGATCAGCATGCGTACCAGCACGTGCGAAGTAAATTTCCTTCTGCGCATGATCAACTTTGTAAATAATGAGCCAATTCTGTTGAACATGGAGTTCTCGAAACCCTTCATAGGATCCCATAAGCTCATGATCTTTAAAATTTCTTAAGAGTATTTGGCCCTCGAGAGACTGATCAAGAATCAACGAATAGACCGTCACGAATTTCGACACAATGCTTTTTCTTCCCGATTTCTTCATGTTCTGAATATCTTTCTCAAACTGCTCTTCATGAACAGGAACGTACAAATTTTTACCTGAACCAGCCATGGCGAATGCTTAGATGAGACCGAGGGATTGAAGCGCCTTTTTTCCATTTTTGAATTTTTTCAATTTCATCTTTCCTTCAATATTTCTCATGGACTGGAGGGTCAATGCATTGGGAATCTTTTCGATTCGAATCGGGAGTTCTTTCGTCTTGACGATATACGAATAGATGACGGTCACGAGTTTCGATGTCGTATATCCGAACTGGGTGATAATTTTCTCAGCTTCTTGCTGGAGTCGGGGATCGATGCGAGCTTGAATCCTTCCTGAAAGCATAAGAATCATAATGATGAGAACACTTTCATTGTACTCCATTCTTACTCCACATGCAAAATTCTTTTTGTTTCAAAAAAACCAGGCCGTGCGCGCCTGCGTCGCGCCTGCTGGCGAACAGGGAGAATCCTGAAAGGAAATTAAGACAACATTTTCTCCCGAGAGACCAGAAATAGTGTATTGTGAACAATGTTATCTTGAAACGGTGTACTAAGCTCTTCTCAACTTATTGAATAGCCAGCACCGCCATTTCCGCTACTTTCTCTGCTCGCACGCGAAGCTCCGTTGTCCAATTTGCGCTGACCGAAAGGCGTGCATACGTTGCCTTTCAAGATGTTCCAACACAGACTCCATCATCATGCTCTGAGGACTAGGATGTAGTTGCTTCCTTTTTTGTAAAAGCTGGTGACAACGATCCCGTAACGCTCGAAAAACTTTTAAACGTTGTTCAAACTTTTGTTGTCTGGATCGAAATAATGGAATTTCCTCCGCCTTGCCACGACAGGCAAAGACTTCAGCATCAAGTCTTGCAAGCTGAGTATTCAACGTTTCGATCGCCGCTCGAAAGATAGCCGGGGAAACCTGAGAATCCACAGCAGTGGCTTCAATCAAGGGAAAAAAAGAAAGCTCGTGAAAAGAACCATAGAGGGAAAGAAGATCTTCAAATAGCTCTCTACAGAGATGAACATTATCAAGATTGCGGGCACTTTCCTCAAGAAGATCAAGACAGGCGTTCAGAACCTGCCGCTGAAGTCTACCAAGCTTTTCTCTTTTCACGTTGGCTTGTCGATCTCCTGCTCTTTCCAAAGTTTCAATTTCTTCCCTCAATCTTCGAGCATCTGCCCACCATTGCACGCCATCGATGGCTAAAACATCTTTTGATGGAGGAATGGCTTCAGGCATAGCAAGAGGTTCTTAGATTTTTCGAGACAAGAATTAATACTAGATTATAACAACGTATTTTGTCAAAATCAAAAATAAAAAATTCTGTCCAAACTGCCGGCATAAAAGGAGAGTGGCCATACGGCCAACCTTCACGGTATAACGATAATCAAGAACCAGACAAGAGATGACGACCTGCTCTGAAAGGCCTTGAAATCCAAAAATAAATTATGTATAATTCTTATATAATTTTTAAATATTGGTATGCAGGCCACAACTCTTTCCATTCATAAAACCATCCATCACAAAGCTGCTAGAAGGGCCAGGCTTCAGCATCTTTCGGTCTCGGCGGTGGCTCGAATGCTCCTGGAGGCTTATGGAAATGGAACAATCAATATCATGGCGGTTGCTGCTGAAGAACCCGTTCAGTTGTTCGAAGTTGCAGACCACGACATCTCCCCAGAAATGCGAAATGCGGCTAGCCGAGCGTACCGTATGAAAAGAGAAGATCTGATTAATCTCTAATTATGTTTGTTGAACACGTTTTCGAACTTGTTGAAATTTTTTCCTATCTTGAAGTACGCGGACTCACAAAGCAATATCAGAAAGCGAAGCAGTATCTTTTGTCCGGATATTACACTCAGATAAATTTCAAACTTCGTCAACCAAAAGAAAAAGGTATTTACTCCTTTCGAATCAATAAACAATTCCGGGCGTTTGGCATTATTCGTGAACGGGAAATGAGGATTTTTGAAATCAATAATCATCAGTGAATGATTTATCTTTGAATTCAAAAACCAGGCCGTGCGCGCCTGGTTTTCTTTGTTTGAATCGAATTGAATGGAGCAATTAAGCAGCCATCCTCGAATCGTCTCGTTGGCCGAAACCGCCTTCTCGGCGGAAACCACCACCTGCACCTCCACCGCCGCCGCCAAAACTTCGGCGAGCGCCAGCAGGTCTGTCCTCTTTCGGACGAGCCTCGTTGACCACGAGCTTGCGGCCCTCGAATTCTTTGTCGTGGAACATCTCGACGGCCTTAGCGGCCTCTTCGTCTGTTGCCATTTCAACGAATGCGAAACCTTTGGATCGTCCCGTCATGCGATCCGTGATAATTTGGCAGGACTCAACAGTCCCAGCCTGGGAAAAATATGCGGAGAGTGTCTCATCCGTGGATGACCACGGAACACTTCCGACGAACAGTTTCTTTGCCATTTGGAAAAGAATAAAAAATAAAGATCATGCTCTCATGAGGGCTCCTTTCGAGATATGATCTTCTGTTCGCACGGACAGGAAGAACTCTTCTACGCAGATGCGAGATTTGTGATCCGAAGCGGAGGAGCTTGCAAAGCAAGATCCGAAGCGAAGGACTCCGAGGCAAGAATAGCGAAGCTATTATTGCCGAGGAGAGCAAATCCCTTCTCCTAAGGAAAGCGCACTACTGAGATAACACTGACCCATCGTAAAGCAAAGAGCACAAAAGTCAACAGTAATGTTGAGAATTTCGCTTAGAGCTTCACCTCTACCTCCGCAGAGAGAAGGCTCGATCCGCTCACCGCAATGCGGTAACGATAGGTTTTGCCAGTTTCGGCTGTGGTATCACGATACGAACGAGTGTTCGTGGTTCCGATTTGAACTTCAGGCAGACTGTCTCCGACAAGCGATCGAAGAAGAACAAAAGGGCCAGGTGAGGTGCTGTCCCACGAAAGCTCGACGGCATGGAAGAAGGGGTCGACCACGGAAGCGATATTCTTGATCGGGGGCTCGGCATTGCTGATCTGCGAAACGGCATTCAGTGTCTCTTCCACCTTCTTGGCTTGGCCAGCCTGATCTTCTGGAGCAAGAGTAACATGAAGTTTGCTCTCCACCTGAAGCGCTTTCACCAAGATCTTGGCGACCATCGCTCGCGTCAAAGGCTTCGCAATGAGGCTTCTGTCCTGCTCGGTGATGAGGCCGAGCTCGATGCTTTTCTCCATGGCGGACTCGTACCAGGGTTTGCTGTGCTTCAACGATCCTTCCAAACCGAGTACGCGGATAATCATCGTGACGAATTCTTCGATTTTCACGCTGCCATCCGGAAATGCTTTGCCCTGAGAGCCTCGAAGGAAGACAGCCTTTTCTTCCCCATCGTACTGCGCCTGAGAAGCAAAAAAGATCGCGGGGGCATACCAGGCCTTCGGCGAGACATCCTTGAAGCCCGTGCTGCCAAACTTGAGCTGGTCAAGCTTCACGTCCGAATAAAAAGCTCGGATCAGCAGGGTGGCTGCAGAAGCACGGTTCAATGGGTCATCAACGCCAAAGCTCCCATCA